>Ga0302325_10017672_pt1 | contig 15065 bp, 18 predicted proteins | sample Palsa_T0_2_FD_201948 | JGI IMG/M metagenome (GOLD analysis project Ga0302325, IMG submission 201948) | Peat permafrost microbial communities from Stordalen Mire near Abisko, Sweden - Palsa_T0_2 | ecosystem: Environmental > Terrestrial > Soil > Palsa > Peat permafrost | place: Sweden: Abisko... | reverse complement strand
CGGAGACCTTTGAATCGTCCACATCCATTGCATCAGATACAACCGATTCGGCAGATTCGTTCGTGTACCAACTGCCAAGCAACTTCCCGAGTGAAGGTACCTCCTCATCGCTTTCTTCTTCCTCATCGCTGTCCATGTCCTCCTCAGAATCCATAGGACTGTCATCATTTTCATCTTCGTCGAAAATGGAATTGTCATCGCCGAGATCAACGTCGCGGATATCGAGATCTCCACCACGTTTTACGCGCTCTGAATGGCCATCGACTGATACATCTCCATTCGGTAGATCAGGGTCCGCCTCTCCATTGATTTCGTCGTTATCCGTGCCTAGCTCCTCATTATCTTCTTCATCGTCCCCGGCAGCACTTGCTGCGATAGACAGATCTTGAGTGAGAGCGTCTGCATACTTTTGACGAAGTTCTTCGACCGTAAGATTTGCATCCTCATCCGCCCGAGTCTCCTCCTCAGACTCCTCATTGGAATCGTCCGTGGATATAGTATTCATCTCACTGTCCTCATCCGAAGTGTCTTCGTCCATGCTCTCATCAACGTCCGTCCCTTCATCTTCTGAAAACAGGAGGGACTCGGTATCTCGTGGGGTACTAGGTTCAAGAGAAGCAGAATTCCTCGCAGTCCGTCGGGCCTCTAACAATTGCGTTGAGTGTTCCAAAATCTGATTAAGATGTTGCTTCCCAAGAAGTCGTTGTTGTTCCGCAATGATTGCTGCTCTTCTCTGCTTCACAACCTAAAATCAGCGTGATCCTGGAGATTCAAATACCTTCTCTGCAAGCTTCCATTTCTTGCGAACTTCTTGAGCCGTCGTCTTCGCCAATCTCCGTATCCGTTTTTCCTCCGCCTTAAGTTCCTTCTCATCTGTTCCCTCCAATTTCTTGAAATGTTGCTGTACCATAAGAGCGATTTTCTTTGCCCTCGAGATATTGCCTCGCCGCTCCTGGGCCATCAAGCCTGAGAAATTAACTACATGCTTCAACATCACATCATGTCTGGTCTGTGCCGTTGGAGGTTCAGATTGTTTTCGTGTCGCGGCCGGATTTACGTAATCCTCTAACCATCCTCTTTGACGGGCTAGAGTTATGCGGTCCCGGATGGAAGCTTCGTGGAGAGCTTTAGCTTCAGCTTTTTCGATGGTTGTGTCTTCGTTATCGTCGAGTTGGATAAACGAGTCGAGATAGGCATTCAGAGAGTCGAATTGTTTCGGTAAAGGGAGGTGAAGAGGATGAGTTATGAGTGGTTCTGGGACACGGTATTTGACTTTGAAACGGGGCGATTTGGTGGTAGAGGAGAAATCCTGGCCATCTGCGAGAGCTGCGAATGCCTTATCATTCGATACCTTTCGTTTAAGCACCCTTATCGTATCTCCATTGATGAGAGGCTGGGTCGAACTAGGTCGACCTCGTTTGGAAGGGGCCGGGGCAGGTGCTTCCAGAACAGATGATCGTTTAGGTCGCCCGACTGCATTTGTGGAAGGAGCAGATTTTGTTCCAGCTGGCGTTGTGAATGCAGGCCTAAGAGCGTCCTTTTGAGTACTGATAGCATGTCTGGTTGCACGAACCCGACCACCTGTCTTAGCATCTGCAACCTTCTGCCATAGTTCGTAAGGCTGTTGGAACTACACAGATTAGGTCATCGTGGAAAGGAAAGTACCTCTTTGAACACCTCGCTCTCATCTCCCTTTGCAACATTAGCATCGTAATCCACCAGACTGACGAACTTTGTCAGATGAAAGAGTTCACGTACATTGACATCATGATGTTCGTATGTCTCCTGCAGCCGTTTCTTGTGTGCAGCCCGAGTAACATTCTTCAGTCCCTCTACAGTTTGAGGCTTTGGAGCCTTCTGCTTGGTGCTACTGATTGCAGGCGGCTTTATTGCTCCAGACCGAGTTTGTCGCGGGATATTACTACTTGTAGCGGTCTCCGGAATGACTTTTCTCCGTTTTGCTGCCGATACCTGCACCGCCTTGGCGACTTGTCCGTTTGCAACTACTTTGATTTCTGTTGCTGGATCCACTGGAGACAATAGAGGGAGCGTGAATGCAGGAGAATTGAGCTGAGCATTGCTGGACACGTCAACAGCAGCTTCCCCACCTATTGCGTGGTCGTGAGACATCGTCTCCAGATCATTTGACGACATTCAGTCATCCACTCGAGCAGCAGACATAGAAATGCAGCAAATAATGCGCTGGGTCGAATGCCGTTGTTTTTATCGCCGTATCGCTCGATTTGGCCGAGATGTGGCGAGTCGAAGATTGGCCGATGTCGATTTGGGCGTGGAGGCTTGTTTTACGTTCGCAGAAATCCAAATTTTCCCACCGAAAGGCGAGTTCAGGTATGCTGACTCAGCCAAATTGGCCTTCCACGCCCTGTAGCTTCTCGAACGCTCGATCGACGACCATCATCAAGCATCGCTGCTGCTGAGAGAGTTGTCATCGAATTGACAGCTCATCCACGCAGACGACACCCAGAATGCTCGGTCGACGGATCCTCGCATCCACCGCCCGTCCGTCTCTGCTCAACAACGCCCGCCAATCCACGCTTGTTGCCTTTTCCCGGCGATGCTATGCTGCCAAAGCTGTCGGCCCGGAACCAAAGCTGCATCCGCTCAGTGGCCCAATTCCCGGCGAACTTGATCCTCGATTCAGCGACCTGCCTCCGTGGACTGTCCCTGAAATCAACCGTCAGACCTTGACTGAGACACCTGTCGTGCCCTACTACGATCAACAAGGACGTCGTTACTACGGTGAGCCTGTATGTCCTCTTCCCTCGGATATGTGCTGATACCATTTTAGTTATCTGAGGAGGACGAAGTGCTCGGAGTCTTCGCATACGATATACACGATCATGTCACCGTGCCTTTCGCATTGAGATGGTTATTCGGATTCGCGGCTGTTTTCACTGGCGTATCTTACTTGATAATCTATTCCTGGCCAGGAAAGATTGCTGTTCCAAGAACATTCCCTTACAATGGGCTGGAAAGGGAATTAGGCGGCGTACTGCCACATGAAATCGTACTCCCTAACACATTGCATTGCCTAACTTTGACAGGCGAGGAAAGATGAACCCGAGCAGGGAGATGTAGAGTAAAGTGGACTAAAAAGATTAAATCACTCAATTAGAACGAGTGTTATATCCCGAACAAACTTGTATATAATACTCCAGACACCTCGGGGTATATAGCATACCTCTGAATACAATACCATACGCCAAATAGAGTTACAAATGCTTCCTGATCCTTCCAACAAACAACATACCTATGTAGAACACTTAGATTGGACGGCGAGGGGCTCTCAAGACCCCTTCCGCAGCCACAGTCGCCGCAAGTCGATTCTTCTGCCTGAACCGATCCCTCAAATACATCTCCGCTCCAGGTCTCATCCTTAGGATTCGTAGGATGACATCATCGCTGGGTTCCTTTTGTTTTGCATCCCGTTTCTTCGCTTTGTGGAGTTTGATTGTTCCAAGACTGCGATATTTAAGGACGCTCTTCGGCTCACTGAACGTGACGGGCGCAATCCTTGAAGACCGTTTCTCCTGTCGTTCGTATTGAAGATCTGCAATCCGAGCAGATTCTCGAATTAGATTCTCCGTGCTTTCATCGTAGAAAAAGCGCACGGAGAGGATATCATTGTATTTCAAGCTCGTGAGAACATCCATCGGAACTCCTTCACCTCCCACATGGAAGTAATTTCGAATGAACTATCATCAGAGAGATCAGGAACATGTGTTTACAATCAACCACTTGTAGATAACGTCTACTTCAGCTTCACTGAGTTGTCGTTTTCGTGATAGTTTATCGGATAGTGGAGGAAGTAGAAGATCTTCAAACATACCAAGTAATGCCTTCCATAGTTTCCCCATAACAACAACCGATGCAACTCTACTCAGACTTCCGTCCAAGATCTCAAAGTTGGCATCGTAATAGTTAAACAATGGATGGATGGCTTTCTCGACTTCTTCGTCCGTGAGGCCTTGTTTGACTGGTGCTGGGGCAGCCTGTCCAGACAATTTCGTCCGGTTCAGCCAGCTGGTGATCCTTTGAGTAGAGGAGGTCGTAGTCAGGCTGTGTACTACCGAAAGAGATAGACAATGTCTTGAATATGTTGTCATCTGAAGTTAGTATACTCTCAAAGCTATAGAACTACCGTATCAACGATCTTCCGAGTCATATCACTTTCGGCCCGTTTCAAAGCTCGAAAAGCGCGGCCAAAGTAGAACTGAATATCATCCTTCTCGCCTTCCATACTCACTCGAAGAAGCAATTTCCCTTGCGTATCTAAATCCAACCAAAAATCCTGTCATCAGCAACCGCTTGAAAACTTGTACAATACCCTCGGTAAGTAATCTCCAAAGAAATTAGGATCCAATTTAAGATGACATCGTCCTACCAAATCGTGATTCTTCACCAGTCGATCCCTGTCCCATACAGTCACAGCAAGCCATAGAGATCCTGTTGTAGAAATATCGAAAGTTTCCTCCCATCGGGGATTCAGGTCACCCCATATAGTTCTCGTTTTAGCGACTCTCCTACCATGTTCGTCGCTCAACACTACGTATGGATCACTTAAGCCATTGACATCACAGGGCTTCAGATCCTCGCCTGATACAATTTTGATCGTAAAGATATACGTCTGCTTTTCTTGTCTTCTGGTTGCTGGAGGAGTATTCCGTTCGAGGATCTTAGCCAATCCTTCGACGTTGATGTTACTTTGAAGAGCATCCAGTTTCCTCAGGGCAAACTGAATATTATTCAATCTCACCAATGACTACGCATTAGTGTTATTTGAGTAGGAAAGACCTGTGGTATAAATTGGAAGGGTTCAGGCTTCTCATCGCCAGCCATTGCACCACGTATCCGACCCATCCACCCATCTTGTCCGTGTTGTCGATGGGTCAAGTCCTCCTGCACACTCATTTCCTCCGAAAATCCATGCTCCATCATCATACAATATTGTCCAATCGCTTTATCGATCGTCTGTTCATGAGCATAGAGCATATAGTATGGACTACCCGAGCGAGAAACGTAGCGAACTTGGCATTCTCAACTTCATCTGGCCATTGAAGTTTTCTGAGAAATTCGACTGCCTCACCAATAATCCTGAATAAATCCATTGCTGAAGAACTCTGTTTCATCTCATCATTATCAGGTTTCAATGCATCACTGTGAACAGCCCGCTCAACCCATTCAATTGTCTTGGCATCAGTGACTTCTAGCCACTTTGCGACAGCATGGCCAAACAATGGCTTCAGATCAAGTTTCAGTTCCCTGTTTGTTAACAAAGCCAATTAAATGGGGAAATACTTTCGGACAATCTGGCGATAGAGATCCCACGCTTCTTTGATTTTGTGATAGATGGCGAACATGTCGTCTGTGGGCAATTCGACGTTATCTTCCTCTGCTTTTTGCATTAAAGCAAGCAATACTCTGCGGACGTCTTCGAACAAAAGAGGGACAAATGTGTCTACCGCGGTGTTGAGGATATCGACTTGTCTATTTGTTAGCTGCGCTCAGATGAGGAAAACACCCTAGGATAGGATCTTTGAAACGCTTGTGAATTCGCTGAATGTCATCTATGAACCCATCTGCAAAATCGTGGACTTGATTCAAGTCCAGGGATGGTTCGTCATAGAATTGGGTACGGCGGTCATTATAGATCTCTGCGGCACGATTCTAAATGTCAGCTTTGGGTTGGCCATGTGTGTACCTTTAGACCAATTTCCAGATCGGATATATACTTCGTCAAATCGGGTTCCGTCTCCGCGAATAGTGGGTTGCTGTAGATATACTGATTGAGAATAAGGAGAATTGGTTTTGGATTCAATGGTTTCGGATCGAACACACATTGAAGGATATTGTAAAGATCACGAAGTAAGGTCTCGTGCACCGTGACGAGCACACGGCTGAGAAGAAATTTCTGCCCAATTAGCTGAGATAAAGTAAGGAGGTACGTCCGCAACAGGCCACGACGAATAATCCCAGTTATCTGCGAAAGAAAAGGCGTCATTGATATCTTGAATGCCCACTTCCTGATGATCATACATTTGTCTTACTACATCCAGAAGTAGTGATATTCGTGAAGCGGGATGAACTCTCCATCGAACTGCACATTCATTCAACAACGCTAATTTCGAGGGTGCCAGTAGGGACTCTTCTTCCTCTTCATCCGTCGAAGCCGACTTCTGAGCCTTCACACACATCTCCACTAGTCGTTTATAATACGCTCTAGGATCCTCCGGAATGAATGTATACGAACTTCTCGTCGCAAATTCATCAATTTCCTCCTGAGAAGCTCTTCGAAATCCCTCTGGGCGCCTCCCATTGCTTGCGATGTTCAAGTCTTCCACATACATGGATTGACGCATGTTTGGACTGAAATCCGCAGACGTGATTCTGCGTAAACCGGTTTTGTCTTCGGATTCAGAAAGAAGAGAAGGTAGCACAGCAGTGGGTTCGGACTTAGCAAGCTGCGGGTTTGCTTGAATCATGGAGACGGTGAGCTCTGTAATTGCTCTTTGTTCGTTGAATTTCCAGTCTTCATAACTGATTCCATCGTCGGGGAAGTCAGAGGGACGGAGACTAGGTAGTATGCCAGTATTGAGATCTTTCATATATGTTTTCAAGTCTTGAAGAGCGGTCTATATCAGTATATCTGGTCAGAGGGTGATACTTGTTCCGATACAAGCACCCGGAGATGGTCAATATCTCGCTGCAGTGTACTCTCGAGTTTATGAAATACCGAGCCAATTGTCAGGACGAGGTTCATGTCTTTGATCGAATAGCTGATCTCGGGCACATTTTCTTGGGTCGCACGAGGCGCCTCGGGTTCAAGTGTTTCCTTTGTTTCGCTTAACAATTTCGCTTCATATCCCGCAAGTCGAGACATCAACTCCGGAGCCGATGAGGCAACATGATTCTCCTTCATGCAGTCCTGTATCATCCGTATGAACAAAGCAACATGTTGATCAACCAATCCCTTCCACTCGTCCCCCGGTAATCGTTTCTTTAATTCGGCTGTAGCCTTAGAAAAGAAAATCAAGACTATATCCTCAATCTTTCGATTCTCTTTGACCTGTTTGAAATACGACGGCTCAACGAAATGGTTGAAGAATGCCCCGAAAGTATAGCGAACAAGCTGGTCCTGATATTTTGGATCGCGACCCATGAATATGAGCTGCAGCTTGTCGCGCAGAATCTGCACTAATTCTTTGGGGAATTTGTTGCTTTTCGAATCCTTGGAGCTGGAAGAATCGCGAAGCAGATCAAGCATGCCGAATCCACTCGAGGCACCGGAGCTTTGTTTGGGGGCAGGTGCTTTGGTGATCTGTGACGTCGCCGTTTCTGGAGGATGTAATTTGGCCTGAGTCGCAGGCTCAAGCAGATACGCAACATAAGCGGTCCGCAGAGCATACTTGTACAACTGCACACACTTGTCAGTCTCGGAAGGAAGGCATTCATGTGTCGTACCTGGTCCTCTGACACGTTCATCAGAAACATTGTCTGCCGTTTGGCAGCGAGTCGCGCCCTCCTCTGCGCAGAGGATTGACTTGCGGCGCTCATTTCGTCTGTTCAAGCGATCCCGGGATCTGTTGACATTCCTTTCGTGTCGTCTGCAGTGAAAATGACGTCCGAGTAGACAGGAAATACGTTTCGAAGGCTGTGACGAGCTCCCCTGGCAACCCTGCCAATATTAATAGTTCTGACTAAGCTGTGCTCGGCATCAAAGGCACCAAAAATAGATAACCTCCAAAGTGACTCGTCAACGCAAATAAAGGACGTGTTGGCCTGAAGGAGAAGGCTTTGCGAAACGTCTGGCAATATCCAAGAAATTGGAGCAGGAACCTGGATCTCCTACTAGCGAAACGGCGAGCACAGAGCTCTCGCCGGATGAACGGACAAAACTCGATGGGTACTATCTCGGAAGTGAGTTTGTCTGCTTATGCGATTGGGCTGAGGATATGAATTGTTGCATCTCAGATATGAGAACACTCGCAGCAAGGCTCTTAATGAACAGCATTAGCTTCCCGCTGTATTTTATCAACCCGATGTTAGTATCAGAAAAGCTTGAATAGTTTTCATAGTTTCCATATTTTTCATACTTTTCAACTGCCTGCGCTGCAAATTGGCATTGACCAGACTATTTACCCTCTGTTGACCCAAAAGATCTTAATTCCTGTAGCCTCCTCCTCTTGCGGAGTAGCTTTCCTCAACGTCCATCCAGACGGCCTGGGGTCTAGAGCGCTGAAGTCTTCCGCCGAAATGTCTTCGATTCCCTTTCCGAAGACAGTATCATTGCCATGGGTCATGCTTCTCATACATTCCCTCGAACATATGCCGGATAGATTTTGTTCCAGCTTGCAATCCTCGTCTACCTGAAGCGTGTCCTGCCGAACGAGAAACTCATTGAATGGAAGCCTGGGCCCGACCTTTTCGCCAACATGGTACCATCGACGACACGAAGGGCAGATTCTGTCAGTATCCCTTGATTTATTGTACACGAGGATGTTGGCCTCCGCGATTCCTGCCGCTGTGTGCGGGAACATACCGTCCAGGTGCCGCGCTGCGTCCGCAGAAGCCCACCCTCGTTTCTTCGGATCCTCAGAGACAGGTGCTTTGTACGCTGATCTGAAAAAAGGAAGAATGTCGACAACATGATATCCAATTGGAGACACCGTCAGGTAGCTGGGCACAGCAGAGTCATCCATTGCTTCGAGATGAGCGTGCCGGCATCGGCATTTCACAACCGCCCAAAATGGTTGTCTGAGACGCTCCGTTACCGTGGTTACACACACTAATCGGGGTTTCCCACAAGGTAAACAAACATTTCGACGACCGCGCACTTGAAAATGCCTGTCCTTACTCCAAAGAAGCAAAAACAATCCCGGTATCTTTCTGTCTATAGAGAGCTAACTGACGGGAAGGGAGCTGGGAATGTCACTTGTCACTGGCTTGCCGTCAGCAGGATCAAACGGACAGGTCACATTCTTTGTAACAATCGCAATGGTATTGGCTACAGCCTGGTTGGCGTTGTATTTGTCCGGACCTGATGTTGTGGAAAACGCGCTATCAGATAGGCAGCCTGATACGGAGATCAATGTTGCTCTGGTGGAAACAGGTGGCAGCCATGATGAAGTCACAGCCGCTCTCTACTATGCTCTCGCTTCTGTGCCAGGCGTATCCACGACGATGTACCTCGCAAAACCACGATTCGGGATTGAAAACGTATATGCGTGGATTCAACGACGTTACAAACTAACGCCCTACTCTATCGCTCGTCCCTACGAGTTTCAGTCTCACGACACACCCTTACCCGACACAATCGTCCTCGCAAGTTGTGAGCATGACGTGTATGTCGTGGACTCGGCGTTAGATAACAATTTCGAATCTGGATCTAAGAAGCAGACGCTCGTATGTGTAATGCACCATATCGACACGTTTCAGGCAGTGGAGGAGCGTGTACGAAGGTGGGCACGGGTTGGACGTCTCCGGTTTCTTACGCTCTCGCCGCATACCGCCAATGCACTACGGAAAGAGATTGATACTTTCGATCCAATTCTCTACACCAAGGTTACGATCGACGCCTTTCCTCCCGTATTTCCAGTCCCACTGGACCCAGGAACCACAAACACTGAGCGTCTTTCAATCGCTATGCAAGGAAACTTTGAGGACTCCCGTCGAGATTATCTCAAAACGTTGCTCGAGTTTGAGCGTATGATCGACGAACTTCCGGAACCAATTGTCCGAAGAATTCAATTTATTCTTGCGGGAGACGGCAAGAAAGTCGGGGTCCCCGGCAAAGTGATGCCGTATGTATCAGTCAACTTCTCGCTGGACTATATCCCGTATTACAACCTTCTGCATGAATCTTTTGCACTGATTCCCGCATTTGCCGATGAAGCTTATTACAAAACCAAGGCAAGTTCGAGCATTCCGGCAAGTTTTATCGCCGGTTCCCCCGTTGTGGGATCAAAGCAGCTGCTAGAGAGTTACGGATACCTTTCGCCCGAGTCCACGTGGCAGACGAAAAGCGCAGAAGGGAGCGAAATGGCTGCCATTTACGAACTGCTACGACGTCATTTTGATGACAATGGCTTGGAAAGGAGCAGTTGGAAGCACGTTGTGGAAGAGAAGAAGAGGGCCGTGAGGACACGTGCTTTAGAGTTGATGGCAGAGAATACAGATTTGATGCGGGAAATTCTTAAAAAAAAAGGTTCCTAAGAATGGGGAGGTGGTGGAGCAAGGTTGTGAAATTTGCCACGGGCACTTAATATACGGTGCATGGAGTCAGGGGTGAAGATATTTCATGAATTTTAGGTTGTAATTAACGCAGAGGATGACGCGGCCATACAGTGTAAACCTCGTTGGCGGAGCGGCGCAATAGAAGCCGGGCATCCTATTTGAGAATGAAGCGTTAGCCACCCGCTCCCCCATGATCAAGCTTGAAGTTTTCCTCGTTTCATTGGCTGAGGATCCCTTTTAGAGTGGTCGACTTGCGGGACTTTGGCAGAAGCGCCATAATTCCCTCAAGTAAGCCAGCGAATATGTTTTTGAGAACGTGAAAAAAGTTACTACGTCGGTAGATTGACTTTTGGATTAAAGCTTGCTAGGTGGGCCATGGGGCGTCATGTTACTAGAAGATGCAGTTTTCGGGCCAATTGTACGTAAATATGAATGAGTAAATATTAGATAAGAGTAGAGCATTTATTGAAGGGAATTTTTTTGCTCTTTTCCGTCTCCACCAACAAACATCCACTTGTTCGTCAGCAACGTTCACCACCAAGACCTGGTTACTTCCAAATTTACCCCTTTCTGCCCCACCAATGATGAGATCACTTGTTCTCCTCTGCACAGGCTCTCAAAGCGATACCACCTGCAGGAAGATATTCGTGAATTACTGATGTTCAAATTACTTGCCTTTCGATCTTGATTGCGCATGGTTTTGCTTGCCGCCTTGCTAATATAACTAGTACCTCAACGTAGCACACCAAAGACAATCTCAGGCGCAGTCAGGAAAGGGAAAACGCCCATTAGACGAAGAGGTATCTGCCCGTACCTCTCCATTTTTGCTGAACATCGCTGATTGCTTAGAAATGATGATAGTTGTATGAAGTTTACCCTTTGACAGATATCTGGCAAAATAGTCCGACAACGTTAACGTATAAGCGTACAAACAAATGTCCAGTTCTTTAAACCTTACATGCAATGTATACCTGCCCCAAATCCAACGATGCAAATGACCCTAAACATAAATTTCCCATCGGTTGTACTTTAAATTGTAAGGTTTTAGGGGAAGAACACGTGTGTGCTTGTTAACCTTCGAATGCTTTCAGTTTGCGTTTAGGTTGGATTAATCTGAGGAAGGCGACGTAAGCCTCTGATCTGTGATTAGCCAATGGGAGACGCTGTTCGCGGCTGGCGCTACGTACTCTCTTGCCTTCTCTCTCACACACGCACTCAACGAGCCAACGCTGTGCGCTATCCAGAGACATCGTTTCTCGATTTTATTTATTTCCGTTTACCCTTTGCAGAAATACACAGAGACGGGCGGCCTCTTCTCCTCCAGCTCTTCACCTACCACCCTTGCCTCATCCGGCCTGAGCAGCAGCACTTGCTGACAGTCTTCGCATCATCGCCCTCGATACATATCTCATTCCACCGCCCACAGCCTTCCAGACACCTCCCCGGCGTGTTCTCGCTTTTCTCGCCGCAAATCCTGCCGCACATATCGCGAAATATCCCGAGAAAATAACGCATCTCCTTCCACCAGTACCTTCCCAACGCCCCCTTCCCTTGGATGCTCGCTGACTTTCTCAGTGCCTTTGATTTCTGTTAACATCCGCTCTGGCGATCGAAAGGTCGGCGTTCATGTCGATACTGTCAAGACCGTCCTAGAGTTCAAGGTTCACTTGTGCTCCTGGGCGCTGAGCTAATGTCCTAGGAAGCCATCCAAGCCGAACTAAACATCCCTCAGGAACGCCAGAAGCTCATTTACTCTGGTCGCGTACTCAAGTACAATCCGCGCTCCTGTCAAAAGTAGGCTGACAATAGGGACGATGACACAGTAGAAAAGTACGGCATCCAAAACGGACAGACAGTGCATTGTACTATCTTCTTATTACATGTTCTAATCTCCATTAGTGGTTCAAACACCCGCGCGTCAACCCGATCAACCAGGCGCATCAACATCAGGCCCATTGAATTCTCAAGCCCCGCCTCCTCAACAGCAAATTCCCACCAACCTTGCGTCAGGGGCTGGAGCGTTCAATCCCTTTGCTGGTCTCACCGGTGCGAGATACGCAGGACAGGTTCCGCTACCAAGCGCTAACATCTTCGGCCCAGATCGTATTACCCCGAATTTGGCATCACTAACATGATCAGCTGGAAACCAGGTTCCCCCATCCCCCGAACAATTAGGGGAGATGATGCAACAGGTATGTAGGCATCGTTATCCATCACTGACCTGAACTAGCCTGCCTTTCAACAAGCCATGAGTCAAGTATTGTCTGATCCGAGGATGGTCGACTACCTAATCCAATCCCAACCGCAACTCCAAGCGATGGGCCCAGGTGTTAGGCAATACATGCAATCCGACGAATTCCGTCGCATGATGACAGATCCCAACATGTTTCGAAATATGATGGAGATGAACCGAATGTTCTCGCAGATGGGAATGCAAGTACCGGGAATGCCTACTGCCCGACAACAGACTAATTTCCCTGCCCCTGGGGTGACCAATACTACACAACCTCAGCATCAGCCAACTTCGAACAGACCAACGTCCGGGGGTCAACAGCAGCCAGCGAATCCATTCGAAGCTATGTTCCCTCCTCCACCGCAAGGTCAGAGTATCGCCAATGCTCCCAATCCATTCATGGCATTATTCCCCACGGCCCAGCCAGGTGCGCAATCGCCTTTCGGATCAGCACCCCCCGTCGGTACTTTTGGAACAACTCCGCTGCAAGCACCAGGACAGCAACAATCACAAGGTTTCGCGCCCCAGTCAACTCCCCTGACTTCTCCGCAAGGAGGGATTGGTTCTCCCTATTCTGGACCTCAACAGCCAGCACAGCAGCAATTCGGCGAAGGGCAGCAACCCCCGAATTTGCAGTCGATGTGGTCGATGTTCCAGAGTCTCAATTCAATGCATCCACAGGGCGGCGTCGGACAGAATCCGCTGTCACCGGGTCAGGTGCCCGGGTTCATTCCTCCGAGTCTCGCCCGGCCGGCTCCGGATACCCGACCCATTGAAGAACGATATCAGGTACCCCTTTTCTAATAATTCTTACCTCAGGATGAACTAAGACAACTTAATGACATGGGATTCACGGACTTCGCACGCAACATTGCTGCCCTTCGTCGAACGGGCGGAAACGTTGCGGCCGCTGTGGAGATGCTTATTTCTGGCACCGTTTGATTTGATGTTTTTCGATTTCAGGGGCGTAGATCTGAGAGAGAGAAGTATACTTATGACTGATCATGTTGCGAGCATCATGTCATTGCGTTTGAATGGTGTCTAGGGGGTCGTTAAGTTCAATGGGTAATTAAATTACAATTACATAGTCTCTGTCGTTACGCAAGGCCGTGCAAGGCTGTTGCACAGTGCATATCCTGTCCTCAATGCGTTCGTTTCTCGTCCGCTCCCGATTCATCATGAGCTTATCGTTCAGCTGATCAGCCATTCCGGTATCCTGGCCAGTGTCGCCCATACTCTGTTTTGCGGAAGTCACGTCATGTACTAGGAAGTGATTGCCGAATAGGTGGTAGAAGACGCCGGATGTTGAGTCATGGGTTTTCGGAGAAAATGTTGTGATTAAACACTATCCTGGGTATCGGTAAAAATGGATCTGTGTTACGTACTATGGCACTGAAAGATTGCTCACATTTCCAAGCGTGTGACTCAGTTATGCAGTTGTCAGGGATGCTTCGGCGGAATAAGAGTCGAATTGTTAATCCGCGCTGGCCGATTTAGTAAAATGTCGGCAAAGATTGCTGAACAGGGACAGTCCCCACACTTTGATTTCAAATGAAGGCTGGCTCTGATTGGCAGACGCCATGTGGGCTGAGAAATGCGGCAGCAGGAGCCAGGAAGCTCCGTGAGTCACAGCCAATGGCTGCGATTCGTGGGGCGCCCATTTGACGGGAGCGGGCTGCGAGTCGGATTTCCACACAATTGGGCCCCGGGGCGTCAAGTGGCACGCGCCCACAAACACTAAATAACGAAAAAATTAAATTTGGCGGTTACAAATGGTCTCTTTCGGCGAATTGCTTAAGACTCAGGCCCTTGTTCCACAACACCGAGCTTCAGCAAGTACCTACGCAGCATCTTCCTCCTCGTGCGCAACCCACAGCGGCAGACATGTTGCGCGGTCTCTCGCAATCCGATCTCCGCATTGATCTTTCCGTCGACAAGTTAACAAAGTCCTTCTACTCAACACTCGACAAGATCTCCGGGCGCGTGGTATACGCTCCGCAGCTGCCCGTGGCCGTCAATGATGTAATTATCGACTTTCTGGGACTCGCAACAACCTGGGTGGATCCACTCACGCCTGGTGCTCCCCGAAGGAAGGAGGTGTTGGAGGTATCCCTCACAGCACGCATTTGTTGACGCTCCAGTTTCTCAAAATGAACGACGACAAAAATATTCGGGAGCCGAAGATCGTCTCTTGCACAGAGCCACTGGAGCTTCCTTTCACATTTGTCATTCCACGACAATTATTACCAACTCTCTGCAAATGCCCGAATTCCTCCCGAACAGAGCAACATTTACAGCTGCCTCCCTCCATGGGCTGCTGGAACCGCTCAGACGACTTGAGTCCTGAGATGTATGGCCCATTTTCCAAGACATCTGACGACCCAGGTCAAAGATTGAATACCAAATCCGCGTCAAGGTAATCAAAGTTCTCAACGGGAAACCGTCATGCGCAGCCGAGATGACGGAACCAGTTCTAGTCATGCCAACCTATACATGGTGGCAACAACGGCAGGCAACAGCAGCTAACGAGTCGAGTCCTGAATACGAACGTGTGCAGTCACCTTTCAATTGCAATTCC
>Ga0302325_10017671_pt1 | contig 15067 bp, 20 predicted proteins | sample Palsa_T0_2_FD_201948 | JGI IMG/M metagenome (GOLD analysis project Ga0302325, IMG submission 201948) | Peat permafrost microbial communities from Stordalen Mire near Abisko, Sweden - Palsa_T0_2 | ecosystem: Environmental > Terrestrial > Soil > Palsa > Peat permafrost | place: Sweden: Abisko... | reverse complement strand
CCCCATCACCGATCAGGAAATAGCCTTTGCCCACCTGGTCCTCTCTGGAACCATGACCGACCGCCGTGCCGCCGAAGCCGTGGGTCTCAACCCCGACACCGCCGCCTACACCAAAGCCAAACCCCGTCTCCGCGCCTACATGATTGAACACCGCGCCGCCATGCAACAACAGCTCGTGCAGCAAGAGACCGACAGGCTGCGCCAGCTGAACCTGGGCCGCGAACAAGTCCTGGCCAGGCTCTGGGAAATCGCCAACCTGAGTCCCGAAATCACGCGAAACAGCGCTTCCGCCCAGATCAAGGCCCTCTCCATGATCGTCGTCATCGAAGGCCTGATCCCTGATCCCCGCGCCCGCTCTTCGCAGAAGATGTCCGCCTCGCCGACCGCCCTTCCCGATCCCCCGCCCGCCTGTCCCGCCGGCCCCGGCTTGCCGCGGGGCATGCCGTGGAGCGCGGCGGCAGAGCCTGCCCTGCCTGCCCCGGCGTGCCGTGGGAGCGAAGTCGAATGGGCGACTGCCGACCCTGGCCCTACCCCCGGCCCTGACTTTGACTCCAGCGAGTTCATCTTCGCCCGCCCCGTTAGCCCCGCGCAAACGACCCCGTTGACACCTCATGCCCCCGTGTCCGCTCCTGCTGCAGACACCTGGCGCCTGAGACTTTAAAGCAAACCCACGCGCTGCCAATGCCCCAAAAGACGAAAAACGATCGAATTTTATCGAACTTTACAAAAATCGAGGACACACGGAACCTTACTTGTCCAAGCCGCTGAGGGATCTTCTCCCTCTCAAATAGCTCTTTTGCACCCAACAAGTTTTCCTGCGAGGCAGTGCCCTTCATACAACAGAGCGGACTTTCTCCGCAGCCTTTTTAGCCCTCAATTTTTTGTTCCGGCTGCGCTCTTTCGGGTTTTAAAACCCGCTTCCCCGGATTCCTGTCGAAACCGTTGATCCACATCATGCCGATTTGGTTCCGCAGCCTTGCTTGCAGCCAAATTGGCGAAGCAGGAAATCCGGTGCAGTTCGGTCCTGGGAATGGACGTACCTGGGCGAAGTTAACCGAAATCCCCGTCTTTCAGCCACTTCGCTATGCACGCCGGCGCAACCGAAGTAAAATGGCTGCTTTTGCGCAAGACTTCCACTAGCCTCGGGTGTGAAACTTCTCGGCATCAGAGGCCTGCCTCGATTCGATGGGGTCGCCACGTGGGGCACTTGCCAGGAACTAAGAAACCTCTAGTAAGGAGCGCACTCTATGGAGCCTCGTCGCTTTTTTCTTTCCCGCCTAGCCCGTTTACCACTCGTCGCGATGGCCGCAGCGGCCGGGGTAAAGGCGCAAGTACAAGGTCAAACCCACAAGCCGCTTAAGATCATGATGAAGAGCGCCTGGGGCTCGGACGACCCGACCAAGGCGGCATTTCCGTTTTCCCACGGACTCGCCCTCGCCGAGGCGGGACACGAGGTGCAGATCTTTCTCCTTGGAGAAGCGGTCGTTCTGATGCGCAAAGTTGTGGCCGAGGCCGTGACGCCCGTGGGTTGGCCGAAGGTAGCCGAGACACTGGACAAACTCGCGGCCAGGCACATTCCGATTTATGCCTGCGGCGCCTGCTCCCGCGCTCGTGGTGTAACCGAGGCCGATCTCAGCAACTACGGAGCGAAGTACGGAAATCCCACAATCTTTGTTTCTCTCGTGGAATGGGCCGACAAAGTGATTACAGAATAGCGGCAAGGTCAAGCACGATCTCTCCAGAGCCAGACTGGGCAAAGGCTGCTTCACTATGTTGGACCTGTCCCCGGCGGGCAAAATCCCGAGTCACGGGGGTGACTCCTTCCACGCCCTCATCGGGGATTTCCAGCGCGCTTTCCATGATGTCATCCAGATCACGCGCGGCTGCCAAGCGCTTCGATAAGCACTCAGTTCCTGAGATCCTCAAACTTAGCTTGAACCAATCGCACAATGACAGCAAAAATCATTGCGGTCGAAACCCCGAACATGAGCGCTCCATCTGCTGCTTCCAGCGGTCCTAGCAATTTCCACGACGGGGTCATAATCACATCACCGTAACCCAAGGTCGTGTAGTTGACTGCTGAGTGGTAGTAGGCAAATCCAAATTCTTGAAATTCTCCGCAAATTACGAACAACACCGCCCACACGGCGATCTCGATCAGGTGCGCCGCGAACGCGAATGATATCGCCAACACAACGATGGCAAGATCGATCCAGAAGCCTGCGCCCGCGCGGCCCAGCCTTTGCTCATGGCGAACGAAGTTTACTGTCGCGCCCAGGGCCAGCGCGTGGATAAAGATCGTACATAGGACGGCGCTTGCGCCAACCGCCAAGGGAATCAGGATCGCGACTCGATGAGTTTGCGCCATTGCTTCTGCCAGAGCATCCTACCCTACCACTCACGGTGCGTCGGATAAATCTTGCGACGAGGTTTGATTCCCTGATCTGATGACACTTGTGCGGTAGCAGGTTGACCGTTCAACGGTGCGAATACCGCGCCCAGCATGACCGGCCCAACTACCACCCCGAAACCTCGCCAGCTGAGATGCTGGCCCAGTTTACCGGCTATCTATCTGACCCGCTGTAGAAGTTCGCGCAAACGTGACGCTCGAGGAAGATTGCTCGGCTGCAATCTTCAGGATGGCCGCCACACTACGTGTAACGTCGAAGTCCGTCGTTGCCCATGAGGAGACACTGATTCGCATTGCTTTGCGCCCTTTCCACACGGTGCCGCCACACCAACAGGTTCCCTCTGCTTGCACAGCATCGATGACCCGAGCGTTGATTTCGTCGTCTCCGAAGGAGACCAGCACTTGATTCAGCACAACGTCATTAAGAACCTCACACCCTCCGGCGCGAAGGGCATCTGCGAAGGTTGCAGCATGTCGACAGCAACGGTCGATGAGGTCGACCACACCTTGTTTTCCAAGGGAACGCAGTGCCGCCCAGATTTCCACGGCTCGAGCGCGACGCGAAGATTCAGGCCCCAGTTGCATTGGCTGCCGTTTCGCCTCAGCGTCCGGAGGATAATAAGATGCTGCGATCGACATCGAGCGCCGCAAGGCTTCCCCATCCCTTACGATTGCGATTCCACTATCCTGCGGCACGTTGAGCCATTTATGCGCATCCGTTGCCCAGGAATCGGCCCGAGCGACACCCTCCAGCAAATGCTTTCGACGAGGGCTGACGGCAGCCCAGAGACCGAAGGCCCCATCGACATGCACCCATGCACGCATTTCGTGGGCAATGTCGCAGATCTCACCAACCGGATCGCAGGCGCCAGTATTCACGTTACCGGCCTGGACGCAGATGATTGCCGGCCCGGAAACACGAGGCAGAAGCGATGGCTTCATCCGTCCCTGACGGTCAGCGGGAACGATTTGCACGCGGCCTTTGCCGAAACCGAGGAGCGCCAAGGCTTTGAGCATCGTCGCGTGAACCTCCTCGCCGACGATGACTGTGACCGGAGGAGCTGAAAATAATCCGTCCCGTTCGACATCCCATCCCACGTTGCGCAGGACCCTGCTCCGCGCCGCGGCGAGAGCGGTCACATCAGCCATCTGTGTGCCGGTTACAAATGCTCCGGCACAATTTGGGGGCAGGGCGAGCAGATCGAGCATCCAGGAAAGGACGACGTCTTCGAGATGTGCTGCGACAGGCGAAATATCGTACAGACATGCATTTTGATCCCAGGCATCTGCCAGCCAGTGAGCCGCCACGCTGACCGGCAAAGCGCCGCCAATGACTCCGCCAAAAAAGCGCCCGCCCATACTCGCCACCGTCGCCGGTGAACCGGCGTCGTCGAGCAGTTTCAGGATTGCCAGTGGATTCTCTCCCCGGAAGGGCAACGGGCCGCCGAGCGCACTCAAGCCTTTGATCGCTTCCGGCAGCACCCCGGCATGGCGCTCTCGAATGGTTCGCAAATAGCGCCGAGCCTGTATCGCCGCCTGGGTTAGAACCTCGTCATACAGATCGTTTGCATCCACTCTTCCTCCTCGTTTCGCTTTGAGTGGCCCCATTGGCATTCAGGAAATGACACTGCCCTTTTTCATAACCATCTTAGTGGTCTATGGATGGTTATAATTTATTGACAGCGATATAACCTGTCAACAGCGTTGAAGGCGGTTATAATCACACCTAGGCGTATGACAGACGAATTTCAGCTCGTTGCCGGTCATTTGGCGCTCGATTTCGCCAATACGCTGGACTATCGCTACGATCCTGATCGCCTGATCGATCTTCTGCCCAGCTATGAACGTTTCCTTGCCTTTTGCCGTCAATCAGGAGTGATTACAGCGGCACAGATGCGCAAACTTCTGGGCGGCTTGAGTGAGTTTGAGTCGCAACGCGTTCTCAAAGAGGTCATCGAATTTCGCGAAGCCCTCTACTTTTTAACTCTGTCCGCGGTGCAGGGTAGACGTCCCGACGAATCGCATTTGCGAGTGCTCAACAGGATTTTCTGCGAAGCGCCGGCATTTGACGAGGTTGTGTGGCATAAACACGGGTTTGTCCGCAGCGTTCGTGATGTTACAGAGAGACCTGATGGACCCCTTCGGCAGGTCGTACAAGCCGCGGTGGCTATGATTACATCATCTGACATTTACAGCGTTCGCGAATGCAGTGAGAAAACCTGCCGATGGTTCTTTCTGGATCGAAGCAGGAACCACTCGCGACGATGGTGCGACATGCAACTCTGTGGCAATCGCTCCAAAGCTAAGCGATTTTATGCCCGAACACGCAAAGTCGGGTCCGACGGCACAACATAACAATATTGTTGCAATAACTGTTGACACACTGCCCCGCCAGAGCTATCGTTCTCTTGTGAGGATTAGATCTGATGGGAACTGGTGAATATAAGAAAGCCCTCTCCGTAGCAGAGAAGGAGCTTTCAAAACTGAATGCAGAAGCCGATGTGATCGCACAACGTCGCGCGCAGCTTCAGCAGACGATCTCCACGCTCAAGACATTGACGAATGTCTCAGAGCAAGGGGAACGCACTCTGACCGACGCAATTCGCATTATCGTCAAAGCTGCAAATGGCTACATCTCTGCTGGTGAAGTGTTGAAGTCCGCGTACTCCATGGGAGCGAAATTCTCTGGGAAGAATCCAAAAGCTTCCATCATTACGATTTTGGGTCGTTTGGTCAGAGACGGCGAGCTGGAGAGGGAGCCGGGAAAAATAAGGGTGCGGTTCCGCTCGAAAACCGGGCCGTAAATGGGGGCGACGCGGTTCGCCGAATTTCCTTCTTCTGCGAAAATCCTCCGCGTGAAATCAAGAGCTCCGGCAGTTGTTCCCCAGAATCTCACACATTGGCGACGGACCTTACGGCATCTTTGTTCGAGATAACGAATCTAATGATGCAGCCTCGTCATTTTCCTCAGGGCAAAGCGGATGGTCCGGAAAGGATACTGTGTCCAAGGTTTGGCTTATTACCGGTAGTTCTCGTGGTCTCGGCCGCGCATTCACCAAGGCAGTGCTGGAGGCAGGAGATCGTGTGGTAGCGACAGCCCGCAAGCCGGAGCAACTCTCCGACCTTCAAGCCACCTATGGCGGAAACATCCGTGCTTTCACCCTGGATGTCACTAACGAAGCGCAAGCAAAGAAAGCCTTTGAGGCCGCAATCTCGAGCTTTGGGAGTCTCGATGTGCTGGTGAACAACGCTGGATTCGGGAACGTGAGTCCAGTAGAAGACACCTCTCTTGCAGACTTTCGTTCCCAGATTGAAACCAACCTTTTTGGGGTCATCATTATGACGAAAGCTGTGCTCCCTTACTTCCGTGAGCGCAAAGCCGGGCATATCGTCCAGGTAACGTCTATCGCCGGACGCATCGGACCAGCCGGCCGCGCACCCTATGCGGCGGCGAAGTTTGGGGTGGAAGGGTTTTCGGAATCGCTTTCCAGGGAGGTGCGACCGTTCGGTGTTAAGGTGACAATCGTCGAGCCAGGTGGCTTCCGCACTGACTTCGCCGGGACCTCCACGAAACTGAGCGAAGGCCGCGCCGAATATGACGCAACTGTTGGTGCTTCCGTTCGCTTTCAGAGGGACTATCACGGCAAACAACCTGGCGATCCAGCAAGGGCTGCGGCAGCACTTCTTCATGTCGTTTCGCTGCCTGAACCGCCGCTGCGGCTGCTCCTCGGGCGCGATTGTTACGCATTAGCGGAGAAGAGTGCTCTTGAAAAGCTGGAGTCCGACAGGATGTGGAAGGACCTCAGCACATCGACGGACTTCGTGGCAGCAGAAGGCCAAGGCGGAAACACGTAGTGGCACAGAACAGTCAAGTCAATGCCATCCACGATCTCAGTTCGCTGGACGTAGCGACCATGCTGTCACTGAACAACGCCCATGCGAAAGAAACGTCAGCACTCGATGACGCCAGTTTTACCGCGCTGCTCGACATGGCTTTTTACGCCCGAGGCATAGACCGGGGCGCGACAGCATTCCTGATCGCGCTGGATCACAATGCCTCCTACGAAAACCCGAACTTCATTTGGTTCAAGGCGGCCCGTGAGTCATTTGTCTACGTTGATCGCATTATCGTCTTGAGTTCTGCGCGAGGCCGGGGGATTGCCAGGCTTCTATATGACGACCTCTTTGCCGCGGCGAGGAAAGCTGGACATGATCGGGTTGTTTGCGAGGTGAATATCGATCCGCCAAACCTCGTGTCCGAAGCCTTCCACGCAACGATGGGCTTCAGACGGGTCGGGGAGGCCACCATTCGCAATGGGACAAAGACCGTACGCTATCTGGAAAAGACGCTACCCGCGCGGTCAGATGGCGACTAGCCGATGTGAGATTTTGCTTCGTAGGCTAAGCCTTTGACCGCAAGCTGTGTTTCGCGAATCATCAGGACACAGCCGCAGGCTAGCGCGATGACCGCGGTTGCTCCACACGCGACCCCAATTCCAGCTGCTATCTGGAATGCCGATGGCAGGCCGTAGTACACCACGATAGAACCGGCGATCGAGATGAGCGCCGAACTGGCGAACAGTCCGAGACCCAAGTAAAAGCAGCGAAGCGCGCGTAAGAGCAGTTGAGCGCGCGTTTGCAGCGCGGCGAGCTCGGCGGTCGAGACCTCATGATCCCTGGCACCCGGCTCAAGCTTTGCTAATTGCGCACTCACGGTGTGGCTACGATCGGCCACGCGTGCGAGGCGATTGTTCGTGCCCAGCGCCAAAACGGACGATGCATTGGTGAGCACTGCCGGGGCTACCACGACTGTGAGGATCGAAAACGGATCGGCGGCGAGCGAAGTATATTCCATCATTCCGTCCTCAGCTCTTGCATACGTGATTGGCCTTCTCCGCGGATTTCATTGCCAAACTCCCCGCTGATTTTCGCTGCATTGCATGAGCCATGAGTCGCTGAGAGCATTCTATCCCCGGAGATCTTCGGACATAATTGTATCTCGTCGCTTCCTGTCTTCTAACAAGTCAGATAGAGGAGGATCGTTAGCCGGCAGAATTGCCACAATAGTTATGCTCTTGCCTTTATCGAATGGCAATATCAGGGCGAGGTGCTCATCGAGGCGTAGAGTATGGCTATGAATGAGCGCTTCAAGGGATTCGGATGGGTGGTTCGACAGAGGGCGTTGCACGTGGCGGTCCTTCTTTGGCTGCTTCTGTGCGGAGCTGGATTCCTTTTTTCCCGACACACGCCGCGGTTTCGGGGCTTGGTTACGGGATCATCGGAATACCTGGTGCTGGTGGTGCTGATGTTCGGCTTGGTTGTGCTGCTGACGCGAAAGCGACCCCTGATTGACCTGGCACAGCGTGCTCCGGAATCGTCTATTGCGCGGGGCGAGACACTGGCGATGTGGGCGTATGCCGCGATGGTGATGGTAGCCGGCCGTCTGATCGGGCAGCACTTGTTTGGCGAAGGCATTGCCCTGCATCTGAATGGGTCGCTGGTCGGGGCAACGCGAGTGCAGTCACCGATTGAGGTTTATACATGGGCGGTTTACAACGGGATCTTGCTGGGTCTCATTCCGTATGTTGTGTTTCGGATGCGAGGATACTCAAACGAGCAGCTCAGCTTAAAATCGGCGAACCTGAAGAGCGATTTGCTGGTGATCGTGGTGGTGCTCGCTTTCAGCGCCGGGATGGACATGACGGGATCAAATATCTTTCAGCTCACGCGGCATCAGCAGCTTGTTGGTGGGCTGATGTCATTTTGGCTACATCTGTTCGGGACGGATCTGCCGATCATGATTGTTATTTACTCGATCTTGATGCCGAGATACTTCAAGCTCTTTTCGCCAATGACGGCTTATATGCTGGGCGCGGTGAGTTATCCGACGATGCATATTTTTGAGTCGGGCACGCGGTACGACTCGATTGGAGCAGCTGCGATGTCGCTGACTTTCGTTTACTTGTTGTTGATTCCGGCGGGGTTGATGAAGTCGTTTCTGACATGGCGGACGGGGAACGCGTGGGTGCATGTCTGGGCCTATCACGCGATTTCACCGCATGTAACAGTGGATACGCGGTTGATTGTGCGCGATTTTGGCATTAAGTGATTGACCCGGCAATCTTGTTCCAGAGCAGGTGGTGACCGCTTTTCTGTCACAATAATCGCGGTTCCGGATCGTAGAATAGAGCGCGCAAGAAAGATCTTCCCGAGTCAGGAGTGCCATTGCGAAAACTCGCTGTCTGCTTCCTCCTTTTCCTGCCTCTCGCGTCATGGGCGCAAAGCACTAGCTGCCCGTCAGCGCTCGATTACGACCACGCTGCTTCCCTCGACATCAAGGAAGCTGGCGTCAACCGCCGCGGCCATGTCGCTATTGACGACATTTCTTACGCCAGCCCCAAGGGTGGCCGCGTGCCGGCTTATCTTGTTGTGCCCGACGGCAAAGGGCCGTTCGCGGCCGTGATTTGGGGGCATTGGTATTGGTCGAATTCAGAATTTCGCAATCGCAGAGAATTTCTCGAAGAGGCGGTTGTGCTGGCGCATTCCGGCGTGGTCTCGCTGCTGATTGACGGTCCCGTTGCGCGCCCCGGCCACGTCGACGCGAAAGATCCATTGAGCGACCAGGGGCAAACGGACTTGATTCAAGCAATCATCGATATGCGGCGCGGCGCCGATTTGCTCCTCGCGCGCAAAGATGTGGACCCCAAGCGTCTCGCCTATGTCGGCCACAGCTACAATGCCACCGTTGGCGGCTTCCTCAGTGGATGCGACCACCGCTTCAAAGCATTCGTCCTCATGGCGGGCGGCTTATCCGATGAAGTGGACGAGAAATCGAAAGAATTTCAGCAATTCCGCCAGTCAGTGGGACCGGAAAAGTTCGACGCCTTTCAGGCCAAGTATTCCTGGCTGGATGCCGGCAAGTTCACACCCCACGCGGCGCCAGCCACAGTCTTTCTTCAGTACGCAACGCAGGAAGACTTCCTGACGCCCGAGCGCGCGCACGCGTATGCCGCGATTGTCAGCGAACCGAAGCAATTCAAACTCTACGACGCGCCGCATGCGCTCAACGCCGAAGCCCGCCGCGACCGCATCGCGTTCCTTGTTGAACAGCTCAGCCTAAAGCCGGCTCCGTCGCCAGCTCAGATCGCTGCGATCCCCAATCTTCCTCAACCGCCCAGCCCGGCCACGCAGTAAGGTATTTGTTACGACGAGCAGCCGCGCCGAATCTGGACAGCCCGAATACTTTTCACCTTGAATGTGAGTGAAACCGCTTCCACATAGAGTAAAGCGTCATCGCGCCGGCGTAGAGCATAAGGGGGGCACCGGCGATAGTCCGTGCTCCCGCGTGCCAGAGGTAGGATGAGATGCAAACCGACAGTGCGAACATTGCGATTACGAATGAAACGCGCATCCATACCCATACGGGCATTTTAGGAATTGCCATAGCACAAGCTCCGGCAACGATTGTCACCAAGGTGTTCAGTCTGGCGGCTGGCTTGCGGCTCGTCCACTCCCCCTACTTCCCTTTCGCCTTCGCCCATCTCGCCTTTTGCGCTGCTGCCATCCTTGCCCTTCCTTCCTCGCTTACCCTTTTGCGTTTCCGGGCGGCGCGCTGCAAAGGGGCAGTGTGTTCAGTCAGTAGCGCCCGTAACTTTTCCAGCCGCATAATCTCTGCATCAAGGCTCTGCACAATTGTGGTGACGTCCATGAAGTGAGTTTAAAGCAGGATTCGTGCGCCAGGTCTGAGGAGGATCTGAGGAGGGTCCCGCCTTAGGAAACTCGGAGGGGTTTCATGAACATAGTCAGCCCAAGACCCCAGCTGAATATCCCAAGGGTCCAGGTGAAGCTGAGTACCACCCGCCATCAGTATATGCCTTAAGGTATTAAGAGTTCGGATTGTCCATTGTGCCGGTAGTTATCCTGGTCCGATCGTCACCGCGGCAAACGCCATCTTCAAAACGATGGCCTCAGCTTGGGCGGCTGAGATTCCGTGTTGCGCCGTGGCATCGTAGAACTCGAACGAGGTGAGTGCAGTAAGGGCGGCGGTAGCCTCGATGACATCGCTCCCGCTCTTCCACTTCCTGGTGATACGCCCCGCAGCCGCCCGCCGGCGTTGGTTGCGGGCATTTATAAGCTCCCCGAAATCAGGGTCGATTGCGCCAATACCGTGGATTCTTCGAAAGAGCACCTGGTTCTCAGCCCAGAATGCGCAGAACACGCGAACAAAGCCTTCCAGCATCGCACTCGGATCGTTCAGCGACATCACGGAACGCATCTGCTCCAGGCCTCTATGGATCGCCATACTATCGAATAAGGCTTCCAGGAGGTGTTGCTTGGTTCCAAACAGATTGTGGATCGTCTGCCGCGTAACCCCGGTGTCGGCCGCTAGCGAGGCCATAGAGAACTGTTTGTAGCCCTGCCCTTCGAGTTGAGCTCGCGCAGCCTGCAGCACGGTTCGTCTGGTCTCATCCATTTGCTCGAGCCGCTTACCAAGCTCGTAGCTGCGCCTCTGCTCTGTTTTCCCCACCGGTTGCTCTTCAGTCATTTTTCAAATCCAGATCGCTTGACATATTAGATTTACATAGTGTAAATCTAATCCTGGTACGAATCCGATGAACCGATCCGCCACCTTATCGAAAGCCCGAAGCGTCGCAGTTCCCCGGAGCCTGCCGCGGGTACCCAGGGTTCTACAGGCAGGTTTCTGGTTATGCATCGTTATCGGCATCGCTGTCGTACTTCGTCGCGCTCTCGCCCTATGGCGGCCACTCACCACGAGCGCTCCTCCGGACCTGCTGAGGCTCGATACTTTTTTCAAAACACACACGATCCTCACTTACGTGCACATCTTCGCAGCCCTTGTCTTTGTCTGTGTGCTGCCATTTGTCTTCTGGAGCCGAACCCGCGCTTCAACGATGGTCCGTCTCCTTTTCTACACCGTTGGGACGATTGTCGGGTTCTCCGCCTTCGCGATGGTTGTTCACCCTGTTGGAGGCGCGATAGAAGGCGCTGCGGTCATCTTTTATGACGGCCTTTTCCTTGTGTCGCTGGCCTTCAGCTGTTCGGCCTGGAAGATGGGGCAAACAGAAAAGAGCTTGCGGTGGACCCTTCGCGCTACAGCCATCTCGCTGGGAATAGCGACGACCCGGCCCGTCATGGGGATCTTCTTTGCGACGTCGCATCTCACGCACTGGACTCCCGAACAGTTTTTCGGCCCGGCCTTTTGGGTCGGCTTCTCGATCAACACCCTGATTATGGAACTCTGGCTTCGCAAACACCCGGTTTGACCAAATGAGTGGCAGCCCTACCACCCAAAATATTTATCGTTAATCGATAATTTTTCATTGACAGCCCCGACCTCGATATTTATTGTTTATCGATAAGGAGGGGCCGCCATGCTGGTTCCAGACAAGCTGATCAAGAGTTCGCGGTTCGTCGTGCGCATTGGATTGGTAGTGAATCGATTGTTCCTGGTGGCAGTGGTCATCGGCCTTATTCTGTCCTGGATTTTTCCCTCACAGTTTGCTGCGTTTCTCATCCAGCAACCCCCTGGACCCGGCGTGAGTTCGACGATGACCGGCATGCGCTGGATGATGTTGCTTGGCATCGCGATGTCGGTAGCCATCGATAGGCTCCTGGTCACGTTGGCTCAGATCATTGCCAGCGCCAGTGCCGGCGATCCGTTTATTTCCGCCAACGCGCGCAGGCTGCAAACGATCGGCTGGGCCCTACTGGCTCTTCAATTCCTCGACGTCCCCGGCGCATTGATCGAGCGATTTTTTCCCAGCCTGGCTTCAGGAGCGCCCACGATTCCCTTCTCCCCTGGAGGGTGGCTCGCCGTTCTTATGGTTTTTGTGCTGAGTCGCGTGTTCGCCGCCGGATCCGCCATGCGCGATGAGTTAGAAGGAACGATCTGAGCCATGCCCATCCTTGTCAGGCTGGACGAAATGTTGGAGCGCCGGCATATGTCACTCACCCAGCTATCGGAGGAGGTGGATATCACTCTCGCCAATCTATCCATTCTGAAGACGGGAAAGGCGAGGGCGGTCCGCTTCTCCACCCTGGAAGCAATTTGCAAGACGCTCGATTGTCAGCCGGGCGACATCCTCGTGCTAAGCCAAGACGGCGAAGACTAAACGGCCACACTACACAGCGTGCACTCTCAACCTGCAACAGCAAAGGGAGGTTTCCATGAAGTTCAGCCCTAAAGCCATCTTCCAACCTGCCGAGAGATATGACGGGGTCCGCCCGATCAACATCTACCTCTTGCGGCTCCTCTACATCCTGATGTTCTTCGTTCTCGGCCAGCAGACATGGACGCACATCCTTACCCACAAAGGCACGTGGGAGCCAATCGATGCCGTCGCCTGGTGCGTCTGGACGGCCTTCGCCACCTTGGCCGGCCTGGGAATCATCCGTCCGTTGAAGATGCTCCCTATCGTACTGCTGGAGATCTTCTACAAATTGCTCTGGCTTCTTATGGTGGCCTATCCGCTATGGTCGCGAGGAACACTGGCAGGCTCACCAGCAGAAGAGATTACCTCAGAGTTCTTGTGGGTGATCTTGCCCATCGTTGCCATGCCGTGGCGATACGCCTTCGTGCACTACCTCTACGATCCGAGACCGCGCGTTGGAACCATCGGTCCTTAATTCAATTGCGCCGCAAGCGCATCGATTTCCGCGCTCCATTCTCTCGTCCACAGCGCCTTTTTCGCCTCCTCCAACCATGAGGCCTGAATGGAGGCCAGCACACATCTCTTAAGCTGCGCAGCGGTCAGCTTCATCTCTCGCACGCACAATACAAACTCGTGACTAAGGTCAGTGGCAAACATGGGCGGGTCGTCGGTGTTGATGGTCACATTCAGCCCGGCGTCGATCATGCGGCGAATCGCGTGGGAGGGGTCGGCGAGATTCCGCCACACCGTTGTGGTTAACGTGGTGCTCGGACAGCAAGTGAAGTAAATGCCGCGGTCGCGGCACTCTGTGATCAAACCTGGATCGTCGACGATGTGGTATCCGTGGTCCACTCGTTCTACTTTCAGATCTTCAATCGCCTCGCGCACAAAGCTTGCCGGACCAACCTCTCCCGCATGCGCGGTAAGATGCAGTCCGTTGGACCGCGCCAAGTCATACATGGAACGAAAGAGCCCAGGATTGTTCGGCAATTCATCGTAGTCCAGGCCGACACCGATCACCTCTGGCCGCAAATCGCTAAGCACCATTTTGATGAAGTCGACACCGCGCTCCGGTCCGAGAACCCGGCTATGCGCTGGAATCACTCGCGACGACACCCCCTGCTCCGCCTCAACATCCTTCATCCCGGCAATGATGCCGTCGAGCATGTCGCTGTATCGGACCCCGTAAGCCATATGGGCATGCGGGCTGAAGAAGAACTCGACATGCCGCGCACCTCCGGCCGCGGAGCTTTGCAGGGCCTCATACGTAATGCGCTGAAAGTCCTCTTTCGTGACCACGCTCCGGCACACCAGATCGTAGATCTTCAAAAAGTCCATTAGATTGTCGTAGCGATACAGCTCAGCAGTCTCGGCGAAGCGCGGAAGTGCCAGGTTGTTCTTGCGCGTTAGTTCGACAAAGGTCGAAGGGCGGACAGAACCTTCCAGATGAAGGTGCAGTTCTATCTTAGGTATTTTGATAGCAAATTCTTCGAGTGTCAGAACTACCTCCCCAGCGCTGCATCCATGGGTGGGGCCAAGGAAAAGCTCGAGACCCACCGCGAGGGAGCAGAAACTTGCGGATTGTCGGCATATGAGAAACCCAGGGGACAAACGTGACGATACCGCTGCTGACGATGTAGCTGATTGCTGAAGGTCCCGTCAGGCCTCTTTTCGCCATTCCCAATTAATTCTAATATAGAATTATCTAATGGCAACATTTCCGGATAATTCTGAGTTGTATTACTTGCCGATGTGTAACTGTACTTCTATTATAGAGGTATTGTGAGTCGTCATAATGTAAGCCCACAATTGGCTGCCGATATCCGGCGCGGCGTCACGCGTCTATCGAGAAGACTTCGCGCGGAGCGCTCCGCGGGCGCTCTGAGCGCGAACAAGTTGTGCGTCCTGAGCCATCTCTATCCCAACAAGGAATGTTCGCCTGGTGAGATCTCTTCCGCGGAACACCTGCAGCCCCAGTCCCTCTCCAAGCTGCTGGCGGAGTTGGAATCCGAGGGCCTCACCGTCCGCAGCAAAAGCCTGGCAGACGGCCGGCAGTCGCTATTGAAGATCACCCAAAAAGGGCGAAGCGCCCTGCAGCATGATATGCGCGAGCGCGACCTTTGGCTTGCCTCGGCCCTTCAACATCTCAGCGAGACAGAGGTGCAGCTGCTACACCTGACAGCCCGAATCATGGAACGCCTTGCCGCCTTGGATGGAAACTCTACCCAGGTGCAGGAGCCCATGATTTCCCAGACCGTTTGAGGAATTCTGCTTGGCAACTTTCGTCTTTCTCAATCTCCCCGCTCGCGGTCACATCCATCCCACTCTTCCCATCGTGAGTGAGCTGGCCGCTGGTGGAAACCAAGTCCATTACTTTAACGCGGAAGAATATCGAGGGCTTGTCGAGGCATCAGGAGCGAGATTTCATCCTCTTCCCCCGTTGCAAAAAATTGGCGCCGCGGAAGCGAGTTCCGCGGCGCCTCCC
>Ga0302325_10017668_pt1 | contig 15068 bp, 23 predicted proteins | sample Palsa_T0_2_FD_201948 | JGI IMG/M metagenome (GOLD analysis project Ga0302325, IMG submission 201948) | Peat permafrost microbial communities from Stordalen Mire near Abisko, Sweden - Palsa_T0_2 | ecosystem: Environmental > Terrestrial > Soil > Palsa > Peat permafrost | place: Sweden: Abisko... | reverse complement strand
AGCCTTAGGAAGTTGACCGATATCTCCAGCTTTCTCGATCGTAAACCGACGAGGCCCATCACTGCCCTGCAAATCCTTGAACCCATTAACCGGAATCCTCGAAGTCCCCGTCGTAAACTGTAACAACCGAGACTTTTTCTCCGCATCCCATGTCCGTATCGCCTACCATCAACGAAGTCCTTCTCCCACCAAGAAAAGGGGTACGTACTTTCCAGAACCATTGGACGACATCGTCGCTCTCCGTATATCCTCTATAATCCGTATGTTTTTTCCAGTCGTCTACATCCATTTCTGCAATTCCACCAATAAGCAGTTCTAGTTCGCGCTCGTCGAATACGTTGATTAGGTCTTGGGGGATGAGTTCGTTGAAACCTTCTGCAAATTTACTGAATTGTTCTTCGATTCGTTTTTGGATGCGCCAGTTTGTCACGAGACTGTGGTTAGGGACGACACACAAAAAAGGGGAGGTACTCGACGTATTCGCTCTTGTTTGCGTTGGTGACCGGGATGTTTTGGCCGTCTGGTTTGAGATCGACGGTGACAACTTCGCCGAACCGGTCGTCTTCGGTTGAAAATGTCAGATCCAGTGCATCTTCGATATCATTCTCACTAGGGATCAGTATTGTAGGGAGGTGGGAAAATACAGCATCCAGACTAAACTTCTGTGGAAATCAGCATCGATGGCTTCCATGTCAGCCAATTTGACGGGAATTTTGAGAATCATTTTGTAGAATGAGACGACGAAGAAGGCGTCTAGGAAACGTCGATGGAATACAGCCAGTCCCACTACTCGTCCGATAAACTTGAAGTAATTGAGATGTTCTGGGTTGATTCCTGAATGGGGATTGATTTGAAGAGTATAATTGTCATGAGCAGAGTACTCGAAAAGACAGTAGAACGGATTGAACATCTCATGTGACAACAAAAAGAAGAATTCCCTAGTTATAAGTATTGTTCAAAGTACAAGGGAATGGAGACGTACCGTGAGAGACCACCGTAATCTAAACCATCCTCGCCGTCGAATTTAATCATCAACCGCTTCTTGAGATCGCCCGCAGATTGTCTCATGATCTCAGCATACGAATCCTCGAAAATATGATCTCGACGGACTTTGATATGACATTGCCCCGGCATCGGTCGTAAAGCAGGTTGACTTCGGAAATAGATCAACTTCCGTCTGAAATCCCGTTTATACTGCGGAACATTCTGATCCAAACTCGAAGGCAATCTCGGGTCATCCCAAGTCGTCGTCTTTGTATTGTGATCCACAAAGTACACTCTCGCGGTATTCGTAAGACGCATTTCCCATCCACTTGGCAAGGGACCTAATTGGGAGACCGGCTGGTGTTGCACAGTGGTATTGCCAGGGGCGTTTTGACCGTACATGCGGATATATTGTTGACGACGGGGATCGACCCAGGTCGTTGTACGGGTATTGTGGTCGACAAAGTAGGGACGGCCCTCGGGGGTGTGACGTTGTTCCCAGCCGGAAGGGAGTTCACCGGTTCCGGCTGTAGTCGCCGCGGTGGACATCATGCCTACTTCGGCGGGATTGGAGATGGATTGACGGGAGGAGGCGGTACTGGTGGGAGCGGGGGAGGGACCACGTTCTTCAGGTAGTGTTCGGGAGTACAGTGCTCGACGTTCCATTTCCGTTTGATGGGTCTGTGTTGCTGAGCGATCGGATTCATTTTGAACGGTTCTATAGGTTAGAATAGGAGAGATTGGGAGTACGACGGTCGTGTCCAGGTGGTTGTGCGGGTGTTGTGGTCGACATAGTATGTTCTTCCGAGGTTATCCACTCGTCTTTCCCAGCCCGGAGGTAGCCTTCCTTGCTGATCTTCAAAGGTGCTCGTGTTGGTTGTTGTTCTACTCGATGCACCGTTGATAGTAGGCTGTGCGGTATTGGAGACAGGAGGATCCCGAGGGGTTCCGGCAGTTCCATTTGCAGTGGAACTAGTGGGACGTTCTGGGACAACAGCAGTCAGCGAAGCGCGTTGTGTGTTATTCGTCCCCGCAATTGGTGTAAGGACATTGGTAGAGAGATTGAGAATCAACTTGCCATGGACGACCATGTTATCACTAGACTTCTTCAGGTCTCTCGTCAACATTTCTAGAATTAGTATATCACAGCGCGAGACATACCATCTCCACCGAGTTGAAGATCGAGAACATCTCCAATACGACAATTAATGACTCCGAGGAATCCCTGGTCCTTCTTCTTGAACTTCCTCTGATCGAATATCTGGACAGCAATGATGCTTGACTCCTTGACCATTCTAACGATTAGAGATTGACTATCACAGGAACGTACACATCAAATGACTCATTCCAGTAGGGATTCAGCGTCTTTTTGATAACGGATGTCGTCTTGGTCTGTTCTCCATCAACGGTTAACACTGCGAATGGGTCGGGGAATCCTGCTGTTAGAGGAACATGCAACGCAGCCTTACGGAAAACATCTCGCTTCGTTAGTCCGTCGGCAGCGATTACTAAAAGTCAGCCTACAACGCAACGGCCAGTGTACTCGTCACTCGGACTTTGAGAGGCCTGTCACGGTTAGCATACACATACATAAGTACAAGGGCCATACTGCGAGTCTGCGGTCATGGTGAGGATTGGGGCGAGACAGAGGGCTGGTTCCGGCAGCAGAGACGGTCAACCACCCGTCGTGTCCGTGGGAGGTCAAGTCACACAAACGACTCGGGGGCAATGCAACGCACTACAATATAACACGTCTCGCCGTCAAGCCGGGGAGGAGTCCACGTCGAAGCAAAGACTGTTCTCTCGCACCTGTCGACTGTGTCAACCTCGCCGCGACAGAAACAGGCCAAGCGATGCGTGGCGAGAGAGCAGACACAACAACGGGAGACAGCCAAGGTCAACCGGTCGTAATAATGGCTTGGTGAAAGGAGCCGGCCCTATTACTATTACAGCCTGGAGGAATTTCCTTGGTGGTCCGTTTCACAATGACCCTTTCTCTCACAGCCACGGCCCACGCGTTCAGCTGGGGCCAAAGCCACAGGAGTCCCAAACTTATACCGAACGCATTAAAATCGGCGCGATAGAACTTTCTTCTGTGCGTCGGGACTCGGGAATAGCATTGCCTCCACTTGGCACCGCATAGCGATGAAAGCAGCATTCCAACTATAGACATCTGCTTATTCACCCATACAACTTAGATGGCATCTTTCGACACACTTCCCAAAATTCTGGTCCTGATTTCGGGGACAGGGACAAATCTTCAGGCTCTCATCGATGCAACAAACTCTCCTCCACGGATCAATGCCACAATATCCCATGTGATAGCCAATCTCAGCCAGAAAGCGAAACCAGGCCTCGAACGGGCCAAGAAAGTCGGAATACCGACAACCGTCCGGACACTCAAATCCTACAAAGATCAAGTTCCCTCAAGATATCCCGACGATACAGCAGCTCGACAGGCGTATGACACTGATCTTGCTCAGTATATATTGACGGACATTGAGCGACCGTCGCTTATTGTTTGTGCAGGATGGATGCATATTCTTGCACCGGCGTTTCTCACCCCCATCAAAGCAGCCAGCATACCAATCATCAATCTCCACCCTGCGCTTCCAGGAGCATTCAACGGCGCACATGCAATTGAGAGAGCATGGAAGGCATTTCAAGTGGGAGAAATCACTAAAACGGGCGTCATGATCCACTATGTCATTGAAGAAGTCGACCAAGGAGAGCCCATCATTGTCAAAGAAATTGAGCCTCAGCAAGGAGAATCACTAGACTCCCTGGAGACGAGAATCCACCAAATCGAACACCAAGCGATCGTAGAAGGAACAAACATAGCCTTGGGCGCACTAAAACGGCAATAGCAAGGGGACTGAGGAGACTGAGTTTGTATTGTACATAGCTAGTCATAGACACCACACGAAAAACAATATCTAAATAATCCCGCCTTGAAGGGACATCAAACATATCCACCCTTCCGCCGTAGACCATAACCCATTTTATCATTGCACTCTCGCATCTGCTGTATCCATCGCGCATGCCGGTCGACCGGGTCTGACCTAGTATGGCGTGTATCCCCGTCCACGGTATCCGCCTCGGAAACCACCTCGGAAACCACGTCCTCCCCGGAATCCTCGTGCTCCACCACGGGCTCCACGGCCTCGACCTCGGTTCATGAAGGGGATGTTTGTCCGTTTTGTAGTGACTTTGATGACTCGGTCTCGCAGCGTTGTTTCGTTTAATAGTAATGCGTTGGGTACAAGACTTGGTTCCGCGAATTCGATATAGGCAAATCTTCTGTCAGCCCGGAATAACAAATACACAAAGAAGAAGAGGAGAACAAAGCGCAGAAAATGAAAAATTAGTAGCAAAGCACACAATAGCATCACAGAGAAAAAGGAACTGTGAACAACGAGGAAAATAGCGAAAGACAACAACTCGTAACGTATTGTCGTCAACAAGGAAGGAGCAATACCCCTTGGGATGCCCAGTGATCTTATCACAAAGAATCGTCACTCTCAAAATCGTCCCACAGGACGCAAAATGAGCCTGAACCTCCTCTGGCGTAGCCGCATAATCGACATTCCCAACAAACACACTCCGCGCATCCACATCCTCCTTCTTATCCTGTGTTGACAGAGCACTGTGTTCTTTATCTACGCTCTCCTGCATTTCTCGGATTTTCTGGGCCTCTGCTTCCATCTCCGCGAGCCGCTTCTGCATCGTCTCAACGTCCTCCTACTGGTAAGTATCGTTCGGGCATCCTGGACGGAAGACCATTGGGTCCATGGGAACGGACGGAAAGGGAGGCAGAGGGCGGAAGGGGAAGGAGACGGGGGAAAAGGGAGTTACTTCATTGTCTAGATCGTCGGCGTCGAGGTGGTCGGAGTGCAGGTCTTCGGTTGTTGACATTATGGCTTCTTTGTTAGTCTGGATTTGATACACGCTGGGTGAAGGTTGAAGAACGGTGATCTCAAGTTATGACAATTTTTAACCCTGCCCTAGAAATATTTCAAATGAAACGGAATCACCGATGGGGGCAAATGCTCATCTGTCGAAAAGCATGTCTCTCCAGGACTGGTGGAATTTGGTTAATGGGATTTAAATACCTGCAGTACTTTCTAATTATCCCCCTTGGGTCGATTTTAGCCTCAATTGCTGTCAGGAAAACTGTGTCTCCTCCACCATCCCGCTCTATGGATCTGTGGATGTATCTGACGTGTCTGCAATTGCGCTGCTGTTGCGCTGCATAAAAATCATGTCCTAGACGTACAGAAAATGGATCCTTGCATACGAAGTCACTAAAGTCAAGATCTAGTATCTGTTGAGTGGACAAGAAGATCACTATAGGTGGCACTGAGCTTCGAATTTGATACTGTTTGGTTTGTTGGTGTAGCATGAGTGGAGGATGAAGATAGGTCTACTGCAGAGTGCGGCGGAGGTTTGGTGAATTACTGCAGATAGTACTACTTAGCACCGGTTTTGTGCAAGTTGAACGCTCAACTTCCGCACGCACTGAAATGAGTTTGAAAACTGTGCACATGTTTTCACATTCCAGGGCCCATAGAACATACTCGATCCGAATGATGTCCATTGAAGTTGTAATCTTTGACTCCGATACACGAATCCGTACCATGTAAGCACATCCTTAAGTCAGTAATCATGCTTGTCTTCCATGGCCATATGAGGCGGGACTGCGGAAAGGGCTTACGCCCTCCCATCTATACAGCCCCCAGCAGACAGCAGCTTTACATACCTCGACACTCTCGCATCATAGCTCTTCGTATAAAGTCTTGCCCCTCACTTGGGGGTTTCTGACCTGAGGGGTCGCGGAGATAATTGTTTGCTTCCTGGTCGAGACCGAAAAACACGCCTGCACTGATGCCAAAGTGTTTCAAGTGCTCAACCACAACGCGCTCCACTTGTGATCCTTGAGAACATCAGGACGTCCCCAGTATCCTCCCATACATGATAACAGCACAATTTCGACAACCCCAAGACCTGGGACCTCATTTGCACAGACCGCAATCCGACCTCTGCAGTCCCCGCACAGACCTCAATCCGACCAAACCAGCCAAACAATCTCCAGCACCATATAACACCAAGCCAGCCCAGCCCGCCCGTCCAACCTAGTTCCACTGCCTTTTTTCCGCCAAACTCTTTCTCGCAAACTTTTTCCCGTCTTTCGTATTCGCATCAAAAGTTTAAAAGTGCTTTCTAGCGGGTGATAGAACAACATCACTCGGAGTTAATTGGTCCGGTTATCCACCGCCACCGAGCGCCCGTTGCCCCGGAAATAACATCAGCACGCATACCAACCGCTGTTTTAGGAAAATAGTCAACAAACCAGCAACACCCTCGTCGCCCGAATCACCCTAGCATCTGTCTCTGTCCGCCGTGTGTTTGTGCAAGTTGCGCCTCTGCTTGAGATGGATAAAGTGGACCATTCGAGCAAGTACAAGTTGTTGGAGCAAGTGGGGAATGGGTCTTTTGGCGTGGTGTACAAGGCCGTAAATAAGGACACGGGCGAAGTCGTCGCTATAAAGGAGGTATGTTTCCTTTGTCCCTGTGTTGTGACAGGGGGTCGCTCATGCTTGTAGATCGATTTGGAGAGTGGAGATGATGATATCGCCGAGATTCAGCAGGAGATCACGGTGTTGAGTGGCTGTGACAGTCATCATATTACAAAGTATTATGGTATGTCGAGAATGGAACTACGTTGATTATAGGGAGCTTTCTGAAGGGGTATAAGCTATGGATAGGTAGGACTCACGAAGTTGTTGCCCGAACAAGGGTTAATGGTAGTGATGGAATTTCTTGCTGGAGGCTCGTGCCTCGATCTGGTAATCCCCTACTGTTCATTGTTGACAACAGCTAAAACCCGGTCCTATGGATGAACCACACATCGCCATTGTCTGTCGAGAGATCCTAGAAGGCTTGGTCTATTTACACCGACAGGGAAAGGTATTTTATTCATTGTGCTGGGATTAACATAGATCCATCGAGACATAAAAGCAGCAAACGTGCTTCTCTCATCCTCAGGTGAAGTCAAACTTGGTACTCCTTCCCTTCCCTTTGCAGTGTTAACATCAGCCGACTTTGGCGTAGCAGCACAGTTAGTCTCAAACAAGTCTCGTCGAAACACCTTCGTTGGAACACCCGTATCTCCCCTCCCACACAATTTCCGAATCTCCTGCTCAACCTGGCCTTCCCTTCTTGCTCATTCTGAGCTGCCCCTTACTGACTTGATAGTTCTGGATGGCCCCGGAAGTAATCCGTCAATCAGGTTATGACTACAAAGCCGACATCTGGTCCCTAGGCATAACAGCAATCGAGCTCGCGCGCGGCGAACCCCCCCTTTCCGAATACCACCCCATGCGTGTCCTCCTTTTAATCCCCAAACAAGACCCTCCCGTCCTAGAAGGCGGCTACTCCCGCGACTTCAAGGACTTCGTATCGAAATGTCTAGTCAAGAACCCGCGTGATAGACCCACTGGTATGACACCCTTACACCCCTTACATCCCCTGAGATTCGTTCCCTTGAGTTATATGGTCGTTGGAGTGTGGTTGGCTGACAATAGCGCGCGAGTTGTTGAAACATCGATTTATCAGAAGCGCAGGACAAACAGACGGGCTAAGAGAACTCATTGAACGGCGCGAGGAATGGGAATCCCGCCGAGGCGATCGGCTTACAAAACCTGAAATGTACGACAATGAGACTGTTAATTCTGCTGGCGATGATGACGATCCTTGGATATTTGCTACTGTTCGTCCCGGCAGTGCTTCTTCCGTGTCGAGTGCTTCAACGGTCCCTGAGGTGGGAACAGTCAAACGCATCCCGTCTCCCCCTACAGTAAGACCTTTCGCTGTTTTTGGACTAACGAGACAGGCTTTGAGGAATATTGATATTACGAATACCGATGATAAGAATAGGACGGTTAGACCGAGGAATGTATCGAAGGATGGCTTAAAGACACCGAAACGGAATGAAGATTCGACTCGTCAGTATCATCACCGCCAACATTCCTCACCCGATAAATCCACTATCCGCACCGTCTCACGAACCCACAACAACAACACCCACCATATTAGAAACCCGCAACAGCAAAGTCCCGAGAAACATCAAATGAGATCTCCGGAGAAAAGGTCCTCAACACCAAAACCAAGTCAATCGACACTGGGCAGAAAATTCGCTTCCTCGGTTATGCAACCTGCTTTCGAACAGGTATCTCATCTATACCCCGTCAACATTGTACAGCTATTGATATGTGTTAGTTACAACAACAGTTGAAGAAATCTCCGGCGGAAGTGGAAGCTCTGTTGAGACTTGAGAAGACATGGCGCAACTTGGATAAATTCGACTCTGACGCCCCACTCCATCTCACCAAAGCTATGATTTCATTAATATCACGGTATTCCCCAAACTCTATCCATCCACCCCTCTCTTCGACCCCCCCTGGTGTCTAACTGGCACACCATCGTGCTGGTGATGCGGACAACGCTAACGGCAGTGACCCTGAGATGAGTAACTTCTTCTTGAAAGAAATATTATCTACCCAAAACGAGAAGGAACGAGAAAAATTGCGCGAGTCATATAAACAACGCAGTCCCCTCGCAGAGTTATTGTATTCAAGATGGATCGAGGGACTAAGAGAGAGATGGCCTGCTATCTAATCGCATCCAGCGTACAAAACAGAGCTTTGATAATCTATTTAATATGGCGAGGGGGCGGTATCGTGGGGGTACGTTATATTGGAGACTTGAGACGGGGAAGTGGAAAAGGGGGGTTTGGTGATTTTAAGCGTGCATGGGACTGAATGGCATAGTAGTAATCAAATACATTTCATCCTTATTTGTTGTGGTCAGAGTTGATCTCGATGTCGGAGTATGAATTTTGTGTCTCATGTTGCGAACGTCTGATCTCCGTGAGTGACAAAACATGATGCTAGGTATAAAATAAAGAGAACTCCGCCCATCCTCACCATCATCCTCGTCACTTCAGACTCCCCAAAACTTCTTGCGATCAAAGACTCCTGCTACAGCTATACAACTCGCATTACATTAACCTAAAGCCGACATGCCTCGTTACTTCCGCGTCAATATTGTCATCGAAGTCGAAGAATATCCCGTCGTACGCTACGATCCCGACGCCTTTGAGGTTGATCAGAACGGGAAGGTTGTAGTATCTCCTGGAGCAAAAATTCTACGCTTCACGGAGACGGAGGCCAAGTTCGTACCTCACCTGTGCACATGCGAGGAAATCACGGAGAGTGAAGTAGAGTGAGACTTGCTTGCCGAGCTTGATGTTCAGTCGTTGGAAGCCACTGGGCTGTATATATTTCTAGTCTAGTCTAAATTCATGAGTCTCTTTTCTATAGTTCTGCTTCTTAGTGACCTGGTTCATAACCTTGTGAAATCCGTCCAAGCTATAATTCATGATATCGTTTTCGTATATCTGACCAGCACGAAATAGCGTCGAACGCCACACATAAACTTGAGATCTCTGCACATGCATCTGACACCATGACCCGCATTTAGCCCACTATGTCACCTAACACCCCCCAGAACTACTTTGAACACTAGATCGATACAATGAAGTTCCTTATTTTCAGTCTCAGCCTGCTTGCAACCGCGGCATGCATCGTTCTTCCCCGGGACGACAAAGAAAGCTACAACCGCCGCCCCGACTCCGAACAAGTCCGACAGAAATTAATAAACTACTGGTCTCAGCCATTCATTTTCTCACAACTCCCCGAAGAAAGCAAACCCCAAGTAGAGGTACCCTCATCATGACCCTTCCCCATTGCACGGATCGTGGAAACCTGCAGGCTGCATTTGCTATGATAAACTGAGGCTAGGCGTATTGTCGAACTTATGGAAACGGCCATGATGAGGCGCAGGAGAAGCAGGGATGGTATGAGCGAGTAAGTTCCAACGTCCAAGGATTCTTAGAGAAATTACGAGAAGTCACGGAGAAGACTCTCCTTGAGGCAGAACAAAAGGCGGAACTTAAAAGAATAGAGAGAGAAGGAAGACAGCCATAGCATAGCGACCGCTTGAAAGATCACGAATCCTCCAAATAATAAATTAATCGCTCGTACGTGCGTATGTTGTATGTACAGTACACCCTCTATCCCCTCCTTAACTTTCTTAGTGCATCGCTCTACCGTCCCTGAAGTCCAAAAATACTCTGAATAGCATCTTTAAAGCACTGCACATTGTACTCCAATAAGCCATGATCCTCCATCGCCTTGATCGGCAAAATACATATCAACGCAAGGCATCTACATGTTAGTAACCATGTCCAGATATGTGCTTGGGAACAAGATATGTGCTTGGAAACAAGGGTTTGTGCTTGGGTTAAGGGATTTGTGCTTAGGAATAAGGGGTTCTTAGGGGGGAGACTTGTTGATTTCACGGAGATAGAGGACTGTGTCGGGTTGTTCCGATTTTATGGAAGCGTTGAAATTTGGTTTTTTGTCGGGGTCTTCTTTTTTTATTCGCATGATGGAGGAGGTTTCGGTTTCGGAGGGGTCGCCGTCTGCTGTGCCATCGGGTTCTTTGCGCTCGTACATCCTATGGGGTCAGGAAAAAGTACTCAGATAGGAGATCCGAGGACGTGAGAAAATAGGTAGGAGGAGCGAGGTAGTGGAGGAGAGATTCGGCGTTAAAGGAATGTTGTCGGATGATGACTGCGAGGGAAGGGTATTTGAAGAGATGGGAGGTACCCGTATATATCTGAGACGTCAATGACGACGTCGATGAAGTCGGAGCAGATTTCATAGCTCGGGATATCGACGGGTGACCGATCAGTAGCAATATATATCTTACTAATAACATCGAACAGAAAGGCCTTCGTAATATCCGTCGTCTACCATTAATATCCTCCCAAAGCTGCGGCATAAACCACATCTCAAAGGAAGACGGGGTGGAATGCGACGAGAGAAGGGATGGGAAGGTACATCAACAAGGTTATTGAGTAAATCCTGCAGGGTGTGTAACTGCGGTATCAACTTCTGAATGATCTTTGAAAAGGCTTCGAATATCGAATGATCGAATATTGAAGTCATATGGTATTCGATAGGAACATCCAGTAATCCTACATCGGCTAGTTCATCACCAATCCGCTGTTGAATGTCTCTCTTGATATCTACCGTCAGAAAGGACACACAGTGTCTATGGGCGTGCGAAGGACCTTGTTGGAAGTCATTTGTGAGGCCGTCGACTTTATGGATGAACACTTCGAGGTGGATTGACGGATTCACCGCTAATGCCTGCGTTATCGTAAAATGTAGTTTATTCAGTGCCTCGTGGTATTCGTCCTAAAGATGTGAGTCCAGAAGACTACCGCGGTGGGGAGCGAGGAATGTACCTGGGCATCGACGACAAATATCAGAGCACCCATTTCACCGAAAATCGAGTCGAGGTCAAAGGTAGATTCAAAAAAGTCGATTTGGCCCGGAAAGTCCCATACCTGAAAGTCGATGAATGAACTAACTCAGCAACCTCTACAGAAACGCCTGTGTTGGGAGATTACTTTATGTTGTCTTTGGTGATTTTGGTTGTTGATTCAAGAAACAGAGTTTCGTTTGGCTGCATTTTATGGAACACAACCCGCTGTATCGACGACTTGCCGCTTCTACAGAGTGTCAGTGTGCTCATAAGCTGTAGCGTACCGTCTGTTGCCGAGAAGCAGAAGGCGTGGTTTGGCGCCATCTTCGAGGATTGATGAGTCTGACATGTCTCCACAGCACAGATCCCTGGATGCCTGTGAAAGGGGGCCCGGTTGTCAACGGCTTAGCTCGCTGATTGGCAAAGGCGGTCCCTCTATTGTCTCGGTGAAGAAGATTGAGACCATACCTTTCTTTTTAACAGGCCAATTCATTGATATTAGGGTCTCCTTCCGAGCCCTGAAAATTTGGCTCTCCGAAATTCGTCCCAAAAGTTTCAGTTTCGGGAAAGCCTTTTGTCCAATCCATCGCCTGCGCAGCGTCGTTGTCCCAGCATCCACCTCCAAACATCCTCAGAAATGGCAACAGCGTTACCAGCCACAGCCTTCAATGTACGTCCCGCCATTAGTCCACGTCAATTGTCTTCTCGTCTCAGTTTCTAACCGCAGGTGTTTCGCTGGTCGGCACTCGGCGTGGGAGTCGTCTACGGCATTGTACATCGCAGTTCTCTCACCAGGAAGGCCGAGTATAAGCGACAACAAGATGAATATGCGTTCAAGGAGGAATTGATCAAGGAGGCCAAGGCAGAGTACCAGAAGAAGAAGAATAGTGGATCGGGGTCAAGTATGTTTGGTCTTTGGGAGAGGGACTGATGGTAGCTGAGATCAATTGGGAGGATGCTAAGAGTATTGAGGAGGCCCTTAATCGGTTTGGGTAGGAGAACTAGATGGATTGCTAAGGGGCGGAAGACAGGATGGTGGGAGTGTACAATTACATGCGGAAAGGTGTGGCCGTATATTTTATAGAATCTGAATTGCACCGTGTCTCAGCATCAAGCCGCTTGCTTCGCTGTGATGACAACTTCACCTAAAATACGACAATGGACAGTTTATCCGAATATGCGAGTTATACCATTTTGGAGTTGACAAGATGCATTATATAATTATGAGTCAACTTCCATCTTGACTTCCACTTCCTCTTCTTTAACCTCCAAAAACTCCTCACTTCCAAATAATCGTACACTTCTATCCCAACCCCCACTAGCTACAAATTTCCCTCGCGGAGAAACATCACAAGACATAACCTTCCCCTGGTGACCCGCCAACTCCTTCTGCAGCACAAAATCATCCGCAGACCATAATTTCACTTTCCCATCAAATCCCGCCGTCGCAAGCCACGATCCTTTCTGCTGTGGCTGCGGTTTCCCCGCCGGATCCAACGCCGGCGTCGCATGCGGAGGGTTATAGTACCGAAAATCAGAAACACCATTCGTATGGGCTGGGAAAGTGGTCCGGATTTTGACTTTTCGTAGGTCCCAGGCTCGGATGGTGCCGTCGCTGGAGCCTGTGATGGTTTCAAAGCCGGACACGGGAGACCAATCTGCGCAGAGAACGTCCCCGCCATGACCTTCGAGAACCATGATTGTTCGACCGGAGCGGAGATCCCATATCCGGCCTACGGCATCACGACCGCCCGTAACGATAAGTGACCCGTCGGGGTGAAATGCACAAGCCATCAAATTCGCTGAATGACCTGGTTGTTGTAATATTGTTTGTTGAGTTTCGATGTTTGATAGGGACCAAGTTGAATCGAAACAGGTTGCGGCAAAGTACTTCTGGTTTGGATGGATGGCGGTTTTGAATATTCGTTGGGAATGAGGCTGGATTGAGTGTAATGGGGTCTGTTGATGGATATTCCAGAGCAGGATTTCTCCATCGGCGCCCCCGGAAATGAAGTTGACGTCTGACTCTGAGATTGAGGGTTGTTTGTCGAGCCAGGAGATTCCACCGGCCATGGATACGTGGCCTCGATACTCTCGTATTAACTTGAGATCCGGCAACTCGAACAAATGTAAATGACCTGACCAATTTGCCGAGAGCACATATTGTGAGTCGGAGGTATCATTCTCGTCTTTTGACACCGGCGAGAAACGCACTGAAGACACCGCTCTCGCTCCACCTAGCTCGGACAGTAATGGCGAGAACGTCTGTAACTGTGCCGACAACCCTTTTCTGTACCGTACCATCTGCGGCAACAGGACCTGCGACTCGATCTTCTGTCTCTCCAACCGTTTCTTGGCCCTCTGCAGACTGAACACCGCAATCTCCTTTCTTGCCTCCAGCAGCTCCTCTCCACCGGGAGTATAATACTCGCCCTCATCTTCATCTTCATCTTCGTCCTCTTCATTGACCTTGACACGTTCGCCCCGCTCCATCCGATGCGAGAGAATCTCCCGCAATCGATCTCGCCTTGCCCCGGGGTCTTCTCCAAATAACGTGATCGGCTCGCCATATTCTCGTAGCAATGCAATCACACGATTATTATCTGTCGGCACGGGGATCGAGCGAGCCCGTTTCTTGCGCTCGAGCTCCTGGAGGAGCTTCGCTTGCTGGGGATGGGCGCGCAGGTTACTGGTGTCAATGGAGGGTTCTTTCGCAGTGAGGTTATCGAATGTGATTCCGCCGGGGATCACCGTGCCGTCCTCGTCGACATCTTCCATAGTCACTTGTCGGCCTGCCATGGCTGCCGGCTCCACACGTCTTACGTCTTCCAAGTGTGTTGTCGATGTCGCTGCTCGCTATTTATCGCATCGACTGTCGGAGTTGAGAAAAGTTTCGAGGGTTGAGCACTAGGGCGATCTTCTAAGTTGTATTGTCATGCCAACGCTGATCAACTTTTCCCATCGAAAGACCCTGCGAGACTCGAGTGACCAACTTTTGCCGCCGACGATGGGCAGCGCCGAAAGTAAACCTTCGTACAGCGCCTCTCATCAACAAGCCGCCTCAGGGTGTCCTGTCCCACATGAATCCCGAGCATCAGCATTGAGTCCTCCTCAATCATGTCCTTCCTCCAAAAATCAGATGCCGACCGATCTCTCGCAGACTCCATTACCGGGACAATCGGTGCCTTTAGAAACGAGTAGAGAGACCAGCTCGATACCGATAGCTGAAGGGGCTGGAGATTCGAAATTCTGGATATATCCTTCCGAGCAGATGTTTTTTGATGCGATGAGAAGAAAAAATTGGGATCCGAAGGAGGTTGATATGAAGACGGTGGTGCCAATACACAATGCTGTTAATGAACGCGCATGGTCACAAATACTAGAATGGGAGAAGGAGACTGGAGCCTCCAAGTATACTCTGCTCGTGGGAAATGGCTAATTCCAGGTGCGGCGGACCCAAACTGGTCAAGTTTCAAGGAGATTCAACGAAATTATCTCCGCGGGCTCGAATGAATACATGGCTGGGGTAATTTAACCTGCGAGTTACGCTGATTATAGATATAAGCCTCCGTTTGACAGACATGACTGGACTATTGATCGATGTGGACAGCAAGTCGAGTATATCATTGACTTCTATGGCGGCAAAGGAGGCATGAAAGATGGAAAAGTCAGTTTTTACCTCGACGTCC
>Ga0302325_10017667_pt1 | contig 15068 bp, 9 predicted proteins | sample Palsa_T0_2_FD_201948 | JGI IMG/M metagenome (GOLD analysis project Ga0302325, IMG submission 201948) | Peat permafrost microbial communities from Stordalen Mire near Abisko, Sweden - Palsa_T0_2 | ecosystem: Environmental > Terrestrial > Soil > Palsa > Peat permafrost | place: Sweden: Abisko... | reverse complement strand
AGTAACGTGTGTCGTCCTTTCAGCCTTCATGCCTTACCAGCAGCACTTCACCAGAATTGAGGCAGGCCGGGAGGATCCGATCATCCAAGAAATCTCCGATTTGGTCCAATTCTGCCCTCCTTATCTTATTCCATGCGAAACACGGCCCTCGCCGGCCAGTTTCTATGCCCACAGCAGAGCACCGGCTAATTATACCCCACAAAATCGCTGGCATATGCAGGGACCTACCGAAATAAAGCACCCAATATGTAGAAATCGCAACATAATATTGAATGGGGGATAAAATAACCCCACAGTCGCGAGTCATCTACAGGCTGCATCTGCAACACAAAGGGGTAAGCGCAGGCTACTGAGGGCTAGTGAAGCTACCCCGAGCTAGGAATTAATGAGATTGAAGGATCATAGTATGTATAGGGCTTCTTCAACCCAGAGCATCTTGCTCTCCCTCGACCATTTTTCGGTCACACATGGTAGGACCAATTCTCTGACAAAGTCTGCTTGAAATCAACCAAGTTTGTGCTCCTTTGCCATGATGGCTGCATCAAGGGAACGAAGACAGGAATGCCCTCTCTCAGCTGTCACTAACCCCTGTCGAGTCTGCCAATTTGTTGAAATCTAGCTGACGGTTACTATAGAAAGGATATATCAGTCCGGCTTCTGGATATAACTACCCTTTATCCAATGCATTCGCTCCACCGGCGGTGCAACCACCAACGGATTGGCTATCATCTCCGGACCCTCGCCTATCAGACTGGCCGATAGATACCCTAGACGCCGCGGCGGCATATGCATCTTCTCCAGTTCTCCCGCCTGGAGTCCTTCCTCCTGAAAGGGAGGACGCTTGGAATTATTTCAACTCCTACTTCCAGCAGGAATCTCAACAAAGTCTTTTGGCCAGTCCCACAAATGAAATGGAATTGGCTCAACAAGCTTCTCAAGCTGCCAATGTTTCCCACGCCACTCTTCCTCTTATTAACACACCGCAGACTTCGATGGCTCAAGACGAGGACGGCAACAGTGATATGACCGATGAGGCATTCCATCCGAACGGGTCCCTCTCACCTGAGACGAGCGAGAGTTCTCTTCAAAACTCCTTCAAAGCAGCATGGGGAACCTCAAAAATCCCACTAGAGTCTTCTAACCCTGGAAGAAACTCTTCCTGCATCAAGGAAAAGCGAAATAAAAGTTCCCACAGGGAATCTCCCCCCTCGAGCCCAAATAGCCATCAGCTTCGCGGCGTCAGGGCTAGACCCAGAATGAAGGTCGAGAATGACGCAGAAGCGGAAGGAGAGCCTTTGTCACGCGTATCTCACAACATGGTCGAGAAACAGTACCGAAACAGACTCAACACGCAATTCACGAATCTTTTGGACTCGCTCCCTCCGGAGCTGATCAGAGCTCAGTTTGATGGCCATGTGGATTCCGGTGGACGTGGGGCAAAGGTTAGCAAGGGAGACGTGCTTGTGTTCGCGAAGAGGTATATTCAGACTTTGGAGCAAGAAAAGAAAAGTTTGGAAGGAGACAGAGCGGAAAGGGAGGGGGAGCTCCGCGGTCTGAGAGAGGCGTGGGCAAGGATGGGAGGCAAGCCTTTGGTGTAATTTGAGAGGAGAGACACGGAACGACGAAACGGCGATGGTGTTGTGGACTGCAAGGCGTAACCTTACAGAGAGAACGAATTTCTTTAGGTCGAGTCTTATCTATTCTAGTTAAAGGCGCTCAGACTTCGGTATTCCTCATTTGCCTATGGTACTCTTAATCTCACCCTGAAGCTCCCTTTGCACCTCTTTGTATGACTTTGAGGAACAGCGAGGAAACTGATAGTAGTATAAGCCCATATACTGTACCGTACTATGCTGGTGTTGGGCGAAAGGAGAAATTTCGCGAGATTTCTCTCGAAGCGTTCAGGCGGGACTGCTTTAAGAGCATCAACGCAGAGGGACTTGATTTTGCCATTATCTGGAGGCAAAAAGACGAGGCTTTTAAAGGCGCTCTGAGGTCCTGCAATAAAGGATATCAAAGAGCAGCTCAGGTAAGAAAATATTTTGACGGTAATCTTCTCTCTCATTCTGCTTAAAGCGTGGTTTCTATCTCCATTTCCTTGCTGTGTATCTGAAAATATTTTGTATTCGAAAGGTAAACTAACATTTATAGTCCTGTTGCACTTGACTCGCCTTGAACTCTCATCGATAAAGGCGCTGATGCAAAGGACTGGACATATTTTTCTTATCATAGCTCGTCGACAACTATTGTTTTCCCTTCGCTCGATCAGATCCTGGAGTAGCAAGATACGACTGCTATTGTAGTGCCAGTGTGGAGGTCTTCTACGACCAAGATCACGTATACTAGTACCATCTATTATTCAATTCTAGCCACGACGATCATCACGAATTCTCATACAACTATGGTTATCACAACACTCTTGTCTACGCAAACAGATTACCTTGGTGCCTGTTTTAATAATCAAATCCCATGCAAAAGGGACGGAGGTGCTGATAATACTTATAATTGGAATTGTTGGTGGGGTGATGTTGGCAATAAGCGGTCAGTGGTTGGGGATTGAATAAATAGAAGGTTTCAGAACACTTTCAGCGTCCGCGCCAGTCCTTTTTCGACTCGTAATTTCCGTCATGATATCTAACGGCGAAGTGAAGCTAGGACAATTGATAGCCCCTGCGTTCTTGCAAGGACTGCCATTTGATAAACAGCACATTTCTCACTGTGTACTCCCACCTCAGGCGCGGCGCTGGATTACTTCTTTTACTTCGTTCCATGAAGCATTATGCTAGAGGCGCCTCAGCAGATTTGACCATGGGTATTGATATACTCGTGGATATCTGGATAAAAGGAGAGGGAGGATATCCATCCTTTGAATAGATCTCTGGGTTGGGTATCTTCTATTCAAAATCGGGATAGAAGAGGATAAAAATATAATGATACTTATTTTAGAGCAGAATTTACCGAAGGAAATTACTTAAAAGTTTTAAAATAAGGATATATTTGCTTATAAAGTTTACACGCGACTAGAACCATATGATTAAGCGTGATCTCGTTATCTATACACATGGTAGGTGCTCGCTCGCTTGGCTCTAAGTCTTGTCCCTCAGCCTCTTGTGTTAAGGATTTCCACCTTCGTTAACAGCACATCTTTCATTCCGCCCCTTTGAACCTGGGGTTTTACATGGCAATTGGGTCAGTAATATATATTCTAACCATAAATGTTCCCCCCCCCCACCAAAAATGCATTATTCGCCTTCAAAACTTAGTAATAACGTAACGTATTGAATATTTAAACGAGTCGTTGGATTAATTTCTCGGGCATAGATATTTTAGCTAAGTGAATTAAAAGAGTGGAAAAAAGGTAGTTAGGGGTTAATTTTTCCTATACAAATTTGGATATCGATTTGCGCATTGCTGTGTTTTGCGTATTGCGCTCCCTCAGGCTCTCAAATGCGAATTTAGCGAATTTTAGGGGGGAAGCGCCGAAGGATTGGTGGTTGGTGGTGTTACCGACTATCCCAGCATTTAGGTGGAGCAAATCAAAGTTCCCGAATTAAAAACCTCAGCAAAGCTATTGATCGCCACCCGAGAGTTTAATCTCCTTGCACGCCTCATTGCCTGCACTGATCGCGGGGTTTCAGCCTCAGACCCGCCTACCTGTTAGGCGTCCTATGGCTCGTCTTTAAGAACGCATGGCTTCTGTTTCTTCAGTCATAACTTTCATGCGTGCCAGCACTGCCAGATCTATTTGTCTATTTTTAATCCTCCTAATGTCTTTCTTTTTTTTCCAACCAATGACTGGAGAAGAGCGACACGCTACTCTCTCCCCACCCTCAATAAAATGTAGCGCGACAAGGGTACGGTGTATGTCGAAACGACCGTGCCAGCCCGGCCACGCTACACTTTAAACCGGGGAGGAGAGTATCGAGTTCTCATTTGCTGCCTCTTGACTGTGAACTCAATAGTTTTAATGTTGCGGCGCTCCAGAATATGGCCATAGTAAGACTCCTGAGAGCCTCGTTAAGGTTTACAAATTCTTCTATAATAATAGCCTGCCGTTCCGCCGACTCCATGGATGCGGACGTTCAAAGGCTCATCGGAAACTTCTTCTCCCTTCATCTTTTGTTTAGGTGCCTTAGTCACTCGTTCCTTCGAAATGCTGCTTAGCATTGTTACACTCTTTAGTGCCCTTCTCGGGACATCTCTAGTTGGCCATGCAACGGCCTTTCAACATGAGGGCAGAGCCCTTGCCTCTATGGCAAATGATGACGCCTGCCTTTGCCAGATAACTGAGCTCGTTGTTGTTATAGGCACTCCCTCCTCCGTTGCGTCCTTGCCGAGTCCGACAGCCACACCAAAGCCCAGTGTCGATGACGTTGAATACATGACGCCGTGTCCTAACCCAACAGTTGACAAGAGTGCCCTTGAAAACATGATTCCGGCCCGCAGCATTGCCGTTTATTATGAGTCTTCTGATAGCTCTTCCGGTATGTCGTCACCATGGAGGCCATCATAGCTTAACTAACTCCTATTGAAGTTGCCATTGTCACCTGCAAGAACATGCGCTCCCCTGTAATTGTTCTGGAATACATAGAGTACATCGATACGTACGAATGCACAGGCTCCACGATTGTCATCACCTTCGCAGATCTAACATCCATGCAATATGCTTCTTCATCCTGGCAGGCTGTGCTTTCCTCCCAGACCCTTTTTATTCTCTCGTACTGCTCCAGCTGTGGCCAGGACTACCCATACCAGAGGGCATGGCTGAAGATGGAGACAATCGCCGTCGATGAGACTACTTTGACGATAACCTGCGGGTACACGGTTGTGGAAATGACTGATGTCGTGACTATCGTGGACATTGCCTTTGGACCACCAAATGCGAGTTCTTTATCCAGTGCGACCTCATCCTTTTCCACTTTGATAAAGTCGACCTCAGGTCCAAGAACAGCCAAATCTTCTGCCTCGACTTCGTCCTCTAGTACGACCCTGTCGTTTTCAACTACCATTGGGTCGATATCAGCTCCGAACAAAGCCATATCCTCCGTTTCAACCACATCTTCTGGTGCAATATCATCTTTTTCGACTATAACTGGGTCGACTTCATCTCCCAAAACAGCTACAGTAACCAAATCTTCTAGTAGTTCTTCAATTTCGCAAACAGCCAAATCCTCTAGCAGCCTTTCAGTTTCGCAAACAGTACCCACAAAATCGTCGTCTGTTCTGACTTCATCTTCCAGTGCGACCTCGTCCTTCCCAACTGTAATTGGGTCAACTTCATCCGCTAGTCGAACCTCAGCCGGAAACATCCCAACTGACACAGTGGCTCCTCTTCAGTCCTTCCTGGACTTCGATGTCGCTCTGGACGACAGTCTAGAATATCTCGACCCAACCTCTCCGACCTTCTGGACTCAGCTCATGCCGGGCGTCGACTCAAGCTCTTTCTCGGCAAGAAAGCTTCGACAAAGAGCATTTAGCTTCGGGGCTATCGGAAGCAGCCTGGTCAATGTGAGTGAGGAGCTTGTTCTAGCGTGAAACTGTAGTGAAACGAGGCTGACTGAATCCGTTGTCATTTTCTTTGTAGGCTGCGAAGAATGCGATTGCCAATGATCCCCAAGGAGCGATAAATGCGGTCACAGATTTCATTCAAAACGCCCAGAACAATGGCTTCGTCAGCGCAGTGGCCGGTATGTCGAGTCCCAACCGTGCTTGCCTTACGACAAACCTAACAATGATTGTTAACAGACGCGGCAAAGAGCACCGCCCAAGCTCTTGCGAACTATCTCTCCTCCTTCACTCTCGGCCCCTTCCCTTTCAACTTTTCCCCGGGCAAGCATACCACCACTCCGTTCGGTGATGGCGTTCAGCTCACCAGCGCCAGCGGCTCGGCTGGCATTGTGTCAGGCTCGATCGAGGCCTACTGCATTGGGTGTGGTGTGTCTGGGTCGGTCACCATTGCTGGCCAGTTCACCATCGACGTCCAGCAGGAGGCTTTGACGACAGCCACAATCGATATCAGTGGTCCACTTCAAGCTCAATTGGCCTTTGCTCTTATCGGCAAGGTCGCCGCCACAAACAGCTTCCAGACCAATGTTTTCACCTACCCCATACCCCCTGGATTGTCAATCTTGAAGCTGATCACCATTGGACCATACGTCTCCGTTGACGTGGGCGGGTCCTTCGACTTCTCTCTGCAGGGCGGTGTTGAGCTGGGGGGAACTCTATCCTGGGACAACCTCGATGCGCATGTTGACCTGCAGGCTGAATCCATCACACCATCTGGCTACTATCCCACCTTCGCTCCGATTTTTGACTTCGAAGAGTCTGCTTCCCTCGGTGCGACTCTGTACGGCCTAGTGACCGTTGGAGCCGGAATCCAGATCCTGGGTGGGAAGTATGCTGCCGACGTCGGTATTGTAGGTAAGCCGGAGATCGATCTCCAAGCAAACCAGCAGCTCTACTCGCAGTACCAGCTCTCACAACTGAATGACGGGGATGTCGTATGTGGCGGCGTCAGCATTGGTGTACAGCAAGTCGATTCGGCGTACGTAAAGGTTGAGTATATCGTCGCCAGCAAAACCAAGAGCAAGACCTGGGGGCTTGCGACGGCGACGCCATACACCTTCTCGACGTGCTTTGGGTAAGCCTTCCCATCCCCTTGCCTCTAGATTCAGAAAACCACCCACGATCGTGTGATAAGTTAAACTGACACATCTGTTTCAATAAGCCAACTATCCACAATCAACCAAGCCAGCACGTCTGCTGCCCCTTCATCACCCAACAGTGCATCATCTGCCCCACCCCCGCAGAGCTCCTGCTACTATCTAGACAGCGATGAGCCAGACGACGACGGCGATGAGGATATGACCTGCGTCCCCATCGGCACAGACACTAACGTTACCCCACCCCCTTCGTCCCAATCCTCTCCCACCACCAGTGCCAGCCTCTCCACCACAACCTGCGACCCCTCCCTCGACGACTTCGCCTTCGTCTCGTGCATCAGCTCCCTCTTCGCCGCCCAGCAAACTGCTGAGGCCAGCATCTTCGGTGGCGCAGTTCCTCCCGTCCCTGTGGGTAAGCGCGGTGTTGCCGCCAGGAAACTGGACCTGGCAGCCGCTCCGGCCTCGCAAGTTGCGCGTCATATCCCAAGGCAGACGGGAAGTCCTGCTGTGCCGACTGGCACGGGGATTGTCAGCTACGACGGCTCTGTCTTTGTATCGTGGGCGGACGACGGGAACCTGGTTGTCGATCAGGACAGCACCCGCTCGTCCTTCCAGGCGATCGGTGGTGTTGTCTTTGCGGACCCCAATAGTCGGTTCTTGCATTTGTATGAGGACACCGTGACGGCATTGGGAGTGAGTCGGCTGCGGTTGGCAAGCTTGGATGCCATGCCTACCCCAAGTGTCCTAGTGTGAGTCTTTTCTCATTATTTCCACATCCATCCTTGGATGATGCAGTTCAGGCTGATGGCGTAAACTCTAGTGCCCTCGTACCCTTGAAGTTAGCGGATGGCAGTTATTCGTACGTGGCTACTACAACTGACGGCCAACTGTTCTACTTGGTTACTTGTTTGATCGACGAGCAATATCCGAAGGTTTTCCTGGCTAAGGATCCAATCTTGGGGGCTGCCCGGCTGAAAGACCCTACGTTGGCGACGACACTGACAGGCGGCAATGTCACAGTGTGTGGCTTCGTAGGGTATGGGCCTGGTAGCTGAGTCGGAAGATTGAGTCTCAGTAATAAATCTATCCGAGTGATTAATCTTTGTATTAGCTTAAAGTATATTGTAGATCCAAGTTACTATCAAAGTACGGGTTTGACTTTAGTACTAAGCTCAATACGATAACTTTTTAAATTAAGAAGTCTAAAATCATTATAAATTATCTTCTCTTTAAACCCATGTAGGTAAGAAAAAAGAACCCGAATTGGGGTTTAAGAACTTATTTAGGGTTATTTCGATATAAACAAAAATCCTAAATGTATTACTAGAGTAAAATGTATTAGGAACCTCTTTGTAAGGTGGCTACGGCTAAACCCCTAGACCATATGACCAAAAAGCGGTACTTAGGCAGTAATCACTGCTTCAGACAAAATATGCTAAACGCATATATATGGCAGGATCTGGAGATGTCACGTGACATGGGCGTATCTGTACACATTACACTCTTAGACTTTAAATATTACTATCGCAATTTGCTTTAATCTCAACTTTAGTCTTGTAACAAAAATTGTCCCTAAAACATAACCAATAAGAGCCTTCGAAAAACGACATTAGAATTTCTGACAAATACCGAAAAATTTAATTTTCTAAATCGGGTCCATTTTTGGCTTGTATAAGCTAGGATTCAAGGAAGGGATCCAATTGTTTAATATATATATTATCAAAGTTTAAGGGCCGGCCGCAATGCTTTAGCATAAAAGTACACAGTGTAGGTTTTGATTAAATTGAATTAAATTATCGGTACTTAATTAAATCAAAATTAAGATTTTTTTAGAATAATTTAATTTAATTTAATTATAATTAATTAGAATTAATTATCGGCTAACTAATAAAGCTGTCACGAGCACCGTACTTCAAGGCCTCAGGAAGGCAAAAGGTAGAAGGGTCTCTTATTCGACTATTCAAAGCTAAGGAAGGAAGCAGGAGTATAAGGGTACTCGCACACTTAAATATCTTGAGGCTCGCCAACCCCACTAGCTTAGCCTAATCGGGAATAGCGCTGCACGTGCCAGCGCGTAGAACCGTAACAAAAGCAGTCTAGCGAAACTCGGCAATCGATTGGAGGTTTGCCGAAAAAGGCTTAGCGCAATGATAAATAACCTTAACTTAATGCTATTACTTATAAGTGGAAATAAATGTTAATTGTAACTTGTTTATAGGGTTTTTATTAGTAAACTAGCTAAAATCGCAAGGTAGTTTAACTAATTACTTACTTGCCTTGATTTTAGCCTTTTTTGCTATATGTAATTAAATATAGTTTAACATTTATTTACCCTTATACAAAGTATTTAATCGATAAGATTATAAATAAGGATAGCTTATATACTTTAAAATTACCACCCGGTAAATTTGCACTTATTTTACTTTGATTTAGTTAATAATTAAGGCTTTTAGCTTATTTTATCTATAATTAATACTTATAAAGTAAATACTAATTGATAATTTCTGTATTTTATTTTATTTATATTAAATATTCTATTTAAAGCCACATTTTTATTTAATCACGTGACAAATTAATTATAATTAATTTCTCTTAGAGACCTAATTTAATTAAAATTAAAACATGACTTAATTTAATTTAATTTAATTATAATTAATTAGCTTAATTTTTTTTTTTTTGCCTACATTGCTTCGGAGCATTTGGCGACCTTTTGCTAGGGGGTTGGATGCTAAGCGACAGTTTTTTTTTTTTTTAAAAAAAAGGGGTATTTCACTCTCTGTTTTAGCAGTCCCCTCGCAGAGTTGGCCAATGTTCAGGATGTTTTTGTTATTGCTGGGTATGTCCTTGCGTTTGGGACGGTAAGTGTTGAGAGTTTGCAGACACTACTAGTGATGCCGTATGCGACTGGCCCCTGGTTTTTAAAGTTTTGTTTCATTCATGACTCCTTTGTATGCTGGTTGATCTGGTCTACAATGCAACACAAGAGTTGCATCAACTTTTGATATTCGTACAACAGAGAAGCCATCTGCGTCATGATCCGGGTATATGCTCCCGATAAAACGCCCCTACTTTCACTTTTCGTGATATCCTGTACTCATACAATATAAAACACATCCACACCCATATCATCTCACTCCTTGTTAGTAGGTGAGCTTGCCTCTTCACCTCCGCCCTCCTCTGCTTCGTTCTCACCACCATTCGCACTACTGCTTTGTCCTTCCCCCTCTCGGCCGACCAAGTTCGGAAAGATCATAGACGAGTCTACATCATCCATATCCGGAACATCGCTCAGATCACTCTCATCATCTGCACTATCATGCAAACTACCCCGTTCACTCTCTTCATCCTCTTTCTTCTCTTGTTCCCGTTGTTCCTGCTCTGCGGTCTGTGTCTCTGCTGGCCGAGACGGAATTTCGATTCTTGGTGTCGAAGTGTTAGCGCTGGTGCTTCGTTGACTAGGTTCGGCGTTGGAGCCGAGGACCATTATCGGTGATGGTTGCTCTGAGACTCTTGGTCGGGCACTTGCAGGGGCGATGGCTCGCGGTAGATCAGGAACACGATTAACTGCTAGCTCAGCTCTACGAAGGACTTCGCGACGACTAATGCCGATCTTGCGTGGACGAGAAGGTTCAGATCCGGCGAAGGTGACTGGGACCGGGATTTGGGTTCCGTTCATGTCCATGACGAGATTGTTCAGGCTCATCGGACCTATTGATCTCACGGCAGCAGCAGCAGGAGTTTCTCCACTGCCATCCATCTGCGTGCTGTGAAGTGATGAGGGGTCGGGACCTGGGATTGTCTTTCCGACTTGCATGTACAGCGTCGCCCAAGCGTCGTTGATCAAGTCATCGATTGGAGTTGGCTTCATGGCGTTTGCGTTAAGTTTCTTCAATTCCACTGTCTCCCTCAATGCATCCAGAGCAGGATGGGCCATTCTAGGATCTGCGATCCACGCCGTGAGACGGTCGGAGAAGGCGTCAAACTCTTCATGCGAGATACTCTTGAATACTTCGTCCATATTAGCGTTGATGCTTGCTATACGGCGGATGAGTTTGAGATATGCAGAGCAACATTCAGTCCAGACTTGGTTGAATCGGTGGAACTCAGTGGCCTTCTTGCGGACACGCTTGACAAGAGCCTCCATGTTCGGCTTGTCGGCAATGACAATGAAGATCTTCGTGATATACCGTACATAACGTTCCATGTACACGCAGTGTCGGCCTGGGCGCTCTGCATCCGGCTTCCAAACTTGGATGTGCATTGTTTTGGTGAAGATGGATTCCCGGAACTCGTGTCGAGCGGCCATTGCAGCCACGTACTCAGGAGTGTTCTCATCATAAATAATGCTGGCTACTCGAGCAATCATACGATGTTGCCAGTGAGGCTTGTCAGCGCTGCGGAGATGGCGCAAAATTTCCAGAATGAAAGGCTCCCACTCTTCCTGATCTGAAACTACAACATGTTCGCCTTTGCGAACCGCGTAGGGTTGCTGTTGGAGAAGATCGGCACCGGCCTGTGGTTCCATGGCTTTCATGATGACAAGCTTGTGGACGATTGAAGCAAGTTTATAGTGGGGCTCAAGGATGGGATCCTGTCGGTTATCCTTGGGTTTAGGGACTGTCTTGATGGCGTTAACGAAAGCATGGATTATCTCATCTACAGTTGGTCTCTTTGCTTTTGCCTTTTCATCCCATTCGTCGTCAACTTTGCGGAACATCTTCCAATAACACTTGCCAAGCATGTAGTGGTTCCTATATCGTTAGCAAAATTCAAATACATCAAAGATTACTAACATCCAATAGTTGGGCCGGTCCCTAAGGGATTCCCTGAAGAGCTTTGCAGCATACATCCAAGCCTTGTACCGGGTTAACTCATCGTGCAATACTTTCTTGTACATGCCATTCGCCCCGCTCATATGTTTCTCGAACTCGTCGACCCAGAAAGCTTCCATACCAAATGGTTCACGTGAGGACGCGTAAATGCGCATTCCAAATTCGTGGTACATTTCGGAAAGCTTTTCTGCTGTGGCAAAGGAATCATCTGCGGTGCGAACTGAGGTCGACAATGCCATAACATAACAGTGGATCGAGCTGCGTTGCAATCTGATCAAGTCAGGACGATGGTTATTAATCTTGTCTGCGCTCCACATCACTTCTTCTTCCAATTCATAATCGAAGCATTGCGCCAGTCGGTACCAAGTTTCCCAGTTATCTGCGCTGAATTGGAGTTGCAATCTCATGAATGTAGCACCAACTCTCATATCGTCGGTTTGAGCACCCGGGCCGAGCCTCTTCAAAGAGCGGAACTTGGTCAGAGCGATCATGCCGAGCAAGTAATACCAACCCTTGTCTGCAAGCGGACTCTCTGGAGTGATGACCGGTAGAGAATCAACTTGAACCTGACCCTTCCAAGCCTTGTACAAATCGAATGGTCGGATAGACGTCTTTAGATATTCGGTGTAGTTGCGAAGGTTGTGCAGCATCTGTGGTGTAGACTTGGCGGGGCCAACGGCGGTTTGCATTTTCTCGATAGTAGGACGTAATTCGTGCTTCAGCAACTCCTTCATTGGGAACCCATTTGCAAGGATAATGACTTGTTCTGCGATATTCAGAACTGTGCGTCTATCGAGGGGTTCCGTGGGACAGCCGTGATCTTCGAGCAGGTAGGTTCCGACGCCGAGACGGATACCATAAAGATCATAAAGAACCTGGCCAAGATAATCTTCCCATCGTTCAACATGCTTCAAGCGGATCATCTCAACCTTCATCATCTTCAAGAATATCTTATTGGATGCCTTACAGCACTTCCTCATGCCGAGAGAGGAATGAACAAATGACAAGAAATCTGCAAGGTCGTTGTCGGGGGTTGGAAAAAGTTCTCGATTTTGGGTCATCGCTTCCTTCACCATCGTATACTGCAAGGCCCATGTTCGGACCTGCATCTCCCGAAGCTTGTTGATGAAGCCATTGAATGATCCATGTTGAGCATAGGCCGGAGTTTGGGGAAGCTGAGTCATCCCGACTCGGATTTCGTCGTCGAAGATTGCAGCTGAATGAAGCACTCGGTTTAACTGTGCGATGGCAGCACATGTTGATTTGATGTGACGTTCATCAATGATCTCGAAACATGTTGCAGCATCGTTGAGAGCGATTGTTAGAGATTTGACCAACAGATCATCCAGCGCCTTCAACCACATCAACAGCTTGTGCCGACGCGGTTCGTCTGCGCTGTCAACATAATCATCAGTCCGCAAGTCACCAACAATGATTTCAATGCTCTTCAGATGGCACGAGAAGACCTTGGTGTTGTAACCAATGCTGAAGTAAGCCTCTCGAAGTCTTTGCCAGAGGAACAAGCGTAAGGATGTGCTACCTGTCTTCAAGAATTTCCACATATCGCGTAATGCAGCTGGCGTGTTGTCTGCAGGGTCTGAGCTTGCTGGGACATCGACTGCATCGGTTTCGGCTGGTTGACAAGCAGACTCTGGGTCGAGCACAGGTTCTAACGTTTCGATAATAGCTAGCGGGTCTGATCTATCAGTTTGGAAGAGGTTGAAAAAAAAGTCCATGGTAGTAAGTCTCGAGACTTCACGCTCTGCAGCATCGATAGAAATTTCTGGCATGACTGCGTTGTTCTGCAGCTCAATGGCTGGCCAGTCGGAATCACGGAGCAGCGCTTGGAGATCAGACCAGCATAAAACCTTGTGCTCACGAGAAACATTTTCAGCCATCGTAGCATAGAAAACGGAGGCCCAGAGATACCGCAAAGAGAGCTCATCACCAGGACCACAATTGCGAGACCGAATAATATCCGCAGCGAACTCTGCCCATCGATCCAACCGGTCCTTGGTCATAATCCGTGTTTCGTATGAGACAGCACTATTGGGGTTTGTGATTCGGGAGTAGATGTCGATGTGGAGTTCGAACAGTGTTTGGACCATATCCTCCAATGGTTCCATGTCTCCACTGTTAGTACGGGTGCGTGCAATTTCTAACTGAAGCCGACTAAATATGTCAGAGTCGATGAAACTGATGATGCGAACAACAGCAACTTTCAAGGACTCGGGCCACAGCTTTCGACGGTAGGTAGCAAGAACAGCACAAAGCCACTCGTAAATAACGTCTTGTAGAGGCATCCACTCGGCTTCGGCCTTTGTTGCAAACGCAGAAAGTCCTTCGGAATCGGAGAAGAGAGGCATGCTACTCAGTTTCAATGGTCCAGTTTTGGAATGCTCGAGAAAGGCTGCCAGGCCCGCATTTGCACTGCCAGCTGAGGAGCCAAGTATATCGGCCGCATTGCCATTGACAAATGTTGAAGCCTTAGCATCATCCCAAGTCCTCAGAATGTCACGCAGATCTCTGATAGCAGTGTTTGCTACGATATTGGTGCGCTCAGTCGGGTTTGTCTGCGACATGGCCGTTTGCAAATCGGATAAAGTCCCTAGGTCAGTAACACCGAGCTTCACAAGAAGCCCATCTACAAACTTGAAGACATTTTCATCTGCTGTGACAAAGTCTTTCAATTGCTCTGCGAACTGAGTGGTCGGGTCGATAGAACCATCGGCTGTATTGTCGCGATTTCTGATACGCTTGCTTCGTTTCTGTGTGCCGTTATCCTCTTCTGGGGTCGATCGAATTCCAGCAGCTGATTGCGATCGCTTTCTCGTCGGTAGACCAACACTTGATTGGCGTCGACCGTCAGAAAGTGGCACTGTGGTAGTTGTCGTCACAATCTCAACAGGTTGATCATCGGATTTTGCGGTGACAGGAGTCGCAATAGCTGCTTCACTGCTTTCAGCAGCTGGGGACTCTGTGGCGCCAACATCCTTCATGATCTGGTTTTCAACCTGAACAGGCTGCTGAACGATCTCATTTTCTGTGCTTTGAGCCACCTCTGCTGGCAGGCGGAGGACAATTCCAGTTCCGGAAAGACCTTGCGGCGAAAGATAGTTCTCACACAGCTTGTCTCCGAGTGCAGTCCAACTTCTGTCTTCGACGTTGATCACGATTCGGGTTTCTGTGATTTCGGGACCTTCGTTAGATGGTGTGTCGGTACCCAAAGACCTGATTGTGTTAGGAAGAAAGGGGTAGGGGTCCATATGCTTCATCAGGAAGTGAGGCATGATTCTCTTCAGAAACGGCGTCATGATAGGATGTGATAAAGCGGTCTCGTCCGAGAGAACCTCCAATTGCTCCTTCAATTGCTCCCCAGCAAAGCCTTCCTCAAGCGAAGGTGGCTCGACCTCCGCTACCGTAGGGTCATCATCAACCTCAACCGCAGCTTCAAGACAGTATCTTGCAATTCTTCGACTTCCGAGCATCGCACCGATGCGAGCCGCCCGTCTCCATAAATCAGCATCTGACTCATCACTTGCGAGCGCGAGAGCAAAATTGTCGATCGCAGCCT
>Ga0302325_10017665_pt1 | contig 15069 bp, 12 predicted proteins | sample Palsa_T0_2_FD_201948 | JGI IMG/M metagenome (GOLD analysis project Ga0302325, IMG submission 201948) | Peat permafrost microbial communities from Stordalen Mire near Abisko, Sweden - Palsa_T0_2 | ecosystem: Environmental > Terrestrial > Soil > Palsa > Peat permafrost | place: Sweden: Abisko... | reverse complement strand
CGGGACACTCTCTATTGTATCAACTTCATCAACTTAAGTCTGTCAGTAATATGTGGCACACGTATGAGATGGAGGATGAGAAGAGACAAGAGCGGTGGGGAGAGATGGAGTTGAGAATGAGATTGACATGAGGCGAGGACGGGGTGATCGATATCTGGATTAGGATTGTTCCCCATGATCTCGAGGCGGGTGCAACAAAAAATCCTACCTCCGAGATTCAGCGTCCCCTTCTAGCAAAAACCGGTTGTGTGAATGCCGTCTCGAACATTGAGTCGAGTTTCTGAAAAAAAATGCATTTAGGTACAAGTATTAAGTCGAGACTTGACCGTTGAATCCACATTTTACAAACGTACTTCCGAACATTAAGTTCAAGACCTAAGAAGACCCTAAATCAACTCACTCAGGTGGATCCGTTGTGAAGTTCTTGAAACATTGGTTCTGGGTTGTGAGAAGGTGCTGATATTCACTTTAGTTGAAAACACTAACAAGTGACACAACCGTGCAAAATCAAATGAGATTGATTGGTACGACAGCACAGGTATTCAACTTGCCCAGTCTCAAGTGTGGGCTCTCATACTTTCCTGTTACTTACTTGCCGGCTTGAACAGACGCTATGAGTCTCGAACCTTGTTTCTCTGACACTTTGCTGGAAGCTTTCCACCTGACAACACTGCAGCTAAATCCATCACAAATGAATCCACAATGCCAAACTGACGGCATCTTAAAACGTGCATCAAGAGGCTCAATAACCTCGGAGACGCCACCTGTTGCCGATGAAGCGTGATGTCTACATATTTCGGGTACTCGCTTCGACGTCTGGCCATCTGCATATAGGCTATTTGAGCCGAAGATTAGGGCTGAGTTTGAGAATTTACTTGCTAGATCTTATAAGTAATCCTGAATATGTGCCAACATGCGGGAAATTTATGGGAAAGTAAAGGAGGGATGGTGATAGGTATAGGATACTCTTACGGTGCTTACGGTGCTTTAAAACGGAGCTCCGATCGCTTTGAGCGTAGGACAAACTTGGAGCAGTTCTGAGATCGTATATGGAAAGTTGTTGCAATGTAATGTATGAATAGTCAGATCCAAATTACGGCAGGGAAACGTTGCAGTCTGGATCCTTCAACCTATTCAACCTTTTCGTATGAAGGAGGAGGTTTACCTGACATCGTTCTGGGCTTCGCAGAGTCTTGCACATCCAAGTCAAATCAATAGGTAGACAAAAATCTTGCTGTCATAGAGAATTGCCAGATAGGGGGCGTCTAGATTCTGGGTCTCCATGGTGTAAACACTGAACATGAGGAGTTGATCGCCAAGTCCTAGTGCACAGGTTGTTTGAAAAGAGTGAATGGAAGAGGGAATATCAGATTTAAACTTCCAAGACCTTCATTGCTAAGCTCTTGACGATGTTATGTGAAAATCAAAAGCCATTCTCGAAGACCTGAAGTCTTGAAAACTTGAAGACGCTGCAGGAATAAGTGACTTCAGCCTAATCGCCACTCGTGTTTGAAATCCAGGAACAAAACAGACAGGCATTTGTTTGGGGCGGATGATGACCGATCAAGGAGGAGTCTCCATTCAAAGACTCCTACAAAATCTCGGCCGCCAGAGACGAGGGGTTCCGCTGGCTCCAAAATGATGCAAAGCTGACGGATTGATGTGGGTTGACTTAAAGTCAACTATACTTTTAGTGTGTGGTGACAAGCGAGTCTAAGGTTGGTATCGTAGCTGTCGCTTCCCATTCCCCTCTGGGCCTCCCGCGTGTTCCCCCTAAACCCTACCTAGCTCTCACCTTGTGAGGCTCAATCCGCTCGCATTGCAACTTCGCAAAGGACGAGAGATTATCCAGTGATCACGTTGTAGTGATTTCCTCAAGTGAGGGATGCTTGTTTGAAGGATGCAAGAAGCCTGTAGGGAGTTCCGCGGGGCTTGCCAATCTTTATCTTCTTTGCAATTCTTGACTCCAGACATTTACAGTACTGTAGACACGGGACAACTATGGGGAAGCCTTGGCCTGTGTTACCCCTGGATGAATGCGGCGCAGTGGCACAAGTGTCGCTTCAGGGCGCCACACAAGAAGCATGGGATTACTGCGGGATTACGGCGTGGCATCTTCATTTCTAGGCTCTCACGAAGCCTGCGGAACATGCTACAGCGTACTTGCACAACGCGTTGAACAAGAGCACAGGTCGAGGAGTGGCCGCTGATGCGTCGACTCGGTTGACTCGATCATCGTCCATCGATGCTTATCGTTGCTTGTCCGGGTGGGATTTCCCTTATGCCGTGCCTCTTAATCTCGAGGAAGTGCTATGCTCATCACTTATCACTATCACACCAACCCCACCAGTCGCCGAAACCGAGGTGGCTGGCCTGGGCTCGCAAGTTGCAACCCACCCTGACAAGTATTGGTTGGTGATGGATCACAATGGGAAGGGGGAAAGGGGCGAAGGAAGGAGATCAAAACAAGATATCTTGAACGCATAGTCGCTGGGTTAAAGACTTTTTATGCCTGCACGAGAGAACTCTGTTTGCAGAGTATCTTCCCTATGCTCTCCATGTTTTTGCGTTTGTGCTTCTATTGACAAAAGTAATGAAAGATGGGCAAGCTATTGGCTGCGGGGACAGCCGCTACACGGTCGGGTGCTGGGTGCGGCAGCGTCGCCTAAAGTACTGGCCAACTGCAAAGATCCCAGCTTCATCCTTCACAGACTCACAGTCCACACCACCAGCACCCTGGCCCCACGCGGCCCAAGCACAGCAGCGTTGGAGTCTCAGCACCTGGCTAGTGCAGTGCGACCGCTACTGCAGCATTTCCAATCATCCACGCCCGCTGATTGGGCCGCCGGGGAATTTGCACTTGATCCCGAGTTTGGTTGGTGGATGTAGACTTGTTAAGGGGTCAAGGGGTTGAAGGTCGGATGTCAAGGAAACAATGCTGCTAGTGCAGTGCTCGCTGCTCACAGAGATCCGCCTCGTAGGCACGGGATATATGCACTGAATCGTGAACTTAAGCATCACCTACAAGCCAACCGACCATGGCCTACTCCATGCTTGCATTTGCACCTGAAAGCTCCGTGCAAACGGTACGGTAGTTATCTAGCGACTGGAAACCGCAACGCACTGCACTGCACAAACGAGGGTGAGGGTTTAATAAGATGTCCGTTATTACGGGCCCTTCTTCGCCCCTCTCCAGTCTCCATTCCCCCCCAAATGCTCTCGGCACGGGGAGAAATCTCGGCCGCCGTCTCCCAGCTGGGGCTTCCCACCCCTAGCCCGGCCAGGCACGCCTGCTGGACCCAATCTCCTGAATGGCCTTCAACAGGGGCAGCTTAGACCCCAGTCACTTTGGTGCCATCCCCTTCCCGTCTGGGAAAGCCCCCGGCAAGCTCGAATCCACACCCATTTCTTCGTGTACCTGTATGATCTCCCTTCTCCTCAGTGCGAACTGACTTCTTTTTCTTTCACTCCCGAACTGCACCTGCATCTGCATCCGCCGACTGCACGACACTCTGCACGAGCAGAAGTAGGAGCAGAGGTTGATAGACGGCATCAACTTGCTTCGAGGGCCATAATCAAGGCAATTGCGTTTGCAGCTTGCTGGTTGACGAGCAGCAACTTCTACAACACCTACCCGCGAAGTCCGAGCATCACTTCTAACATTCTTTAACCTACCCCACCAATTCTTATTTGCCGTCCTTTCAGATTGCCTATTGCACCGCTATAGACAGGTCGATTGCCCTGTGCTTGACGAGCTGTGTTACTTTACGAGCAATATCAGACATATCCCGAAACATTGGGTCCTGCAAGTTTCGATTCTGATAAGTACAAATCTACAACAAATCGACATAGACCGCAAAGATGGGGCCTTCACTTAATAACCATTCTTCCTTCGTCCGACCACGGACCAGCGACCGCGATGGTCGTCCAGGCACTCGCGACCAGGGCGACACCAATCTTATCATCCCAAGCAGAACGTCTTCTCTTCATTCTCGTATCACTCAGCCAATTCCTTCCACATTGTCCGTTAAGCCTCAACAACGGACACCCAAGACCCTCACCCATGCATACATGGTTTGCGGTGTTGGACGGGAGCCATCACAATGGGTAAAAGCTCCCGCACCAGCGCAGGGGAAAATTGGGCACATGAAGGGAGCTGTTGGGCAATTTTGGTTGCCAGAGATTCTTGGAAGTAGTCCAAGACTGGAGCAGGATAATGAAATTGCTCGCGCTCTTCACGCTGCAATGAGGGTAAGCGCGGAACGGTCAACAGAAAGTCTTGAATAGCAACTAACAACTTTGTAGGCTTGTTTCCCCCACGATGTGGAGATCTGCACTGGACGCAGCCAACCGCACTGCGTGCATCATTCTTTCGTCCTGCAACAGGATTCTTCTCATACTCTCTATGGCATTGCTCTTCGCGTTTGGTCGAGAGCAGATGAGAAACGAGCAGAGACGATTCGTGATCTGAGACGACGAACCGAGTCTGATTTCTACGACTCTCCAGATGAGACCTACTGGATCCCGTACTGTCTATCGTTCCTCTCCAGATATCCGCTGTATAATCTGTTGGGCGATTATCTGAGGGGTATGTGGATCCACTGGAACAAGGCCACAAACCTCTTCCACGCCGAGGAGGTTTCTCGCATTCTCAGCTTCCCAGCCCCCAGACTCAATGACCTTGTCCGTATCGACATGAAGGACTACGCTCTTTGCTACCAATTCCCTTCGTCTCCGACTGGATTCCAAAATTTCGCCATGTGGCCATTGTTCTCCTGTCTGTCCATTCCCAACATTGTGGGTGTAATTGAGGCAGCTCTATCACCAACTCGTCGCATCATCTTCGTCAGCCACTACCCTGCCATGCTGACGGTGGCTGCTGAGACTATCCGATACTGCGTCCGTGTTTACGAATGGAGCGGTCTCTACGTTCCAGTTGTGCATGCTAGACACGCAAAGGAGCTTGTTCAAGAGCCTGGACCATATATTCTTGGTATCACAGCTGAATGCCGATCTCTTTTCACGGCACCCACCGATGCTCTGGTAGTCGACCTCGACCGAAATTTTGTCTTGACCTCCAGCCCTCCGACTGCCTTGACCGCTGGTCAACGTACAAAGATGGTCAGCCGCATGACTCAAGCTCTCAATGGAGATGTCACACCATCTGGTGTCCCACAACATCTCCGGTCGGCGTATGGAGGCGGAAAGTTGGTCCCCGCTGGCCAGATCATTGTAATGCGGGGTGAAGTCGAATCGATAACAGACCCAGAATGGTGGAACCAGGATGCGATAATGGCTGTCATGGATCACGTATGCGAAAAAATGGTAAGTGGACGTCTGAACTTACATTACCCAGGATAGGCTATGTTCCACGTTTGCTAATCGAGGTTTCACCACAGGGACGAAACACCGGCATGAAAGCAGTTTTCGGTGGCGCAGTCAAGAAACCACTCATGACCAAGGTATCAATGCGACATTTGAATGAGATTGTTCGAGAACGCAACCAGTACTCTAGGGATGCCCTGGAGGCTTGGCAAGATTTCATTAACCTCAAGGGTCGTATGGATACCGAGCTTGGCAAGGTCACGAAAAGGAACAACTTCCTTGTCGAGGAACTTGAAAGCTGGAAACAACAAGTAAGCTCGGTTTCATCCCATTTCCAGGTTGTCTTGACTAATGATCCTAGTTCCTCAAATTCCAAGCGTTCGCGGAGCAACTCACAAAGGAGACTCAAGATCTCAAGGTCAAGATTGAGAATCACAAGCGTGAGAACAGACGTCTTACTGGACTCATCGACCAGCAGAAGGATGATGCAGCTCGCTTGGCCACCCGCCTTTCTGGCACCGAGAAGCAGCGTGACGATGCACTCGAGGCTTTGGTCCTCCAACAAGAAATTGCTGAGGAGCTTGAGCGTGAGCGGAAACGGAACAAGAAGGAGCTCTCTGCTCTACAACACACCAATATGACTATCCTTCGCCAACGTGACGAGGCTCAACGTGTTGTCCTGCACCTTCGCAGCTTGATCTGTGGTCAAACCCACCACATGGAGCACATCGTCCGCTCGCTCGGCACGACCCCAGAATTGACCGAGTACATTGAGAATGGTTTCGAAGATGAGGCTGATGATCTCGAGGACATTGCGGAGGAGGGCAAGGTTGGAGAGAACGGCGCGGAGACCCATGCCCCAGTCGACTCGCGTGCCTCATCACGATCCTACAGACGCAGCAAGATCAATGGTGAAGACATGACTCCAGAAATGGAAGCCCGCCTCACCAACGGTCTCCGAAATAGCAAGCGCTACAGCCAGATGAGCATCGTGGATGTTGCCGACCGTCACTTAAGGGACAAGACCGATGCCATTGCCCACATCATCCGAAATATCAGCGAGCAGTGCGCTGCTGCCGTGGAAGGTCTTCAACTCGCCCACGACGCAGATGCTGAAGCCGAGGAGCTCGCAATGAGCCAAAACCGCAACCACCGTGTGAGCAACTTGTCAACTGTCACCGCAAGTGACGACGGACACTCAAACGGCGGCTCAGAGAACGGAGACGACAGCCTCCTGCATCCCCACGGACGAGCATCCAGCATCCCCCCAACCCCAGATCTCATCCACAACCGCTCAAGCACATCGATGTCCATCTCGAGTGCCACCACCACCCCCGAGCGAAGCAGCCAACAATACAACATTGGCACCGACATCCCGACAAAGATCGTCGAGGATAGCGATGAAGAGATTGAGGGTCGAAGTGAGAATGAAGGCATGGGCGGGAATGAGATCAACAGCAAACCAGGCTTGGTGCACCGACCTGCTGGTGCTCGACTTAGTGCGCTGGGCGGTCACTAGTGTGACAGCTACACAAAACATCTCTAGCATTTTTTGTTATTTTTGGGAAGGCGTTTATATCGGAGGACATCTGTGTATCACTTTCTCTGCTGGCCTTGCTGTTCTTTTGTGTTTTTCTGTACGTAAGTGGGGATTATCACTTGATTGTGAAGAAGAAAATTGGAGAGAGGACGCCAAAAGAGTGGATGGAGTGACTAGAAAGGGAGGAGAGAGAGATGTATGGTTTTTGTTCTGGATGTTGTTTAATACCCGGAGTAGTTTTTGTGAACACGTGTTGCTTAGTATATACATACTTTCGAATATATTAGTCTTTGGAAGGCTCAATCTTTTCTGTACTGAAAGTTTACATGTGACTTTACACCTAATCTGCACCTCAAGATATCAAGACATTCTTGGAATGAACTTTTAAGTGTTTGTGTGATATCTTTATTTATTCTATGGTTTCAGTCCGTATTAACATATTTTAATTCCAGTGCAAGCCCAATCCAACCTTCTATGATCCAACCCATCCATCCTCCCCTCAAGATAGCACAACTCACCCACTACATCCCCCCGCTCATCCCTCTCCCGCTCCCTCCTCGCCTTCGAACTCTCCTCAAGACTTAGCGTACAACCCTGCTCGTACACCATATCCCTCCTATAGGAATCCCGCGTCATCCACCTAACCTGCACCTCGCCCTTCTCCCGCCCGTACCCATCCTCCCTCCCTCTTCCCAACCGCAACTGCATCACCTCAGCCACCAACACGAACCGCGGCGCCCTTCCACTCTTGATCGTGCCCGGGCCCTGGAAACGGAGCGCTTCATCGATGTGCAGGTATGAACTCGAGTTGCCGTTAGCATCCAATGCATCGGAGATGTAGAAGCGGCCTTTGAGCTGATAGAGAGCGTCCCGCTTTAGACGGCTGCCCGAGTATCGTGCCAGGAGGCGGTTGTGTGGGGATGGCAGGGAGGAGATGAGCAGTTCGACGGAGTAGTAGGGGTATTTTGGGTCCGCGAGGCCGTAGGGGGAGGTGTCGTGCCAGGAGCGGAGGATGGTGGCGTCAAGGGTCAGGGTGAGGTGCGATATCGGTTGGGAGGGGTGGTCGAAGGAGAGGACTGGGACAGGGCTTGGTGGTGGCATTATGTCGTTTCTTGGGTTTTTGGAAAGGAAAACTATTTGTTTTGCTGGTGAGGGGCTGTACAGCACGGTGTGGCTTCTGATTCTTCGCTGAAAGGACTTCCTCCGCCGGTATGCCGTGAGGCTTTTGATCTTCTGGTATTCTGGTCTTTTCTGGTGGGGTATCGAGTCACTCGTGGGTAAGAGAGTTGTTGAGAGTTGATAAGGTCTTGATTGTACGCCGTGAGGCTTCTCGATCTTGATATTGAGGAAAGCAAAACTTTTTCGCTGAAAAACAGGGACAGGAATAAGGAAAGACGAGAGCAATTGCAGTGGAGAGGAGCTGAGGAAGGATGATGTGAGAAGATGAAATGGGTGCGTTGCCTTGTGCTCTTCTACTTAAAAAAGCGGTGTCACCGCCTTTTCAGATGTCAGACTCTGCACGGCAGCACGGAGCAACTTTGCTCGCCGGGCGTGGAAAGTTCCTGCCGGTGGGGAAGTTAATCTACTAGGAAAGATGATGGAAGACATGATTGCTCGATTTATGGTACGGCGCTGGTACCTGATGCAGGATGCGTAAACTCGGTGTGTGTTGTTGGGATTCCTTGTGGACAGGTTCTGCAGCTTCTTCAGGGAAGAAGGCTGACCTGCAAGGGTCGGCTCGGCTAAAATTCTTTGGGGAGCGGCAAGGCTGCGAGGAAAAGCGTGTCGACCGTTGACCGGCTTGCACCAATTCACTTTCGAACAACAGCAATACACAGCATACATTATTGTTTTATTGGTTATTGGAACCTTGTATCAATTTTAAGCATAGATTGAACCTGCCATGCTCTGACAACTCACCCCATTGGAACCATGGATCCCCTCCTTTCCTCGCTCTGCACCATCTGCCACATCGATCCACCGAAATATACCTGTCCGCGCTGCTATGTTAACACATGCTCACTCACCTGCGCCAAGCGTCACAAACTGTGGGCATCATGCAGCGGTGTCCGCGACCCCACTGTCTTCAAGCCGATGTCCGAACTCGCAACGCCTTCCGGAATCGACCACGACTACAATTTCCTCCACTCAATCGAGCATCGCCTTGAACGGTCCGGAAAGCTCCTCGTCGAAGATCTAGACGCCATGTCAAAGGGCGAGTTGGAATGTGCGCGAAAAGGCGAAGATGAAGAGCGTTGGAGACGAAGCCATGTGAGGGAAGAGAGGGGCGCCGTAAATGTCACAAGGAAGTTGCGTGAGATGAAATGCAACATTATAACAGCGCCGAAAGGTATGAGAAGGAACAAAGAGAATACGTCCAGTTGGAATGGGAAACACCAGACGATTCATTGGCAGGTTGAGTGGATGAGGGGGGAACCTGCAGAGAGAACGCTATACCGTGTGCTTGGGGACCATGCAATTGAGAAGGCGTATGACTTAATGTGTGAGGAGGAGAGGATATTGAATATGAGCCCCGAAGAGAAAAGAGCAGATAAGAAAAGAAAAGCGCAAGAATTCAAGGCCAGAAATGCGAAGAAGGCAAGGCTGGAGAAAAACCATATGCCTGAGCTCTCCACAGTACCATTACTGCAGGATCCCGAAAGTAGAACGTGGAGCTTTACACCAGTATACATGGCATTACCGGAAATATCGGAAGAAGAGTCGCTAGAACCCGAACCAGCCTTCCCACGAAATTACAACCTGTATCTCCATCGACCACTCACACCATCGTCCTTTCCCAAAGTCCTGGTACCGCTAGACCCCAACAAGTGTCTCACAGACCTGCTCAGAGGGCGAGAAGTACTCGAGTTTCCAACAATATATGTCCTGGATTACCCACCTGAGGATTTGCCAGAGAAATTCATGCTGGAGATGCAATATTTGGCCGCCATTGGGAAGGGAAAGAAGTCAAAGTCAGATACAGACATGAGTGATTCCAGCGATGATGACTCGAATAATGGCAGTAGCTCTTCGGATGAGGATAGCGATGAGTCGATGGAGGAAGGAGAGGTTGTGTAGGATAATGAACCTTATGAACCAGGCCTTGTAGAATAATTGATATCCGAACCAAGCCGTTCGAACCAGAACCCTTTTATTGATTCTATGGAGCTTCATAGGTCATCGTGTTTTTTGCTTGCAATTTGCGTTGTGAGCTTGTTTCATCAAATTGAGAAGCCGCCATTGTGGTCTCTGCTTGCTTGCGAACCAAGCCCAATGCTACTGTTCCCTCACACACACAAGGAGTGGCTCACTCGAAAATTTATTTTTCAGTTCACGAATCATTGAGCAGAACTTGGGCAATAAACATGACTTCATCACTTGTCAAACTGATGGAGAGCAGGTGGACAATAGAGTGATAACTTTGTTACGATTTTTTTTAACATAATTACACTCTTGCTTCGTTCTGTTTAATTGTGCCTCGCGTAGTTCAGGGCTCTACCGAGAAATTCTACAAACAACAAATCTAAATTAGTAGCAAGGTCGAGCTTCTCCATTGGCTGAGATACAGATATGTAAACAAATGGTGGAGCTTCATCTAGGTGGCCGAGAAGTTCAGGAAACTCAGCTGACTGTTGAGCCCGATCCTCGGATATGTGCAGCAGCGTTATCTTCATTTCGCTTGGTGTTCACCTAGTCAAGATGATTCACCTCGTGAGTACTCGAGGACCACAATTACGGGCAGAACGATTTTAGTTTCGTTCAGATTTACCAGACTCACATTCGCCTCCAAGCTAGATAATACGTAGACATGGGTTGAAATGCCCCAGAGAATCTAGTAATTTTTCATTCGACCAAAAGCAATTCTTACAGAATAGCGTGAGGACGCATCGATGTGCTTTGGTGGTGAAACACAAGCTTTCACTTCTTGTCATGGGCAGTTGCGGCTGATCGAGTCATGCCTCATATGTTCTTCGCCTTGCTGGTTCGCGTGACCTTGTCCGTCAGATACACCGTGAAAGGCCACGTTCCATCGCTCGATAGTTTCAATCCTGCCGAATTCATCTCCTTCGTATTCTGGGCTGAGCGCAGACACTCAACTAGTACCATAAAGCTATAGACCCCAATACCCGTGAAGATATGCCAGCTGCATCTCAATGAGCCAATGTTTTTTTTTAAGAGAGAACAGGTAACACATACTAGCCATGAAGTTCCAACAAGGCCGCCCAAGGCATTCCTATATTTCTTCGAGTTTCTCGAAGGCCATCACAAGCGTAGAAGTCTGTTATCCAGCATGCATGTCCTGTGACGAAGAACGCTGTGGTATATAAAATCAACAGCTGTCACGTAACCACCGAGTACTCCATCGATGGGAAATTTCGAGGAAGGCCTACCGATGCCACTTATCGCCATCCACTTCATCTTGTTCTTCACCGCTTCTTCGACGTCGACGTTGCCAATCAACTTAAAACATACATGCCAAAGCCAGTAAGCCATTCCCGTGAACACAATCTGCTGCACAGTGCTCTCACCAGTACTGAACTGAGCTACCACCACAAAAAGCATTAGAGCACAAAGACCGACTAGAAGGGTCCTTGGAGCAACCATGGTCTGCGAAAATGAAAGCAGTCGGTAGAACACAATAAACGTTGCAATGAGCATGGAGAATTCATCGCACATCTGGGTCGAGTATTTGAGGCTGGAGTGGAAAAAACTGGACGCAAAGCCGAGATTAATGAGCGCAAGGTACGGGAGTTTAGGTCCAAGGCCTCTTTCTCCCAATTTGTGACTGTTCATAAACCCTTTGATGCCGAGACCGACTTTCAGGTTTGATTAGTTTGCGTGGAAATCTGGTGGAAGGGATGGCTTGCTGTAGATTAGATTTGTGAGCGTGTTCATTAGCTCTGCGATATAAGGTGTAAATTCATAGTCCTGAATTAGATGATCAGTCTCGAGTTCGACGCCAACATTATCCGCATATGAAACATAAGCACCGCGAAGCCATGAAGTAAGAAAGAGAACCATGTGAGAAGAGATGCCGCTAGTCACAATCCCACCACAAATTATACCATCTGAGTTCATGGGAGTTCAAACACACCTCTTCACAAAAGCTATCAAATGTCAAAATTAGCAGTTGTCGGTCGAAAGAGGGCTGCGGCGGTGTACTTTAGGGTCGACGAAGGTGGACCCCAAACTGGAGTGTAGCCACCTTCCGAAGAGCGATAGAAGCTCATCGTGAACAGACGCGTCCTGTAGTTCTAAAAGAGTGATTGGTAGTTTCTATGCACTTGTGGCAGAGTTGCTGACGTGAGAATGTCTACCCAAGGTTGACAAGACAAGGTAGTGAGACGCACGCTAAAATCTGTCAGGGGTAGAGCGCCCAAAATCATGTGATCGCCATCTTTTGACTGCTTGTGTGGATTGTATGTCAATTATTTTATGAGTTGAACAAAATGAAGATTGAATCCAGAATGTACCCAAGGGACTTAGATAATGATAGTTGAATTGGGATTAGAGATCTGGTATATTTATCCGTACATTCAGTTCGGAGATAAGATTCCGCTCAAGCAATGAGAGAAACTGCTGTACAATCGACACATCTTGCACTCTATGCATCACAACAGTGGCTTCTCATCAAGAATTGTCATTCTACGAACACCGACGTCCACCTTATCTACAGCAGACTGAAAACAAATAGGGGTATCACCATATCTCCCAAGCCCGCAGTAAATGCAAAAGACAGCCATCCAGTCATCCAGCCTCCAGGTCGTCCCTATCGTAATTTTATGCGCCTAGTCAATCGAAAACCCCAATTCAACCTCGCCCTCGACTGGAACCGGCGTTCTAACGGTCAATTCGCTAATATGCTCACTCTGAAGCTCTTCTCTGACATCTTTCACGGGACTCGAGGTCTCGGGGCTCTCTTTGGCCATATCGAGACTTGTACCATTTGCAGCTGCGAGCCGCTCCGCCCGCCTGATAGCATTCCTCTCCTCACGCTGACGGATCAGATCTTTTTCTGCTTCGATAGCCTTGGCTCTCCTGTTTTCAACTTCGTCCCTCTTGACTACCTTTCTCAGACCCTCTGAAGCGTGGATCAGACCATCAATACTAATGGCGTGGTTGGTCATCTGGTGATTGATATATGTGTATACGCCTGCTGGACTCGAGCACTGTAGTAACTGCGTCTCGTTGAGCTTCAGTAGCGCAAGGGCGACCTGGAATAAGAACGTGCTGCCATCGTTGGTGCAGAAGACGACATCCCAGACGCGGAAGAGAGCTTCAGCTGAGAGACAGTCGGTAAAGACGCTCAAGAACCACTGAAAGGTCAGAGCCTCGAGCTCGATTCCTAGATCGTCAAGATGTGCGGACAATTTGGGCAAGATCTCAGAAACGTAGCGCCGGAGGACTTGCTGATCAGCCCGTGATGCCAGGAGACTGTGGTCGTAGTAGCCACGTGGAAGGATGCTCTCGATGGTGCTAGTCAACATCCAGAATGCATCCTCAGCTGTGGGCATGATGAGCAAAAGGCATGCTGTGATCAAATTCATTCCTTGGCAGTATCCAACCTCGGCGTTCCTTCGAGAGTATGCAAGAAGAACCTCATTCAGTTTGGCGACTCCTGGGCCCTTTCTAAAGAAGATGTTATCCGTCAATGTCCGGTTGATATCCATCTGGATCTGCGCGACTATTTGTGGGTCATCGTCCTGTCCTGTTTGAGCTACCAAGTCGTCATAGTAACCTGGGATCCGCCGAGCAGCAGCCCCTGAACATTCGGCCCAAATCTTGGCTCGATAAGCGACTGGTATACCACCAAGGACAAGGGTCTTGAATTCATTCCACTTTGCTCTTCCGACTTTGCCTTTGTTCCCCAACCCAGCTACCCCAATCATTTCTCCATCAGCTAACGTAGCTTCTGGCATAAGAACAACGGGGCGCTCTGAGCGAGTACTTGCCGTTGCAGCAAGCGCAGCAGCCGCCGATTCACCATCACGCTTCCGCTCAGCTCTGACTTTGCGAAGAAAGTCGTTCCATCTCACGGTCTTTTCTCGTTGAAGAGAGTCGTGAACTTCTCCAAGCTGCTTTAACAGTAGTTTGACAGGCTCGGTATCTTCGGATGTCAGATCTGACGATTGAAGAGGCGCAGAAGTATCAGGCGTGGAGATAGTGGCGTTGTCAGAAACCACTGGAAGAGTCGGTCGAGGTGGTGCAGGGCTCGCCGATGGCAAGAAGCCCCTTTCTTCGGTTGTGATTCCTGGAGATCGCGGCACCTCTCCTCCTTCCATGACCTCAAATACAGGAATACCACCGGACGGGGTATGAGAAAGTAGTTCAGTAGGGAAAGTGGCAATCTTCAGATAGTCTTGCCACCGCTTGGCAAGCTTCCCATCTTCGCCTCTGTCATCAGTCGAGGGAAGGATACCCGGTCTGTCGTCCTCGATATCCAGATTGGCATTTTCAAGGTCCACAGACATCACACTTCGGGAACCACTTAGCATCTCAACACGACTATTTCGCTTGTTCTTCTGCATTTTTTCAGCCTCCCTTTGCCTCTTCTTTCGACGTTGATCATATATGAAGCCGAAGCGGTCAGTGAGAAACTCTTGATTGTGCTGGTTGTTGTAGATTTGGCTGAGGGTAGGCGGCTGGGCTTCTAGGGGCAAAATTGTATCCATTTCAACGGGGCCATAATTCTCTGGGCGTACACCAGACGTAGTATTTTGTGGGCTCGAACCCATGGTGTCCCATCTCTCCTGGGGTGCTCTCAGAGCCACCACTTGGCCCGAGGAAGCAGAGGCGGTAGTCCGACGACTACCAGGAATCGCCTTTGGAACTGGCTTCACTGTGGCTGGTCTAGCAGACATGGTTGTTCTCACACTCCCTGCTGATGCTGTTCTTCCCGGTGGTGTTGCATCTGTGCTATTGGCCCGGCCTCGGTTCCCAGACCCAGCATCAAGATCTCGACTCGTCAGCGTCGTTCCAGCAACCAGCTTCAAGGCCAAAGTAGCTAGGCCGGACGAGGGCTTGCGATCACGATTCGAAGTAGCAATCTGCACTGACTGGCTAGAGGCTCGGCTTGCGCCTCTAGCAGTATCAGGAGGTTGAAAAAGGCCATTCTGCATAACTGACTTTCGACCTGCTGATCCACTTGTTCGGGCCGTGGCGGGTTCGATCCCAATCCCAGCATCCTCATTAAGACTGCTCGC
>Ga0302325_10017664_pt1 | contig 15069 bp, 17 predicted proteins | sample Palsa_T0_2_FD_201948 | JGI IMG/M metagenome (GOLD analysis project Ga0302325, IMG submission 201948) | Peat permafrost microbial communities from Stordalen Mire near Abisko, Sweden - Palsa_T0_2 | ecosystem: Environmental > Terrestrial > Soil > Palsa > Peat permafrost | place: Sweden: Abisko... | reverse complement strand
TGCCTTTGTTTGGACGATGAATACTGGGTTCCGTGCTAAAGAGAACACCAACCGCCAACACTGAAAAGAAGAGTGAGCTCCATACTGGTGGAACACCATGCAAGCTTCCAGCTTGGTAGACAGCTTCGTATTCCTGCTCGAACGTGGGCCAGTGCAGGATAGGTATGATCATATGCACTGAAGCGTAGTAGGAGCTAAGAAGGTGGTCGGCCATGTGCTTCGGGGGAAGATCCGGACGAGGAGGATTGAAATGTGCTTGTGACCCTATTTGTCGGTAGGGTGCAGGTGGCTTAAAAATACCCCGGCCGAAGTTTCGAATATTCGACCGTACCCGAGAGAGTTCCTGAGGAGGGGGCGGTCTCTGCCTCCTCTTGGGATGTGAGCCAATTTCTGGTAGTTGTATCTGAAGTTGTTGAGGGCCATCGCCGTCAATATCCATCTGGCCCTCTCGTAAACTCATCATCGACCGCAGCTGCGCATTTTCCCGTTTTACCTGTGTGATCTGTTTCTCCAAATCCTGTACTTGCTTGATAGATGACATTCGTCGGTTGGTTTCCTTGGTGAATTGACACTTGACATTGCGGCTCGAGCATTCTGAACAGCTTGTTGTTTCTGTCGCATCACACTTGACTTTCCGCTCTCTGCAAGCATCGCAGCTGGGATCTTTCCTCCGTTGTCGGTACGCCCTCTTCTGTGCTTGCATGTTGGCAGACGACATCTGTCCTCCCGAAGCGCCTGGTGTTCCACTTGAGGATGTTTCCATTCCTGGAGGTCCAGGAGACGTGGTAGCTGACCCGTAGGTGTTCTGAAAAGGCGAATGGCCTTGGAGACCGGACTGCATGTTGATATGCTGAGGATGCGGTGCATTCATTGGCCTAGGAGAAGCTCCCATAAGACCTCCGTCATACGGTCCTGATCGAGGTGAAGTCGCGGAAGAGACCGAAGAGGAATCATAAGATGTTGTCGACGGTATTGGAGACCTCGAATATGTATTATGTGTTGACCCTGACATGGTAAGGCCTGAAGTCGGTTCCTTTATCCAAATGGGACTAACGGGTGTATGTGGTCTGAGATAAAGAGAGCACCGAGAAAGGCAATGGCTGGAGAGAAGAAGTTTAAAGTTCCAGCCTCATTGCACGATTCTTCACGCGCTGCTGGAAAGAAAGTGAAGTGATACGAGCGATCCAGGGACGTTGGGGTGCTAGTGGTTTTGTTGGAAGGAGGTGGTCCAATGTATGATAACCCGGAAGGATTCAAGGATTCTGTTAGTCAGAACTTCGCTTTTCTTCCGCAAAGTTTCCAACGGTATCTGTGATCTGATAGATCCGCGAGCGCCGCCGGGCTGCAGCTGGGTGCAACCTCAGGGCTGCTAAGTTCCGATGCAAGTGTGCTGCGTGGACGGCTGGCACGTTCCCCAATCTACGCTACCCTCAGATGGCCACAAAGGTACCAGATGTCGGCAGCTGATCCGTACCGCGGTGGAATGGAACCTGTGACAGGGCATTGATCAGCTAGGAGCGTTGAGAGAGGCGGTCATCGGCTGAAGAGCCTATACACGGCGAGACAGAGCGTAATTGGTGCGGTAAAGATGTGTTGGGAGGGCAAAATGCCGACAATGAGGGCTGAGATGGGTAGGAATTTATATGAGGGAAGGCCCCATCTGGTGCGGGCTGAAGCAGGAAGGGGGAGGAGCAGAGACCGGAAGCGCCAGCCTTGGCCCTCCACTTTAAGGCTGATTGGAAATCTGGAGTAAATCCAAAGTTTGTCAAGCGGGGCTTGCCAGCATTTGAAGCAAAGCGAAGAGCAGAGCAGCTACAGGCTAGACCACCATGAGCCTCGCAAAATTATTTACCAGCAGCCCTGGACCTTGCCATGCCCTGCCTACTCTCCCGAATAACCTTGTTTCTTATTACGCAGAACGGCCTTGTCAAAGCTAGATCCTTGCGCTGGACTTCCACGATATCCGGACCCATTGGCAGGGCAGAGGGGGCACATCATGGCCAGGTGAGGCAGTTGGTAGGAAAGCGAGTGGCACACCCTGGTAGGAGCTCGTTTCTCCGGAGCTCCCTGAAAAATTCCTCTTTCGAACCACAGCGGCACACATAATGACTGGTGCCATACTCGTGATTGCCGGGACGGCAAGGAATTCTATCATACACCGGGATATGATGTGCATTGCTCAGGGGACCAGCAGGCAGCTCGGTACTGACGAGCCGCCGCCAATAGATCTGGAAAGTAGGGATCGCTCATCAGATAGATTAAAAACATACCAGGGAGATTGTTTGATGGGAGAGACACACGCTCCCACTGGCTGCTGGGGCTCAGCCCGCAGGACTTTTCGGCAGGTGGCGTACACGGGCGGCCTGCACCGTTCACTGCATATGTAGGTCAGGATTGCTGTCTGCTTCCCGCACTCTCTGCCGACTTAGTTCGGCCCGCTGATAGGGTCAGAAACTTCAACGGCCCGGGTGAGGTGCTTTTGACTCGAGGTAAGTCTCACAGCGACGACTTGTGCAAGACTGGAGGCCAAGAAGTTTGCGGAGATGAGTAACCATGGAATATGGAGAGAGACGGCTCCCTGTTCTCGAACTTTTCCCGTATTGTCTCGTCTGCACCTCAGAATATGCAGAGGCACGTGTAGAAGCGTGTGTCGTGTTCTTCAGGTTCCTTTCTTTCCCACGGCGCTTGTGGGGTATACTGTAGGACTATATTTGAATAATAGTAGGCGTACAGCACGCCAGGCGGGCTTGGCCTAGAGCGGCAGTAATAGCGCCCCCAGGAGAATTAAAAGGCGAATTTAAAGGCGATGCCGCTTCTGGGCCTGGTTTGCGGAGGAGGTTCGCGCTGGTCGCTAGCAGTGGGAAAGACTTGCAGCGGATAAGAGGTGGTACCTGCAACCCTTGCCTTCAGCACGTCGTTGCAGTGGACGCAGCCCGAAGCGATGTCACCAGGGGAGTTCGGAGGACGTCTCGAAGCCCATGTCGCCAGCAAGATCAGCAGCGCCAGACGGCCGAGGATGCATGACAATGTATGCAAGGCTGTGGTGGAGCACGCTCGTTGGCAGGACCCTGATGCTGGGCTGGCGAAGTGGTGTTGAGAGAGGCAGAGTGCTGCTACTGTCTCGACCGGGGCAAGGAACCAGCTATTATGAGTTTGAACTTTGAGGCAATCAGGGCTCGCTGTCTCATCCGATTTCTGCGCCCTGCATCCGTCAGCCAAGCCGAGTCAACTGGCATTTAATCTTTCTTCCTAAGGGCCGCTCCATGATGGCCCGCCACAGCCACGTGCCCAATGAGGAAGTCGCTGGACCTTCTCTGGCGTTTCATCTTGTTCGATTCTGTGCGCCTTCTTCTTGCTTTGGGCCTACGGCGACGATCTGGAAGGGCGCCGGCATCGCCAGGCGCGGCAGCACTGACTCTAGAACGCTGGGTCGCAGACGGATGGGCTCGCCGCCGATGCCAGGGGCGAGCACGGATGGGTGCCACCCACTACTGCTAACTCGAGCAGGACTGTACTGGTAGGACTATCCAGAGACTTCGGTGCATAAGTCAAGTACGTACATCCATCCAAGACTGGGCCTATCATACTGTACCGTACGTATTCGAGGGACCTCGTCATTCCCGTGGCCTTCTGGGCTTGTTTCGAAACAGGCCTGGAGACTGGCTGGGGCTCTGGCATCTTCCGACGGGATGAGCAGCGGCGGGCTGCTTTCCATGTGGGGTGTGGATGTTGGCGGTTGACAAGACAAGTATGGAAGGTTTATCATGCGTGGAGGGTTTGCACCAAATGGCCAGCGGCCAGCAGGAAGATCCCACATCAAAACCAACCCACGTGAAACTTTGATGGAGTGATTCCCCCGGGCGATTCGGATTTCCCTAGCTACATCCAGCTACCGGTGCAGGCCATGGGCCAGAGGAGAGCATGTGCACGCTGGCACCGTTAGAGAAGGGCGTTCAGAAGGCCTGCAGTCGCTTCCCACTAGCAGGCCGCCCATCCGACTGCCGCGAGCCAGTCAAGACCCTCGGGTGTTCCTCCACATCGCGTGCTGGTGGAACGTCGAACAAAGACATTGTAATAAGCCTCATCACCGAAACGAAACCTTTTGCGATTGAAGGAAACCCTACTTGTGACCCTCATATTAGAAGGCCCCGATACTGAACGTGTTTCTTTGTCTTATTACTCTCATCGTTCAAATAACTTAGAATCTTTTCATTTGAAGTCCAGCAATAAGCTTAGACCCGAAGCCCCTACCACGTCTTGGCAGCCCTAATTCAAAGCCTGGCCTTGCACTTCATACCGTACTAAGCCAATATACTTGGGGACGAAGCGCATTTTCCTACCAGTTCAAAGGTTAGCAGTAATAATTAGAAGAAATGACTTTGCAGACTGTGAATGTGCTCCACAATTGCCGGTTTATTCCCAGAAGGCCGTTGAAAACCAAAGTCATGGAATTCACGCTCGCTCTCAAGTTTCTCAACAGCGTGTGGAAGTTCCCTTGATGCCTCGGATCAACGCCGACCCGCTACATCTACAACGTAGCTCTTCGGACGGCGGCAATAGCGCATGTCTATTCCTAGGAATCGGCGATGGAGGGCTGAAACCAAACGAATAAGACAAGGAATACCACCGCTGCAACGGCCCTGATTCAGATCCCTATGAAACTGAAGCGTATGTTTACTGTGTATGTCATGATGAATCAGTGCTGATATATACTTGGCGCCTTGTAGCTTAAAACCTGCATATCCAGATTTTGATAATGGGTCGTGACTATGCGGACAAATTTTGGACCTGAAGTCGCATAGTGAACCCCGGATTCTCATACCAGAAGATCCAAACTCAGCGCCTGGTCTCAAATGATGTACCAAAGATCGGCAACTTCCAGATCTTCAATGACCTGTTCGATATCATGTTGGGGGGTTTTTGCGCTGGTGATAATGCATGTGTGTGTCTTGATCTTGACTAAGCTAGTGACCCGAAAAGTCGAGGACCCTCGTCGGTAAGATGCTTCCGCATGAGGTAAACTTTGCTAGACGGTTGACCTGAACTTGAAAAGTAGACGCTACAAGTCCTCCCTTTGCCACTTTGGGTTGAAATACTTTAGATGTCGGCAAGTGGACCATGGTCGTGTGCTGATCATGATGCTGTTTGTGCTAGTGCGATTTGAAGAAGCACGCGTGGATAGTTTTCATGGGATTTTTACTTTTGGTCCATGTCCCGAATTCCTGGTTCTCTTTAGCAGGACCTGAGACATGACACCTGGACGGTTCCGAATGATGGCGCAAAGTAACATGATACGTAGGGATTGCACTTCGCAGAAATTTTTATTGCCGTACGACCTCTGGCTCGCAGAAAAAAAGTTGTTGCTGATCGTTTTAAAAGAACGGCCGAAGGTAGAGGGGTGTGATCGTGGAATGTCGCTGAGAGGGGTCCTGTGGATAGAACCTTTTTTGTCCTAGCGATCCGTTTCTGAGGTTGTGATCGTCCCGAGTTATCTCGGCCAAGAAAAACATATATGTCAAGTAGGTGACGAAGTGATGGTTTTCCCCAAGACCGGAGCATTTGTCCCAGATGGGTTCTTCCGTGATGGTGGTGTTGTCGGCGTTAAATCACGGAGCCGTTTAAACGCTTAAATGCTTGTCCGCCTTCTTGGCTACTTGCACAGCCTCAGCCTAGCGAACCCCTTGCTTCGTACCCGCCATCAACGTCAGAGAAGTTCACAAGCCGATCCGGGCCCTCAGCCCGAGACCCTGTTGGGAGGTTAGCGGTTAGCTTAGTTTTGCTGGAAAGAACCCAAGTGGTACGGTTCACTGCCGAGGGGAGTACCCGAGCTTTGGAGCTTGCGTTTTGGCTTTCTACCCGTGGTGTGACGAACGACAACTGCGTATGCAAATTCTCCAAGGGAGCCTCTTGGGGTACACAAGCTGGAGGAGTACAGTAATTGTCATTTCGAACAGAAATCTCCATAGGCGATCAAGGGCGATGGCGATATGAGAACCGCATTTCCCGCATGGATATCTGAAACAAATTGACGGGTCGCTACACGCCAAAGTTCCGGCCTCGGCTCACGGCAGACCACCTCGGTCTCGAGGAGTCGACAGTACTGTACTTGTAAGAGAAAGCACTTGATAAGTCCTCCAAAAATGCAATGGAAACCTACCTATCGGTCAGTAAGATCAACGCTCTCTTTCCTCTCGTGATTGGGCCCAAAGTAACGCTATGCTGTGGATAACATTGTGACAATAACGCATAAGACTTACTCGTTGTTGCACAGTCTTCGGTTGCTCTCTCCTCAACTCCACTGCCCTGGCCACTACTTGATATCAAACCAACCCTGTTCTTAAACGCTCATTATTCCTCCGTAAGGCGTCGAGCCGACCACGGACCACGGACCACGGATCTCTCTCCGAGATCCGCTATCGTAAACAAGTCGCAAACATCTCCCTGCTCAGTGCTCCGCCAACCATAAACGAACCTCCCGTTGCCTTGTTAAAAAAAAAAATAGCCGCAAGCATTGTACCACGCTGAAACAAACAAAGAAACTCCCCGGCTCGTGGGGCATGTAGATCCAATCCGCAAGCTTGACCGAGTGCTACTTCGGAGCGAGCATGAGGGGGAAGCATGGATCTTGGAGGGAGACGCATGAAAAGTGATGGCTCACTCACGTGGCGTGACGGGGGAGCTCCCGCATGTGGGGAGCACAAGATCAGGTACGTCCCCGAAAACTGAGACATTGTGTGACTTGGCGAGGAACGACAGCGAGGACCCATTTGGCAGTTAGAGCGAGAGCGAAAGCGAGGGAGAGGCGGTGTTGGCGTTTGTTGATTACTTTGCTTCTGTTAGTACTGTACCAACAGAAAAAGCAACGAGGTGAGGATGCAGAGGGAGGAGGCTAAAGTCGGAAGGCGCCGAGTTCCAGGGCCTCTGTGAGCGGTGAGCGATATCACCTTCCAGAACAAATTCTGCCAAAGCCAAAACTCCACATATTGTATATTTTTGGACTGTCAATTATCCCGTACCAAACCGACGCGAGCTCATAATAGAGTTGCTGACTTGATTTCTTGGTAGGCTTTCAACTTGATAACTGTTTCCATCTCTCTTCACTTTTCTTCTCTTCCTGCGTCATCACACATAACTTCCATTCGCCAGGATTGTCTATCTTGAAAGCTGTCTCCTGAACAGAAAGAGATATCTCTCTCAGAGGGCTTACTAGTTTACTGAAACTACAGCATCTTGTCTCGACTCTTTCGAGGCCGTACCGGCATAACTACCATATCTCCAGCGTCAACTCTCCACAGACACCCTACAATGTGCAAATCACCCCTCCACCAATGTCTCCACGACCTCCCCAAATGCGAACACCACCTCCACATCGAAGGCTCCCTCTCTCCCAGCCTGCTCTTCCGCCTCGCAGCCCTCAACTCCGTCCCCCTCCCCGACGCCTCAATCGACCCTTCCTTCACCTCCGTCCAAACCCTCGAAGACCGCTACACCCGCTTCACCTCCCTCGATGACTTCCTCCACTACTACTTCATCGGCAATACCGTCCTCATCGCCTCCGCCGACTTCGAGTCTCTGGCATACGAATACTTCACCCGCGCACACGCCGACGGCGTCCTGCACGCGGAGATATTCTTCGATCCGCAGGCACACACGCATCGTGGCGTGTCCTACACAACTGTCGTGCAAGGCCTATCTGCTGCTCAAAAGAGAGCGGAGAAAGATTTCGGGCTTAGTTCGAAGTTGATTCTGTGTTTCCTGAGACATATGTCGGAGACGGATGCGGATGTGCATTACCAAGACGCTGTTTCCCTAGGTCATTTTTCGGATGGGACGGTCGCGGGGATTGGGTTGGATAGCAGTGAAGTTGGTTTCCCGCCGGAGATATTCAGGGAGGTGTATGCTTCTGCTAAGGCGGCTGGGATACGGAGAACAGCGCATGCGGGAGAGGAGGGGGACTCGAGCTATGTTTCTAGGGCCCTGGATATTTGTCAGGTTGAGAGGATTGATCATGGGATACGGTTGGTGGATGATGAGGTGCTGTTGAAGAGGATTGCGAAGGAGAAGACACTGGTTACGATGTGTCCGCTCAGTAATGTTAGGCTGAGATGTGTGAGTAAGGTGGAGGAATTGCCGGTTAGGAGGTTTTTGGAGGAGGGGGTAAGGTTTAGCATTAACAGTGATGACCCGGCTTATTTTGGTGGTTATATATTGGATAATTATTGTGCGGTGCAGGAGGCGTTTGGGTTGAGTGTGAAGGAGTGGAGATATATTGCGGAGGGCGCTATTGAGGGGAGTTGGTGTGATGAGGGAAGGAAGAAGGAGTTGTTGGCGAAGGTTGAGGAGTGGGCGGAGAAGTATAAAGAGCATCCCTGAATTACCAATTAAGAGGCACATTGACTGGGAACTTTTCAAAGCGCGGGTATGAATTGGAACTTGAGAGTTCGGTAGAGGGGTTCTACTTCAACAGTCATGCATCACTCAAGATGTCAAAATATCACAGGGAACATACTCAATGGATATAGGTCACTCACTCTCGATTGCCACATGCAATTCCACCAGCATTATCTTTTCCATCACTTCATTCAAAAAGCCCCTCTTCAACCTTCCAGCAATTCTCCTTAATCTATCATCAAGTCTCACCATCCAATTCTCTAATTCTCCAATTCTCCTCTCTCCCAGTCTTCCCACATAAAACCTCAAATCTGCTCAGACTGAGCTCCATCGAGAATCCACGATGCTAAACAAACCGCTACAACCGCAACGCCCAGCGTCGATCCGCCAACAGCAAACCTCGCTGCCGCAAAGAAAGTCTACAACAGAACCCGATGAACATCATCAGGTAGTCTGAAGCTGAAGAGGTATCAGCAGCAGCGCTCAGACTAGCACGTGGTAATCTCTTCTCAAAAATACGGCTCTGGACATTGAAAGAGTGGGCGTTCGTGGAGAGGATTCCGAGGACTATTGATGTGGAAGGGGGGAGTTTGTTATGGTCAAGTTTCAGGAGGAATTTGAGTGGCACCTGCTGAAGGACGGTTTAGGAGTCAGTATTGGTCTTTTAGCAGGAGCGTTAGATGGTTGAGGGAATTTTTGATGGGGTTTGCGAGGTATGAGGAGAGGGGCAATAGTGGGGTAAGTCTGAGTGAGGAGATGATGGTTAGGAGGATGAAGCACGACTTTGAGGCCTAGCTGCGAATCCATTGTGAGTTTAAATTGACACTCTTGCTCTGCGATTTTTAATATGTGGGATAACCTTCACAGGTGGTCATTCCCGATCTCGAAATCATCGATGTTCACCCAATAAGAACGGAAATGAGCGAGTGCGAGAGCCTTTCTGTCCCATTTGGGAATTTAGAAACTCCTTAAGCTTCTTAACTATTGAAGCACCTGGCATCTAAATATTACTCGAGCTGTGAGACATTGGAACCGACTGAAAGGTACTGAGTTGCCTCTGTACAACATCGCCGTTTTGCCCCTTTTCTCTTGCAGGCGAGTTCTCCACAAATTAGGCGAGTGTGCAGACGACATCTCTACAATCTCAAATTCCAAATAGCATCTGAAGACTTGAGCATTGACAACAAATGAGAAGAGCTCGTTCTCTGATTTGATCATCCAGTAGACAATGGATGAGTGTAGTTGAACAATGTAAAAGTCCGTGCAAACTTGATTTCAAGGAAAGCTTCCGGACAAATGAACGCCCATGGGCAGAATTCCAAGTCCAAGTTCAAGTCCAAGTCTGCCTGCACATCTGGACTGAGGGTGGTATTGTTTCGACAAAATGGTTCACGAGGGTTAATAAATTAGGGTTCGGCGTCACTTTCCACGGGTACCTAGGGAAGCTAGTTCCCGCATCTTGGGATAGCTTCCCCGACAGTCATGGAAACCCTCTTGGTGGCCTTTCTCTCAGAAGAGAAATTTGTTCGCATCAGCGTTGCTTTCAGTTATTGTTGTTCCCCCTCGGTATTCTTTCTACACCGCCTTCGTTAGTCGTAGTAAAGGCGGCGAGTTGTGGATTGCAACTTCCGTCGCGACCTGTTCGGTTTATTGTTCTTCCATATCGCGAAGAGCTTTCACAAAACTGAACAGATTCGATCTGAGAACACTTCCTAGCGCACCAAAACATCTCCTCATAGCGTCGCGCATCTTCTCTGCCCAACGCGCAGACTTCGCGCGCAACTCCTACACCTCGCGCGCTTTCGATCATCTTTTGAAACTGTCTTAGCCAAATTCGACACCATGGCAGATCCGCCACCGCCAAATCAAGGTCCTCCAGGCACGCCAGGCCCTCAAGGACAGCCACAAAGAAACAATGATGATCCGCCGTCTCAGCAGGTTCCCCAGCCGATCCATTATGGACAACCATATAACTTTGCTGTTTCACCAGGTGCTCAATTTGCCTTTGCCCCAGCCCTTCCACCTAATACGATGATGGTGCCGCGTAGTCCAGCGATGATACCCTCGAACAGTCCTGCTATGATGCCATCAAACCATCCTACCATGATGTCGCCGGTGCCACCGCCGCGTCACGTTTTTCGAGGATCTGTCTCCTTGCAGCAGCAGCAACAAGCGTACGAGCAACGACTATTGAGCTTGAGTCCGCAACAACGGGCTCAGTTTCATCGATATGCGCAAGCATGGCGGTTGCAGCAGCAAGTCCTTGCGCAGTCAAGTCCACCTTCTCAGCAAGGGCGACACCAATTCGTTTCTTCCCAAAATTTTCAATTCACCCAAGAACCGAAGCTTCAGATGAATCAGCCATCGAACTTAAGACAAGCACATCCAAATGCTCATTTTAATATCCCACCCAATGTGGGACGCCCGATTCCAGCTTTTCATCCAGTGAATCTCGGACAATCGGTCTCGAATCCCCCACTCAATTACCCAGTAAATCGTGGACAACCAATTCTTCCTCGAGCCGGACAGAGTGCATTCGAGGCTTTCGCTCGCCAGGTCGTTCATGACATGAACACACAGTCAGCTGAGGAATTCATACATGGGAGGCGACCACAAGCTCCGACCTTAACAGCGAATCGTCCAATCTTCCAACACCCGCAACAGCAAGCTCCGCATCGTCCCATCTCACATCACCCACAACAACAATATTCACCACAAATTTCACGTCCAAGTTCTCCTATCTTGTACCATCCCCAACCGCGACCCGTCATCTTCCAACGCGCGTCACCAGGGGCCTCTTTCACGCCCTGTCCAGCAACACCGTCACAACGTCAACGTCGGAGGTCCTCGAAAGGCAGCAACTTAGGTATGGAGATAGGTGATCCTTCCACGAGTGATGGCAGAATGGTCCCAGCCAATTCTTCCACAAATTTTGGTCCATTGGGTAGCAGCCCCGAACAGAGAGGCAACCTGCTGCGCGACCAGGCCAGCGAAGACTCCGGATACAATACTCGAGAACAATCCAACAGCATTCCGCCAGCTCATGATACAACTGCAGTCGATGCTGAAACAACGAACTTGGACGAGCAGCGACAATCAGCCGCCGTGCTCCATGAACCATTTGGTACTGTTCTACCAGCGCTTGGTATGGCAACACAGACGCTTCATGCTGCAGCCACTCATCTTGCCCAGTCCACTCCACAACCTTTACAGCAGGGACCAGCAGGCGACAATGAGGATTTCTCTTCAGCCACACTCGCTGACATCGACCCCTCGTATCAAGCGGCCGATATTGTCGATGGTTTTTTGATAGACGATGAGCCTGAGGGATGGGGCAACACGAATGTAGATGACCTCGTTGGAGTTCTTGATGGCTACTTAAACGTTGAAGAAGAAGCCAAAGAATTCGTCTTTCCCCAGGCTGCCACACAACAATTCTCAGCAGACAAAATACGAAAGAGTGTCCCATTCATGTAAGCAATAACCCTATCTCTTCAGAACATTTCTCTCGAATAAATCCTGACTATGTCAAACAGGAAGGCCACCATATACCTTAACATAGTAGAGGCCGACTTGCGTGCGAGCGTAGGTCCGGACCAAGTCACAGGACCGCGCAAGGTGTGGATGTCGCATAACAATCGGCAGTTGAGATGGTATGAGTACGCGGCACAGTACAAGCAAGATGTGACTCTCGACGTCAATCATTTTCGACAGTTTCCGGATAAGATACCTCCCAAATCAGATGAATTCTTTCGCCTCTACCCAAACCCAGGTAGGGGTTTCATGAGGGATTTCCATAAGGATACAGCTGCAATCGACCGCATCCCGACAGCGGGCCAACCCAGCCAGTACCTTCCTTCTCTGATCGATACCGAACTGGTAAGTGACACTCGTATCACGAATCCTTCCTGGAATGATGCTAATAGAAGTCAATGCATGCAGTGGTATAATTCGATAATCAACTTGCAAGACAACGTCGATTTGTGGCTCCCTATGCCTCTGCTTCACCTGATGAGCTACTTCTACGACACCCCTTACTGCATTGCAAACTTGAAAGGTCCCGAGGTGAAGATGGCAACCCTCCCAGGCCGACCATGTGAATTCACAGAGCCAGAAGCAACCTCACTGATGACATTTACAATGGAGCGGTACCGAGCAGGAATTGACAATGAACTGGTACGAGACTGGAAGCTGTACAGGGCTATCTTTCAGGTGAAGTACAAGTGGGCTCCGACTTTGGAGCGGATGCAGGTCCTTGATCTGATGCTTCAGATTGACTTTGTTTATTTCTTGCAAGGTTTGGGCAAGCCACTGCATCCTTGGACTAAGTACTATCAAAACAAGATGCGCGCTGAGTACGGCCAGCCTGCGTGTCCCATGAATGATGGACCTTAGGAGCGAAGCATAGACCGACGGCCCGTGGAGAAAATTTGACGAGAAGTTGTGTGTTTGTAAAGATGTTGAATGTATGATAGCAAATTCAGAACGATGATACCCGAGGCGGGGAGGACGCTGGAGATGCTCAGTTTGCAGGTAGTAGGTTCGCGCCGCACCTCTCAAGAGCTTTCATAGCCCGACCGCTTTCAGAACAGCGCAATATTTTAGATCAATAAATGATTTTCAACCAAGTTTGTAACGTTCAATAATCGCCGGATCAGCGTGTTTGTAGCTCAAACTTTAGCTGGTACGATCAAATCCAAGTCAAGAAATACGCTTTCCAAGTGTTTCCTAATTTGATACACATTCAAAGGAAGAAACTTTCTTCGAACGTTCTCCTAGGTACCAGTTTATTCCAGAACTACTTTCTGCGAATGTCCCGGAGCTTCCGAAATACATTGAAACTCCTCTCTTGCCACTGTCCAGTTTTGATCCAGGACATTAGAAAATTTGGAGAGAGAATGACTAGTCATCTAAAAGTATCATAACTAAACGATACATTAGCAGTACTCTTGGGCCCTCTCCCCTATGTTAGAAAGGAGTGAGGTGTGGTTGCTGTAATGGACAGTGAGGACGGGACACGTGCTCTATTTATACGCTAGCAGCTCTCGGCCCCTTGTGCCGTAAACCCGTCAAGTCCGTCAATGCCCGTTACCAGGCTAACGAGCCACACCCCGAGAAAACCCGAGCCTCAAAAATTTCGATACTTTGACAATAATTAGTTCAACCACGCTTCTCCCCACAACATCATATCAACCCATTGAACATCACCCTCTCGAGAGAAGACTGAGCATCTTCCCATCTCCACTCTCTACACCTTAACCTCTCCCCTCACTCTTTCACATACCTAATACATAATGGCATCGCCCGCCACCTCAACTGGCTCGACTAAGGTCGATGCCGTCGTCCAAACCATCGCTGCCAACACTCCCGAGAAGCTCAGCGGTGTTGCCCTCTACTCCAGATTCGCCTTAGCTGGTGCTGTCTGCTGTTCAGTTACCCACGGTGCTCTCACTCCCGTCGATGTGTAAGTCTCTCCTTTGCGGCATTTTGCGACCAGAAAGCTGTCCCTTTCCCCTGGCGCGATAAGACCAAAAATTTCTGAACTGACAACCATCTTCCCACAGCGTCAAGACAAGAATTCAACTCGACCCCATCACATACAACAAGGGCCTCTTCGGCGGATTCAGACAAGTGATCGCAAAGGAGGGTGCCGGCGCGCTGTTGACCGGCTTCGGTCCCACTGCCGCTGGATATTTCCTCCAAGGCGCGTTCAAGTTCGGAGGTTACGAGCTGTTCAAGCAACAATCTATCAACATCCTTGGATACGAGTCTGCCTCCAACAACCGCACTGCTGTCTACCTCGCGTCAGCTGCTGCCGCTGAGTTCTTCGCCGATATTGCTCTTTGCCCCCTTGAAGCCACCCGAATCCGTCTCGTTTCCGAGCCTACATATGCAAATGGGTTGATTGGTGGTTTCAGCAAGATGCTGAAGAATGAGGGTGTCGGTGCTTTCTACGCTGGCTTCGGTCCTATCTTGTTCAAGCAGTACGTCTTTCTCTCCCTTGCCCCTTTTCCGCCACTCTTCTCTCTCCCATTCATCCGCAGAGCGAGCAAATACTAATTACCCTAAAACAGAGTTCCATACACAATGGCCAAGTTCGTCGTCTACGAGAAAGTCGCAGAGCTCGCGTGGCAACAACTCGACAAATCTACCGCCTCCGATGCCCTCCAAACAACCGTCAACCTGGGCTCTGGTCTCATCGCCGGTTTCGCCGCCGCCATCGTCTCGCAACCTGCTGACACCATGCTCTCAAAGATCAACAAGACTAAGGGTCTGCCTGGAGAGGGAACTACTTCCCGTCTAATTAAGATTGCGAAGGAGTTGGGATTGAAGGGTAGTTACGCCGGTATTGGCGCAAGATTGTTCATGGTTGGTACTTTGACCGCTGGTCAGTTCGCGATTTACGGAGATGTGAAGAAGGCGTTGGGTGCTACTGGTGGTGTTGAGATCTCAAAGTAGAGGAGCGAAATAGATGGTGATAGAGCGAGCCTGCGAGCATTGCAGGCTTGAGGTATAGAGGGGGTTGCATGGATAGAGTTTCCTAGATTCTTCTGCATCGGCCGTGGATTGTTCTTCCTGTTGCTTAATCCGGTTTTCAAAAACCCTTCTAGAGCATAGACTTAGGGCGAGCTTGGTTTCTTTCTTCCTTTGGGGAGGAGAGGAAGGGGAGCGGGCGTT
>Ga0302325_10017663_pt1 | contig 15070 bp, 11 predicted proteins | sample Palsa_T0_2_FD_201948 | JGI IMG/M metagenome (GOLD analysis project Ga0302325, IMG submission 201948) | Peat permafrost microbial communities from Stordalen Mire near Abisko, Sweden - Palsa_T0_2 | ecosystem: Environmental > Terrestrial > Soil > Palsa > Peat permafrost | place: Sweden: Abisko... | reverse complement strand
AGGGCTGACGCAGTATTCATAGCTTGTTTCCAAACTTCGAACCTCGTCTCCGGCACAGAAGCGCATGTCGACTGGTCCGAAATCTCCAGTTCGAGGTGGTATGGTCTCACAGCAGACTGGAGGACAGGCTTCGAAGGGAAGTGTCAGTGGTCGTATTCAAGTCCAGGGTTCGTCGTCGAATGTCACACATACTATCAATGAAGATGAGCGAACGGAGTTCACTCGCCATATCAATGCTGTCTTGGCCGGAGATCCGGACATTGGAAACCGATTACCCTTCCCAACCGACACCTTCGAGATGTTTGATGAATGCAAGGATGGACTTGTGTTGGCAAAATTGATCAATGATAGCGTTCCTGACACAATCGACGAGCGTGTACTGAATCGCCCTGGAAAGAAGATCAAGACTCTCAACGCATTCCACATGACGGAGAACAACAACATTGTCATAGAATCAGCGAAGGGTATTGGTTGCTCAGTGGTCAACATTGGAAGTGGGGATATCATTGAAGTCCGTGAGCATTTGATTCTTGGTCTGATCTGGCAGGTCATTCGAAGAGGTCTACTTGGCAAGATTGATATCAAGCTTCACCCTGAGCTATACAGGCTCCTGGAGGAGGATGAGACCTTGGAACAATTCTTGAGACTTCCTCCGGAGCAGATCCTGCTAAGATGGTTCAATTATCATCTGAAAGCTGCAAATTGGTCTCGCAGGTAAGTCTCCGCTTGTGATATATGCGCTCATGCTAATAGAATTTCAGAGTCGCGAACTTCTCTACAGATGTCAAAGACGGCGAGAACTATACCGTACTACTTGCTCAAATTGCACCAGAATCCTGCACCCGCGCGCCATTACAAACGCGAGACCTACTCCAGAGAGCAGAGCAAGTTCTGCAGAATGCCGATACACTAGGCTGCCGAAAATTCTTGACTCCCACTTCTCTTGTCGCTGGTAACCCTAAGCTGAACTTGGCCTTTGTTGCAAATCTGTTCAATACACACCCCGCACTTGACCCCATTACGGAAGAAGAGAAGCTTCAAGTGGACGATTTCGATGCTGAGGGAGAGCGAGAGGCTCGGGTCTTCACTTTGTGGCTCAACAGTCTCGACGTACAGCCAGCTGTGAACTCTCTGTACGACGACTTGCGAGATGGCACGATTCTCCTGCAAGCCTATGACAAGGTGGTGAAGGGATCGGTCAACTGGCGTCACGTGAACAAAGCTCCAGTGAACGGATCAGAGATGTCAAGATTCAAGGCCGTTGAGAACACCAATTACGCCATTGAGCTCGGCAAACAAAATCGCTTCTCACTGGTTGGTGTGCAGGGAGCAGACATCACGGATGGGCAACGGACTTTGACTTTGGGTCTCGTTTGGCAGTTGATGCGAAAGGACATATCCGAGACACTCTCCGCATTGGCGCAGCGATTAGGAAAACGCGAGATTACGGATGCGGAGATGGTGAAATGGGCAAATGACATGTCTCGGAAAGGCGGCAAGAATTCCTCTATTCGCTCATTCAAGGATTCAAATATCGGAACTGGTATTTTCCTTGTGGATGTCTTGAACGGGATGAGGAGCAGCTACGTCGATTACGAGCTGGTAACCCCAGGCAGAACGGATGAGGATGCGTACATGAACGCCAAGCTTAGTATTAGTATCGCCAGAAAGATGGGTGCGACCATCTGGCTGGTACCAGAAGATATTTGCCAAGTTCGAAGCCGTCTGGTCACTACTTTCCTGGGTAAGTCTCAATTTGTGGACCTCCGAAACATACTTACACATTCAGGTTCTTTGATGGCGACGCACGAGAAGATGCACTAAGCATGGGCATGAATGGTGATGTGCGAGTAGGATTCAGACATTCGGCAGCAATTAAGGGACTGTGGAAAAGTCTTTTAGTAGATGTTGACCTTACGATGAACAACGAAAAAAAAAATTCCATCCATGACCTTGGTTACGTTAAATGTGAACTTGAACAATGTCTAAAACGGATTTGGACATTACAGTGGCGAAGATTATTTTCATTGTCATTTCGTATACATTTCCACCCAAGACCTAAATTCTTAGCAAAGCAGCTCTAGATACGTTACGCTTTGCCTGCTATACAAACGACGCTTAGGATATAGAATGCATAAAAGCCACTTATACTTTGGTATCACTTTCATCCCAAAAAGTCCTTTGATCCGCCGAAAACTAGTGAACGCCTTCCATCACTCATCATTCATTCTAACAGCAAGAGCAAAAGCTCACCAGGCCGGTTTAGACCAGTTTCCAAAAATCGAGAAATTTGCAGCTCGGTAGCAAGAGGAGCTCAATACATATTAGACAAGAACCCATTCGCTCCCCCTCTTTATGAACTTATCTAGAAGCATTCCGATGTCGGTGAGGACGAAGCGACAGATGTAGAAGCCGAAGAACTCGGCGGCGTGCCGGGTGCAGAGCTCAAGGCCTACTTGCGTTTTGTCAGCGTGGCGGAGGCCTGGGTCTTCGACTTGACGTGCGATTTGATCTAAGCAGTCCTATTAGTGTTTGGACCCAGGTATGAAGGAGATAAGTAATACATACCAAGAGTTTGCGCAGCGTCAAATAGCCTCGCCAATGAACTCATGTAATTCGCATTCGGCCCCGAGAACTGAACTTGGCTCACAGCCCTCTTCGCAAATCGTACCTTCGCAATAGCCGTTGAGGTCATTGGCAACGTGGTCATACTCAGCCCCTCCTTCGGTCCATCTCCAGGAGTCTTGTTTGTATAGGAATTCGATAATCCGACACCAGAATTCTTGGATCGTAATCTTCGCCAAGAGAACGCAGAAGACTTACTTGACACACTACCGGATTTCGAGGTAAGGTTGCTGGTTTCGGCATCTCCACCATTGGATGCATCCTTGAACATTCCTCCTGAGCCTTGAACTCCAACCTCGTTGCCCAATTTCTTCGTCAAAGTTGCTTGAACTTGCTCGAGAACACCTTCCAGTGATTGCATTTCTTCCAAAACGGCGTCGGCATCGAAAGTATCGACTTGGGCAAGCTTCATCAGAGCAGCTGTGAGGAAGTCACAGTTCGCAATCTTATCTTCAACACTCTTGATTTTGACCCCTTTTACTTTCCATACATCACGTGGAATGAATAGTTTCGTTGACAGATATCCACCTCTTGGATGTGCAATGGTTTGGTACAAAGCTCGCATAAGCCAGAACGGACGAAGGAGGTACTCTGCAGGACATGGCTCTAAAGGAATTGGCGCACCTGTGTTGAGAGGGTTCGGTGAGCCTGGACTATCTGGAGAATGAATGTCGCCGTCGAAGAGATACATTCCGCCGGTGGCAACGCCATTTTGCTTTTCCTTAAAGGCTAGGGCGATAGGGGTGGGTAGAGTTGGCATGGCGGGCAACCTCCCATTCGTTTCCCTAGGATTAAATTGTGAGCTCAGAGGAGTATTCGGCGACACGTCAGAGCCGCCATCGTCAATATTAGAGACAGAAAGGTTGCGACCCTTCATATTTTTGAGACTAGAGGATGAGAAATTCTTTCGCAATCCGGTTCTTGACTGTGCACGACCAGGAGAGCCAGAGCGAGGTAGTTGCCCGTTTTCGCCATCGGTTGTGAAGTTCTGGGTAAGTGTTGGCGTTGGTGGTGGAAGAACGACCTCAGACGGGCTGGGGCCTGGGAACGGAGAGGAGGCCTGTCGAGCAGATTGGGGTACAGGTGGTCTGTTCGATGATGTTGGTAACGTTTGACGTTGTTGAGGTAGCCCAGCTGTCTTGGGCTGAACTGCAGTAGCGCCATTAGTAAGGCGCGGTGGGGGCATTAGGGGGGGTTGAGTCAATAGTGCTGGACCAGCAGGTGGTTTGGTAGCGGTTTCTATCTTGAGTTGCTTCGCATTCTGACCAGATAATCGTCTGCTTCGAACCCCTTGGGAATTGGAGGTACTCAGCGGTGGTTGGGAAGCGGGGACTGGAGGTGGAGGAAGTGCCTGCGAGGGAGGTGGGTGTATTGGGGGTTGTGATTTTGCCTGCATTGTGGGTATTTGGGGGATTAGGGATATACCAGCAACGGTGGAAAGGGTGGTTCCTGCTGTTGTGGGGTTGGATCCGATGGAGCTGTTCCAAGTTCGCCCTGAAAAGCCACTCGAATCAGACTCCCGGGGCAGTGCCGACTTAGACTGCAATCCAAACTCGAAATCTTCCATGACGTATCCTCTTGTCATCTCTTCCAACATTCTTTCTTCCTCCTCAGACTCATTCCCATCGTAGTCATCATCAATGTTAACTTTCTGCTCTTCCTTTTGTTGAAGCAATCGCTTTCTTTCTCTGTCCCGTGCATCCTGAATGGCGGCTTCACGTTCACTTTGGCGTACTCTCTCTTTGGCCAATTCTACTCTTCGTCTCACATTGGCGACAATTTCATCGTCATCTTCATAGTCATATCGAGTGGGCGGGGCAGCATCCATGGGTTCAAAGCCATCGTCGTATGCAGCCTCAACGGCGGCATCCAAAGCCGCATCAAATTCTGCTTCCGTAGCTCCACTGGGAGCTCGAATATGTTTCCTCCGAACTCCCATGGAGGACGTCCTCGAGTGAACCGAGGAGGCCGCAGAGCCACCAGATTCATCTATAGTGTCTAACCATGACATTGACTCATTACTCGCAGTCCTGATATGCGCCTTCTTTGATTGAGCACCAGATAGGTTCGAGGTTGACAAGTCAGATGACTTTTGTCTCTCATGATTACTGTTCGAGCGCCCATGTGTCATCGGCGAGGAGGGACGCCGCGGCGAAAGGGGCGGGGGCATATATAAGCTATCCATGGGAGGTTCGAGAGTCGAACTCATCTCTGAAATGCGTTCTCTCATCGGAGACTTCGAATAAGACCGTCCCATGTATTGTTCTTGTGCGGTTTTCGGCCGATACTGCAGTGAATCAAAAGTGGACGGCAGTAGTGACTCTCTACGTTGTGGTAGTTGTGATGGCAGTATTGCCCGGCTTTGTTGCGACTCGGGAACGTAGGATTGGTCGTTCACAATTCTTGTGACCGTGGCAGTCTCGATAATGGCTGCTTCTTCATCTTCATCCGGTGATTGAACTTCGTCTGCTCTATAATCCCCACTCTCAGGTCTAGCGGGCAGAGCCTTGCCATCGTCTCGTAGATGCGGAGCAATCTTCTCCAATTCACTTATTCGACTCGTGTATGTGTTTCGCTATAAAAATTAGAGTCCGTATCTCCCTCCTGGTGTTTCAGACTCACGATTGCTTCCAGTTTCCTCCTATCCTCATCACCAGAGCTACGTAGCATTACCTGCTGTAATAGAGTGCAAGCCTCCGAGTATGCTTGCATAGCACCTTCAAAATTTTGCGCATTGTCGAGTAATACGGCAGTATTTGCTTTTTGAAGGGCTTTGGAAAGCATGGCTTTCTGTGACGGCTGTTTCGAGCTTCTATTTGACGATCCGGTCCCTGAACTTCCCTTTGCCGCCTGTGAGCGATTCCTCGAGTGTCCTCTTGATCTAGGCCTCTCTTTTTCCCCTGACGGATATCTACCCCCCCCGTTTTCTGACGCACCACCAGGCCCAAGGACAGGCGAAGGACCTAGGTTTGTGGATCTTGACGTCGAAGGCGATCTCCTCTGCGCAAAATCCTTCAGTCCCAATGACGAATCCTCCCAGGCCCTCCCAAAATAATCGACAGAACGAGCCGCAGCAGACAGAATTTGAGCAGTCGAGGGCGACGGCGTTGTGGGACCAGTCAATGGCGAGGAGTTACTGACAGACGTCTGCAGGCTCGGTAGTGTGTTTATCGGTGGGAGGGTTATCGAGGAAGAATCAAACGGTGTCCGCGTAATTGTCACCTGCGAGGAGGGAGAGTTCGCTGTCGAAGGCCGGCTCTTCTGAAGCTTTCTCGGCGGGGACGAGGTGTCTAAGAATGAATTGGGGCCACCACCAAACGACATTCGCCGCGTGAAAGAACCAGAGCGTTTGTGAGTATGGGAGCTGGACTCAGTCGACTTGGACCACCGATTGAGATTACCCCCTTGCGAGTCGCCCTGTGTCAGGGGTTTGGGGTTGATTGCATTCTGAGGCCCGAATTGCGAAGCTCCTGCGCGATCGCGGCTTCGAGGCCGAGCAGCGCTGACGGACGATGACCGCTGCGGAGAGACGACAGAGCGGGTTGCAGAGAAGTCTGTTGGCTCGTCGTAATTGATTTGGCGACTCATGTCGTCGGCTCAGACGCCTCGATCCTCGAGGTCTGTCGCAGTCTGCACTAGGTTCGTTAGTTCAGCCGCAATCCCTGCAGGTACGGTGGCTCGCAGCATCGAAATCGAGAGCAGGAGGGAGGGCGCAACACCTCCTCCGCCAACGCCCCAAGGCGATGCAGACTTGAGGGTCTCTTGAGAATCTGGAAGGGCGCGCGATTGGAGTTCCGCGGCCGCGGCTCCTTCGTGAGAGGGTCGCCGCTGCCAAAAGAGTAAGCCCGCCCGCCCAAGGGGAGGCCACCAATCCACCGGGATGGAGGATCACTTCGGCCTCCAGAATCTCTCCAGCAGCCGCCTCCTCCTGATCCAAAGACCGCTCTCAAATATCTGGATCGCAGTGCTAGGAACGCGGTGCTTCAACGTACCTCTTACGACGCAGTCCCAGCTCCCGGCCAATTCTGTTCGGGCTTGCAGTTCCTAGGCGTCTGTGGACATTGGGGAGCACGCTGTCAGTCGAACCGTCAAACCACGTCTGTTCGGTGAATTCGGTGAAGGGATTCGATTCTCGTCATAGATACGTCGTCGACTGGTAAGTTGTACAAGGTCCTCCTATCCCAAGGCTCCCTCCGGTCACACAGCCTCCCTCCCTTCTCTTCTGCCGATTTCAAACTCGGTATCTGGACCGATCAATGTTCTCTCGTAGCTGCTGGAAAGTAGGAGGAGACAAGAGGTATGCAGCTTCCGTGAGATCCTGAGAGCAAAAGGAGTCCTCAGCGGCTAGATCGCGGGGGGCACTACGCAAGCTGGTCGCCTTTTCGTGTCTCCCCTGCATCGGTCACAGTGGAAATACCTGCAAAGGAGTCCTAACAGAGGTGTTCGTGATGCGTTGCTCACTTGTACAGATGAAGGTGCAAAATGACAGATAGAAAAGTTGAATCGTGCGTAAAGAAACGGTTAATAGCACCAGATGGCAGGCATCGCAGTTTGCTTTGGACCGCCCAGGAGTTCAGGGGGGCCTGGGTATGACCGACCGTATGACAGACCTCCGAGTCGAGGAGTCGGTTCGACTGGCCAGTAACGGGCCTGGGGCATGGGGCATATTCTGTGTGGTGGGTCAACCACCTCCAGCATTTTTAGTAATACTTCGTAAATCGGGGCCAAGACAGGGAAGGGGGAGCAGGCGCAGGCGAGCCTTTTCTTGTTTCGTCCCTCTCCTCCTCTCCTCGTACCTCGGGACTTGGGAACATTTGCCCTCACGATGCCCTAGTCCTCTCTCTGCAAAGGGTGTAGACTGGCCATGCTTCTCCTATCCAGGAGAAGAAGCACTTCGGCTACCCACATTCTGTTCTTCCCTGTTTATTTGTTCATTTTTTTTTCATTTGTTCATTTGTTCATTTATTCGTTCGTTCGTTCGTTCGTTTCTCTTTCTTTGGAGCGGTTTCATACGGTAGTCTGGTCTCTATCACATGGTCTTTGCAGCGCGGCAGACGGGGGGACTGATGAATCAGAAAAAAGAAAACCCGCAACAAAAATGTGAAGCTAGAGACTACAGTAGCTTGACGACAAGAAATACCTCCGATCCATCCCACCTTCATTGAAACTTAGGCCACAGTTATTGGAGGCGCCCGCGGGCCTAGCTGAGGCTACTCGCGCGACTACTCCAAGCGGACCAGTCCTGCTTGAGAGTGCGCAGAGGTACGAAGTACGGTACCGTAACGGTCTAACAAAGCAACAGCAGCGCGCAGCAATACATATGCACCTCCTAACTCCTAACTCTTGCCTTTACCCTTATCCTTGCTTTTGCTTTTGCTTCTGCTTTTGCCTTTGCCTTTGCTTCTCCTTTTGCTTCTCGCAGTCCGCGGGTTTCTTTCTTTCTGTGCTCTCCAAAAGAGCTGGGATTCCCAGGTTTGGGAGTCCTCAGTCTTCGCTGGTCGCTTCCGGCTACTGTATCAAACAAACTCAACCCCTGACGTCCATCTCTGATTCTCTGCTGCGGTACCACGCCACAAAGCCTTCCTGGAAACAGGCTCAACCACAGAGAAACATGCTGTTCCTGACATCCCCTACTCGTGCTCGTGCGCGTGCGCGTGCGCATGCACGCCCCGATCTCCTGCAGGAATACTAGCAAAGACGTCCACAACTCCACCAAAAATTGCGACGACCCCTCAACAACCCAATCAGCTGATGCAGCTTCATCCTCTTGTCCCGCTCAGAAATGTCAGTTCGTCACTTCTTCTACAGTAGCAGCGTGGGCGATGGGCATCCACGCTCCAAGAATCCCGGTAACGCGTGGCTGCGAGTGGAATCATCCATTCTAAGTGAGCATTTCTTTTTCATATCCGAAGTACATACCATGTCATTATTGCTCTGTCCTTGCGTATTAGTTTTACCTTATTGGTCGGTACGACGGTACTCGTTCAAGTTCAGGCAGTTCGTTTCGAAGTTCGAGTTAGTTCCTCGAAACAACGCGCAGCCGAAGTTCCCACCCCCAACTATACATGTCCCTCCCCATCTGAAGGATTTCGAAACTTTATGTGGTTCCCTTCTTTGTCTTGGGTTCGCTAGGGTTATACAAAGTCGATACCTTAACTCTCATCCACTGTCAAAGCTTCTACATTTCCTCGACTTCAACTGTCTTAAGGCTGTTTCACGTCCGATCCCGCCACCGTGAGGAGCTTAGATGGTCAACCCATGCAAACCTTGATTCCTTATCGATTCCTGCTTCCTGGGATCCGGCTCCACAGCAGCCGAACTCCTGTCACACGAAAACGAAAAATATAATAACTTACATAAAAGACCCGTTTGACTCGCTAGTACGAATTTTTTTTATTGACTGCGAGTGGAGTGTGGAGAGGGGTTCGCATTCGCGAGTGTGCACTCGTGCAATGCGTGGTTTTCTTGCATTCAAATTTTGTCATGAGGGCGCAAATGAGTGTGCATTCGCCCTCTTAAGCCAAACGAATTTCGTTCGAATGTGCATTCATTCGAGTGCGAATACAAATGCAAGATTTGTTTTGCTGGTTAAGCCCTCATTCAAACTCGCGAGCCAAACGGGCCCTAATAAAGCATTATTAGTGTGAAGGTTGTGAACCAGATTCCGTCGCCAGAGGTCCACTAGTCACGAGAACTTCAGCACCGCACATCATCAAGCCATACATAGTACCTCAGCTCATACAGCACTGTAGTGCATGGATGCTTCAGAGCCAATTAAAGACTGGAGGAAAGCTCTACCTGTTACTCTCGAACTTGTCACCTTAAATAAATAGAGCTAGGTCCTTATCCAAACGTGCCCTGGAATGGCCGTGAGAATGACTGCGTACCGCTCAATGGGTGAGACTGTCCAGATCATATTCGCAGCTTGTGCTCTTGTTCCTGCGGAAGATCTTGCCTGCGAGGCTTGATCATCTTCCCTTCAGCCTTGTAATACAGTTAAAATATGAATTGGGCCGCAGCGGGATTATCCAGCATCGGGTGCAACACTTATTTCAGCTTTCAGCCTCGTCGAGACTTTTCTCTTGGCAGAATGCCTTTTGTATGGCGTATCACTGATCCATCAAGAACGATAGTTTAAATTGAGGTGAGTAGTACTTTTCAGCTCAATCATCGAGCATGGTGTGCCTTTCCAGTCGGCGAATGGGAAAAAAGGTGCTAGGCGTAGTGTCTCGACCACTGCAAAAAGTTCCCTGCTGGAAATTCAGATGCAGTCCGCCATTCTCATATGAAACTATAACGCTAGTTTAGAATTAATAGACCAGCCTATTTTCACAGAGAACTGGCCGTCTTCATTTGGGATCTCTGCGAATTTCTATTGAGGAGCTGTCAGGGCAGCTCTTCAAACCACAAACACTTTGAGATTCAGATTAATTGATAGCCTCTTTTCCCTTCCGTGCAAAGAACGACTGCGACAGAGTCTGGTGTTAAGGGGATGTCACCCACTCTAGCCAGCTTTTGCATAGCAGCAAGACTTGCAGCACCGCATGGCCCAGCGTAAATGCCATACTTCTGAAGCGCGTGGATAGCCTCGTCTACTTCAGTATCATTAACCGTCATGGCAACATTAACACCCTCCTTCAATATTGGCCACACGCTCGCTGACAATGTACCACAGCACATTCCCGTGCATATCGTATACGTGGCATTAACACTTGCCATTTCCCCAGCCTCAAGGCTGGCCTTCATGCACGCGGCGGATTCCGGCTCGACCGTTACAATCGTTGGCTTGTTTGATCTTGAAGTACGTCCGAAATGGGTCACCGTTGCTGATGATAAACTCCCAGCACCCACCGGTGCCACGACGTGAGTAATTACTTGTTGGCCTGTGACTTCAAGAATCTGCTCTTCTATTTCATCAAACATCGTTTGATAGCCTTCCACGATCCATTGAGGAATCTCGTCATCAACATCAAGCGCAGTATCACTGATTAGAAGCCCTTTTCCGCTCTTGTGCTTCTCAGCAGCAAATTTTGTGGAAAGCACAGTTTGGTCATAGTTTCCATCAACGACCTCCAGCTCAGCCCCTTCACTGGTGATCTTTGCCTTCGCCTCCTCATCAACCATACTAGGGACCAGTATTCTTGCTCTGATACCGAGGTACTTCGCCATCCGTCCAACAGCACGGCCATGATTTCCGTCTGTCGCTGCATATAGGGTAAGTTCCGCATCCTGTGCTGCAGAAGCCAGATTTTGCAGTGAGAGCTCATTCTTGGCATCGTCGAAATTGCCTGTGTCTTTTGTTTCGATGCCAACGTATTTAGCTACCGCTTTTACCGTCGCCCAGCTCGCTCCAAGAATCTTGAACGCCGATAACCCAAGCCGCGAACTCTCATCCTTGACAAGGAGATGCTTGATGCCTAGCTCTTTTGCGATTTCTGGGAGGGACACAAGTGGGGTTTGGCTATAATGTGGGAGAGACTCGTGGAATCTTCGGACTTTGGGGTTGCGTGGCGGCAGATTGGCAACGGCTTTGTGGCCAAGATTGATAAACGTTGAAGACATTCAGACGTTCGAACGGGTATGAGTCTTTGGCCTGCAGGGTCGCGCCGCTTGGTATACTTTGCGAATTTTGAAGCCATAAGCTATGCACCTAGAGAGCGTGAGTAACACTATAGTCCTAGTGCATTACTGCTCAGCAAATAGAACCGTACCTTCTAAACCTGACCAACGCGGTATATAATATGTCTTTGTCATGGCCATCACGTGGGTCTCCATTTTGCCCCGCGTACCCGCGATCTTACTGTACTGTATCAACACGTCGGCCGCATTGTCCGCGCGGCGGAACAACTCCGTCATGAACAACTCTATTTCCTGAGCTGTTCACCCAGAATGTTCATCCTTGAAAATTCTTCAAATACATCTGCTCACAGTTGAACAACTGTCACAGCTTGTTTATTTCTGGAACGATCGCAGATTTCAATATGGGTCCTCAAACACAAGAACAGGAGCGGGGCATCCGCATAGCTATCGATGTACGTCCATGAGCTCCATATTCTCCCAATATCTTGCAATTGTGTCCTTCTAGCATATCAGTGTCTTCACCTCTTGTACCAAGTGTCATAGTCTATTAGTATGATAGGCTGTGCAAGCATGTTGCCTCCCCAAACCCTCCCAGACATGCTTCTTCTTGGGGACATTATGTGAAGGAACAAGGCTGACAATGACCGAAGCGTGGTGGGACATTCACAGACTGCGTAGGCAACCCAGGAACAGGGAAAATGGAAGATGATGTTATCATCAAGCTCCTCTCAGAAGACCCTTCCAACTACGGCGATGCCCCTTTAGAGGGAATCAGACGACTCATGTCGAAATTCCTCAAGAGGGAAATCCCGCGTGGCGAGCCCCTTGATACTTCCAAGATCGAGTCCATACGAATGGGGACTACTGTTGCTACAAATGCTTTACTGGAAAGAAAGGGAGAGAGGATTGCTATGGTGGTTACCAAAGGTTTCAAGGACTGCTTGGAGATTGGTAATCAGTCAAGACCCAAGATCTTCGATTTGGCCATCAGGAAACCAGATGTTTTATACGAGAAGGTGGTAGAGATTGAAGAACGTGTTACTCTTGAAGACTACGCAGAAGACCCGGAAAGGAATATCACGAGGACTGAGGCTCGCGATTCGAAAATTGTATCTGTGGGTCAAGACTTGGTCAGAGGTCTGTCGTCAGAGACTGTCCGAATTCTGCAGCGGCCGAATGAGGAGACAATCAGAAAGCAACTTCAAGAAGTCTATGACCAAGGCATCAAAAGTATAGCAGTATGCTTGATGCATGGATACACTTTTCCAGATCATGAAGCCTTGGTGGGACGATTGGCTCGAGATATCGGGTTTAAGCACGTCTCTCTAAGTCATGAACTCATGCCCATGATCAAGTTGGTCCCACGAGCGACTTCTGCATGTGCGGATGCGTATCTCACCCCAGCCATCAAAAAGTACATCGCCGGATTCCAAAAGGGGTTTGAGGGTGGCTTGGGAACGGAAAGCGTCAAGAATGAGAGTGGAGCAAAGGGAGCAAGGTGTGAGTTTATGCAGAGTGATGGAGGTCTAGTTGATGTCGATAGGTTCTCTGGCCTGAAAGCTATTTTGTCCGGTCCAGCTGGAGGTGTTGTGGGATATGCTCTCACTTCATATGACCCGGAAACCAGAATACCTGTCATTGGTTTTGATATGGGTGGCACCTCTACAGACGTCTCAAGATACGGATCTGGAAGATATGAGCATGTTTTTGAGACCACAACAGCCGGCGTGACAATCCAATCGCCGCAATTGGACATCAACACAGTTGCTGCTGGAGGTGGCTCTCGATTATTCTTCAGGAATGGCCTTTTCGCCGTCGGTCCAGAATCTGCCGGAGCCCACCCGGGTCCTGGCTGCTATCGAAAGGGTGGCCCAGCAACTGTTACAGATGCAAATCTTTTTCTCGGCCGCTTGTTACCGGACTTCTTCCCAAAGATTTTTGGCAAGAATGAAGATGAGGGTCTAGATGTGCAAGCGAGCGAAAAGTTGCTTCAAGAACTTGCTGAACAGATCAGCAAGGAGAATGGCAAAAACATGAGCGCTGCCGAAGTTGCCTATGGTTTCTTGACTGTGGCAAACGAGACAATGACGCGACCAATCCGCTCATTGACTGAAGCCAAAGGACATGATACATCGAAGCATCGATTGGCGACATTTGGAGGCGCTGGCGGTCAGCATGCTGTGGCAATCGCGGAAAGTCTAGGAATACGACAAATTCTCGTCCATCGATACTCTTCTGTTCTCTCGGCATACGGAATGGCTTTAGCAGATGTCGTTGATGAGCAGCAGGAGCCAGATTCGAAAGTTTGGGCCGATAATGGAGAAGCGAAGGAATTGTTGAAGAAGAAAATCGACGAGTTGACGCAAAAGTCGAGAGCTGCATTGCGAGATCAAGGTTTCGATAATAAGTCTATAGTCTTTGAGGAGTATCTGAACATGCGGTACCGAGGGACCGAATCAGCACTCATGGTCGTCAAGCCAGAGAAGGAAGACGTTGAGAAGGAGTTTGAGGGTGACGAGTGGGCATTTGGAAAAGCATTTGTCAAGCAGCACCAGCAAGAATTCGGGTTCACACTCCCTGACCGAGATATAATTGTCGATGATGTCCGCGTTCGCGGGATTGGAAAAAGTTTTGAGGGTTTGGGGAAGACCGTGGATCAACAACTGAAAGAAATCAAGCCAAAAGATATCAAGCCAGGACACAAGGAGTACAAACGTTCAAAAGTCTATTTCGAAGGTGGACGCCAAGACACTCCTATTTACAAGCTTGAGGACCTTTCAGTTGGTGACAGGGTCAAGGGCCCCGCAATTCTTGCCGATGGAACTCAAACCATTGTTGTCACTCCCGGTGCCTCTGCCCTCATAATCGAGACACATGTCGTGATCAATATCGGAGAGAAAGAGCTCAACGACTCGTAAGTTAAACGTATTATCCCAAGCACAAATGCTGACTATAAGCTCAGGTCATCGAAACCTGACATCACCAAGGAGGTTGACCCTATCATGCTCAGTATCTTTGCTCATCGATTTATGGCGATCGCCGAGCAGATGGGACGAGCGCTCCAGAAAACCAGTGTCAGCACGAATGTCAAAGAGCGTCTCGATTACTCGTGTGCTCTCTTCGACTCTACCGGTGGACTGGTTGCAAATGCTCCTCATCTTCCAGTCCATCTAGGATCCATGTCAACTTGTGTGAAGCGACAAGCAGAAATCTGGCACGGGAAACTGGTTAAAGGAGACGTGATTGTGTCCAACCATCCAGAATACGGAGGAACCCACCTTCCTGATATCACTGTCATTACGCCAGCTTTCGACGAGTCCGGAGATAAGATTCTGTTTTATGTGGCCTCTAGAGCCCATCACGCCGATATTGGGGGTGTTCTGCCGGGAAGCATGCCACCACATTCGAGAGAGCTGTACCAAGAGGGAGCCGCAATCAAATCCGAGAAGCTAGTCAGTGCCGGGAGGTTCAACGAAAAGAGAATCACGGAGCTTCTACTGCACGAACCTGCGAAGTATCAAGGTTGTAGTGGCACAAGATGCTTAGGGGACAATATCTCCGATCTGAAAGCTCAGATCTCAAGCAACATGAAGGGTATCAATCTCATTTCCACATTGATCGAAGAATACGGTGAAGAAGTTGTGAATTTCTATATGGTTAACATCCAAAACAATGCTGAGTTGAGTGTTCGAAATCTCCTGAAAGATGTTAGCAATAGATTTGAAGGTCAAGATCTCTCGGCTGTCGATCATATGGATGATGGCAGCCCCATCAAGCTCAAGATCACAATTGATGCTGGGAAAGGAGAAGCGATTTTTGACTTCGCTGGCACAGGACCAGAAGTATATGGTATGTATTCTAGAAC
>Ga0302325_10017662_pt1 | contig 15071 bp, 9 predicted proteins | sample Palsa_T0_2_FD_201948 | JGI IMG/M metagenome (GOLD analysis project Ga0302325, IMG submission 201948) | Peat permafrost microbial communities from Stordalen Mire near Abisko, Sweden - Palsa_T0_2 | ecosystem: Environmental > Terrestrial > Soil > Palsa > Peat permafrost | place: Sweden: Abisko... | reverse complement strand
CTTTGCACGTTGAAGGCGACGACATCGTCGTGCCCCCGGATAGCTACTTTGCCATGGGTGACAACCGCGACAACAGCTACGACAGCCGCTACTGGGGTTTCGTTCCGCAAAAAAATGTGATCGGCCGCCCGATGTTCATCTATTGGTCGTTTATTACACCGGAAGACCAGTACCAGATGCGCAATCCAGGCGACCGGCTGGCGTTTCTGGCGCATATTGTCATTCATTTCTTTGATGAAACGCGCTGGTCACGAACTTTCAAGCTGGTACGCTGAGAAGGAAGTTTTAAACCAATGCCGGACGCCACCAACAACGCAGTGCAAGAAGAGTCCGCTGTTGACGAAAGGCCGCGCGAGACGCCGGTGGAATTCTTCGCTTCTCTAGCCGAGTTGCTGGTTGTCGTCCTCTTCATGATGACCTTCGTTCTGCAGAATTTTGAGATTCCCTCCAGTTCGATGGAAGACACGATGCTCATCGGCGATCACGTGTTTGTGAACCGCGAACAGTTCGCGCCTCCGACGCGCTGGCTAGGCCCGCTGCTGCCTTATCGCGATATCCGCCGCAACGACATTGTTGTATTCCTGTCGCCAGAGGAACAGGGACTCTTCGTGGTGAAACGCATCATCGGCGTTCCGGGCGATCGCCTACACTTGCGCGATGGCGTCGTTTACCGCAATGGCCAAAAACTTGATGAGCCCTACGCCCTGCACAAGGTGGGGGATTACAACCCCTACCGCGATAATTTCCCCCCGTTGGCGCCAGCGGAAATGTTGGGCGCCAACGAAAAATGGCAGCAGGAATTGCCCTCGCATGTCGAGGGCAACGACATCGTAGTCCCGGCCGATAGCTACTTTGCCATGGGCGACAACCGTGACGTCAGTTACGACAGCCGCTATTGGGGCTTTATCCCGCGGAAGAACGTGATTGGCCGCCCCCTTTTCATTTACTGGTCCTTTATCACTCCGCCCAATCAGTACCTGAGGCGCAGCGCAGGCGATCGGTTGGGATTCATGGCCCACATCGTCATTCACTTCTTTGACGGAACCCGCTGGTCCCGTACGCTCAGGATTGTGAAGTGAAATTTCTGAAGTTTCTGTTATCCGGGCGCGGTGTGGCTGCGGTCGCGGCTCTGGTGCTAATCCTGTTTCTCTTTCGGCCCGGCGTCTACCGGTTGCGAAACCGGATTTCCAATTCTATCGGAAGCGCACTCGGCCGCAGAGTCACCATCGACAATGTGCATCTCCATCTTTTGCCGCGACCAGGCTTTGATCTGGACGGGCTTGTCATCTACGATGATCCCGAGTTTAGCGCGGAGCCCATGATTCGCGCCCAAGAGGTTTCCGCTGCAATCCGTTTTCGTTCCCTGTTTCGAGGACGCCTGGAGATCGCCACTTTGAGCGCCAACGAACCCAGCATCAACCTGGTACGCAACAATCAGGGCCGCTGGAATCTGGCTAGCCTGCTGCAACGCAACGCTCAAATTCCCGCAGCTCCTACGCAGAAAGCCGCCTCTGCGCGGCGCCCGGTATTTCCTTATCTCGAAGCCAGCAGCGCTCGAGTCAATTTCAAGCTGGGACAAACGAAGAAGTCGTACGCGCTGATGGATGCCGATGTGGCGCTCTGGCAAGACTCCGAGAATTCATGGGCCGCGCGCATCAGGGCCGAGCCCGTGCGCACGGATTTTAATCTTACCGATACCGGGCTTGTCCAGATCAACGCCACCTGGCAGCGCGCTTCCAACCTGCGGCAGACGCCACTCGAGATCACCGTGCACTGGCAGAACGGGCAACTCGGACAGATCACGCAGTTGCTCAGCGGAAAAGACCGGGGATGGCGCGGCGGCGTGGACTTTTCGGCAAAGTTATCGGGCACGCCCGAAGATCTGCGGATCGAGAGTCAGATCGCGGTCGGAGATTTTCATCGCTACGACATTGTTGACACCGGGAACGTGCGCCTCGGAACTTCTTGCTCTGGACAATACAACACGGGAACGAGCACGTTTGCCGACATCCTGTGCCAATCGCCAATCAGTGATGGCGCGCTGCGCCTGCGTGGGAGTGCAACTCTTGACGAACAACTGCCAGCCTATGATCTGACGCTCGCGGCCGAGAAGGTACCTCTGACCTCGGTGGTTCGATTGCTGCGTCATGCGAAAAAGCAGATCCCTGGCGATCTCACGGCGAGCGGATTGCTGAACGCGGAATTCCGCGCGCACCTTCGCGAAGATCGTGGAGTGACGGGCGTGCTCACCCGCCCAGCACATCGCGGAGAGGGCGAGGAGACCGGGCTCTCCACTGCGCGCCCTGGTCTCCTGCCCCAGTGGACGGGCAGTGGCGCGGCAACCAACGTCCGGATCTCATCGAACGGGGGAGCGGACGAGATTGCCTTCGGAACGATTCCCCTGACACTGATTTCACGGAGCAGTGTGGCTGACGCTGCGCTGCGGGCCAGACCCGCTCACAGTCAGGCACAACCGAAGGACCTGGAGACCGCCGAACCTCACCTGCGGATCGGGCCGGTCGCGGTGGCGATCAACAAGTCTACGCCGGTAAGCGCCGGCGGATGGATTTCGAGCGCTGAATATCTTTTTTCTCTGCGCGGCGACGCGGAACTCGCAGACTTTTTCCGCCTGGAGCGCATTCTTGGCTTGCCCGTGGCGCGTCCGGCGGCAGAAGGATCCGCGAAATTCGATGTGAGCGTTTCCGGACTCTGGCAGGGATTCGCCGCTCCATCCACTCTGGGGAGTGCGCAACTCCGAAACGTTCGGGCCGAGATGCGCGGTTTGAACACGCCCATTGAGATTGGCACAGCAACCATTTCTCTTACTCCTGAAAGGGTATTGCTGCAGAAGATTTCTGCGCGCACCGGAACCACCCATTGGAGCGGGGAGGTTGCGGCGCTCCGTCACTGCACCGCTGCCAACGCAACTTCTGGAGCGATGCGGGAGCCTTCTGTCACCGTAGTTCCAGGCCTTGTTCCCAACTGCGTGTTCCAGTTCGATCTCGCGGCCGACCAGCTTTCAACTGGAGACGTTGTCGAATGGTTCACGCGGCATCCGGCAAAACGGCCTTGGTACCACATTTTGACTTCTGATTCCCATTCAAGTTCCAATTCCAGTTCCAGTTCCAGTTCTTTCGACCCGCTCGATTTCTCGCCCCTCCTCGCCATTCAGGCCCGCGGCACCTTGCACGTCGGCCGGTTCGAATTGAAGAACGTGGACGCTACCCAGGTCATGACCGGAGTCGAAGTGGATCGCGGCAGGATCACGCTCACTGCTCTCCGGGCGCAACTGCTGCAAGGCACGCATCGCGGCAACTGGCTGCTGGATGTATCACCGGGGGAGTTGTCGTCCCGGGAGGCGCCGTCCGATGAGGCAGAAACATCGGATGCCGTACCTCCATCGGCTCCGCGCCTCCGCTTCCATGGCTCCGGTACCCTGCAGAACATTTCGCTCGAACTGGTGGGCACCCTGATGAACGATGCATGGATTACCGGTACGGCCGACGGAAATTTCGACCTGAATGGGTCAGGAAACAACTTTCGAGAGCTGCCGCGACGTTGCGACGGCAACTTGCACTTCGTAATGCGCGAGGGCAGCCTGCCGCATATCGAGATTCCAGGCGCAGCCGCGCCTCTTCCGATACATCGCTTCAGCGGTGACCTCAGTCTTAGAAAAGGCGTTTGGAACCTTCCCGACGGCAGAATGGAATCCCACGACGGCTTCTATCAGGTCAGCGGCACTGCTCTCCCAGGCGGGATTTTCGACTTCGTGTTGACCCGGGGTGATGAGCAATCCTGGGCGCTGACGGGGACGCTGGCCAATCCGCAGGTCACCCCGCTCGCTCGCACCGAAGCCGAACAAACGGAAATCAACGCGACCGGCGCCAAGCCCTAAAGCGCGTATTCGCTCGCTGTAATCAGGCGGGTGTTTTCTCCACGAGAGTGGACAAGGCGACGCTTCCATTCTCTGTACCAGATTACCCTTGTGTTTCGCCGGCAGCCGCGCCCTTCATTTTGGCGAGCGGTTGTTTCAGCGACCGGTTTTCCCGCGCGTCGTCTACCGCCGCCCGGAGATCGACCAGCATCCGCAACGGCTGGCCCGAGGAATACTCGGCGTGAAACATGACCTTCCAGGATTGGCAAATCATGCGCAGACGCGAAATAGGTTCGGTGGCGGAGAATTGTGCGCGGCGGCAATCAATCGTGGAGACGCCCCTGCGATCGAGTTCGCGCAAACCATCCTGAATGGCGTTGAGATCGTCCTGCATCAGGCGAAAGAATATCCGTCGGACCATGAAGCTGAAGCGCGCAAAAGCCACCATGGCCGCGGGATCGAAATAACGTGAAGCGCTCTGGGTCTTGAGTTTGCGCCCTTGCTCGAGCGCCCCGCAATGCAGCAGGTCGCTCAGACGCCGGCAGCCCGCGGCCGTCTGCAGGATGCTCTCCAGCGAGTTTAACCAGGCGGGAAGGTTCATCGTCGGCAACCCCAGCACGGGCTCCAGCATTTGGGCGACATAGGCGAGATCCACGTCGGCGTCATCCAAACCGGAGGGCGCACATAACGAAAAATATTGCACCATCAGAAAATCCGCCTTGTCACGGTCACTCGGAGACTTCGTCGCCTTTTGCATGTGATGCCACAAAAGCTGGCGCAGCACGGGCTCACTGGCCAGGGCTGTCGTCTGCAGAAACTGGCGCAACTGGTGCACCTGTATTTGCGCGTCAACCTGCTGAAACCAAGCAGCGGCTTGCTCGACGGACTCGTCGGTTGGAGAGAATTCTTCGTCGACAGGGCAGGTGGAAACGTCGACTACAAATTCGCGAACCAACGCTGCGTAAACAGGTTGCAGGCCACAGAGGATGTCTCCTTGGTCTTTGCTTGAGGAGACTGAAGGCGGACCTGATGGTTGAACCGGGGCTTCGGAAGAGCCAGTCATGATTTCACTATCCAATTGGGTACCTTTTCTAGAAAGCGGACAGCAACCGCCGTCCGGTGGGGGTGGTGCTGAACGGCGACCACGGATCCTTCAGCGCGTAGCGAGCCGTCGTCGCTTTCGACCAGGACTTGATCGGCAAACTCCAGCGGCCGGTCGACGGTAAACAACATTTCGTGGGGCGTCCCGAATTCAATAACGGTGTCCTCAAAAAAAACGGTGTCCGCCCGGTTGGGGATAGCATTGCCCCGGCCGCTCGAAGAGGCATTTCCGTCATTGCTGCTCTGAGTGCGGCTCAGCTTGATGGGAATCCTCACAGGCGTGGCCTCGGGAAAGAACTTAGCCAAGCGGCTTACGAGGTTGGACTCAAGCGCGCGAGCGGTTGCCTGGTTGGTCACTAAAACCTCAATCCCGGGGGAAATTGGGCAGGCAAGTCTCCTCTCTTCCCGCTTTTGGAAAAGCTGCTGGGACACTTGTTCTGCCTTGACGGCATTTTTATAGTGCACGGACCCCGCCAAAGCCTTGGAGGGCATGCCCTTACGAGTAAGCGCAAGAAAAGCAATGGGTTAACGGCGTTGCCCGGAGACAGAATCGTTGAATTTGTCCTTATGCCGAGAACACGCGTCTCAGAATGAAACAACTGTCTCAGTTCGGTCTTGCAGCGCACATCGAACCGGGTTCCTCCGATTTCGCGCGATTCAGTAACCCCCACGGTGCAACGCTGCGACGATCACCGCCGCAATCAGGCAGTAGATGCCGAAGAGATACCAGCGTCCGCCTTCGAGCCATTCGGTCAGCCACTTCAAAGCGAGGAGGCCGGCAAAGAAAGCAAAGGCAGCGCCCAGCATGCTGGGGAGCAGGGCTGAAGTTAACTGCGCGGTCCCACGGATGCGCTCTGCCTGGAGAACCCGCAGGGTTTCGCGGGCGACGACGGGAGGAGTTAGAACCACGGCCAACGCAAAACTAAAGGTTTCTGCCTGAGATTTGGGCACTCCCGCCAGCATGCCAGCGGAGATGGTTGCGCCGGAGCGCGAAAAGCCACGGAACGGCAAACACAGGCCCTGGACAGCGCCGATCACTCCCGCCTGCCGCGCATTCAATGGGTTATTTTCAGCCGACAGGCGCGCCCGCCTCCGTTTCTCGATATTCCCCGCGATCAGGATCAGGACTCCAGCGGCGGCGAGAGCGGGAGCGATAAATTCGAGATGGCCAAACAGATCCTCAATCTGCGCCTTCGGCTGGTTTCGGAAGACGGTCTTTTCGACCATCTTGATACAACCTTCGCCGACAATTCCGCTGAGCACTGTCGCGAGCATCACGAGAGCGGCGGACTTCTTAAAGGCCACCCAGCTTTGGAAGTAGGTGCTTCGCCACTGTTGCCAGAAATAAACAACAACGGCAAACATCGTCCCGGCGTGCAGCATGACCAAGAGCAGCGTCATCGGCGGCGACGATGGGTCAAGACCCATGAGCTTCTCGGCCACAATCACATGGGCGGAACTCGATACCGGCAACAGTTCTGCAAGGCCTTGCACGACCGCCAGGATGATGACTTCGACGAGCGACATGCGTGCGATTCTATCGCAAGCCCGGAATTACTCTGGCGCAAGCAAGCACCGGCCACGCTCGGGTGGACCGGTGGACCGGCGAGGGCGTCTCTCCGCTTGTTATTGTAGTGTGGTCGACGGCGGGGTTCCCTCGCCGCCGCTGATGTTGTAGCGCTTCAGCTTGCGATAGAGAGTGGCGCGGCTGATGCCAAGCATCTTCCCGGCCACGGCTTTGTCCCCCTTGACTTGAGAAAAGACTCGCTCGATGGTGGCGCGCTCAATATCTTCCAGATCGGTCGCGCGGGGGTCGCTCGCATGGCCGGAAAACCCTTGCGAACCCAGCCCTTCGCCTCGAATTTCCGATTGCACGATGGTCGGGGGCAGATCCTTGACTTCGATAACGCTTTGATCACCGAGGGCAACGGCACGCTCCAGGCAGTTCTCCAGTTCGCGGACATTGCCCGGCCACTCGTAGGCGAGCAGCGCCTTCATACCGTCACTGGAAATCCGGACGCTGCGACCGGGAGCCAGCCGCTCCAGAAAAAATGCGGACAAAACAGGAATGTCGGAACGCCGTTCGCGAAGTGGGGGCAGCGAAATGGTTACGACGTTGAGGCGGAAATAGAGATCTTTGCGGAAGGTTCCCTTCTTGTATTCAGCATCGAGATCGCGGTTAGTGGCGGCCATGATGCGCACGTCCACCTTTACTTTTTGATTGCTGCCCACCGGACGAACTTCTTTTTCCTGCAGAAACCGCAAGAGCTTGGCCTGCATCTCGAGCGGGAGTTCGCCCACCTCATCAAGAAAGATTGTGCCGGTATCAGCCGATTGCAGCAAGCCCTGCTTCGAGCGAAGGGCGCCCGTGAAAGCTCCTTTTTCATAGCCGAACAACTCGCTCTCGATAAGCGTGGGAACGAGCGATCCGCAGTCGACGGCAACGAACGGCCGGTTCGCCATGGTGCCGCGAAAGTGCAGCGCTCGGGCCACCAGTTCTTTGCCGGTTCCGCTTTCGCCGGAAATGAGCACAGGAGTGCGCGTATCTTTCAAGCGCGAGATCAGGCGCAGAACATTCTGAATGCCGGTGGAATTGCCGATAATGCCATGGAGTGAACTCTCCGTTTCCGAGCGCTCGCGAAGATAGAGATTTTCCTCCACCAGACGGACCTTGTCAGCCATCCGGCGAAGGAAAAGCCGCAATTCATCGAGCGGACTAAACGGCTTCGCAATGTAATCGTAGGCACCCAATTTCATCGCCTGCACCGCAGTTTCGACCGATCCGTGGCCGGTCATAACCGCGACTTCGATCCGTGGGTGGACGCGTTTCGCCTGCTCCAGGAATTCGATTCCCGTCATGCGTGGCATGACCATGTCCGTGAGTACCATGTGGATGGGCTGTTCCTCGAGCAGCCCGAGCGCCGCCTCGCCGCTCTCCGCTTCAAGACAGACAAGGCCGAGCGCCTCGCCGACCGTGATGCAGAGACGGCGGATGGTTTGCTCGTCATCGACGACCAACAATCGGATGCGAAAGTCGTTTTTCGTCGACTCGCTTTTCGGCAGGTCGCTCTTCGCCGAGGCATCCTTTGACAGATTCTGCGTGCTTAGATTCTGGCTCATTAGACCGCCTTGCCCATGGTCTGCTCGACCACGGCGATGAAGTCGTGAACACGAAATGGCTTTTCCACGCACGGCGCGCCGGTACGGCGCAGCGTGGCGGCTGTTTCCTCGTTGGCCATGTCGCCGGTGATAAAGACCAGGCGGCGGGCTAATTCTGGCCGGTGGGCGGCGGTCCAGGCATAGACCTGGGCGCCATCCACACCCCCGGGGGTGCGCATATCAGAGATAACGCCGCGAAAATCGGCCTTCTCCAGGAGCCGCAAGGCCTCGACGCCAGATTCGCAGGGGACGACGGCATATCCGCGGCCCTCGAGAACCGCCCGCACCAGGGCCATCACCGCTGGTTCGTCTTCAATCAATAGCACCGGCGCGACCATGGGATTATTTTCTCTCTCGCTTCTTGACTGCGTTCCTGACTGGCTCATATGGGATGCACTCCTGCAACGGCTCCGAAAGATGCCCCTTCACTGGCGATCGGGAGGCGAACGGTAAAGGTCGCTCCTTCAGAATCGTGATTGTTGTGACATAGAATTTCCCCGCCATGTTCGCGTACGATGCCATAGCAAATGCTCAGGCCCAAACCCGTGCCCTTGCCCACATCTTTGGTGGTAAAGAAAGGATCGAAAATACGGTCGGGATCCGAGATGCCCGTTCCGTTGTCGCGAAAGGATATCTCTACGAATGCACCTACCACGGCGCTGCCGATCTCTATGCGGGCGGACCGTCCGGTGTCGCGAACCGCGTCATAAGCGTTATTCACAATGTTCAGAAATACCTGCTGCAGTTGATGCGAATCTCCCACAACCTGGGGTAGCGCCTCGTCCAGATGTTCAATCACCTGAATGCCGTGGCTGATGAAGTCATAAGAACGCAAATGCACGGTGCGTTGCAAAATAGAGTTGAGCTGGATGGGCTTGCGTTGCGGAGGCATCTGGCGGGCAAAGCTGAGCAGGTTTTGCACGATCTGTTTGGTGCGCTGGGCCTCCTGAAGGATTACGCGCAGATCGCGACGCGCGCTTTCAGGCAGTTCGGGATTTTCCATCAACAAATCGGTAAAACCGAGGATGGCGGTGAGTGGATTATTAACCTCGTGGGCGACGCCTGCGACCAGGTTCCCGACGGCAGCCATTTTCTCGGCGTGCATCAGCTTGGAGCGCAGCATGGCCGAGTCGGTGACGTCGGTCATAACCACGACTATGCTGCTCACCCGGCCGTCATCGCCGCTGATGGGGCTGAGATTGACGGAGAACTGGGCGCTCACGCCATCACCACGAATCAGGGGCAGATCAAAATTATCGACTTGCTGGCCCCGGGCAACTTCAGCCAGCGCGTCGCGAAGAGCGGGGCGGCGCGGAGGAGCGCATAACTCCGGCAAAGGGCGCCCCAGTATCTGGTTCTGTTGAAAACCGAGTCCGCCCCAGCGCCGGTTGGCATAGCTGATGACGCCTTCGGTATCGGTGACCAGAATCAGGCTCTGGGTATGGCTGAGTATCTTGCTCGAAAAATCGCGCTCTTTCTGCAACTCGGTTTGCGACTGGCGCAAGCCTGTAATGTCGAGCATAACGCCGCGGTACTGCAGAATGTTCCCCGCCGCATCGCGCACTCCGAAGCAATTGATGAAGACATGGACGGGCGATCCGTCCTTGCGCCGCAGCATTTCTTCCTGATTGTGCAGCCCTCCCTGGCGCTCGAATAATTCCGCAAGTTCTTCGCGCCGCCGCGGCGAGAAATAAACCTCAGTCGGAATGTCGAGCTGAATCACTTCTTCCCGGCTGCTGTAGCCGAGCATGCGAACCAGCGCGTCGTTGACTTCGACAAAGCGGCCCTGGGGCGTGGAGAAGAAAATTCCCTCCTGAATGTTGTCGAAGAGTTCGCGATAGCGGCGCTCGGCCTCGCGCCGGTCGGTGATGTCCTTGAGCACATGCACGGTCTGCAACTGGGTGCTGCTGGCGGCGTGAATGCGCGAGGTTGAAATCAGGTAGGCGGATTCCAACCCCGGGTGCACATATTCGTCGAGTCCGTCGCCGCTGCGGCAGAAAGGACAGGAGTGCGGCGAAGCACCGGCGGAAAGAGCTTCCAGCGCCCGCATGTTGACCCCGATCAACTGATCGGGAGCGATGCCTACAAAATCCGCCAGCGAGCGATTGACGCGGAGAACATTGTGCTCCTCGTCATGCACGACGATGAAATCGCTGATGGCATCGAAGATTTCCATCCAGTGGCGATTGGCTTGCTGCATTCGCGTGAACAGGCAGGCATTTTCGAGCGCGATGCTGGCATGACCCGCGATGGCACGCAGCAATAACCGATCTTCAGGAGATGGCGCAGCGCCTCGATCGGCAAGACAGAGCAAGCCCACAAGTTCTCCGGATGAGCCGGCCAACCGGACCAACGTGCAATCCGTCCATCCCAAACTGGCGGCGAGAGTCGGCCCGAGAATATCGACGGCTGGGGCGAAGGCGACATCGGTCGGGTACCTCGGCAGAGCGGCATCGAGCGCCTGTCGAAAGCGGCGGAGCAGCAGCTTGTCGGTTATTTCAACTCCTGCTTCAACTCCCACTTCCGAGGCGCCCGAGCTCGCGCCGGAAATCAGAACCATGTCTGGCTCCGACGACTGTAGAAGAAGAGCGACGGATCGGCCTCCGAGCAACGCTGCCGCTCGCAAAGCAAAGTTGCGCATGAACTCCGGCAGGTGTAAAACGGCGTTCAGTTCGAGCGCGATCGCGACCAGGGCCTCGGCGCGACGACGGTGTTCCTCGGACTGGTGCAGATTGCGGGTAAGTTCGAGGGCGATCGCAATTTGGGCGGCAAGAGCACGGGCGCGACGGACGTCTTCGTCGTTGATCGGCCCGGGATCTCTGCGGTCGAGCACTCCGAACATCCCCAGCACATCGCCGTTCGACCCAAGGAGTGGCACCGCGAGGAACTGGTGGATTTTGAAGGCGCCGACGAGGTCCAGATTCGCGCCCGGAAATTCGCTGGCGTTCTCGGTGAAGAACACATTTTTTTGCTTCAGCGCGCGCGTCGTGCCGCCATCGATGAGCGGGATGTCGACGGGTCGCGCCACGCCTTTATCCAGTGCCCAGCGAACACGGAAGCTGCCGTTTTCGAGAAGCCCGATGAAGCACCGCTCGAAACCGAGGAAAGCTCCGGCGCGGACGACCGAAGTCTGCATGAACTCGTCGAGCTTTCCGGCCGAGCCCAGTTCGAACGAGATCTCCAGGATTTCGTGGAGTTCATGGGCCTGGGCACGGGCCATACCATACAGCTCGGCATTGGCGATAGCGACCGCGCCGAAACCGGCGAGTGCTGAGATCAAATTCTTGTCCTCCTCGCTGAAAGGCTGTGCGAGACGGGGATACACGAGAATCGCGCCCTGTGCCCGGGAAGTGCGAAATGGCGCCGCAATGAGAATGCCGGGGGGCGAATCTCCTCCGAAGTGGGACGCGGCGTCAATACTCACCGTAATCCGCTCGCCAGCCGCGACCGCTCGGGCCGCAATCTCCAGCGAAGAGCGCAGTTGATTTTGCCGGAAACGCGAACGGATCGCGAGCGCGAGCGTTGGGAGGTCGGTCGAAACTGCTTGTAACTGGAACACTTTTTCGTGTTGCATGAAGACGAGAACCACCGGCGAATGCAGCAGCATGCGCAGACGGTCGGCGATACTCTCCATCACCGCCGCGGTGTCGGGCAAACCATGCAGCGCGGTCGCGACCTCCACCAGAATGCTGGCGCGGCGGTGCTCTTCGCGCGACAGCTGGTTCAAGCGCAGGGCTTCGAGCGCGGTCCCGAGTTGGGCTGCCAGAATAGTGACTTTGACCACTGCGTCATCGTCAAAGCCGGTATCAGGCGCATTCTTGAGGAATGTGATGGCGCCCACCACTTCCCCGGAAACCAGCAGAGGGGCGGCCAGCACGGCGTGCGCTTGGCAGGAGGCTGACCAGGGATAACGGGCGGCATCGAGGTGATTGACAAAAAAGGCGCGGCGCTGTTCCACCGCGTCCAGGGCGGGCGAGACATCCCCGCTGCGCCTGCGAATGCCGCGGAACGATTCGGCGTCCTCCGCGTCGGCTTCCGCTCCGACCAGCTCGCCATCGGCGGTACGGGTCCAGTAATAGGCTCCGCTGGCGCGGAAAAAGGCACGACTGATGGCACAAAAAGCACGGATCAGCTGGCTGGAATCACTGCTCTGAAAAGCGGCACGGGAGAGCTCCAGAAGAAGCCTTTGGAACGCAGCCTCAGAGTGAGACACGTCATCAGGAGCCGAATTTCCTGGGTAGCTTGTCAGATTACACCCATAACCGAGCTAAGCAATTGAAAACACTTGAATTACATTTAAAACCTACGCTGGATTCTCAAATTGAGTCAAGGGAATACGCGCAAGCCAGTGCCAACTTGTGAAATGGCACAAATGATACCCACGTCTCATCCTGCAACCGAAACTGGGTATTCACCGCACCACTTCTCCACAATTATCTGGCTCAGAAATTAAGCTCGCGAACGGCAGTCGCGAACTTCTTGGAATGGCGGCGGTTCAAGGAAAGCAGCCGGGCTCTCATCTCCAATCACCAAAGTAATCGCAAAGAAGAACTTTTCATGTCCGGTACATCTCCCTTGCAGCAAGATGGAGCGGTAGGGAAATTTATCCGTGACCTTTAAAACCCTAAACCGGCTGTTCGCGGTGGGTCTGCTGCTGTTCGGCGGATGGGCCAGCTGCCCCATGGCGTTGGGACAGGAAAAAATCAATCGGAAAATAAAGAGCAAGGTGGCACCGACCTATCCCGAACTGGCGAAACATATCAATCTCGCCGGAGTGGTAAGGGTCGAAGTCACGGTCGCCCCCAACGGTTCGGTCAAGAGCGCCAGGCTGATTGGCGGGCATCCTGTATTGGGAGATGCCGCTCTCGACGCGGTCAGGAAGTGGAGGTACGAGGCTGGTCCGCAAGAGTCAATGGATATCTTGGAATTCCGCTTTGATCCGCATCAGTAAGCGAGGACGCTCGGTCCGGAATGCGCACTGAGGAAAGCTGAACTATGAACATCGGGAAAAAGTTGTACATAAGTTTCGGCATTATTCTGGCGCTGGTTCTGGTTCTGCTCGCGATCAATCTCTACGGCGTGCATCGCGAGCATGAGACCAAGGCCGCCGCCCAGCGTTCGATCGACATGACCGAGGCAACCTCGTCAGTCCGGTTCGAGATGATGCAAAACCGTCTGCACCTCCAGAGCTACCTGCTCAGCGGCGACACTCGCGATGTGGAGAAGATGAACGACGGCGAACGTAAGCTGGCGGATGCCTTGCGCCACGCCGAGGAACTGGCGAATTCCTCAGAACAGCGAAGCAGCTTGGAAAGAGTGCACGAACTGGAGCAGTCCTGGGGCACCGAGTTTGCCAATCCGCTGCTCGACAAGCGGCGCGCCGTCGACAGTGGCAATGCGACGGTGGCGGAACTGCAGATCTTCTATCTGCAAAAAGATCCGAACGCCTGGATCGCTCGTTCCACCGATATTCTGGACGACGTCGACCGCGAGAATCACAAACTCCTGGACGAGCGGCGCGCCAATGATGAAAGTGCAGCGGCTTGGACGGTTCTGGCCGCGGTCGTCAGTTCCCTGTTCGCAATCGGCCTGGGCATCATTATTGCCCTCCGCACTGCCGCCGGAATCACCACGCCGCTGACCCGGTTGATTCACGTCGCGGACCAGATCGGCCAGTCCGGCGATCTGGAACACACCATTGACGTTCATGGCAAAGATGAAATCGGACAGCTGGCCAGGACCTTCGACTCCATGGTCAAGTACCTGAAGGAAATGGCGGCGGTTTCCGAAGCCATCGCCGGCGGCAATCTAGCCGTGGAGGTCCGGCCTCGATCTCCGAACGATACACTGGCGAACGCTTTCACTCGCATGGTCGAAGGTCTGCGCGGCCTGGTCCGCAACGTGCGCGATGCCGCCTCGCAGGTAGCCAGCGCTTCCACGCAGGTGGCCAGCGCCTCCGACGAGTCGGCCAAAAATAGCCTGCAAACTTCTACGGCGATTGATGAAGTCACGAGCACCATGCACGAAATGAGCGTGAACGTGCAGAACATGGTGAAGAGCACCCAGACGCAAGCCTCGAGCGTCAGCGAAACCTCGGCCTCCATCGACCAGATGGTGACCTCCATTCAACGGGTGGCCGATACGGCAAAGGTTTTGCTCGACATCTCGAACCGGTCGCGAGAAGAGGTGCACAGCGGCATCGGCACCATGGAGAAAGCGACCGATGGCCTGAACCGCATCAACACCACCATCCATTCTTCAGGTGAGATCATCGACGCCCTCGGCACCCGGGCCGACGACATCGGGAAAATTGTGGAAGTTATCGACGATTTGGCGGAACAGACCAACCTTCTCGCATTGAATGCCGCCATCGAGGCGGCTCGGGCCGGCGAGCACGGCCTGGGATTCGCCGTAGTCGCGGATGAGGTCCGGAAGCTGGCCGAGAAATCGGCCCAGTCCACCAAGGAAATTTCCGAGCTCATCGGAAGCATCCAGAAGGAAGCCCGCAAAGCCGTCGATAACATGGAGAAGAGCACAACCATTGTCAACGAAGGACTGAATCTCGGACAGGAATTGAATGCCGCACTGCGCAAAATATCGAACGTCGTAACCGAGGTCTACAAGTTCGCGCAGGAAATCGGCGCCGCCACCAACGAGCAATCCCACGGTTCTTCGCAAATCGCGCGCGCTACCACGCGGCTGAACGAAATCACGCACGAAATCAACTCGGCCGTCGAAGAACAGGCGTGCGGAGCGCAAGCCGTGGTGCAGGCCATGGAACGCATGCGCGAACTGGTGCAGGCTTCTACCTCGAGTTCCACGGAACTGGCCGCCTCCTCCGATCAGATGTCGAAGATGTCCCGCGGGCTGCTGGATTCGATGGACCGTTTTGGGCTGCGCACCAGCGACGACGCGAACGACAGGGGGACCAACAACA
>Ga0302325_10017661_pt1 | contig 15071 bp, 10 predicted proteins | sample Palsa_T0_2_FD_201948 | JGI IMG/M metagenome (GOLD analysis project Ga0302325, IMG submission 201948) | Peat permafrost microbial communities from Stordalen Mire near Abisko, Sweden - Palsa_T0_2 | ecosystem: Environmental > Terrestrial > Soil > Palsa > Peat permafrost | place: Sweden: Abisko... | reverse complement strand
GCGGCGGCATTTCCACCACGTGAATATCCGCGATGCTCAAGCCATGCTCGCGCAGGGCTTTGAAGACGAGCAGGCTCTGGTTGGAATACCGGTTGGGCACCGCCACCGTCTTGCCGGCGAGATCCTCGATGCGGTGGATGGACGAATCCTTGTGCACCATCATCGCGGTACCGTCGCGGTGGCCGAGATAGACAATTTTGATCTTCACCCCCTGCTCGCGCAACGCCATCGCCATCGGCGCCAGGATAAACGTGGCCGGCGTGTACCCTGAGAGATGCGCCTCTTTCAATTCCGGCCAGCCGTTGAAACGCACCGGCGTGAACAATCCTTCGCCGGTCATCTGGTGATTGATGTAATCCGTCACCGGGCAGGTGAGATGGCACGTCACCGGGAGATAGCCGAGCTTGTATTTCCCCTCGGTAGCCTGGGAACGCTCATGCGAGAACGGCCGAACATTCCAATTGAGCCAGGCGTGCGACGCGGTGATGACCAACACCCAGGCTGTCAGTGAAATGGAAACGGCTTTTTTCAGTGACACACGGTGCTCCGGAGATGAACGCCTTACAAGTAGTTCCGCACGAAGAAGAAGTACAGAACCATGAAGAGAAAGACAAATGTCATGCCCGTGATCAGCATGGCGATCACACCCCCGAATACGATCGATGCGACCATTGCCGGACCGATGAGAAGCACGCCGATGAACGCCGCCAACTTGACCGGCGTCGGGATCTTGTTGAACGTCACGCGCCGCATTCTAGCGAAGTGGCGGCTTTATATCTGCGATGCCTCCGACGGGCGAAGGAAGCGGGCGACGATATTGGAAACGTTGTCCAGGTAAATAGGATCGTTCTTAAGCTTTTGCCAGTCAGGATCGCCGCCGAAGGCGGCCCAGTTTTTCTTTGCAGCATCCTGATTTTCATGGAAGACCATGTAGGTCAGATGGGGAAGCTTGGGCCCGGCAAACGCTTCGCCGAAAAAGACGCCGGGCATCCCTGCACGGTCGAAGAGCGGGATTTCGCCGGAGTTGAACATCTTCACCTTGTTCAGGGCACGTTCTTCATTCGGATTTTCATATTGCCGAAGTTCAAAGACCCGATCCGGCTGCTTCGGCGGCGGTGTGAGCCGCGGATGGGATGCAAAGGCGTAGAGCAACTGCGTGTCGAAGCGCGTAAAGGCTGGATCGCTCTTCCCGGCAAGGAGAATCTCCTTGCCGGCGTTCTGGTACTCGGTGTCCGCGGCCAAACGCGGCTCGAGATCGATCACCGACTGCACGGATTCGTGCGGCAGAAAGAGCCAGAGGTCGGTCGCCTCGGGCCCCTTCTGATCCGCCAACGTGAAGACCCCGACCGGCTGAATTCCGAGCCGATTCAGCGCGGGCACGGCGGCATCGCCGAGGAATTTCTCGTAGGCATCGCGCTTCTCGGCGGTCTTGAAGTGATAGGTGCGCAGTTCGTAAGTCTGCGCCTTCGACGTGTCGACCGGCGGCTGATCGTCGCCGCGTGCGATGGCCATCAAGCCCAGACCCGCTGTCGCCCCTGCCAGTTGAAGAAATGTCCGCCGCTGCATGAAAACTCCCTGTGCGTGCACGATGAGGTTTTGCGTTCCGCCGCATGATCATAGCGGCGGAGCCGGACGATGTTGACGGTTCGGGGACGCGTTGGTGATATAGTAAGCGTCTGGCGCCACGCCAACGAGGTCTTCGATGCCATCAACAACAGCCAAGCGCCCGATTCTCATTGTGGACGATGAGCCCGAGATGCTCCATTCACTGAAGAATCTGCTCCGGCACGACTACCAGGTATTCACCGCGTTAAGCGGCGCCGAGGGGCTTCGGATTCTGGAGACCGAGATCATTCATCTGGTGATGACCGATCAGCGCATGCCGGAGATGAGCGGCGTTGAGATGCTCAAGCACGTGAGGAGCGAGCATCCCGCCGCGATCCGGCTCATCTTCACGGGTTATGCGGACGTCAAGTCCGTGATCGCCGCGATCAACCAGGGAAACGTTTTCCGGTTTCTCAGCAAGCCGTGGGAGCCGGAAGAACTGCTGACGGTGCTGCGGGTGGCCGGCGAGCATCACGATCATCTCGCTCAACGCCACACGCTGATGATGGAAATGGCTCGTTACGATCAGGAATGCAATCAATTCTGCGATGAAATGCTGGCGGGAAAGTTCGGGACGCTCACCAATGAAGGGGCCGAGAAAACCGAGCGATTGCTGGGCAAGAGCCGGGAGCTTTTGGGGAAGTTGGACAGATCGCTGGCCGCGGCGACCGGCAGGTCGATGCAATAGTCCGCCAGCCCCAGCCGTGGAACAGCGGGTTCCGCAAAGTTTATCAAGCGTCAGCGTGCCCGTCCGTGCGGAACAGGCGGAACCAGGGGCAGAAAGATCGTAAAGCAGGTTCCCTCGCCCGGCGTGGAATCGACTCGAATTGCGCCCCCATGGTCCCCCACGATTCCATGGCTGATGCTCAGGCCGAGTCCCGTCCCTTTTCCCTGCGGCTTGGTGGTGAAGAAGGGATCGAAGATTCGGTCGCGAACGGCAGGATCGATGCCGCAGCCGGTGTCTCTCACCCACACTTCCACGCCGCCATCGATGGGGCGGGTTCCGATGCAAACCTTCCCTCCGTTTTCGCAGGCGTCGATCGCGTTGGTCAGGACATTCAATACAACCTGATTGATGCGCGACGGATAGCAGGTGACGCCTGGGATGGGAGTTAGCTCCATCTCCAGTTCGACGCCGTGGCTCCGGGCTTGCCCGCGCACAATGTTGACGGTGGCGGCGATGCCGGGATTCAGTTCCGTTCCCGGCTGAACCGAGCCGACCGTTTCCTGCCGCGAAAATTCGCGCAGATCGCGGACGATCTGCTGGATGCGGCTGAGTCCTTCCCGCGAACGGGCGAGCGTGTCATGAAGATTCTCCAGGATATAAACGAGGTCCATCCGCTCGGCCGCGTCGCGAATTTGCTGCAACGCCTGCGCGTCGGCGCGCCCCAGCACCGCCTCGGCCGAGCGGTAGAGTTCCAGCAGTTTCTTGATCTCGGCAAAATCGCGCTGAAGAATCGCGACGTTGTTGGTCACAAACGCCAGCGGGTTGTTCACCTCATGCGCGACGCCCGCGACAAGGCTCCCCAGAGCCGCCAGCTTCTCCGACTGCAGCATGCGGCTCTGGGCGTGCTTCAGCGCCTCATGAGCCTCCTGTTCGGATCGCACGGCCTCTTCGAGCTGGCGGTTCTTCTCCTCCAGCTCCTGCATAACCCGTTTCCGCTCGGTGATATCGCGGCCGATTCCCAGCAGGTAGCGCGGCACGCCCTGCTCATCGAGAAGCGGAATCTTCTTGGTGTGCAGGAATCGGACGCCGCTCGGGCTGTGGATGACTTCTTCGGGAATATCGAGCATCATTCCGCTGGCGAGCACGGCGCGATCGAGGCGGTTGAAGAATTCCGCCTCCTCCGGCGGAAAGACGTCGGCATCACTTCGTCCGATGAGCCATTCGCGCGGCCGGCCGATATATTCTTCCACAGCCACGCGATTGAGACGGACCCAGCGCAGGTGTTCCGCCTCTTTCACAAAAACCATGTCGGGAATGTTTTCGACGATTGAATCGGCGAACCATTCAACCTGGCGAAGCCGCTCGTTCTCCTTCTGCAGATCGGCGACCCGTTGCGTCAGCAGTTGCATCGAAGCGCGCAGCGCTTCCCCGTCAGCGGAATCGGCTGGAATCGCCGCCGCCCTCTCACCTTCGACGCAACCGACCGAATCGTTCACCATCAGTCAGTACCGGGAAGAGATGCCGCCTCGCCGGCCCCATTGTACCAAAGCCATGATCGGAAATGGCAAAGAATGAGGAAAAGAAGACAGGAGGGAGAAGTTACAGCGGGTTTTCAAGTTGCCATACTGCCCCGACCGCCGGCATGGCCACTTTAGTGGCCATGTCCGAACGCGGACCCGCTGCACCACCCCGAAGACCGCTCTGGTGGCCAGAAGTCAGAAGCTGGCAAAGTGGTGCGCCTCCAAAATCGCGGCGACAATCGACGACGTGAGGGATGCTGCGACACAAACGTCAGCCGATGCTTCAGAACGTCGGCCGAGTCTCGCGGAGCTGGCCCGCTTCTTCCTCCAACTCGGCACGCTCGCCTTCGGTGGACCGGCCGCGCACATCGCGATGATGGAAGACCAAATCGTCCGCCGGCGGCGCTGGATTGGCCGGCAGGATTTTCTGGATCTACTCGGCGCTGCTAATCTTCTGCCCGGACCAAGCTCGACCGAGCTTGCCATCTACATCGGCTATCGCCTCGGCGGTTTGCCGGGACTGGTGATCGCCGGCGTTTGCTTCATCCTCCCGGCGGCATTGATCGTGACCGTTCTGGCGTGGGCGTATGTCCGGTACGGCTCACTCCCGCGAACGGCAGCGGTTCTCTATGGAGTTAAGCCGATCGTCATCGCGCTGGTGGTGCAGGCGCTGGGGCGGCTGGCACGCACCGCCGTCAAAACGCGTTACCTGGCGCTCATTGGGTTGATTTGCACCACACTGACGCTGATCCCGCTGAATCCCCTGGCGATTTTGTGCGTGGGCGGCGTTCTCGCCGCGATCGGCGCACAATTGAATGACCCGGATGCATCCGCATCCCTTCCCGCGCTGGCTGGCACCAGTTTGCGTGCCGCGGGGCTCTCCACCGCGCAAATCGGGCTGGCGCCCCTCTTTGCTGCGTTCCTCAAGATCGGCTGCGTTGTCTTCGGCAGCGGCTATGTTTTGCTCGCGTTCCTGCAGGACGACCTTGTGCAAAAACGCGGCTGGCTCACGTCTGGTCAGCTCCTCGACGCAGTCGCCGTCGGTCAAGTCACGCCGGGACCGGTCTTCACGACCGCCACCTTTATCGGCTATCTGCTCGCCGGGCCGCGCGGGGCGACAGTTGCCACGGTAGGCATCTTTCTGCCGGCGTTTGTTCTGGTCGCCGCGACGGGAAAGTTTGTCCCGCGCCTCAGAAAATCGTGGTATGCGGGGGCGTTTCTTGATGGGCTCAACGTCGCCTCGCTGGGTCTGATGATTGTTGTCCTGATCGGGCTTGCCCGAACGGCGTTGGTCGATCCGCTGACGATTGCGATCGCCGCCGTCAGCGCGGTGCTGCTGCTTTCCACGAAACTCAATCCGGTGTGGCTGATCGCGGTCGCGGCGGTGCTCGGCGTCGCGCTTCGACGGTGATGGGTTGGATGTCTTTTACTCCGTGCCTTCGTGCCTCACTTTAAGCGGACCTTCTCCAGAAAGATTTCGCCGTTTCGCAGGGAAAGCAGGTGCAATGCGTCGCTGCTGTCAAAATCCGGGGCTTCGCCGGAGAGTCTGGCATCGAACTCGGCTTCGGTTTCGATGCCATCAATCACCAGGTGTGAATGGCCGGCGCGGCGGGCGAGATAGACGACGTGTTTGCCGTCAGGGCTGAAGAGGATGGGGCCGACGGCTTCGAGAACGGGAGAGAGTACGCCGTCGACGTCGGCATAGAACTTTCCATGGTCGATGCAGCGGAAGGCGACCCGCTTCCCGTCGGGGCTGAAGCCGGGCTGGGCCACGGAGTCAAACGGGCCGATTTCCGTGCGCTGTTTGCCGTCCCATACCACGACAATCCACCTGCCCTGATGCTGGCAGCCGAAGAGAAGGCGCGAGCCGTCATCGCTGAAGATCGGCGTGTCCACCAGGCCGCCGTCGAACGCGTCGAGCTTGAGATGATCAAGGACCATGATGCTCTTGCCGCTGGAAACCGCCTGATAGGTAAGATGGCGTGAGTCGTTGCTGAAGCGGAGCGTCCCGTTCGCCAGGGCGTCGAACGATTCGCCGGGCGTGCCGTCGAGGATCACCATGCTCTTTGCGCCGCGTTTGACACCGTACGCAAGATGTTTGCCGTCGCCGCTGAACGTGAGGTCGCCGGCTACAAGCCCATCGGATGGCGGCTGATCCGTGCCGTCGAGAACCACGAGCGTCTTGCCGTCTTTGACAACGACACTCGCCAAGTGCCCGCTGTCGGGACTGAAGCCGGGCCCGAGCAGGATTTTGTCATACGGCTCGCTCTCGACCCCATCGAGCATGACGTGGCTTTTTCCGGCGTCGACGAGGCCGTAGGCCAGGTGTTTTCCGTCGGGGCTGAAGACCATCGAATTGTCGATCATCCCATCGACGGCGGTTTGTGCCCGCCCGTCGAGGACGACAAACTGCTTCTTTTCCTTCGTGACCCGATACGCCAGATGCCTGCCCTCGGGGCTGAACATCGGGAATGCGATCGCTTGGTAGTTCGGCCCGACGAATGCGTCGGTGACGATTTGCGCGCCGTGGTCCGCGTCGCCAAACCGCGCGACGTAAGCGAAGTGTGTCCCTTCGCGGGTGAAGATGACGCGGTTCTCATCGATCGCATAACAGGGCGCTCCAGGGTTGCCGTCGACGACCGGAATCGTCTGCGTCGCGGTCTGCACGACGTAAGCAAATCGCGATCCATCAGGGCCCATCGCCAGGCTGCTGGGGACGACCCAGTCCCACGGCTGGCTTTCGAGGCCGTCGCGAACCACCCACTGCTGCTTCCCGCGCACGCCGATGAACGCAACGTGCTGGCCGTCGCTGCTGACGACGACCACTTTCACTTTGTCATACGCGCGGATCTTCCCGAGCGATTTTTCCTCGATGCCCGGCTGCGTCGCGGCAACGCCCGCAGCCATCACGCACCGGCACCAGAGCAAACCCACGACCGCGAGCAAAGCAGAAAGACCCTTGCAGGGTGTTTGAGTATGTCGTCCATAGTCCTTAAGTCGCTTAGTCTCCATGATCTGAGTGTAACAGCCCATGGCACAAATGCGTCCGGGCGCAATGCCGCAGTTAACGACCGCCGGACTTTCGCCGTCAGGCTTTTATCGTTCGAGCTCCAAAAGCGGCAACCCGACGGTCATCGGGAGCGCCTCGCAATGCACATCCGTCGTTGAGCCGGTGGACGTATATCGCACCGCAAAACGGTGTCCTCCGGAACAAAAGAACCTCAGCTCAACGCGATATTCGCCGCTATTGCACGGCCCCTCGATCGCCAACACATGCCGGCGGGCAACCGCCACGTCGAGCCCGCGCTGACAGACCGAAACGGTCTGCACGTGACAGCAATCGATGCCGCAGTGAGGGCAGGTTACGCGAAGCGTCTTTCCCCGATGGCAGAACCAAGGCAGGTTGTGGGACATGCGGGCGGGATAGCGGATTGCCCTTGCCCGATTCAACGTTGACTGGCCATTACTAAACCCGAATGACGAAACCAGAAACCAGAATCAAGCCCGAATGACGAATGACCGAATGACGAACCGCGAGTTGCGCTGTCAGCCCTGATTGCGAGCTCGCGCGGCAAGCCTTTTGGCCCGGTTACGAATGAGTGCGGTTCACCGACACCGTTTTCATTCGGTCATTCGTCATTCGGGCTTGATTCTGGTTTCTGGTTTCGTCATTCGGATTTCCCGCCCACGCCGGTCAAAGATGAATAGCGCGCTTCTCAGCGGCCATCGCCGCTTCCTTGATCGCTTCGGGCATGGTGGGATGGGCATGCGTCGATCGCGCAATATCCTCGACGCTGGAGGCGAGTTCGATCGCGACCGCGCCTTCGGCGATGATGTCGCTGGCGCGGGCGGAGAGAATGTGCATGCCCAGCAGACGATCGGTCTTCGCGTCGCCGATTATTTTTACCAATCCCTCGGCCGCGCCCATGGCCCGGGCGCGACCCAGGGCCGCCATGGGGAACTTGCCGACGCGAATTTCGCCGCGGGCGGCGGCTTCTTCTTCGGTCATCCCCACGCTGGCCAGTTCCGGGAACGTGTAGACGACGCTGGGGATCGCACGGTAATTCACATGGCCGGCCTTGCCGGCAATCAGCTCGACGCAGGCGACGCCCTCATCCTCGGCTTTGTGCGCGAGCATCATTCCGCCGATCACGTCGCCGATCGCCCAAACCCCAGGCACGCCGGTTCGGAAGTGGTCGTCGACGACAATGAATCCCTTGCGGTCGACTTTCACGCCGATCGTTTCAAGGCCCACGCCATCCGAGTAAGGCCGTCGGCCGACGCTGACCAGTACGGCGTCGCATACTTCGACGCCGTTCTCCGTGTCGGCTTTCCAATTGAGCTCGACGCGTCCATTTTCCACTTTCGCGGACTCGGCGGCGGTTTTGAGGCGGAAGACCAGCCCCTGTTTTTCCAGCGATCGCTGAAGCTGCGTGGTCATTTCGCGGTCCATCAATGGGAGGATGCGATCCATGAATTCGATGACCAGCACCTCGCTGCCGAGCCGGCTCCAGACAGATCCGAGTTCCAGCCCGATCGCTCCGCCGCCAATCACGATGAGTTTTTTCGGCACCTGCGGAAGCGCGATGGCGTCGGTGGAGTTGATGAAGTATTTCCCGTCGAATTTCATCGTTGGCAGTTCCACCGGTGCGCTTCCGGTGGCGATGATGATGTTCGCGGCGGTGATCGCGACCTTGCCGTCGATGCTTTCGACTTCGACGGTAGTGGGAGAGACGAAGCGCCCGGCGCCGCGGACGTATTCGATCTTGTTTTTCTTGAAGAGCGAGGCGACGCCGCGATTGAGCGTCTGCACGACGCCATCCTTGCGCGCCATCATGGCAGGCAGGTCGAGCGAAACGTCCGCGGCTTTGATGCCGTGCTTGGCGAACGACGTTTTCGCCTCGTGAAAGAGCTCGCTGGAGTCGAGCAACGCCTTGCTGGGAATACATCCCCAGTTGAGGCAGGTTCCACCGAGGGCGGATTCTTTTTCCACGCAGGCGACGCGCATTCCCAGCTGCGCCGCCCGGATGGCGGCGACGTATCCGCCGGGACCGGCGCCGATGACGATCAGGTCGTAAGAGTTCTTGTCCATGGGGATTGGATTGTAGCCGGACGCGGGGTGTTCTGCCGCGCTCGCTACGAGGTTCAGGGTTCAGGGTTCAGGCGGAGCTTTCTCCCTCCCCTGGTACTCCGCGAGAGGAGGGGGTGAGGGCTGCACGCTCGCTGAAAAACCGAAGTTCGAATGACGAAGCTCGAATCCTCGAATCAAGCTCGAATGAAGAATGTTCAAATGTCGAAACCGGAGCAGACGGGGTTGACGAGCGCGACGTGTTTCTTCCTTCGAGCTTCGACATTCGAGCTTGATTCGAGGATTCGAACTTCGTCATTCGAGCTTTCCGCGCGCTCAGTGCCGCACCCTGACCCACCCCCGCAGCACCGGGGAAGGGATTAGATCGCTAAAAAGTGTCCCGTTGCACGCTGAACGTGCGCAGGTTCCGCGCGTTGTGGCAATGCGGCGTTGTCGCTTACATTCGCTGCGGTGCAATGGCTGACAAAATCTTCCCCCGGAAAATTGTGCTATAGAGCGGTCTTGGCACTTGGAGTCTGTGCCCTGCTCTCGGGCGGCGGATGCGCGACGATCCGCGTCACCGATCCGCCGCGCACGGCAGATGAGGAATTCCTCCTGACCGAAGCCACGCGCCGGTCGGTGGCGCAACTCGCCCTGGACGCGCTGCGCGATCGCTCCATCTGGATCGAAACGGGATACGCGTTCTCGACAACACAACCGTTCGATCGCTCATTTCTCAGGGATGAAGTGCGCCAGCCGAGCTTCGAAGAGCTGTTTGTGATCGCGGAGCTGCGAGCCCGGCTCTTGCGATCGGGGGTTCGGTTGGCGCAGTCGCGCCAGGCGGCGCAGGTGATTCTCGAAGTGCGCATCGGAGCGGTCAGCAATAATCATGAGGAATTTCTGCTGGGAATCCCCGCGACGGCGGTGCCCGGCGACGTGGGGGGAACACTGACCGTGGCGACACCGGAGCTGGCGATCTACAAAAAGACCACCCAGCGCGGATTTGCCAGCGTCGCGTTTGTGGCATACTGGGCGGATTCCGGGGAGCTGCTCACCCTCTCGGGCCCGTTCGTCGGGCGCAGCTATCGGATCGATGCCTGGTTTTTCGGGATTGGCCCCGCCACCGACGGCGACATTCCGCCGGCTCAACCGTAATCCCCTCGCCCATGCGCCGCCTGTTGTTTCGAATCCTCGTCATTCTCATCGCCGTGATCCTGCTGGCCGGGCTGATCGTGCAGGGAGTGCTCTGGACGGATATCCCGAGGAATCTGGTGCTGCGGGCGCTGGAAGCACAATTGCACCTGCGCGCGCAAACTCGCTCCCTTTCCACCGGCTGGTTTGGACATACAACCATGCACGATGTCGTTTTGTCCCTGCCGCTGGCCGACCATCCGCTCTTGACTGTCGACACGCTCGAGATCCGGCACGCCTCTCTGATTCCGCTGCTGTTCGGCGGCGATTTGTCAGTCTCACGGCTCGAGTTCCACAAGCCGGTCATGCGCATTGTGCACGCCGCTGACGGACGGTGGAACGTGGAACAACTATCCGCGCTGCGGAACGCAGGCAAAGGGAGCCCCGCCGATCCGACCGCCCTCCCGCTGCCCACTGTCGACCTGATCGACGGCTCCGTCGAGGTGGTGGATGGAAGCCGCAAATCCACGATCGAAGATTTGAATTTCCGGGGCGAGCCGGACAGCGCGCTGACGTGGAAATTTGCATTGTCGATTGCGGATCGCGTGCAACTCGCGGGCCGGATGGTCCCCGGCGGAGCCTGGGAGCACGAAGCGACGCTGAATCTGAAGGACATCGCGGCGTGGGTTCGGCCGTGGTTTGCACTGCCGAATAATCTGTCGGCACAGGCAACCTTACGCGGGCGGTTCACGTCCGGCGGCATTCGGGGGAGGCTCGACGCGCAGAGCTTGATTGCCGGCGGTTGGACCGCGACCGGCGGCCTGGATATCGCTGAAGAAGACGATGTACTTGATATCCATCCCGACAATCTGCGCGTCACAACACCCTTGGAGGCGTTGCGCAACCTGACGTTGCTGTCAGGCGACGTTCGCTATCAGAAAAACGTGGTCCGCGCGCCGTCGCTGCAGATCAGCGTGTACGGAGGACCGGCTGCAATGAGCGGGTACTACGATCTGGGCGCCAGCGAAGGCCAACTCAGCGCCAGCTGGGACAAGCTTGCGCTGCCGGGGGGGATTCAGCACGGGGGAAATCTGACGTTCAGCCTGCACCGCCCGTTCCCAATGGAGATGGTCGCGGAAGGAACGCTCTTTTCCTATGCCACCACGCCGCAAGGTCCCTGGCGGGCCACGCTTAACTTCGGCGGCCAGGGCAATGCCGGGTCTGATTTCTCCTGGCACGTGAACGCCACGGAGCTTGTGTGGAACCGGCGCACGCCCATCCGATTGGATGGGCTGGAACTGCTTGGAGCGATCCATCGCCCTGCTGGGGCAGCGCCGACCATCACGCTCATGTCGGCATATCTTCCCAGTTCGCAGGGGGCGTCGGGGACGGGGTTCTACAGCTTTGCCGATCGATCGTGGGCGATAAAGCTGGCAGGGGATCGATTCCCGCTGCAGGTTATTCAGAATGCCGCCATCGGCTTTGGTCTGGACGCCAGGGGCAACGCATCGTTGATCAGTCTCGATCAGCTCGCCCTCACACAGGCCCAGACCACCCTCTCGATGAAGGGCTCCTATCACTTCGGCGTTCCCAAGCCGCTGCAAGCGACCGTCTCCTTCACGAGCCCGCCGAGCGATCAGACCAACCCAAACGAGCAACCGGTCTTGCAGGGGGCGATGCATGGCGCAATCGTCATCGGAGGAACGCTGCTCCCGCTCCAACTCGACATCGGCGGCCATCTTTTTGGCCGGACCGTCCGGGTCGCGGGGCGGGCACTTGGTGACATTGCGCTGCGCGTCAGCGGTGAAGTGAATCCCGAGCACGCTCAAATCGAAACTGAACGGCTGCGCGCGCTCGGGGGAGAATGGTCGCTGCGCGCAACGTATGCATTTGCCGATGAACTGCTCGACGCGGATCTCAAAGTAGGCGGACTTCCGCTCGAAGACATCGGGGCCGCTGCGAATGCAAAACAGATCAGCGGCACGGCTGCCGGCGAGTGGGACGCGTACGTATTGAGCTTTCCCATCGAGGCCAAAAAAATCCGCCTTCGGGGCCAGGGATGGATTCACGACCTGGGATGCAAGGGGCTGGGCGCTGACGACGTCCATTTCTCAACCACGATGGAAGATGGAGTGCTGAATGTCGATCCGATCACGTTCACGCGCGGGAGCGCGGGAAAGGGAACCGGGACGCTGCAGTGGAACATTGCGCGGCCGCGGCACCTGGAAGGAAGCGTCGCGTTCCTGGATTGGCCGTTGGAAAGCTCGGCCGGTTCGGCCCTGGTGAAGTTGGATGCGCCCGCATTCACGATCGACCTGCCGGCAGAAGCCAGCGCAACAACGCCGGGCGCACCGTTGGAGATAGACGCCGAATCGATTGCAGCGCAGATCGCGCTGCGGACGGCGAAGGAGCAGATCGGCGACCTGGCGCTGTCAGCGGAAATCGGCGGTCAGGTCGCGATACTCGACGACCTTCACGGGTCGCTGCTGGGCGCGCCGGTGCGGGGATCGGGGTTATTCAATGTGGCGCAACCGCTTGAATCGCGGGGTCAGTTCTCCTTCGATCATCTCGACAGTGCCCGCATTGTAAAACTCTTCCCCCAGGCGCAGGGGCTTTCGGGGATGCTGCGTGGCGCAGCGTCGCTTGGGCCGTCGGCTGCCGTGCATCCTCTGGAGCCACTGGCGGTGCATTTGCAGACCGAATTCGACCAGGGCAAGTTCCGCGGCCTGCCGATCGGCATCTTGAATGTGAACGCGTTCATGAACACCGACCGCTTCGTGCTGGACGATCGACCGGGCCACGCCAACACGCTCGAACTGGCCGGCGGCAATGTCCGCCTGTGGGGCAGGATCGGCCGGCCAGCACCCGATGTGCTCTCGGCGCAGGCTGAGTTGGAACTAAACGGTTTGAATCTCGACCAGATCACGCGTGCCGTCAATTCTTCGTCTCAACCCACCCCGGGCAGGATCAGCGGCAACGTGATGTTGCTCTACAACTCGCAAGCCGGTGCTGCGCCCGCCCCGGCGGCGTCGCCTCCCACGACGCGGACGGTCAATCCGGCGATGCGGAAATTCATCTATACGCTCTACGGCGAAGCCAAGCTTGAACTGACGCAATCCAATATCGCGACGGTTCCCATTTTCGCGGACCTGTACACATTGATGAGCCTCGGACAGGGGGGAAAGGGCCCGATCGGAACGGGCTCGCTCGAGGCCCGCATGGAAAACGGCACGTTGTTCATCAGCGATATCCGCTATAACAACCGCGGCATCGACGCGCGCGTGCAACTGGAAAGCCCGCAGATGTGGGACTTCCCGTATAACCCGGTGAAAGGAACCGCCGTCGGCTCCGCCCAGCCGCTGGCGGCACTGAAACTTCCGCTGGTCTCCGATCTCACGGGAGCGCTGGATGCACTGCAGGGGAACTTCACGTCCCTTCTCATAGACGGCACCTGGAAGAAAATGACGCGAGTGCCAGTGACATTCGCAGCGATCGGCAAAGCGATGAGGCAGCTACTGGTTGGCGACATCAATAACAGGAATCAGACGCAGGGGGAGTAGGGTTCGGGGGTCAGGGGTCAGGGGTCAGGAAAAGTCCGAATGACGAAGCTCGAATCCTCGAATCAAATTCGAATGACGAATGAAGAAGCTCGAAACGTGGATGCTTCGGTCTTGTTTCTACATTCGAACTTCGTCATTCGAGCTTCATTCGAGGATTCGAGCTTCGTCATTCGGGTTTGAAACCACGTTCGTCACTCGAATTTCATCCCTCGAACGGAACGGCCGCTTGTCCTTTGGCCCCGGGTTTGACCGCGAAGATGCCGCCGGAGAGGGGCGCATCTGCGATCTGCCGGGGCGTCATGGTCTCGCGGGCCGAGGTGATGAAAAGCGTCTCCAGATCGTCGCCGCCGAACATGCATCCCACGGCTCGAGGAACGGGAAGCAGAATCTGACTGACGATTTTGCCGGCGGGATCGTAGCGGACGACGCGGCCGATGCCGACCTGATTGCTCCAGAGAAATCCCCCGGAATCGACACACAAGCCATCGGGGAATGCGCCCAGCTTTCGGTCAACCTCGGCGAAGACGCGGCGGTTGGTCGGCGAGCCAGTGGCGGCGTCGAAGTCGTAAGCGAAGATCGTGTAGCGAAAACTCTCTGTGTGATACATGGTTCGGCCGTCGGGGCTCCAGGCGGTGCCGTTGGAACAAACGAGTTGCCCGAGCATTTCCGTCACCGTCTGGTCCGGATCGAGGCGAAACAGACTGCCGACCGGCGCATCCCACGCTGGGTCGCCGATCGTGCCGGCCCAGAAACGTCCCTGCGGATCGACGCGGCCGTCGTTGAAGCGATTGCCAGGTTTGCCGGATTCGACGGCGGCAAGAAGTTCCAGCTTTCGGGAATCGGGGTTGAAGAAGGCGAAGTTCTTGCGGAGCGTCAGGAGCAGTCCGCCGTTTTTGCGGAAGGCGAGGCAAGTCACCAGATCGGGGAGGTTAAAAGTTTCGTTGCAGCCGCTGTCGGGGTCGAACCGGTGAACTTTTCTGCCGTGGATGTCGACCCAGTAGAGCCGGCGCTCACGTGGATGCCACAGCGGTGATTCGCCGACGATGGCGTCCCATTTCAGCACGCACCGGACGTCATCGCCGGAGATTGTTGGAATTGCCATAGTCGTTCCCAGCGTTGTTGGTGCAGAAATTTGGCATTCCAGTGACCGATCCACCCAAAGTGGCCGTGGGTGTTGGGGCCGCCGTTGATGGTTGTCGTAAAGAGACTGCGGTCCATCGGCTCGGTCATGGAGATTCGGTTGGCCGTGACCAGCGAGAGGGCCGAGCAGATCGCCGAGGCGGTCGCCAGCAGCGCCGAGGGATCGCCCAGCAGGCTGGCGCCGGGCTTGAGGATCAGCAGGATTCCGACAAAGCCGATCCCCAGGCTGACGGCAATGCCCGGCGTGATCTTCTCCCGGAGCCAGATCCAGGCGACGATCGGAATGAATAGCGGCGCGGAGTTGCTCAGCAGAACCGCGTTCATCAGTGGCATTCTCACAATCGCAAGGAACATCAGAGTCTGTGAAAGGACTCCCGCCA
>Ga0302325_10017660_pt1 | contig 15071 bp, 8 predicted proteins | sample Palsa_T0_2_FD_201948 | JGI IMG/M metagenome (GOLD analysis project Ga0302325, IMG submission 201948) | Peat permafrost microbial communities from Stordalen Mire near Abisko, Sweden - Palsa_T0_2 | ecosystem: Environmental > Terrestrial > Soil > Palsa > Peat permafrost | place: Sweden: Abisko... | reverse complement strand
TCGGGCGCCCCACACAACGCGGACGTGATCGGCAACTATTTTATCAGCGGCCCATCCTCCTCGGGGACATTCGCCGGGGAATTCACCGATACAGATCACATTTATCAGTCGGATAATTACGCGGACGTCGATCGCGACGGCCAGCTCAACGGCAAGCCGGCGCTCCCGGCAGACTTTCCCAAAGCGACGATCGTGCCGGCGCCGACAATGACCTCGCCGGTGCCCGTGACTGTCGATTCAGCGTCCGACGCGTATCACAAGGTCGTCGGCGACGCGGGCGACGCGCTGCATCGTGATGCAATCGACAGGCGTCTGATCGGGCAGATCGAATCACTCGGGAAAGACGGCGCCATCATCCACGATCCCGCCGAAATGGGAGGGTTCGGTCAGATCAAAGGCGGCCCCGTTCCCAACATCCCCGTCGCTGATCCGACCAGGCTTGCGCCCTCCGGCTATACGGCGCTCGAAGAGTATCTCGACACTCTCACGACATCGGGCAAACGCTAACAGCCCGCGGCCTACCCCCGCGCGCGGCTTTGCTCTTCCAGTCTTTGCAGCAGTTCGGAGGCTTCTTCCTGGCGCTCGCCGACGGAACTGGTCCAGACCAGCGGCTCGTTGCGCACCACGGCCCGTTCGATCCGCCGGCATGCGCTGATGACCGTGCTGTGATTGCGCTTGCCCATGCGGACACCAATCTCGGGGAAGCTCAGCTTGGCGGTTTTACGCACCAGGAACATCGCCACGCTGCGGGCGAGGCTGATGGTGCGCTGTCGGCGGCCGGACATCAGGTCCTTGTGCTCCAGACCGAAATAATCGCAGACCGATTGCATCACGTTTTCCGGCGGGACGGGCGCGACCAGTTGACGGTCCAGATCGCCCAGCGCGTGCTGGGCCATGGCCACGTCGGCCTCGCAGCCGGTGAGCCGCACTTCGGCGGCGATGCAGGTGATGGCCCCTTCCAGCTCGCGGACGTTTTGCGTGACGCGCCGGGCCACCCAGGCGATGACCTCTTCGGAGAGTCGCACGTTCATGCGATGGGCCATGGCGTGGAGAATCTGGCAGCGGGTGGCGTAATTGGGCGGGTCGATCCGCACGACCATTCCGCTGACGAAGCGGTTGACCAGCGATTCGCCGAACTCCTCGATGAGCTTGGGGTGATCGTCGCTGGCCATCACCACCTGCCGGCCGAGGGCCTCGATGGCGTTGAAGGTGTGGAGGAACTCCTCCTGCGTCGCTTTCTTGCCGGCCAGGAAATGCACGTCGTCGATCACCAGCAGGTCCAGGTCGCGGACGCGGCGGCGGAAGACGTCAAGCTTGTTGGTGCGCAGGGCAGTTAAAAATTCGTTGGTGAACTCTTCGCCGGTCAGATACATCCAGCGCTTGGTCGGGTGATTGGCGATGAAGCGATGACAAAGCCCCTGAAGCAGATGCGTCTTGCCCAGGCCGCAGCTTCCGTGAATGAACAGCGGATTGTACTGGGCGCCGGGAAACTCCGAGACGTAGAGGGCGGTGTTGTAGGCGAGCTGATTGCCGCAGCCGACGATGAATGTCTCCACACGGTGGCGCAAGCGGGACGGGGAGCTGAACCCCGCGGTGGCCGCCAGCGGCGCGGGCCCGCGGCCCGACTCGCCGACGATCGGCACGGCCCGGCTGATGGCGGCGCCGGGGGCCGCGTCGGCGGGAACGGCGCGCGGCGCGTGAGGCGCGGAGGTTTTATCCGGCCTGGCATCGGCGGGAACCGCGATCTCGAAGAGCTCAGGCACCACGCTGAAGCGCACCGGCAGATCGCAGCCGAGCACCTCGGTGGCCGCTTCCTGAATCGGGCGGGTGAAGTTGCGCCCGATCCACTCACTGATGAAATCGTTGGGGACCGCTATTTCCAATCCATCCTGGCGAAGATCCAGGCGGGTGGAATTGTTGAACCAGACGTGGAACCGCTGCTGCCCTACCCGTTGAGCGATGGCATCGGCCAATCGCGCAAGTTGAAGATCGTTTGCGCTGACACAACTCACTTCGCGCTCCTTCCCAGGCGAAGACTCTTCCGAACCCGCGTCCCGCGCCACCCCCCAACGGGCAATGGTCATGGTGCGCGTGCATGTCCCCGATCCCGACGCCGGTCCCTGAACCGGCGCGCCCAGCCCCGGCCGGCGCGCAGCGCGCAAGCCAAAACCCGGCTCGAAAGGCCTCATGCCTGGAATGTCATCCGTGAAATGCGTCCGTGCGGCGTGCCTGCCGGATCGGTGAAACCTTTTGGCCCGTGCCCGGGCCGACCCAATTCCTTCACCCGATCCGAATCATCCGTGAACAGGGGCAGAACATAGTCACCGACATCAATGCTGACAAGAGCGACTTTATCGGATTTCTTTTCCCCATTCCCCGCGGAGCCGCCGGCCAGTAGCGTTGCGCGCCGAAAAAATCTTTTATCAACGCGCCATCCACACTATTACCGGACGGTGCAAAATCGGTGGATGCTCAAAGGATTTTTCAATTGCCCCCTGCAATCGCTTCAGATCGCCCATCTCCGCGCTGGACAATCACGATGGTCTGATCGTCGTCGGGCTCGGGCGAGCCCTTCCACAGCGTCGCAGTTTGCTTCAACTTCTCCAGAAGTATCTCCGGCGAGCGGTCCCGGTGCTCGTCGAGCAACTCCTGCATCCGCTCCACGCCGAGCATCTCCCCCTCGGCATTGGCGGCTTCGAAGATGCCGTCGCTGACGATGATGATCGACCCCCCGGGCTCGATCCGCACCGGTTCGGGCGTTTCATCCCACCAGGGTGAAATCACCGCCAGCGGAGGGGCCGGCGCCTCCAGCGCGAGCAATGGCGCGCCCAGGCACGGGCGCACGAAGACCGGGCCCTGCCCGGCGCTGGACCAGTCCAGCAGCCCGTCGGCGGAGAGAAAGCCCACGAAGGCGGTGACGAATTTCCCGCCGTCCAGATCCTGAGCGAGCCGATCGTTGACGCGGGAGAGAAGCCGATGGGCGTTGGGCTCCAGCTCGGAGATCGCCCGCACCAGCGTCCGGGCCTGCGTGACCATCATCGCCGGCCCCAGGCCGTGCCCAGAGGCATCGGCCAGGAGCATGGCCAACCGGCCGTCCTCGGTTTTCCACAGATCAAAGCAGTCGCCGCCGGTGGTCGACGCCGCCAGCGTCCAGCCGATGGCTTCGACGCCGGCCACGTCGGGTTTGGTTTTGGGAATCAGCGCCTGCTGCAACTGCTGGGCGAGCCCCATCTCGTGGCGCAGGGCCGCGGCTTCGACGGCCGCCAGTTGCAGCTGATGGCGCTGCACCGCCACGCCCGCCTGATCCGCCAGGAGCTGAATCATCGCCGGGTCGTGATTGGCGAATTGGCCGACGCGCTTGTTGACCGCCTGGATCACACCCAGTGGATTTCCATCCAGCCCCACCATCGGGCAGGTCAGCAGATTGCGGGTGACGAATCCGCTGCGCCGATCCGGCTCGGGATTAAACCGCGGATCGCGATACGGATCGCTCACCAGCACCAGGGCATTGGTCGAAAACGCATGGCCGACGATCCCCGCGGTACAGGGCACGCGAATCTCCACCGAGTTCAGCGCGATCTTCGTCCAGAGCTGACTGCTGGCGGCATCGCAGAGAAAAATGCTCGCCCGCTCGCAGCCGAGCAGATCGGTGCAAAGCTCGGCAATCTCCTGCAGCAGCGTGTCCAGGTCCGTCGGCACCGCCAGCAGCCGCGAGACCGTCAGCACCAGGTGCATCTGCTCGACCGTCGGCGCGGTGGAATCCGCAGCCTGCTCGGGCGAATCAGCGGAGACCGAATTGACCACAGAGTTCGGCACGGCAAAAGCCTCCGAAGATCAGCCCCCCGCGCGGGCCGCGTTCAAAGGCGATGGGCTGGCGGCAATCCCCAATACAGCGGCACGACTCACTAAACCAAATCAGGAAGGCACCGGAATCTAGCACAAGTGCCCATGCTTGCAACAAAAACCGTGATTGCGACGCCGGCAGCGCGCGGATAATGAGATGTTCTTGCCACCCTTTTAGCGGCGTCCCAAAGGGACGCGCTTTAGCGCTCGCAGCGCGGCCCTTCGGGCTCGCCGCTAAAATGGGACATTCGACCGCGACGGCGTCGAATCGGCCGTTGGCGTAAATGACTGACGAGAAAACAATGAGCGAACCCCTGGACTCCAAAGAGCGATTTTCCAACCGGGTGGACGATTATGTGCGCTATCGGCCGCGCTATCCGGCGGGTGTGATCGACATTCTCGCGGCCGAGGCGGGGTTGCGGCCGGGAGCGGTTGTCGCCGACATCGGGTCGGGCACGGGATTTTCCGCCGAACTGTTTCTGCGGAACGGGAACAGCGTCATCGGCGTCGAGCCGAACCGCCAGATGCGACTGGCCGCGGAACAGTTGCTAGCGTCGTATGCCGGCTTTCGCAGCGTCGATGCCGCCGCGGAAGCGACGACGCTGGCGGATGGGTCGGTGGATTTCGTGGTGGCGGGCCAGGCGTTTCATTGGTTTGACCGTGCCGCGGCCCGGCGGGAATTCGGGCGGATTCTCCGGGCCGGCGGGAAGGTGGCGCTGATGTGGAACGTCCGCCGGCTCGATTCAACGCCGTTTCTGCGCGCCTATGACGCGCTGCTCAGCCGGCTCGGCACGGATTACCTGACGGCCCGTTGCGAAGGGATGGAGGATGACACCATTGGGGAGTTTTTCGGTGGGCCGTATTTGAAGCGGTCGATCTATAATTTCCAGGATTTCGACTTCACCGGCCTGCGCGGCCGGCTCCTCTCCTCGTCTTACGTGCCGGCGGCCGGTGAGCCGAATCACGACGAGATTCTGGCCGGTCTGCGCGAGGCGTTCGATGCGCATGCCGTCGAAGGGCGGGTTCGGCTCGAGTACGACACGCAAATCTATTTCGGTCCCCTGGGCGGGTAAACCGCCAGAAAAAAGGACTTTTTCACCACGGAGACGCAGAGAGCACAGAGAAGACAATTAAATGGAATTGATTGCCCGCGACCGTTTCCCAACAAATCAAAAAAGTCTTCTCTGTGTGCTCTGTGTCTCCGTGGTGAAAATCCCCCCTTCACTGTTCGCCGATTGTCCCTAGAATCTGCCGGGCTTTTTCAGAATGGAGCGATATGTCGGCCGAGATCACGATGCCGCAGTTGAGCGATACCATGACCGAGGGGACGGTCGTCAAATGGCACAAGAAGGAGGGCGAGAAGATCAAGGCCGGGGAGGAGATCGCCGACGTCGAGACCGACAAGGCGACGATGCCGATGGAGGCGTTTGAGTCGGGCGTGTTGGCGCTGATCAAAGTGAAAGAGGGGGAGAAGGTGGCCGTGGGGGATGTGCTGGGTGTGATCGCGACGGGAGCGGAGAAGGCCGAGGAGGTGAAGAAGAAGTACGCGGCTGCGGCGGGGAAAGGAGCTGTTGCGGCACCGGAAGCGGCGAAACCGCAAGCGGCGGCGAAGCCCGCGGCTTCGGAAGCGGCCAAACCGCCGCCGCCGACTCCTGCGCCGGCAGCAAAGAAGCCGGGGAATTACGATTACGACATCGTCGTCATCGGCGGCGGGCCGGCCGGTTATGCGGCGGCGATCCGCGCGGGGCAACTCAAGAAGCGCGTCCTCTGCATCGAGAAGGAAAATCTCGGCGGCACCTGCCTCAATTGGGGCTGTATTCCCACGAAAGCGCTGCTCGAAGACGGGGCGTTCGTGCGGAAGATGCGAACCGAAGCCGCCGGTCGCGGCATCACGTTCGAAAATCTTCAGGTGGATTTCTCCAAGATCATCGGCCGCAGCCGGAGCATCGCGCTGAAATTGCAGAAGGGGATCGGCAGCCTCTTCAGCAAATATGGCGTGAAGCACGTCATCGCTACCGGCCAGCTTCTGGGGCCGCACCGGGTGAAATACGCGGACAAAGATGGGACCAAGGAAGTGTCGGCCGAGAACGTGATTCTGGCGACCGGGGCGCGGGCCACGCCGCTGCCGGGCGTGGTGTTTGACGCCAAGCAGGTCATCACCTCCCGCGAGGCGATGATTCTGCCGACGCAGCCCAAACGGCTGGCGATCATCGGCGCGGGGGCGATCGGCTGCGAGTTCGCCGATTTCTATCACGCCATCGGGACCGAGGTGACGGTGATCGAAATGTTGCCGCATCTGCTGCCCAATGAGGATGAGGACGTTTCGATCCTGCTGGAGCGCAGCTTCGCCAAGCGCGGGATCAAAGTGTTCGTCAAGACCAAAACCGAGAAGGTTGAGAAGACCGACAGCGCCGTGCGTCTCACGCTCTCGGGGGCCAACGCGGCGACCATCGAGGCGGACGTGGTGCTGGTGGCGATCGGCGTGATCGGCAACACCGACGGCCTGGCCGCCGCCGAGGCCAAGCTCGAGCTGTTCAAGGGGCGCGTGAAAGTCGATCCGGAGTATCGCACGAATCTGGAAAACGTCTGGGCCGTCGGCGACTGCGTGAGCCTGCACTGGCCCGAGCAGATGGGCATGGGCGGCTATCGCCATCCGGACCTGGCCCACGTGGCCCATCACGAAGCGGTCAATTGCGTCGAGCGCCTCTGCGGCCACGCCCACGCCCCCATCGACTATCGCCAGATTCCCGGCTGCACCTACACCCACCCGCAGGTGGCCAGCATGGGAGCAAATGAGAAGAAGCTGCGGGAGGAGAAGCGTGAGATTCGCGTCGGCAAATTCCCCTTCAGCGCCAGCGGCCGGGCCCTGGCGGCGGGGGAAACCGAGGGGTTCGTCAAGCTGATCTTCGACGCCAAGTATGGCGAGTTGCTCGGCGTCCACATGATCGGCGAGAACGTTACCGAACTGCTTGCGGAGCTGGTGTTGGCGCGTAAATTGGAAGCGACGGAGGATGAGATTATCGAGGCGATGCACCCGCATCCCACCATGTCCGAGGCGGTGATGGAAGCGGCCGGTGTCGGCGAGGGCAAATCCATCCATCTCTGATCGCCGGCGCACCCAATCCATTTAGCCCGTCCAGTTAGCCGGGTCGTTTGCGGCCGGTTATCTTTCGCGGCCCCCGGCCGCGACCGGTCGCAAGCGACCGGGCTAACTGCAATAACGTTCAATGGGGCTAACTGGTGCCCCCGAAAGACATCGCCGCAATCGCCAGTCACCCGGCATCGCGATTGATCGAAAATTTCATTCATCAGAGATTTCCCTAGACGAGGGATGCGGCGGAGATATACTACCGCCGCTTGCCCGCGATGGTCGCGGGCCGGTGTTCAACTCAGAATTGGGGCTTGCGGGAAGGAAGGCGAGAATGGGCAGCACGAGCACGTCGTACGCGCTTCGCAACTGGCGTCCCTTGATCATCACCGTGACCGTGGCGCTTCTGGCGGTCAACGCCCAGGCCGCCCGGCTCGGTCATCCCAAGTACAGCGCCGCCGGTGCGACGCCGGCTCAGAAACAGTGGAACCTCCTCTGCGATCCGACGGGAGCCGTCAGCGGCTCGACCTCCACGGAATATAATCCGTTGATCGCCAACCTGGACACGATCACCGCCTGGCCCGGGTTTGAAATCACCGAGGTGGATGTCGCCGTTGTCGATCTGGACAGCGACTCCGGTTACAGCGTGGATCAGTTCTTCCTCCCCCCCGGGACGACGACGTTTGTTCTCACTGCGGATGATGAGAGCGATGACGCCGTCGTTGCCCCCACCACCCAGCCCACCACCGGCACGACCTATACCGCCAGCCTCGACGGCGACGTCGAGATCGGGGCGGTTCAGGTCTTCTGGGCGCCGTTTGACGCGACACCCGTGAACACGGATGTAGCCCCCGCCGTGAAAACCGTGACCCCCGCCGCGACGTTCAATCGTGGAGGCCCACCGAACTTTGGCGGTGGGGACGTCAATACCCACATCATCACCTTCGACAACGTCTCGGGAAACGCTCAGCAGTTCGCGACGTTCACCAACTACGCCAACGGCAACAGCAATTTCTTCGAGTATTTCGACATCCCCGACTCCTACAGCGGCCCCGGCTTCACTTACACCGCGAATCAGATCGCGTCCTCGACCGTGACGCTGGGGCTCCTGCAGCCCAGGACGCCGTGTCAGCCCAGGCCGCCATGCCTCGGCGGAAATCAAGGAAAGGGCCATTAGCGGCCGAGTCCTGGTGAGATGAAGACGGCGTTCTGGCATCGGTTGCGGCAGGCGCGCCCGCTGGTGTTGTCGGCGGCGGGCATGGTGACCCTGGCGAGTTGTTCGGCGCCGTCGCCACAACAACCCATCACCTCCCCCGCGACAAAACCCTTCGTCGCCGATGCTTCGGTTCCGATCAGTCTTTTCGACGGCAAAACACTGGCCGGCTGGACGCTCACAGACTTTGCCGGCCACGCCGATCCGGGCGTGGCCAACGGCTGCATCATCCTGCCGGCCGGCGAAACGCTGACCGGCCTCAACTACACCGGCAAAATCCCCCGGACCAATTACGAAGTCGAGCTCGACGCCCAGCGCGTTGACGGGATCGACTTTTTCGTCGGCCTGACATTCCCCGTCGGCGATTCCTGCGCCTCGCTGATCCTCGGCGGCTGGGGCGGCGGCGTCTGCGGCGTCTCCTGCATCGACGACGATGACGCCGCCCGCAACGAAACCACCACCTATCGCAAATTCGACAAAGGCGTCTGGTATCACGTTCGCCTGCGCGTCGAGCCGGACCAGATCAAGGCCTGGGTCGATGACCAAACCATCGTTGCGGTGAAGATCGCCGGCAGGAAGATTTCAGTCCGTTCAGAAGTTGTGCCCAGTCAGCCCTTCGGCCTGGCGTCATATCAAACGACCGCCGCGATTCGCAATATCCAAATCCATTCGCTGTTGGCCGAATAAGAGCCGCGAAGACGCGAAGAGGCGAAGACAGACGCGAAGAAGAGAATTTATTTTTATCGGACGTGCGAATGGGTGTTTGTCACGAGTTGCCAACCCTGCATTTCCCTTCACGTCTGTCTTCGCGCCTTCGCGTCTTCGCGGCTCTTGCATGGCGTCACTGGCAGGCTGCCGGGTTATCTCCTATCATTCTCCGCTTTCCGATCGAGGAAATCGTTCCCCAGGAGGATCACACATGTTGATGAAATACCGTCTGTTCACACCCGGGCCCACCAGCGTTCCCGAGGCAACTTTGCTGGAGCTGGCCAAGCCGGTTCACCATCACCGCACCGGCGAGTTTCGCACGCTCTTCAATGAGGTGCAAAAGCTGCTGCAGTTGGTCTATCAGACCAAATCCACGGTTTACACCATCACCGGCTCCGGCACCGCCGCCGCCGAGGCGGGGATCGTCAATGCACTGGCGCCGGGCAAGAAAGCGCTGGTCGTGACCAACGGCAAATTCGCCGAGCGCTGGTCGCAGGTCTGCACGACCTACGGGATCGAGCACAAAGACCTCAAGGTCGAGTACGGCGACCATGCCACCCCCGAGCAGATCGCCGGCGAGCTGAAGGCGGCGAAGTACGACGCCGTCATCATCGTTCACTCCGAGACCAGCACCGGAACCGTCTGCGACCTCGAGGCGATCGGCAAAGCCGTTCGCGCCTCCGGCGAGACGCTGCTGATCGTGGATGGGATCACCAGCATCGGCGCATTGCCGTTCAAGATGGACGAGTGGGGCGTGGACGTGGCGATCACTGGCAGCCAGAAGGCGCTGATGCTTCCGCCGGGCCTGGGGTTCGTCGCCCTCTCCGATCGCGCCTGGGCGGCGGTCGATGCCAACAAGGGCCAGAAGGATTTCTATCTCGATCTGAAGAAGTACCGCAAGAGCATCACCGACGGCGACACGCCGTTCACACCCGCCAACACGCTGATCGAGGCGTTGCGCGTCAGCTTGAAAATGGTCGAGAGCGAAACCCTGCCGATGGTGTGGAAGCGCACGCACGTGGTCGCCGAGGCGTTCCGGGCGGGCGTCAAGGCGCTGGGATTTGAGCTGTTCTCCAAGCGGCCGGCCGACTCGGTCTCCAGCGTGAAGTACCCGGCGGGAATCACCGACAAGGAATTCCGCGGCGCGCTCAAGAACAAGCACAACATCCACATCGCCGGCGGGCAGGGCACGATGGAAGGGCAGATCTTCCGCGTCAATCACATGGGCTATACCGACGCCTACGACGCCCTGGCCGTGGTGGCCGCCATCGAGCACGTGCTCAAGTCATCGGGCAAGCCCGTCAACTTCGGCGCCGGCGTCGCCGCCACGCAGAAAGTGCTGGCTGACCTGTTCTGAGCCCCCCGGAACCGTAACGAGCCACCCCAACGCCCAGGGAGCTTGCTCCCTGAAACAAGGCGCGCCGGGCAGGGATCGAACCTGCCGCTTCCCGATTTGGAGGCGGGCGTTCCGCCATTGGAACTTCCGGCGCAGCGAAATTCAGAGCAGTAGAGCAGTAGACCGCAGTGGAGCGATTCGTCGTCGATCGTTTTTCGCTCCACTGATCCACTGTTCTACTGCTCCACCGCTCTATTGCGGCCGACCGCCGCAATGCGTAGGGAGGGATTTGAACCCCCATGTATCTCCGAAGAGAGGGCGGGGTTACGGCCCGCTGCATTGCCATTCTGCCACCTACGCATCTCTCGAAAGTCAGCGTGGAAGGATTCGAACCTTCGACCCCGTGCGCCCGAGGCACGTGCGCTGCCAAACTGCGCTACACGCTGAGCTGCGCTAGAAAGTAGAGGGTAGATAGTAGAAAGTAGAGCTTCGATCGCTGCTGTGCATTCTACTCTCTCCTTTCTACCCTCTACTTTCTCGCGAAGCGCAGCACCCACGGATGGATTCGAACCACCATAAACGCGATTAACAGCCGCGCGCTCTACCGATTGAGCTACATGGGTATGTTGCTAGGCTCTGTCTGAAAACCCGATGGCCTCACGATGGGTGAACGGTTGGATTCGAACCAACAACCTGAGGCTTATGAGGCCCCCGCTCTGCCATTGAGCTACGCACCCGATGATTCCAAAGAGCCGCGGGCCGGGATCGAACCGGCAATCGGTCGTTTACGAGACGACTGCTCTGCCCGTTGAGCTACCACGGCATGCAATCCACGACGGTCATGCAGTGAGTGGGACTCGAACCCACCTCTCCGGTTTGGAAGACCGGCACTCTGCCGACTGAGTTATCACTGCGGAACTCACCTAGACGGTAGAGCAGTAGAACAGTAGACCGCAGTGGAGCGTCACATCGCCCAATCGCGCAAACTTCCGTGCTGGCACTTTTTCAACTGCTCTCCTGCTCCACTGCTCTATTGCGACCAAGGGTCGCAATGTGGATTCCTGGAATCGAACCAGGCCGAGAGGCTCTTCAGACCTCCGCTCTACCGTCTGAGCTAAATCCACGTGGCCCGCGGGGCGCCAACGCCGCCAATGGGAGTCGAACCCACGACCTTCCGGTTGACAACCGGACGCTCGTTCCGCTGAGCTATGGCGACGCGATCGGACATCAAATTGTCAAAGAGCCTGCCAGCTCCAGCAAGACAGTAGAGAGTCGAAAGTAGACCGTGGAGAGAGACTGCGGCGTCGGTCGCGCTGCTCGAAGCAGTAAGTCGCTTTAATCTTCCCTACTTTCTACTTTCCACTCTCTCCTCTCCATCCCGACTTTGTCGGGATCGGAGGGTGAGGGATTCGAACCCCCATGACCCGAAGGTCTGCCCGTTTTCGAGACGGGTGCTTTGCCAGTTCAGCCAACCCTCCATAAATTGGGGTCGTCGTTTGAATGTCCAATTGAGCTACCGCAACTCAATTCATGGTTCAGGCAGGATTCGAACCTGCACTAACCTGATTCTGAGTCAGGCGCCTCTGCCGTTGGGCTACTGAACCGAACCCTTCGGGTTAGATGGTGGAAAGTAGTGAGGAGAAAGTAGATTCGACGCGTGCATCTACTCTCAACGTTCTACTTTCTACCCTCTATCCCGGCCGCGGCCGGGATTGCACCGGGCGGGATTCGAACCCACACCCATCCGCTTAAAAGGCGGCGGCTCTGCCGTTGAGCTACCGGTGCAATGGTAGAAGCACCGTTTGGCTCTCGCCTCAATCATGTCGAATCTCCTTTCATGCACCGATTCAGAGCAGTAGAACAGTCGAGCAGGAGACCGGAGTAGAGCCGATCGCGGTTCTTACTGCCGGTTCTCGTTGCATCCTTCTGTCTTCTCCACTGCTCAACTGTTCTACTGCTCTGCTCCTCCATGGCCGCCAGGCGGCCATGCACCCGGCAGGACTCGAACCTGCATCCGTCCGGTTAAGAGCCGGCAGCTCAACCATTGAGCTACGAGTGCTCGATATTTCAATTCCATCAGATACAACCAATTCACTAACCCATGCACTGGGAAGGGATCGAACCTTCAACCTCCGGTTTCGTAGACCGGAACTCTTATCCGATTGAGCTACCAGTGCTTACGCTTCGGACAGTGCGCCGTGGAGTTCTCGACTCTCCGACCTCCCGCTTATCGGGCGGGTGCTCTGCCTCTGAGCTAACAGCGCGCAAGCCGCTCCTCCTTGTCTTCTCTACTGTTCAACTGCTCCACTGCTCTACTGCTCTATGGCCGCAGAGCGGCCATTGGCCCAACGTGGAACCTAACCACGGACCTTCCGCTCAACTGCGAGCTAACTTCTTCCCGGATATAAAAGTATGAATCACTTTCGACCGGGAAGAACTCCCGGCCGGCAAAGGCGGGGAGCTATATGCGCGGATAATCGCGCATATTAAACACGACTCGACCTAGCGCCGTAGAGCGCTCTGTCAGTTCGTGACTCGCTGGTTTAATTGAACCTAACCACTGTCTCATGGGATTCTCCATCGACACAACGTGCCGACCGGTTGAATTATTCCGCTTTGATCCGAAAAAGCAAGGAAAAAATATGGGCATGCAGAAGATGCAAGGAGGAAAGAACCGCGAAGCCGCGAAGAGCGCGAAGACAGACGCGAAGTAAAATGATTGGCCGGAGATCGAGCCTGCAGCCCTTTGCGCATTGGACTTTCCTTTCTTCGCGTCCTGCTTCGCGCCATCGCGTCTTCGCGGTTCTTTGCTTGCGGCCGAGCGAAGCAAGGGCTGCGCCAAGTTCTTTGCGTTTTTTTGCGGCCATCTCTCCACCCGTCTAACCTCCAACCTGAACACGCCACTGATCTCGGCCAATCTCGTCCAGCGTGATTCGCACATCCAAGAACCGTGCGATCACTTCGATATTGGTTTTCGTGTGCCGGGTCGGCGAGTGCGTGACAAATGATCCGCCGCCAGCGAGGGCCATCGGCAGCAGAAGTTGATCGGCCAGACACTCGCCGACGGGAACTTTTGCCGCGAGATATCGCCGCGCTTTCTGCACCGCCTGGTCCGCGACGGCCTCGGCCGTCACCGCCTTCATGCCAAACCCAGTGAAAACCTCCGTTACGTGCTCGCTCTCTATCTCCAGCGTCAGCAGATTCCCCGGCCCCCATTCATCTGGAAGCTGGCGAATCTGCAACTGCTCGCCCGACCACCCCAGCATTTTTTCCACCTTCTGCAATTCCCGTTTGGCGATCTCTCCCGGCAATCCCGCCACCACCGCCCTGGCCAATCGCCGCTTGATCTCCCCGCGCTCCGGCAGATGCAGCGGCAACAACTTCGCCGCCGGCTCCACCTTCACCACCAATCGCCCGCCGCCCGCCGGATAAAATCCCGCCCGCTCCAGCGAGACATGCACGCTCGGCCCCATCCGATTCACCAGCGGCAAAAACGCCTTCTCCAGAAAGTCCGTCGGCGGCGCGTGCGGATTGTGCGTCCCACCCTCCAGTGTCAGCGTCGTCGGCCCCCCCGCCGTCAACAACGCCGGCAACACCGTCTGCAAGACCAGCGTGGTGCTCCCCGCCGATCCGATCGCAAACGCATACTCCCCCGCCATCGCTTTCCCCGGCGAAAACGCCAACTCCCGCGAACCAATCGCCGCCCCCTCCACGGTCGCCGCGCAGATCTTTGCCGCCGCATTGACCGCCGTCAGATGTTGCCGCAACAACCCCGGCTTCTCCCGCCCCGCGCGGATTTTCTCGATGCGAAACGCCTGGCCCGTCACCATCGACAGGCCCAGAGCCGTCCGAAGAATCTGCCCCCCGCCTTCGCCGATGGAACCGTCGATGGTAATCGTATTAGTCATCCGCCTTATCCCCATCCTTAATCACAAACCGTGCCGTGAGCTTCGCCACGGACGTGGCCAGGCCGGCGTCCTCGACAGATTTCAGAACCTCGCCGAAATCTTTGTACGCATCGGGGGCTTCGTCCTTCGGATATTGCCGGCAGTTGCTCAGGATATCATGGGCATCCAGCTCCTGGTCGATGGTAGCCTGATCCAATCGGCGGATGGCGTCCTTGCGGCCCATGCGGCGGCCGGCGCCGTGGTTGACGCTGTAACAACTCCTGGCGGCGCCCTCGGCGGCGACCATGATGACCGATCCTTCGCGCGGATTGCCGGGCAGGAGGATCGGATGGCCTGTCGATTCGAAGGGAGTTCCCTTGAGTCCGGGATGGCCGGCGGGGAAGGCGCGGGTGGCGCCTTTGCGGTGAACCCAGGCCGGTCGGTTGTCCACGATCTCCTTGCGGGCGATGTTATGGCTGATGAAATAGACCAGCGTGCCGGTCGTGCCGGGGAGGATTTCCTGGAACGCTTCGAGCACCTGGATATTGATCAGCATGTGATTGACCGTGGCGAAGTTCGCGCCCAGGGCCATGTCGTCGAGATAGGCATCGGCCTCGGGCGTGCCCAGGGGAGCGTAGACCAGCTCGCGGTCGTTGCCGGGGAGGGGGATGCTCCAGGTGGAGAAGCGTTCCTGCAGCGATCGGAATTGGCCCATCGCCAGGTTGTGACCGAAGCCGCGTGAGCCGCAGTGGGAGAGAAATGCGACGCAGCCTTCCCGCAGGCCGAACGCGGCCGCGGTGGCGCGGGGAAAAACTCCGTCGGCAAGCGAGACGATTTCGCATTCGCCGAAATGGTTGCCGCCGCCGTAGCTGCCGAGCTGGCTGATTTTCTCATCGAACTTGGTCAACTGCTGGCCGCGAAGATTTCGCTCGAGGCGCAGATTCAAGGCGTCGCGTGTTTCATCATGGCCGACGTGGAAGCTGTCCTCGCAACGGG
>Ga0302325_10017658_pt1 | contig 15073 bp, 12 predicted proteins | sample Palsa_T0_2_FD_201948 | JGI IMG/M metagenome (GOLD analysis project Ga0302325, IMG submission 201948) | Peat permafrost microbial communities from Stordalen Mire near Abisko, Sweden - Palsa_T0_2 | ecosystem: Environmental > Terrestrial > Soil > Palsa > Peat permafrost | place: Sweden: Abisko... | reverse complement strand
GGTGCCGGCTGCTCGATCGGTCATCGTGTGCGTCTCCCTTCCGTGAGCTCTTGATCTCTCCGTGTCATCTGCTGCGCACTCGCGCCCGTTCGTGGCGGGGTTGGAACGCTCCTGACCTGCATCCGAAACCGACCCAGGGGAGGCCCTCGTCGGCCGCGAGTGCCTTCCCGCGACCGTCGAGTGAGCGGAACAGTGAGCGGGACAGTGAGCGGAACACTGAGAGGAACGCTGAGAGGAACGCTGAGGGGAACAGTGAGAGGAATACCGAGAAGAACACTGAGATGCACACTGTAGGAGCGGAGCTCCCCGTTCGCGGGTGCTGGCGACGGTGTTGCTTCGCCGGGACCCGCAGGTGCATTGATCGGCCCGCCGCCACTTCCAGCGGGTCGCGAGAGCGGTGTGCCCGAGGGCGGGCGCGAAACTCGGGGCGGCGCCGGCTCGAGCATCGAACCGACCGGCAACGTTCCCGGGTCAAGGTCGTCCTGGTAGGGGGCTGATGGCTCGTCTCAACGGGAGAGACCTGTGACCGGGATGGCTCCGAGGTTCTGATGGCTTCACGGCTGCCCCGGGGCGGGCCGGAGCGGGCTTGCTGCCCACCCGCCGGAACCGCAAAGATGGAAAGATGGAGCGTGTCTCTGGCGTTCCGAATAGGCCAAGCCCGATGACCCTGGCGCCCGCGACCCGCGCCGCTTCGAACGCAGCGACGCGGCGCGCGAGCCCCCGGGCTTCCGTCGCCGGGAGGACGGCGTGAGCCTGGCCGGCATGGTCAACGCCGTCGATGCTCACGCCTGCGGGGAGCCCGGTCGCGTGATCGTCGGCGGTGTTCTCGATGTCCCGGGCGCGACGATGTTCGAGAAGATGGTGTACCTGCGTGAGCACCGCGACGACCTGCGCAAGCGGATGCTGCGCGAGCCGCGCGGCTACCCGGCGGCGAATTGCAACGTCATCCTGCCCCCGACCCACCCCGAGGCGGATGCGGGGTTCGTGATCATGGAGCAGGTCGAGTACCCTCCGATGTCGGGGTCGAACACGATCTGCGTGACGACCGTCCTCATCGAGACCGGGATGGTCACGGTATCCGAGCCGATCACCGAGCTGACGCTCGAGACGCCGGCGGGGCTGGTGCGCGTCCATGCAGAGGTCGAGGCGGGCAAGGTGCGGCGTGTGACGTTCCGAAATGTGCCGGCCTTCGCGGTTCACCTCGACACCCCGGTCGAGGTGCCCGAGCTCGGCACGGTGAGCGTCGATGTGGCCTGGGGCGGAATGTTCTACGTCATCGCCGAGGCGGCGCCGTTAGGACTCGAGCTGACAGCGAGCGAGGGACGGGAGATCGCACGGGTCGGCGAGATGATCAAGGCGGCAACCCGCGAGCAGCTCCCTGTTCGCCACCCCGAGAACCCGGAGATCGATGGTCCGACGATCGCGGAACTCTGGGGACCGCCCACTCGGGCGGACGCGTGGCGGCGAAACGCCGTCGTCGTCTCCACCGGAGCATTCGACTGGTGCCGTCCGGCGACCTGGACCGGTGCGATCGACCGCTCGCCCTGCGGCACCGGCACCTGCGCGGCCATGGCGGTGCTGCACGCGAAGGGCGAGCTGGCTCTGGAGGAGGAGTTCGTGCACGAGGGCGTGCTCGGCACCGTGTTCACGGGACGCCTGGTGGAGGAGACGAGCGTCGGCGACTATCGCGCCGTGGTGCCGCTGCTCTCCGGGCAGGCGTGGATCACGGGCTTTGCGACCTACGTGCTGGATGCGCAGGATCCGTTTCCCGAGGGTTTCACGGTGGGCGACATCTGGGGGTCGTGAGCCATCGCGGCGACCGCCCCCGCTGCACAGGGGCGCGCGGGTCGGGCCGAAGGGCGGCGGGGGGAGAGCCTGCCGTTCTCCCCCCGCCGCAGACCTGCTAGATACCGTCGTTGATCAGCCGGCCGACGGCGTCGAAGCGCTCCCGGTCCCGCTGTTTCCAGTAGAAGGCTCCCGCCAGCCCGACGAGGAACACGACCGCGTCGATCGGGCCGAGGTAGTTGGCGTAGTGGAAGCCGCTGCCGAGGAAGTTGAGGTTCTTGAAGAGCAGGTAGAGCACGACCGCCTGGCCCAGGAACGAGATCACCGGTGCGATCACCGTCTTCCAGAGGTGCTGCTCATCGGGATGCTGTGTGCGGAAGTAGTTCCAGATCGCGATCGAGACGATCGCCTGGACGGCGAGGATGATGATGACGCCCATCACGGCCATCAGACCGTAGAGCTGGAGGTACGCCTCGGAGTTCGGGTTATGGGTGCCGGTGAAGAGCGCGAAGAGCAGGATGATCAACGCCGCGATCGCCGTCTGCGTCAGCGTCGCGATGTGGGGGCTCTTCCAGCGGTCATGGGTGCGGCCGAGCGCCTGGGGCAGCACGCGCTCCCGCCCGAGAGAGTAGAAGTAGCGCGCCGCGGTGTTGTGGAATGCCATCCCGCACGCGAACGAGCCGGTGATGATCAGGTAGCTCAGGATGTCCTTCGCCCAGGTGCCGAGGAACGCCTGTGCCGGGATGAAGAAGAAGTTCGCCGAGTTGTTCTGGGCGACGTTCGCGGCTGCGTTGATCGAGCTGTACCCGGAGATCACGGCCCAGGCTGTGAGGGTGTAGAAGATGCCGAGCCCGATCACGGAGATGTACATCGACAGGGGCACGATGCGCTTGGGGTCTTTCGACTCCTCGGCGTAGTTCGGCGCCATCTCGAAGCCGACCCACGACCAGAAGGCGAAGAAGATGCCGACGCCGGCACCCCCGACGGCGAGCTTGCCACCTCCCGTGAAGCCCTTGAACGCGTTCACGGGGTTGATCGCCGCCGCAGCCACGTGGTTGCCACTCTGGAAGAAGATGCCTCCGTCGAACACGAGCAGGATGATCACCTCGGCGACGAGTGCGAGGCCGAGCACCCGTGCCGAGAGGCGGATGTCGAAGTAGGTGAGCACCGCGATCAGCGCGACCATTCCGAGTGCGAGCCAGAACCAGCGGACCTGCACGCCGTGCTGGGCGAGCTTGAGGTTGAGGAAGTAGGCGAACCCGCCTGCCAGGGACGCCTCGAACACCGAGTAGGCGACGACGGACGCGAACGCGGTGCCGAGCCCCAGTTCGCGCCCGAGCCCGTGGCTGATGAACGAGTAGAAGCCGCCGGCGGCGGTGATCTTGCCGGCCATCGTGCAGTAGCCGACCGAGAAGATCGCGAGCACGACAGTGGCGAAGATGAATCCGCCCGGGGTGCCGATGCCGTTCCCGAAGCCGACCGAGATCGGCACGTTGAACAGCATCGCCGAGATCGGCGCCGAGCCCGTGACCGTGAGGAAGAGCACCCCGAGCAGCCCGACCGCATGCTTGTGGAGAAAATGGACGTCCTCGCGCTGCGAGACGTCGTACATCGAGGCGCGGTCGGAGCCCGTACGCTCCTCCGCCCCGGCCGGAGCGTGACTTCCGGCGGCCGTGACGTCGCTCATCTGACTCTCCTTTCGTCGGGCTGTTGTCTCGGGGGTGGTCTTGTCAGGTGTTGTCTGATCAGGTCGTGGACATGAACACGTTCTTGAGCTCGGTGTAGTGGTCGAGTGCGTGCGGGCCGAGCTCGCGGCCGATGCCCGACTGCTTGAAGCCACCGAACGGAGTCGTGACGCGCACCGAGCTATTGGAGTTGATCGAGAGTGTGCCCGTGTCGATCGCCCGCGCGACGCGGAGCGCCCGCGCACCGTTCTCGGTCCAGATCGAGCCGGAGAGGCCGTAGATCGTGTCGTTCGCGATCCGGACCGCCTCGCCCTCGTCGTCGAAGGGGATCACGACGGCGACCGGCCCGAAGATCTCCTCGCGGGCGGCGCGGTCATCGTTCGAGAGCGGACCGAGCACCGTCGCCGGAAACCAGAACCCCGGCCCGGCGGGCACCTCGCCGCGGATCACGACCCTGGTCTCATCGACGTAGGAGGCGACCTTCTCGCGTTGGGCTGCCGAGATGAGCGGACCCATCTGCGTCTCCTCGTCCAGCGGGTCACCGACCCTCATGGCCTTCACGGCTGACTCGAACAGCGCGAGGAAGCGCTCGAGGACGCTGCGCTCGACGAGGATCCGCGAGCGCGCACAGCAGTCCTGGCCGGCGTTGTCGAACACCGCGAAGGGCGCCATCGCGGCGGCCCGCTCGAGATCTGCGTCCGCGAACACCACGCTCGCGGACTTGCCGCCGAGCTCGAGGGTGACGCGCTTGATCGTCCTCGCGGCGATCTCCGCGATACGGCGACCCACCAGGGTGGAGCCCGTGAAGGCGATCTTCGAGACATCCTGGTTCTCGACGATCCGCTCGCCGACGACGCGCCCGGGACCGACGACGACGTTCAGCACCCCCTCCGGCAGGCCGGCCTCGAGCGCGATCCGTTCGAGTTCGAGTGCCGTCAGGGGCGTCAGCTCGGCAGGCTTGAGGACGATCGTGTTGCCCGCCGCAAGCGCCGGGGCGACCTTCCAGCACGAGATCGCGAGCGGGAAGTTCCAAGGGACGATCAGCCCGACCACCCCGTAGGGCTCCCGGAAGGTCATGTCGACGCCGCCGTCCACCGGAATCGTCTCGCCGAGCATCCTCTCGGGTGCTCCGGCGTAGTAGCGGAACGTGTTCACGACCGTCGAGATCTCGCCGCGGGCGTTCGCCGCGATCGGCTTGCCGGCGTTGCGCGCCTCCAGTCGAGCGAGCTCCTCGTGGCGTTCCTCGACCGCGTCGGCGATCCGGAGCAGCAGCCGGGCGCGATCGCCGGGCGAGACGGCTCTCCAGGCCGGGAAGGCGGCCTTCGCGCGTGCGACGGCAGCATCGGCATCGTCGATGCCCGCCTCGGGCACCTCCGCCATCACAGCCTCCGTCGCAGGCTCGAGAACACTGAGGACGGCCTTCGTAGTGGTTGCCAACTCGCCTCCCCGGGCGGCGCCCGTCTCGGGAAAGGATTTGACATGGGTCCTTATCAAGGATCCGGGCAGGGTGTCAAGCAGCGAGACCGATGTTGCGGTCGCGGCACGATTTGGTATAGGACCCCGAACATGACCAATGAGCGCAGAGCCGGGGCGGAAGCGACGGGCGCAGGGTTCGTCGACAGCTCGACCACGAAGGTCCTCCCGCCGGAGTTCGACCGCAGGTACCCGGTCCTCGTGCGGGGCGACGGGGTCTGGCTCGAGGACTCCGACGGTCGGCGCTACCTCGACGCGATGAGCGGGGGTTCGATGGCCGCGACACTCGGCCACGGACGCCGCGACATCATCGAGGCCGCCCGCCGTCAGGCGCTCGAGCTCGCCTACGTCCACAACGAGCGGCTTACCAACCCGCTCCAGGAGCAGCTCGCCCGGGAGCTGGTCGAGGTCGCCCCGGAGGGCTTCACACGGGTGCGGTTCGTGACGGGCGGCTCCGAGGCGAACGAGATGGCGATCCGTCTCGCCCGCGCCTACCACGTCGAGCGCGGCGAGCCGAGCCGCTGGCAGGTGATCTCCCAGGCGCAGGCCTACCACGGGGCGACGATGGAGACCCTCGCGCTCACCGGCAGGCCGGGGCTGCACGGTCCGCTCGGACCGTACCTCGCCGCTCACCTGCACATCCCGCCGAGCACGCGCTGGCTCGACCCGACGGGGGAGTCCGCCCTCGAGGCGCTCGACCGCGCGCTCGAGCAGGCCGGGCCGGGGAACGTCGCGGCGTTCTTCTGCGAGGCGATCAGCGCGGCAGCGCTTCCGGCCCACACGCCGCCGCGCCGTTTCTGGGACGGGCTCGAGGAGCGCCGTCGCCGCCACGGGTTCCTGGTCGTGTTCGACGAGGTCGTCACGGGGATGGGGCGAACGGGGGCCTGGTTCGCTGGCAGCGCGACACCGCTCGTCCCCGATCTGATCGCGACCGCCAAGGGTCTCGGCGCCGGCTACGTTCCGATCGGTGCGGTGCTCGTGGCCGGGCACGTCTACGAGGCGTTCGCGAGCGGGTCGCGGCGCTTCACGCTCGGTCACACCTGGGACGGGGCGCCGCTGCCGTGTGCGGTCGGTCTCGCGGTCATGGCGGCGCTCCGTTCGGAAGGTCTCGTCGAACACGTCCGCGAGCGCGGCGTCCGACTGCGCGACGAGCTCGAGGCCGCGCTCGCCGGCATCGAGATGGTCGGCGAGGTACGCGGGCACGGCTTCCTGCTCGGGGTCGACTACGTCGACCCGCGCGATCGCGCGCGCTTCCTGCCCCCGGAGTTGCGCGTTGCGGGCCGGGTCGACGACGTCGCGCTCGAGACGGGACTCGTCGTCCTCTCGACCCAGCCGACGCGCGACGGCATGGCGGGCGACCAGACGCTCTTCGCTCCCCCGTTCACGAGCTCCGATGCGGAGCTCGCGGAGATGGTGGCGCGGTTCGCCGAGAGCGTGCGGCGAGTCGCCGGAGAGGCCGACCGCGCGCTCGACCGCGCGCCACACCTCGTGTCGGCGACGGGTGAGCGGGCATGAGTTCGCCCGACGGCCGTTTCCGCGCGCTCATCATCGAGCACGAACGGGCGACCCCGGGCGGTCTCATCTACGACTGGCTCGATGACCACGACGCTGAGATCGACGTGCTGCAGATCGACGTGGACGCACGCGAGGTCGACCCGGACGGCTACCAGCTGGTCGTTCCGCTCGGCTCCGAGCATCCGCCCTACGCCGACCATATCCCGTGGATCCCGCGCGAGCTCGAGCTGCTGCGGCGTGCACACGCCGCAGGCGCTTCCGTGCTCGGAATCTGCTTCGGCGGACAGCTGCTCGCCCGCGCCCTCGGCGGCCGCTGCTTCCGGGCGGACAAACCGGAGATCGGCTGGCTGCCGGTGCGTTCGCGCGATCCCGAGCTGGTCCCCGAGGGCCCGTGGTTCCAGTGGCACTTCGACGCCTTCGAGCCTCCTCCCGGCGCGCTGCTGGTCGCCGAGAGCGATGCCGCCGCGCAGGCCTACACCGTCGGCCGCCACCTCGGCGTCCAGTTCCACCCCGAGGTGACTCCGGCCATCATGGAGGAGTGGGTGCGGGTCTACCGCCACGAGCTCGACGCCGACGGCGTAGACGGGGACGCCCTGCTCGAGGAGACGCGCCGCCGCGCGGACTCGCACCGGTCGATGTCACGCCGCCTGCTGGATGCCTTCCTCGAGCGCGTTTCGCTGCCAGGCGGACGGAGCTGAGCTGGCGGCAGGCCGGACAACGGTTGCGCCACGCCGTCGGCTGCGCCGGCCGCCGGTCGAGTTCGACCGCATCCAGCCGCCCCGCGCCCACGAGTACGTCGCCGACCAGATCCGGCGTCACATCGCGCTGCGGCTGGTCGCTCCCGGCCAGGCGCTCCCGTCCGAGCGCGAGCTCGCGTCGATGTTCGGCGTGGGCCGCCCGACCGTGCAGCACGCGCTCGGCGTGCTCGAGGCGGAACGGCTCGTCGAGGCCCGGCGCGGTCGCCTGGGGGGGACGTTCGTCCTCGGTCCCGGCGATGACGCGAAGGTGATGGACGCGGTGATCGAGCGCCTGATGGCCCGACGAGCCGAGCTCGAGGAGCTCCTCGAGTACCGGAGCCTGCTCGAGCCGGCGGTCGCGTCCCTCGCCGCCACGACCCGGCACAAAGCCGACATGGCCGCAATCGAGCGGCCGCTCGAGAGCATGGCAGGCGAGCTCAGCGAAGCGGAGTACATGCGCTTCGACACCGAGTTCCACACCGCGGTCGCGGCCGCGACCCACAACCGCTACCTCACCCACGCAACCGAGGAGCTCCGGATGGAACTGAACGACGCCCTCAGCCTGCTGCCCGAGAGCGGGACCTGGCACCGTCGCCTCTCGCGCGAGCATCAGGACATCTTCTCGGCGATCGCCTCGCGTGACCCCGAGGGGGCGCGGGCGGCCGCGGAGCTGCACATGCGGGCGAGCCACACCGGCGTGCGCGCCGCTCTGGCGGCGATCCGCCGGCGGCGCACGGTCGGGGAAGGGGGCTAGAGCGTGCAGACTGAGATCAGCGCAGAGCAGACGAGTGTCTTCCCGCGCCTCCTCGATCTCGGCTACCCCAATGTCGCTCGCGGCGAGGGCGTCCGGCTCTTTCTGACCGACGGGCGCGAGATCCTCGACGCGTGCTCGGGCGGCGCGATGGTGGCATGCCTCGGTCACGGCGTTCGCGAGGTGGTGGAGGCCGGGACGGCGCAGGCGGAGCGGCTGGCCTACATCTACAACCACCATTTCACCAACGAGCCCCAGGAGCGTCTGGCGGCGCGTGTACTCGAGGTGGCCGCGCCGGAGATGGCGCGCGTCCGCTTCGTCTCCGGCGGTTCGGAGGCCAACGAGACGATGCTGCGGCTCGTTCGTCAGTACCACGTCGAACGCGGCGAGCCCGAACGCTGGCGCGTCGTCTCGCCCGCGCAGGCCTACCACGGGGCAACGATGGGGACGCTCGCGCTCTCTGGGCGGCCCGGGCTTGCGGGGCCGCACGCCCCCTATCTCGCGAGTCATCTTCACATCCCGCCGAGCACGTGGCGCTTCGACCCCACCGGACAGGAGGCGCTCGCGGAGCTCGACAGGCTGCTCGAAGAGGCGGGGCCGGAGACGATTGCGGCGTTCATCTGCGAGCCGATCAGCGCGGCCGCGCTCCCGGCCTACTCGCCCCCCGATGCCTTCTGGTCGGGGCTCGACGAGCGACGCACCCGATACGGCTTCCTCGTCTGCTTCGACGAGGTGGTCAGCGGCATGGGCCGGACCGGGAGCTGGTTCGCCTACCATCAGCTGCCGATCGAGCCCGACGTGATCACCGCCGGCAAGGGCCTCGGTGCCGGCTACTTCCCTCTCGCCGCGACGCTCCTCAGCGGGCGCGTCTTCGACGCGCTCGCCGCGGGCTCGCGTGAGTTCGAGCACGGTCACACCTGGGACGGCGCGCCGCTCTCCTGCGCGACCGGCCTCGCGGTACTCGATCAGCTCGTCTCAGGCGGCCTCGTCGAGCGTGTCCGCGAGCGCGGCCCACTCCTGCTGGCAGAGCTCGAAGCGGCGCTCGAGGGCCGGGAGCTCGTCCGTGAGGTTCGCGGGCGCGGCTTCCTGCTCGGGATCGAGTACGTCGACCCGCGCGACGGCGAGTCGTTCCTGCCCGACGAGATCGACCTCGCTTCGCTCGTCGACCAGGTCGCCTACGAGCACGGCGTGCTCGTCACCTCCTCGCACACCTCACCCGACCGTTTCGCAGGCGACCAGACGCTGCTCGCCCCCGCGTACACCTCGAGCGAGGAGGAGCTCGACGAGATGGTCGAACGCTTCGCTGGCGCGCTCGCCGACGTCGAGGTCCGGGTCAAGGATCGACTGGGATGAGAGCCCGGTGAGCGGGGTCGACGCGCTCGACGCGGCCGCGCTCACCGGCGCGAGCCCGCTCGGCGGCGAGGGGTTCGTCCTGCTCGGCATCCCGGATCTCAACGGCGCGATTCGCGGCAAGGCGCTTCGCCCGCAGGCGTTCGAGGCCGCGCTGCGCGAGGGGACGGTCTTCACCGACCTGCTCCTCGCACTCGATCCCACCGACCTCCCGATCACCGACTACGAGCGGTTCGGGATACGCTCGGGAGCGGGCGACATCATCGTGCGTCCCGAGCCGGACACGCTGCACGAGCTGAGCTGGCGCCCCGGCTGGCGGATCTGCCTTGCGACGCCCTACTGGATCGACGGGAGCGTCTGCGAGCTCGCGCCGCGCGAGGTTCTCCGCTCCACGCTCGAGGGCATGCGTGCGCTCGGCTACGAGGTGCTGGCGGCGTTCGAGTACGAGATCCGCATCCGCGACTCCCAGGGCCGGCCGCCCTCGAGCGGCATCAGCTACAGCCTCTCCGAGGTGATGCGCTTCGGCGAGCTCGTCACACGACTCACCCCGGCGCTCGTCGGGCTCGGGGTCGAGCTCTCCGCCGCCCACACCGAGGCCGGCCCGGGGCTCCTCGAGCTGAACATCGCGGCGCGCCACGCTCTGCGCTCGGCAGACGACGCGGCCCTGCTCAAGCTCGCCGTGAAGGAGGTCGCCGCCTCGCTCGGGCTCAGCGCGAGCTTCCTCGCCAAGACCACGGTGGGGGAGGAGGGTTCGAGCGGGCACGTCCACCTCTCCTGCTGGGGCGAGGAGGGAGACAATGCCTTCGCCGAGGGTCTCGGGCCGCTGCACGCCGCGGTCGCCGGGATCCTCGACCATCTCCCGGCCGCCTCGCTCCTGCTCAATCCGACGATCAACTCCTACAAGCGTCTGGTTCCCGGCTACTTCGCCCCCGTCAACGCGAGCTGGGGCGTCGAGAACCGTTCCGCCGCGGTGCGCGTGATCGGCTCCGGGCGACCGGAGCGTGCGCGCATCGAGTGCCGACGCCCAGGCGCAGATGCAAACCCCTACCTCGCGCTCGCCGCGCTCGTCGCGTCTGCGGCCGATGGCATGCGCCGTCGCGCGAGCCCACCGCCGCCGGTGAGCGGTGATGCCTCGGTGCAGGACGCGCTCCCGGCGCTGCCCGGATCGCTCGAGTCCGCGCTCACGGCCTTCGCCGCCGACGGCGTCCTGCGCGCCGGGCTCGGCGAGGCCTTCAGCGACTACTACGCCGTCTCGCGTGCCTGGGAGCTGAAGGCCTGGCAGAACGCCGTCAGCGACTGGGAGCGCGCTCGCTACGAGCGTGCGGTGTGATGGCGTTGAGCGCCGCGCACACCCCGGGGATGGTCCAGCAGAAGGACAACCTCTGCGGACCGTTCTGGGCCGCGCGCATCCTTCGCGACGCGGGCATCGTGACCTGGGACGGAGAGACGGTCGACGAGGACCTTCTCGCGCTGCGGGCCGGCACGGCGCTTCCCGGGCCCCACGGCGCGGTTCCTCGCGGCGCGGCGCACCACACCGGCTATCGCTTCGAGCTGCCGCAGGTGGCCGCGGAGGCGTCGGGGACGGCTGCCGCTGCGCTCGCGGCGGTGATCGAGTCGGCGTCGGGCGAGAGCCTGCGCTGCCTGCCGATCCGCGGCGGCTGGACGGGCGGGCGCGTCGCGGCGATGCTCGACGCTGCCTCGACGCTCGCCGGGGCGCGCCTGCTCGCGAACCTGCGAACCGGCGGCTTCTGGGGAAGCCGGCCGCCGCTCGAGGCGCTCGTCGCCGAGCTGCGTGGCGAGCAGGTCGACGGTCCCGCGCCCGAGTGGGACGTCGGGCACTTCTGCGAGCTCGAGCTGCTCGTGCGCGGCCCGGGTGGCGCGCTCGTGCTCGTCCACGACTCCTACCCCTCGCTCGGGTGGGAGGGCCGCCATCTGCAGCCGCCGCGCGCGGTCGCGACGGCGCTCGGGCGGGCTGACGGCCGCGAGGGGGGCGTGCTCGTCGTGACGCCCGCTGCGAAGGCCGGCGACATCGAGGCGCTCGCGGCCAGGCTCGGGCTCGAGATCGGGTTCTGGGACAACGGAACGAGCGGGGCGCCGCGGTGAGCACGGGCGAGCACGAGGCGGCGAGCATCGAGAGCGTCGTCGCCGCGTGGCGGGACGAGGGTATCCGCAACGTCCGCTTCGAACTGCCCGACATGCACGGGACGAGCCGCTCGAAGCTGATCCCCATCGGGCACGTCGAGCACTACGCGCAGAGCGGCCTCAACATGTACGGCGGCACCGTGGTGCTCGACAGCCGCTCCGACGTCGTGCCGGGAACGCTCTACAACGAGGAGGTCGCATACGCGGACCAGCTGCTTCGCCCCGATCCGTCCACGGCGGCGACGGTTCCCTGGGCCGAGGCGACCGGGCGCATGATCTGCGACGCGTTCTGGGCCGACGGCCGACCGCTCGAGGCCGCGCCACGCCACGTGTTTCGGCGCGTCCTCGACCGCTGCCACGCGCTCGGCTACGAGCCGCTCATGGGAATCGAGTCCGAGTTCTACCTCCTCGAGCGTGATTCTCGCCAGCCGCTGTTTCGCGGGTACCACATCTTCAACACGCTGCGGAACACCTACGTGCCCGTCATCGAGCGCATCGTCGAGGAGATGCGCAGCTACGGGATCGACGTCATCACGGCGAACTGCGAGTACGCGAGCTCGCAGTGGGAGATCAACTACGCCCCCGGCCGTGGGATGGACGGGCCCGATCAGGCCTTCAGCTTCAAGAACGGCGTCAAGGAGCTCGCCCACGGCGAGGGGCTCACCGCGACGTTCATGACCAAGCCCTTCCCCGACGGCGCGGGCTGCGGAGCCCACAACCACATGGGCCTGCTCAACCTGGAGACGGGCGCAAACGCGCTCTCGGAGCGGGGCGGGGAGTGGGGAATGTCGGCCGTGGGGCGCAGCTTCATCGCGGGCCAGCTGCGGCACGCCCGTTCGGTCTACGCGCTGCTCTCCCCGACCATCAACTGCTTCAAGCGGCGCCGGACGCATACCTTCAGCCCCACGAACGTCTCATGGGGGCTCGAGGACCGCAGCGCGTTCGTGCGCCTCAAGGGTGGCTCCGACGAGAGCCGGCACGTCGAGAACCGTGCGCCGACCGGGCTCTCGAACCCCTACCTCGCGGCCGCGGCGCTGCTCGGCGCCGGTCTGCTCGGCATCGAGGACGGGCTCGGGCTCGAGGCGCCTGCGCGGCCACCCGCCGAGGAGGATCCCTCGCGGCCGCAGCTCCCGCGGACGCTCGAGGAGTCGTTGGCGCTGCTCGAGGCCGACGCGCGTCTTGTCGAGCTGCTCGGGAGCGAGTTCGTGCGAGCATACGGCGTCATGCGCAGACACGAGCTCGGTCGCTTCGCCGACCACGTCACCGACTGGGAGCTCGAGGAGTACCTGGAGCTCTACTGATGCTGGCAGCAGACGAACTGGCGGCGCAGATCGCCCGCGGCGAGGTCGACACGGTCGTCGCCGCGCTCGTGGACATGCAAGGACGGCTGATGGGCAAGCGCGTGCACGGGGCGTTCTTCCTCGAGGAGGCGATCCACGGGCTCGAGGGCTGCTCCTACCTGCTTGCGACCGACATGGACAACGAACCGCATCCGGGCTACGGCATCTCGAACTGGGAGAGCGGCTACGGCGACTTCGTGCTCAAGCCGGACCTCGCCACGCTCCGGCCGATCCCGTGGCAGGAGGGGAGCGCACTCGTCCTCTGCGACGTGGCCTGGGCCGACGGCTCGCCGGTTGCGCCCTCGCCGCGGCAGGTGCTCCGAGCGCAGATCGAACGGGCGCGCGCGGCAGGTTTCGAGCCACTCGCCGCCTCGGAGCTCGAGTTCTACCTCTTCGCGGAGTCCTACGCCGAGGCGCACGCCGGCCACTACCGAAACCTGACGCCGTCGGTTCCCTACATCCTCGACTACCACATCCTCGCCACGAGCTACAGCGAGCCGCTGATCCGGGAGATCCGTAACGCGATGGTCGCCGCGGGCGTGCCGATCGAGAGCTCGAAAGGCGAGGCGTGGCCCGGCCAGCACGAGATCAACTTCCGCTACGGACCGGCCCTCGAGACCGCCGACAACCACGTCGTGTTCAAGAACGGCAGCAAGGAGATCGCCGCGCAGCACGGCTGCGCCGTCACGTTCATGGCCAAACCGGACCACACGATGATCGGCAACTCGTGCCACATCCACATGTCGCTGTGGGACGGGGCTGTCAACGCGTTCGCCGGCAGGCCGGACGTCTTCCGGCACTTCCTCGCCGGCTGGATCGCCTACGGGGGCGAGCTCGCGCTCTTCCTCGCGCCGTCGATCAACTCCTACAAGCGCTACGTCGCCAACAGCTGGGCGCCGACATCGCTCGCCTGGGGCGAGGACAACCGCTCCTGCGGCTTCCGCCTGGTCGGCCACGGTGCCTCGCAGCGGATCGAGACGCGTATCCCGGGCGGCGACGTGAACCCCTACCTGGCCTTCGCGGCGCTGATCGCGGCCGGCCTGCGCGGGATCGAGGAGCGGCTCGAGCCCCCGCCGGCTCAGGTCGGCTCCGCCTACACGGCCGAGGTGAAACGCGTCCCGCCCACGCTGCGCGACGCGGTCCAGGCGCTCGAGACAAGCGCGATGGCGCGCGAGGCGTTCGGAGACGATGTCGTCGACCACTACCTCCACTACGGCCGCACCGAGCAGCGCCTGTTCGACGAGGTCGTGACCTGCTACGAACGGGAGAGGATGTTCGAGCGGGGATGAGGCCCGTCGTCGGAATCACGACCTACCTCACCCAGGCGCGCTACGGCTACTGGGAGCACGAGACGGCGCTCCTCCCGATCGACTACGTAAACGCGGTTGATCGTGCCGGTGGGCGGCCGCTGCTCGTACCTCCGCTCCTCGACGGGGTCGAGGAGGCCCTCGACGCCCTCTCCGGCCTCCTCCTGAGCGGCGGCTCCGATCTCGACCCGGAGCTCTACGGCGAGGAGAGCCATCCGGAGACCTTCGGTGTGCATCGGCGGCGCGACGACGCGGAGCTCGCCCTGCTCCACGGCGCCCTCGCGCGAGACATGCCGGTGCTGGGCATCTGCCGGGGCATCCAGGTCCTGAACGTCGAGCTCGGCGGAGACCTCCACCAGCACCTGCCCGACGTTGTTGGCCACGAGCGCCACAAGCACGATCCGCCCGGCCAGTTCCTCTCTCACGAGGTGGAGATCGCGCCGCAGACGAAGCTGGCCGAGCTGATCGGGACGCGGACGCGTGTGATGTCCCATCACCATCAGGGCCTGCGGCGCCTCGGTGAGGGCCTCGTCGAGGCCGGCCGCGCCGAGGACGGCTCGATCGAGGCGATCGAGGTGCCCGGAAAGCGCTTCGCGCTCGGCGTGCTCTGGCACGCAGAGGTGGGGTCGGACCCCTCCCTCTTCGAGGCGCTCGTCGGGGAGGCGCGCCGTTACGCCGAGGCACGCCGTGGGGCGCCCGCAGAGGAGGGGCGCTGAGCGGCCGGCTGGAGGGGAAGGTCGCGGTCATCACCGGCGCCGCGGGTGGGATCGGCCGCGAAGCGGCGCTGCTCTTCTCCGCCGAGGGCGCCCGTGTCTGCGTCGCGGACGTGGCCGTCGAGCAGGGCGAGAGGACGGCCGCCGAATGCCGGGAGGGCTTCTTCCGCGAGGTCGACGTGACCGACGAGGCGAGCGTCGCGGCGATGATCGAGGCGACGGTCGAGCGCTACGGCGGCATCGACGTCCTCTACAACAACGCCGGGATCATGCCG
>Ga0302325_10017655_pt1 | contig 15074 bp, 16 predicted proteins | sample Palsa_T0_2_FD_201948 | JGI IMG/M metagenome (GOLD analysis project Ga0302325, IMG submission 201948) | Peat permafrost microbial communities from Stordalen Mire near Abisko, Sweden - Palsa_T0_2 | ecosystem: Environmental > Terrestrial > Soil > Palsa > Peat permafrost | place: Sweden: Abisko... | reverse complement strand
TTCTGAGTGCGGCACTGTTGATGCAGCGAAACTCCTCGCCGCTGGACCAGAGTCGGAAGAACTAGTCAAGAGAGTAGGCTTAGAAGCAGCGGAGCGTTCTTCCGTAATCTTATACAATTGGGATGCACTAAGACATATCTTGGACCGGCACGAAGACACGATTCGAAAAAGATGGACCAAAAAGACAAAAGCAAGGAAGAAAACTATCTTATATGAGGCTTGGGGAGGAGAGATGCCCCGATTACACAGGCCGGATATAAAATATCTCATTAAGGAAGAAACAGAACTGAAAACGGACGGAGTCATGAGACAGAGACCAATGGGGGAGTTCAAGTGGCCGCATATCAACCTGGAGGATCTGAGCTGCGACAAACCTATGCTCTGCTTGCTTAATACCCGCGCTCGATATCTTCCTGCTGTTTTTGTCTACCACGAGATTCAAAGCTGCAGCCTAGGTATTTCAAGCAACACGCTTGTCCCGTTGACATTGCATGGTTATGCCATGTACCTTGAGGGGGAGACTGTGGAATCCTATGGCAAGTTGATGGCTTTTACCGAAGACAGTCATCTGATTGGCGGATTTCAGCCTGGCATTGGGCTGTTAATACTGGAGATTCAACAGAAAATAATGGAATTCCTTGTCAAATGGTGCGAAACCTTACTCCAACAACCGGCACAGACTTTGATCGACCAATTCAGTGTTCCCACCGGGACTCTAGCGCCTATTCAGATCGCCTGCTCCTGGCCGACCATCGAGATTCTAGCTAGATACACTCCATATCTTGCTCCAGAAAGAACCAATTTCTCTGGACTGAAGGACTTTTTAGAAGCCAGGTATTTCCAAGCGCAAGACCATGTCTGGGCTTTGAGAGAAGACCCAGGATATTTTGAGGAGGTTGTTTACCAGTACGCCGATCATCAACCAGAAGGCCTCCTCGATTCTACGAATAAACCTCACCCGAATTATAACAAGCCTACGTTCTGGCGTGCAACGCTAGCAAATCTGGTCAGCGAGGCTTATCATTCGGTGATTATTTGGGATGTCCTTGTCAAGCAAGCCAAACTTGTGGTAGCTCTTCAAGAGCAGCATGCAAGCGCACTTGACGCAAAGCACGAACTTCCACCAGCTTACAAGAGGGAAATACAGCTATTAAAAGCGCTGCTGCTATACGTCAGTCATGTTCCACGCGCAAAATTGAAGCACACGCTACCTGCAGCCCCGCCAATCCGGAAATTCTTTGTACTCGCCAAGCTAGGGAACGGGCAAATGGTAGCGCGGTTTCGTGATGGTATGGATGGTGAGAATGATCCATTGCTAAGGGCTCATTTCGAACTACAAAATGATGGCGATTGTATACGTTTCGGCTATAAAGACTTAGTCGATGAGATGGAGCGAGTAGTATTCGCTCAGTCTGAGCAAGTGAAAAGGATAACACCCTTGATTGCTGAGTATTTTTCCGATCTTGGGCTTTCGGTGCTGGCAATGGATGAAATCAATAATTATCATCCATGGGCTGCCGATTTCGTCTCGAGTAGACTAACGGTCATGGAAGAGTTGTATCCTCAAACCTTTTGGGATTGGCAAGAATTGTGCGGAAAAGCACCGTCTTTTGCTTTCCATACGGTCGGCACCCCATCGCTGGTAGACTTCTCTTACCCGTGCGACCAGCGTCAAAGCAGGAACAATGCTATAGCTATGTGGAGAGCAGAGCGAAATCTCGATGTATTCTGGAAGGAGGTAGATAGGCAATACGAAGAGAAGACGGGAAGAACATTCGACAAAGCTTTCGCCCACCGATTTTCTGCCAGGCATGAGCTGGAGCGCATACCCGAGTGGATCGAACCCCTTGAAGATATGGTCATGGAGAACAAAGGAAGCCAAAAGGCGAAGGCAAAGTCTAACGATCTTCGTAAGGCGATGTCTGATTTCAAACTTCAGGACAAGAATTCTTCCATAAATGTCGTCATCGGTCAGGTTGTCGTGGATGATATCGTCTCGGAACTCAGTGAAGGAAACCCATCCAAAGGAAAGCGACATATAGAGGCAAGGATCAAGCTTGACCCAACTGCTTTTCGGGCCTTTAAAGCTCTCTTCTATACTCCATTAGAGCTAGATCGACCAGGGGACATGGCTTGGAAGGGCTTTCTTCACTTCATGTCTGCCATGAGTTTCTCGCCATTTAAGCTATATGGCAGCCTTTGGCACTTTAAGCACTCTGATGCACGCTCCATTCAGTTCCACGAACCGCTGCCATCTTCAACTGTCTCGCTTCGCACTGCGATGCGCATAGGGCGGCGCTTAAAACGCACCTATAAATGGCATCCTGATATGTTTGAAAAGGATTCGGCAGCTAGCATTTCATCGCGACGATTGCATGCTGTGGCAAGTGGTGGAACCTAGAGTTTTACAGCAGCCATACGGGCGGGAAGTGGTGACTGACCTATGGAACTCGCAAGGTGTAATTTTGAACTTCTGAAAGTGCAGAATGCTTTCACAGTTTAATTGTCCGGCGTGTTGGGTAATCCCATGAAGCGTAATTCCATCCTAACTTTTCAAAATCAAAGGAGCTACGTGAAAACAAAAACCACGGTAAGAGCAATGAGGAATGATGATCCAAGGTGCAGCAAAGTTACTTGCGTTGATTAGATGGCAGATGAACATTTTAATCCATCTCACAAATATTTCCGGGCGCTTGCCTCGAATTATGGACTACAAGCTATGAAGATTCTCGGGACAGAAACATAGATGTGCTGAAGGCAGTAAACCTCAATATCTAGAATTATCTTAGTTTGTTGCTTAGACGTGAGGTTATACATTTTCAGGGGGGTCCCATGCAAAACACACACGTGATCATGCTCAAGCGAGACGAGGCCCTGATTTTGTAGCTTGGGTGTCCGCTTTCGAAAATGAAGGTAAAAATAAGCATCACCAAGCATCGCGAAGCTTTCGCGGACTTTAAAGATGCCCATCCCTGCGATTGATTCGTCTCAATTTCAGTTCTTTGCCTCCCAGTTCCGCCGATCTGGCCTAGATTTGGGTGTCCGAGGGCTGTGTCAAGTGCTGGCGCAATGATACTCCCACGGTTTCAACTCTTGTCTTGTCTGCACCACATCCCTGCGGCAAGATCACCGTATGGACTATGGTCGCTGGATCCGGCGAGTTCGTTTCCATTTCTCATTTTCTGCGCCCGTAAATGGTTCAGGCGCTGGCCCTTGATTCACTTGCCTCCCTATGGAATAGGCAAACTTCTTGCCTAGCCATCCTTTCTCTTCTATACTCTATTTTTGGGGAACCAGACTTCTGGTATCTTCAAGTGTGTTTTTGCGTTCCTTTCTTTTACGAACACATTCTCTTCGCCGTGACAGCACCTTTGATAGGGCTTTTAATCATCTGTTTTATACTACATTTCATTCACGCGATTTTTTCAACCTGGGCTGTGCTCCATTCTAACCATACTTCTTTCTTTCCTCTCACGACTGCCGAACTCACGCACTTCATACCGCAATGTGGACTTCATCTTTGCTATGGCCGGTCCTGCTGGCTCAGAATGTGTTAGCTATCACTGTTGACACCACCTCGGCTGGTAAGCAGCTCGATCTCCCGTGTGGAGTTGTTGGACCTGGAAATACTAACCAAATAATGTACGACAGCCTCAATAAAGAGCGCCGCAAGCACCGTAGCCCACGGACTAATGAGCTTCTACAACGGGAACGACACAGTATGTTAGATTGTTCCTCGATAGTTGTGAGGAGTTTGGAACTGATGTCGAGCAGGGAATGGTACCAGGCCTATTACCACAGCCATATTTCTGGTGGGAAGCTGGAGGGATGTTCATGACTATGATCGATTACTGGTCTCGAACTGGCGATTCATCATACAACGACCTGATCTCCCAAGCTTTGTTATTCCAAGTCGGCACGCAGCAAGATTTCATGCCCGTCAATCAAACCAAGGACGAAGGAAACGATGATCAAGGTTTCTGGGCCATGGCAGCGATGCTTGCAGCAGAGACAAACTTCCAGAACCCTCCCCCAGACCAACCACAATGGCTAGCCCTCGCACAAGCCGTGTTCAACGAGATGGCTTCTCGATGGGATACCACGACCTGTGGTGGTGGTTTGAGGTGGCAGATCTTCCAGTTGAACAATGGCTTCACATACAAGAATAGCATTGCGAATGGCTGCTTCTTCAATCTTGGCGCTCGACTGGCACGGTACACTGGCAACGATACCTACGCTCAATGGGCAGAGAAGATCTGGGACTGGGAGGAAGCAATCGGGTTGATCGACAGCTCCTACAATATCTACGACGGCTCATCCGACACCGACAACTGCACGGAAATCACTCGTCTGCAATGGACCTACAACGCAGGCATCTACCTCCACGGAGCAGCCAATATGTTCAACTACGTTCGTCCCTCTCCTTTCACCCTTTGAAACTCCTACTAACCCTCCTCCAGACCAAGGGTGACCCCACATGGCAAGCACGCACCGCTGGCCTCCTAAAACAATCCGACATCTTCTTCACCAACAACGTGATGCAGGAGCAAGCCTGCGAGGGCGTGGGAACCTGCGACACAGACCAGCTGTCCTTCAAAGCCTACTTCTCCGCCTGGCTGGCGCAGACCACCGTCCTGGCCCCCTTCACCTACACCTCCATCGCGCCTCTCTTGGCTGCATCCGCCACAGCTGCAGGGCAAGCCTGTTCCGGGGGCAATCAAGGCACAACATGTGGCTTCAAATGGACGACGGGGGCCTACGACGGCACGACGGGAGTGGGACAGCAGATGAGCGCTCTGGGCGCTATCAACTCTGCCCTGGTACAGGTACCGCAGGAGAAAGTCGTGGTGCCCGTGACGAACAGCACCGGCGGAACGAGTGTTGGGAACAACGCCGCTGGGGTCACGGCCCCGATGCTGGGGCTGATGGAGGATCATTCAGCGCCCGTCGAGACGCGAGATAAGGTTGCTGCGGGCTTCCTCACGTTTGCGGTTGTGAGCAGTGTTATTGGGGGCAGTGTGTTTATGGCTTTAGAGAGCTAGGGCCTGTCTTCCATGGTTCTTCCTTTCCTTTTTCCTATTGATAAGCATTGCGTAGGCGTTTTGGGTGCAAGTGTCATGATGGGAAACTTGTGTAGTTGGACGGGCTTCGATATGATCATCACTGGTACGAATTTTGAGGCCATGATCTACTAAAATCCATCTATTTTCTTCTGAGAAGTAAACGTTAGGAGAGCCCCATATCCGTTGCCAACTATTGTCGAACTGTCGAGTCAACTATGCCTCTTGAATCAGAAGTACCAGCCAATCCATCCCCGCGAAAGACCTGATCACCTAGCTTAGCAGTCAAATGGCCCCTGTCTGCGAATTGACGAGATCCATTGAAATGAATACATAACGGTGCTCACATGTCACTCTGTGAATGAACCATGAAAGTAGTCCCTGGACCAATTTTTGGATCAGGCAATGGAGCCAGCCATACATCATAGTTGTCATGTCAAGTAAATAGCTAAAAATAAGTTATGATCGGAATTTCAGTCAAGTCTCATTCATTCTTATCCAATAGCATCCTCTTTGCTCAAGCATCCACAACCCCCTTTCCAATATATACAAGAAAGCCTTCCTCCCTCGTCCTCTCCTGCCTTGACTAAAAGTATGCTATCCCAAAGGAGTGGACGGCCAACGCCATTAAGTATCCTCCAATTAATGATACCCACGTACCAATGCAATGCCCGTTTTCCAATACCATGAAATGCTTATGAATGACTCAACCTCGTCCACGCCTCTTTTCTGGCCTCGTCTCTCCTTACCATATAGCCATCATAGCAGCCACTGCCACAATACCAGCGAAAACGCTACCCTTGATGCCTTTTTCCTGTCCGACACCAAGTTTGTCGGCACCGCTCTTGCTGGTGCCTGACGGGCCCTGCACGAACCCTGTCGCGGTTGAAGATCCTGAATCCGATCCTGACGAGGAGCCCGACGAGGAGCCGGAGCTTCCGCTGGATCCATGGCTGTCAATTTGGGCGGGACTGCCGCCGCTGACACCAGGGATAGATTGGGCCGTTGACGAAGGTGAAGCTCCTGATGCTGTACCAGAGGAGGCTCCGAGATCCATATCGAGCCCGGTGGCCAGGAAAGAGCCGAGGACCGTGGCGTTGTTGCCGTCCGCTACAGTGAGGTTGGTGCCCGAATACCCGTCATATGTGTAAGATACACCGGTGCTGGTGCCAGGGGCAGAAGTTGCATTGAAGCAGTTCACGGTGACGGAGGTAAACGCAGCGTAGTAGTACCCGTTGTTCTTGATATCAGCCGAATTCCAGTCGACCAGTCCTCCAGCCCAGTCAACAGTACCCTGACCATTAGAGGCAAGCCCAGCAGGCCAGAGAGAGAGTTGTACACGAGAAGGAGTTTGCGGGAAGTCCCATTGATTGCCAGTTGCATTCCAGGTGTCGGATCGCATCTTCGTCCGGCCAACTTGTCCATCGACTGACCATTTGATGTAGTCAGGAGTCCATTCAATCTCGTAGGTATGGTAGTTCTGAAAGGTATCTGAAAGCGAGATGTTCATTCCGTTGTTATCTGTAAAGACGTAAGTATCTTGGCGACGCTGGCTTGTTGTTCCCACTTACAATCAGGAGTGCCTTGGTTATAAAAATTGGATTGAGCAACCTCCAGATCCGCTCCGACGAATTCGTAATCGATTTCATCCTTTACATCAGAAAGGAGAATGAATGCAGTAACAACACCCTGCCCTCTGCTTGTCTTGAACTTGGCCTGTACATTTCCGTACCACATGTAGTGCGTGCTGGCGAGAAGCGTTCCCACAGTACCGGGAGCCATTGTCAAGAGTACATCACCATTATACGAAACAGGATTCCCACTCGAGACCCAATCCGCTTTTGTTGCATCTCCTAGGTATTTGGTATTGGGTGCGATCGAGTCCAGGTTCTCGAACGTGTATGTTTGGCTTTGGCAGACGGGTGCTGGTGTACAGGAGTTAAGGGAGAATGAAGATCGAGGATCACAACCCCCTAGACAATATGCTCCTACACCACATTGGCCGTATTCTAAAGATATCTGTCAGTCAATTTCCAACCTCAATTCCGGGTTGAAAGAAGTCCACTCACGCGAGCAACAGGGGGCAGACTCAGGACATCTACTACCCAGATTACAGGTCTGAGCCAAAACAGTGGAGGCCGTAGCTAAGGCCAAGACGAAGGCCGATGTTCGAACCATTATGTATGTACGATGTCGATTAGATCGATGCTAGGAAGAGACGATTTGGCGAGGCGATGGCCTCCTGGGAAAAGAAGATGATTAAACAGAGTAAAGATGCAGGAATGCCGCAGAAGCCAAAGACGTGCGGTTGCAGGTAGAACGACGTGCCAGTGGCTAATAAGGTGATGATGATCTCCCAAAGAGCTTACCGAGTTCGATGTCGGTCGCTGTTTCCTTGAAATAAAGGCGGTCCGGATTTATGCGTTCTTGATCCTGGCGCGGAAAAAACGTCGACACCCCCTGAGAAGAGAGAAGTTTGCGATTGGAGTATTAAAATGCGCGTAGTGGAAAGGAAATAGCGAGTGTCGATAGTGTTCCAGCGAGGGGAATTGGACCAGATGTCCGTGGATGTCGATTGTCGATGTCGTGAAGAGATGATTGCGGAGAGAGAGAGAGGGAGAGGGAGAAGGAATGGAAGAGAATGGTTTTACGGATGATGGGGCCTGGCAGACCGGGGTGGCTGGGTGCTGGCGGCTTGGCCACCCACCACTCCACATCGACGGTCGACCTCGGAAGAGACCTCCCAAACACTCAACACGATGCAACACCCAGCAAATCGCGCCCGGCGCTTCAAAACGATCGCTCTGCTGCTAACACCTTCCAGAGCTAGCACCATGTCGCCACCGCCAGACCAGTCATTCGTTCCTCACATTCCGTCCAATCACCGCCGCGCTTCTCCTGAACCCAGTCCTATAATTATCCACCAACTAGCCTATTTGTACATAGTGCGCTCTTTGATGTTTCTTCCGCGATGAAGAAAAGAGGGGGCAGATCTCGTATTGATGCGCTGCTCTTTCCGAAGCAAGCTCGTTTTGCGGTCCGTGAATGGGAAACATTGAGGCGGCACACGGCCATTTGGAATGTGTGGCTGCACGTGTGACAATTACATACCATTACGAGTCCGGTACCGTGAGATATTATTGAATGAAAGGTCGAGAAATATTGTCCCTCGCAGTACTTGCAAACCTAACTCATCAGCTAGCCCTTAACTGCCTTTGCATACTTGTGTAAATTCTCACGGTGGATATGTTCAAATAAGGTTGAATATGCATAATCGGAAATAACTTTAAACATGATGCGACTTCGCGAGTATGATGAAATGCAGATGTTCTCCCACGTCCACTGCAAGGTGTCTCCCTGGTTGTACGCTCTATGTTCCTCACTGCAGTCGCTTCCATTTCCACGCACAAGTGCAGATATCATGTCGCACCGTCAGTAAAGGCCAATGCTGGAAGAAACAGTTAAGGAAGGTCCAAGTCTTGACCGAACACTCCCCCTCACTTCCCCCTAAAACCCTGCAAGCCTCCCGGCGGCACTTGCCCCCGCCACCGCAATGGCTTCGAGGTTTGGTTTGAAACTACGACGTGCTCGATGTACTCTTGTCCAGTATTTTGCATTTGCGCTCTTGTCTCGTGCCGGTACTCCGTACCAGTACGCGCGAGGTACCCCGCAAGCCACAAAAGAAGCAATTCTTTGCCTCTATCACAAATTGTGGCTGAACATGGGTACGGACAGCGGCATGCTGGCACGTGCCCGGTCGAGTGAATGGCTTCGATTTACTTGAAGATTTTTATAACTTTCAAAGGTCCTGAACCGCAATCCTAACCATGCTGTCCGGATTGTGAGATGAGAAACAGTTTGCTGTTGGTGTTTTGTGCCGCGGTTTCTGGTATTAGACGTTGCTCCTGTAGATCATGACAACATAGGTATCTTTTTCTAAATCTGGACAGTGCAGTTCCAAGAACCTGGTCAGGCCTCGCATGCCACCGGTAAGGTGCAGATTTGACAGCATGGGAGGCATGCAAGAGTCCGAAGGCTCAAGATAACGAAGCTCTAGAATTCGAGGTCCGAATCCTAGATATCAAGCATTTCCTGTCTTCAAAGTCGTGATCAGTAGAGGCGCATCACTCAATTTCACGAAGGAGCCAACATAAACTCCTAGAGGCAGGTAAGGCAAATCTTCGAATTCAAAGAGGTATCCTTCGCGCATTTAACACCTTTATTCCACTGGGTATTCCCATTTGCCTTTAACTTCCAAGTCGTAGAATTCAGTCCCAATCATGCAGGAGACATTCGTGGAAGACGCATCCTTTTCATTCATCGTGAAGCCGGAACCAGACTATTGAGAGAAGAATCGAAAATTTTGGTGAATTAGACGTGCATGGAGTACCGAATCGAAAAAGTAAATTCCCGCCTGCGCCATAGCCAGATGCGGCCGCACCGTTGATGCTATTGAAGACTTTGCAAGTAGACAAGGGAAAAGTCAATTGTGACATCGGGGATTGTACGTAAAGAGGCGGGTGGCTGCTGCGTTAATCGAAGCCTTCCAGATTCCGATCGTAGAGCTACTAGCGGTTCTGTCGAATAACGGTAGCTTCGTCTCAAATCCAGAAACCCCTTATTTTTGGCCGAAATGCTCCTTGGCATACTGCTCGCATGCCTACATAAATGTCAACATAAGGGTTCCAATATGGATTTGCCTGGGCCAACCCACTTTCGCAGGCTTTCCAACTTTCTTGCCAATTTCCTTCCACTTATTGTTCTCGTATTCTTTGATCGCATTCGCGAGAGCTACGCTCTGTCAGAGTGTCAGCGACTGATACTTGATGGCAATGCTGAGAAGCATACTTCATCCTCAGCGAACTCCGCATAATGCATATCCTTTGACTGGTTAGTCTAGACACCTTTGATCCTGACTAAGATTGAGCTTACTTTGTACCAGTGCTTTTTGACGCTTCCTTCGGTTCTGCTCGGAAACGTCTAACAGTACAAGTTTAGTTTCGAAACTCTTGTGCGACCCCAGGGCCCAGATTCTTCTATATCTCACCTTTGCGATCTCTGACCAGGTACTGCCCGCATCCCGCATTGTCTTCAACCTCTGCTCTTCTGCGGGAGTCCAGGGGGTATTCGTTCGGCTCTTCTTTGCCGGAGGACCCATTGGGGAAGAAGTCATGCTGGGTTCATCAGCAGGAGGGGGACCTCCCGACGAGCTGGATGGGCCTGACATTGATGGAAGGGGTGTAGGTCCTGATCCTGATCCTGATGCGCGTCTTTTGTTTCGCGGTCCTGTGGGCGACGAGCTTTCTGGCTTGACTGATGTGTCAGCGGTGGTTGAGTGGCGAGCTTGGGAAGGTGATTTTGGAGTAGACGTCTCGGCTTCAGTTTGGTTTCCACGTTTAGACATTGGCGACGAGAGTAAAAGTGATGCGCAGCCGTCTGCTCTTGAAAGTGTGTAAAATTAGGAAGGCGGGAGAGAAGCGTCCAGTTTGTTATGCGCGATTCTGGACCCGCTGGTCTCGCGCGTGGATTGGTTGAGGAAGATCGTCGGGGTATGAGGCTGGAGACTGGGGTGCAGAAGTATCTGGTACTTCTGATATTTGAGATCTCATGTACTTCGGAAGGAGTAGATCGTGGTCAACAGGGCCGACATGCCTTTTTCTGCATATCCCGCTGCTGAGCCGTAGAGTTGCCTGACCCGACTATGCTTCAGCTGGGGAGCAACCAGTAGTATATCAAGCAAGAGAATATAGGTGAGAGAAACTTCGTACAGCATCCACCGGAGGGGGGTAAATTGCGCTCAATCTGAAGGGCGAGGTACGATGGTTGCTGTGATCTGATGACTTCACAGTTCAGAGGTCTCTCGGAACATTTAAGTACCCCAGCGGTACATTTCATGCAGAACGCTGTAATGAGATGTCATTGAAAAAGACTTTGGCAAGGAACGGCAGCTGGTGCAAGAAATAGCAATGCCTGTCGTCTGTGACCGGGCCATGCGGTACTTGCAGAGTACTTCGAGCGGCTGGCGGGCCAGTCTCAAGCCTTCCACCCATGAGTAAACGCCTCTCGACAGGGTCCGCAGGGTTAGGGTAAGACATGAACTACTTGTCATCACCCGTTGTCAGCCAGATCGCTCGCCGCTGATGGTGCTGCTGGAGCTCCCCGAGGTACTCTTTCGGGGCTTGCTCTGTCCGGCTAGAACTGCTTGCATGGGCGGGAAAGGTGTGGGTGCAGAGTTCCATTTGCCAGTGTTGGCTCACTGGAGATCGCCAGTCCCAAGCCTGCGTTTTAGAGGATGGCGTTGTGTTACCGTCGAAAGGAGCATGGGGCTGGAGAATGGCCGCTGTCAAAGGCCAACGAGGTTCACGGAGGTAAGATGCTGTGTCGATTCTTGTAATGTTTCTCCGAATCAACAGGGCTTGGGGCCAGGGAGAACGGTGGGCAGCGATTATGCTTCCTATGGCTGGAGATTCCAGCGAGTGGAGGTCGTGGAGGGAGTGGAGGTCTGCATGGCTCTGAGAGCGTGCAAGTAGAGGCGCACTTGTTACGGTACGGAGTTGGTACAAGCGCACGCCGCGGCTAGTGCAGTTGTTACCGGGTGGTCCGGCCGGGAGGAACTCAGAGCTCAAAGCTCAGAGCTCAGCCTGGCACCCGCTCCCAGGCCATGCAGAGCTTCTGCTGTGAGTTTATTTCACTCTCTCGCATGAATGGTGGAAGCTTTTGGGGCGTGATTGGCACGGGCATTTGCCAAAACCTGCTGTCCCAGAGCAGCTGCAGCTTCTGGCTGCATGTGGCATCACGAGTCTAGTCCAGGGGAGCTGCGAGCTGGGGAGCTGGAGAGCTGGGGAGAGCTGGGGAGCGCTGCTGCTATCTAGCAGCATTTTGCAGATGGCGGGGTAACCGCGCTTGTCCACCACGGTCCTGCAGAGGATTGATGAGGGAGGGCACAAGGGGGGGGACTGTACAGAGAGGTCCCTGTCAATTGTCGATGCTGTGAGCTGCAAGGCTAGCACCTCCAGCGGGGTTGATGCCATGCGCGTATTTGCCATATTGCTTTGCAACCTCGTGATGTTAAGCTTCATCCCTCTGATAGCAATATTCCTTTTATTAATAAGAGGTGCCTCATATGCCACCGGCAGGGAGTGGAGAACAGGTGGTACGGGCTGCTTCGCAAGTACAAGCTGTAGCACTGGTAACTGCTGATATTATCGGCTCAGACAGACTCAATGAGTTATTGCCATTCCCCGCAAGCTGGCGCGGGGATGCTTGATGGTGCTGGTGCTATCGAGCCACTTCGTAGCCTCTCCTCTTCCGCAGCTGGCTGCACAAGTATCGCGGCGTAGTGGTACAACACGGCCGTCCAAATCTTGCAGCTTCATGCCGGAAACGAAACGAAACCAAATCTATGTTCCCGATGTACCTTTCAAGTCACTCCCACCCCTGCCGTTGGGGCTTGATTACCATGCGGCGTGCGCTGATGGAGCTTGCCTTGTGCCATTTTTGGGCCGCTTATGACAGTAAAAGCCCCAATCCCTGGCGCCGTCATGCGCTGCGAATCGGTGATCACCTGTGGGCCAGGTATGGCGTCGTTAAAATGGACATCATTTTGTCTAGAAATTCCCCGCCACTCGAATACATCCTTGATTTTGGAATTGCTCAAGTCGCTGGATCTTGGCTAGAACTAGTCCTTCCCATCAAGCCCAAAGAGTTCCAGATGCTGTGTCCTCGCCATAGGATATGAGAAGAGTCCAACCTGGTCGGAGGTTGTGCGAACGAATATCTCGGCATCCGGGCTTAGGTTTAAATTTCCAGATCCTTGGGCTTGCTGCCACGCGTTGGCTTGGAGGGAATTATTAATATCCAGCGTTTCGTTTCAATCCCATTGATTGTGGCGCAAGTTAGTCCTTTCTCGTCGTTCGCGATGTCAACGCGATGTTGACGCGACGTTGCATGGCCGAAAGAGATTGGGAGGATTGGGAGGCTTGCCCCAAAGGATGCCTGACCCGCCCCGTCCTCCGGCCCGAGAGCCCTTTCGCTGCCGGCCGCGACTTAACTATCGAACATCCCGAGAAGTGGGTCGCCCACAACTTTCTTCACTGCTATTGCACGAAGTGACAATTATCCCACCGAGCGCAAATGAGAGATAATTCTACTTTTGTCCTCCTGCAGGATATGTCCCGAGTACCTCCGTTGCAGTGTCACCTCGTCGTGCACGAACCGATCTGATTGCTCTTAATTCCCCGCGTGGGAAGCTAGGGGTCTAATCTTAGTATCTAATTTTGTGTTGACTACGCTTCCCTCCGCTTCCCTGCCAAAAAGATGCTTGGACCTCTTTTAAATCGTGTCTTTTCGGCGGCCAAAATGCCCAATGTGATCCGGCCTGCATGCAACAAATCCTTGTCGGGAGGCTGCCACTGCATTCAAACATCTGATAGTGGGGAACAGCAACTCCATAACGCAAAGTCACTGCGAAGCTGAAGAAGATGAAGTGTAGAATTTTTTTTCTTTTTTCTTCAACAACTTTATTTTTGTTTTTTTGATTGCTCTAACGTTCGAACGTTGAACAACGATCTTCACATTAGAGAGGCATAGCATGATGGCAGCATAGCTCAACGTCCCCGATAGAGTTGTGCCCATAATAAGCTGAACCATGTAGAAGTCTAGAAGATAATGCAGAATCCTACGACAACCGGTGTCCAAAATAGGAGGAATGCAAACCTCACACGTGCCACTGTGATACAATGAAGCCATGAAGATTCCACAATCCTGAAGGCATCTTCTATCTGAAGCAAAACAGCTGAGGAGTGGCAATAACATCCCAATGCATAGATGATAATTCTTGACATTATGACTATTACAATAACGCGGGGTAATCACAAACACTACTGTGCTGATTCCTCTTCACGAGTAACTGTTCCAAAAACCCTTCAGTTTGAAGCAAAACTGATTATAGGAGTTGGGATAAGTTCTGGACGTCGGAATGACATTCAGCATTATGATTTCAGTGTTCCAATAACGCGGGATGAATTACAAAACGATTCTTGTTCTCATTCTCCTTCGCCACCCTGACTAATAAGTATTGTATTGTAGAATACTTAACCAAAACTTTCTGGAGTTCATCCATTGTCAAAGGCATCTGTCATCCGTGTTGACAACCCCCAGACCCGATATAACACGAGCGGATCAAATGTTCCCGAGAGACTTACTCGGCCATCTTGGCAGAGGGTTCGAAACAGAAACAAAGTTTGCAATCTCATAGAACTCGAGAAGTGCGGAGGATTCATACTTTAAATCTCCAAAAGCTCACACGGAAGGAAGCTAGCCCCCACGAATACAGGCATGAAAGAAACGCAGGAGGAAACAAATCTCAAGCAACAACACAACGTGTTTCAAGGTCGGATAAAACACACCGCATGAGGGGTCCTTGCTACCCTTCAAAATCGTCATTTTGCACTCATCGATAACAGCGCTTCCCAGAACCTGTGACGGCGGTAAAGAGGTGATCGTAATGCCTTGGGTGTCCAGATTTGGCTAGAGGGTCCCGGTTGAGGTTCCTCGAGACAGCACCCGAACAATCTGCGTTTGAGGGTTTCGCAAATCCGCGCCACTGAGGCCAGATTCGTGATGGGTGGGGCTGCCGGTACTGTCAGCGGCAAATTGGGATGGGGATGGGGATGGCAATGGGAACAATACAACGTTCGCCCAGGGAAGATCGTTGCTGAAGACTTCAGATGATTCCATCTGATCTCGAAACCGCGGGCATCAAATAGCCAGGCCCGCTACCAGAGGAAGGCAGATAGATTCATCGCCCATCAACACTAAGTGACAATCAGCCCATTCCGAAGCAGCCCCAATAAGAACTTACCCTAGCTTCAACTCCCCCCTCGCTCCTCTCCCCTCTTTTCCCCTCCCCTCCTCGTTCCTCTCTCCCAGGGCTGCCTCCGGCCCTCCACACCTTAATCTCTAGCAGCAACAGCAGCAGCAGCCTTACGCTTGGCAAGCCACTCGGGCCCTGCT
>Ga0302325_10017654_pt1 | contig 15075 bp, 12 predicted proteins | sample Palsa_T0_2_FD_201948 | JGI IMG/M metagenome (GOLD analysis project Ga0302325, IMG submission 201948) | Peat permafrost microbial communities from Stordalen Mire near Abisko, Sweden - Palsa_T0_2 | ecosystem: Environmental > Terrestrial > Soil > Palsa > Peat permafrost | place: Sweden: Abisko... | reverse complement strand
TTGGAGATCACCCGTTCCAGCAGGCCGGCGTCGCCCATCGCGGTGGTTCCGTCGACCTCCACCTTGACCTGGTCCAGGCTGCCCCGGCCCAACATCGTGCTGCGTCCGCCGATGCTGACGATCGCGCGCTGCACGACTTCTTCGAGATACACCTCGGTCAGCTCGGGCTTGACCACGCCCGCGGCCAACCGGGACGAGTCCAGCAGGTTGGCCACCAACGAGGTGAGCTGATCGACCGACTCTTCAACGGTGGCAAGCAATTCGCTGGTGTCTTCCGGCGAGAACCACACATCTTCGGCACGCAAGCTGGAAACCGCTGCCTTGGCGGCAGTCAACGGGGTCCGCAGATCGTGGCCGAGCGCCGAAAGCAGCAGACGTCGCAACTCGTCGGCCTCGGCGAGCGACTGCACCTTGCTGGCCTCTTCGGCGAGCTCGCCGCGTTTGACCAGACCGGCGGCCTGCGTCGCGACGACGGACAGCACCCTGCGGTCGCGGCCGGTCAGGCCACGCCCGGACATCAGCAACCAGAATTCGTCGTCGCCGACTCGCACGGCGGTATCCGCGGAATCGACTTTCGTGCAAGGGTTTACGCCCACTCCCGCGACCGGCTCCGGGTGACCGTCGACGTCACGCACCAGACACACCGCGCGCTGGGAGTAGGCCTCCCGCACCCGCTCCAGGAGTGTGTTGAGATCGGCGCCGCGCAGCACCGACGAGGCGAACAGCGAAAGTAGTTCGGCCTCCTGGCTTGTCCGCCTGGCCTCGCGGGCACGGCTGGCCGCCGCATCCACCAGAACGGCGATCGCCATCGCGACACCGAGCAGGATCACGATGGTCAGCGCGTTGCTCAGGCTGGCGACGGCAAACGAATTCCGTGGCTCGGTATGGAAATACACCAACAGCGCGCCGGATATCAGCCCCGACAGCACAGCGGGAGCCACACCGCCGAACAATGCGACGGCGATCACCCCGGCGAAGAAGATGGCGGTCTTGCCGCCGACGTCGAGCGTCGGGTCCAGCCAGCGCAACGTGATCGCCAGGATCGCCCACGGCAACGTGAGAGCGGCCATCCAGGACACGATCTGACGGGCACGCGGCGAGATCGACGAGAACGGCAAGCCGCGGTTGGCCTGCTCGTGGCTGACCATGTGGACGTCGATCTTGCCCGAGTTGTTGATCGTTGCCGCGCCGATTCCCTCGCTGAAAATGCTCGCCCACCGCGACCGCCGTGAGGTGCCGAGCACCAACTGGGTTGCGTTGGTTTCGCGCGCGAAGTCGAGCAGTGCGCTCGACACGTTGTCGCCGACCACGGTGTGGACAGTGGCGCCCAGGCTGGCGGCGAGTTCACGGACGTTACCCATTTCGCGTGGCGACACACCCGACAGCCCGTCGCCCCGCACGACGTGCACCACCATGAGCTGCGCGCTGGACTTCGACGCGATGCGAGATGCTCGGCGTACCAACGTTTCGGATTCGGCGCCGCCGGTGACCGCGACGACCACTCTTTCGCGCGCCTCCCAGGTGTCGGTGATCTTCTTGTCGGCGCGGTACTTCGCCAGCGCGGCGTCGACCTGATCGGCAAGCCAGAGCAGCGCGATCTCACGCAGTGCGGTGAGGTTGCCGGTGCGAAAGTAGTTGGTCAGCGCCGCGTCGACGCGCTCCGACGGATAGACGTTGCCGTGAGCGAGCCTGCGCCGCAACGCTTCCGGTGTGATGTCCACCAACTCGATCTGTGCCGCTTTGCGGACGATTTCATCGGGTACGGTCTCGCGCTGTTCGACACCGGTGATCTGGGCGACGACATCGTTGAGGCTTTCCAGGTGCTGGATGTTCAGTGTCGAGATCACGGTGATCCCGGCGTTGAGCAGCGCTTCGATGTCCTGCCACCGCTTGTCGTTGAAGCTGCCGGGGATGTTGCTGTGCGCGTACTCGTCGACCAGCGCCACTTCCGGCTTCCGCGCTATCACCGCCTCGATGTCAAGCTCGGGGAACGTGGCTCCGCGGTAGGAGATGTGGTGCGGCGGAATGACTTCGATGCCCTTGATGAGCTCGCCGACCTTCTTGCGGCCGTGGCTTTCCACCACCGCCGCGACGACGTCGGTGCCACGCTCCAGCCTGCGATGCGCCTCGCCGAGCATGGCGCAGGTTTTGCCGACACCTGGCGCGGCGCCGAGGTAGATGCGCAACTCGCCGCGTCGCTGGGTTTTCGGACTGTAGCCGTACGGGTCGTCGCGATAGTTTCTTTCGGCCGGGACCGCCTTGTCGGGGTTCGCCGGTGGTGAGGCGGCCGGCTCGTTACTGGAGGTCACCTCGACATCATCCACCGGAAAGGTCACGACTTCACCGGGAAATTACGGTCCAACTCCATGTTGACTGCCAGCACGTTGACCACCGGCTCGCCGACGAAGCCAAAGAGGCGGCCGTGCTGGTTGTGACGCACCGCGTCGCGCACCTGGCCGACGCTGATCCCGCGAGCGCTGGCCACGCGGGCCACCTGGATCTCGGCATAGGCCGGTGAGATGTCGGGATCCAGTCCGCTGCCGCTGGCGGTGACCGCGTCGGCGGGCACGCTTGATTGATCGGGCGCCGAGCCGCGAATCGGGACGATCTGGCCGATCGAGTAGTCCTGGCCGTACTGGGCGCACGTCACCCGGACGCCTTCGAAGATTTGCTGAAACACTGCAGCCGGCGCGCTCCCGGGTTTGGCGCAGGGCTGGTTGACGCTCACGACCTGCGTCGGGTGCGTCACGTTGCCGGATCGATTTCGCGGCCCGATCACCGACAGCACCGCGCCGGTCCCGTCACCGGTGCAGAACGGACGTGACCCGTCGACGTTCTCGAGTTTGCCGATCGCGATGCTGCGCGAGCAGACCTGCGTCAGCAGGCTGGGCTTGAAGCCGGCGGTGGACGGATCGGTGCCGGGAACCAGCTTGGTCGGATCGGCTGGTGTGTCGACGATGCTCTCTGGGCCCAGGTTGGTGGCGCCCGATGCGGTGGGGTCGTAGCCGGCCCCCGCCGCCGACGGCCTGCTCTGGAGATACTGGCGAAGCGGGTTCCCGTCTTTATCGGTGAACAGCTGCCCAATCAGCTTGCTGCCGACTGGTTTTCCCGAAGCACTGAGGATCGAACCCTGCGCCTTGGCGTGCAGACCGGGAAGTAGCGCGATTCCCCAGACGAGCAGCGGGTAGATGAATCCGGTGATCACCGTCAGCGCAAGCAGCGCGCGCAGCGCCGCCCAGTGTTGCCGGACCACATTCGAGAGGTGCATATCAGCCCATCCCCGGGATGAATTGGACGACCAGGTCGATCAATTTGATGCCGATGAACGGGGCGACGACGCCGCCCAGGCCGTAGATGTACAGGTTGCGGCTCAACAGCTTTGATGCGCTACTCGGCGTGTACTGAACGCCACGAAGCGCCAACGGGATCAGCGCGACGATGATGATCGCGTTGAAGATCACCGCAGACAGGATCGCCGACAGTGGACTGTGCAGTCTCATCACGTTGAGCAGATCCAGGCCGGGGAACAGCCCGACGAACATCGCCGGGATGATCGCGAAATACTTGGCGATGTCGTTGGCGATCGAGAAGGTGCTCAACGCGCCGCGCGTGATCAACAACTGCTTGCCGATTTCGACGATCTCGATGAGCTTGGTGGGGTCGGAGTCCAAGTCGACCATGTTGCCGGCCTCTTTGGCCGCACTGGTCCCGCTGTTCATCGCCACCCCGACGTCGGCTTGCGCCAACGCCGGCGCGTCATTGGTTCCGTCACCGGTCATTGCGACAAGTCGGCCGCCCTCCTGCTCTCGCTTGATCAGCGCAAGCTTGTCTTCGGGAGTGGCTTCGGCGAGGAAGTCGTCGACCCCGGCCTCATCGGCAATCGCCTTGGCGGTCAACGGGTTGTCGCCGGTGATCATCACCGTCCGGATGCCCATCTTGCGCATCTCGTCGAACCGGGAGCGCATGCCGTGTTTGACGATGTCTTTGAGGTGAATCACCCCGAGCACGTCGGCGCTCGAACCGTTGGCCCCGCTCGTCACGACGCCAACCACCAGCGGAGTGCCACCGGAGGCGGAAATACCGTCGACGACATCGCCGAGACCGTCGGGGATGATGCCGCCCTGCTCGCGGATCCAGTTGACAACGGAGGTCGCTGCGCCCTTGCGAAGTTGGCGTCCTTGCAGATCGACGCCCGACATCCTGGTCGTCGCGGTGAACTCGACCCACTGGGCGTTGTGGAGTTCGTCGGGGGAGCGCTCCCGCAGGCCGTGGGCCTGTTTGGCGTAGACCACGATCGAGCGGCCTTCCGGGGTCTCGTCGGCCAGGCTGGACAGCTGAGCGGCGTCCGCCAAGTCCTCGGGGGTAACTCCGGAAACCGGGATGAATTCCGATGCTTCCCGGTTTCCCAAGGTGATGGTGCCGGTCTTGTCCAGCAGTAGCGTGTCGACGTCCCCCGCGGCCTCGACCGCGCGGCCCGACATGGCCAGCACGTTGCGTTGGATCAGTCGGTCGATGCCGGCGATGCCGATCGCGGACAGCAACGCCCCGATCGTGGTGGGGATCAGGCACACCAGCAATGCCACCAAGACGATCCCGGCAACGCCGTTGCCGGTGAGGGCGGCGGTGTCGGGCACGCCCGGGTTGGCGAATTTGGAGTAGATCGCCAGCGGTTGCAGCGTAACCACAGCGAACAGGAAGATGATGGTCAGCGCCGCCAGCAAGATGTTGAGCGCGATCTCGTTCGGCGTCTTCTGCCGGTTGGCGCCCTCGACAAGAGCGATCATCCGGTCGATGAAACTCTTGCCGGGTTCCTGGGTAATCCTGACCACGATGCGGTCGGAGAGCACGGTGGTGCCGCCGGTGACCGCGGAGCGGTCGCCACCGGACTCCCGGATCACCGGTGCCGACTCGCCGGTGATGGCCGATTCATTGACCGACGCAATGCCTTCCACGATGTCGCCGTCGCCCGGGATGGTCTCGCCGGTCTGGACGATGACGATGTCGCCCTTTTGCAATTCGGGCGCGCGGACATCTTCCTCAGTGCCGGGGTTCTCCGGCGACCAGCCGCGTAACCGGCGGGCGATGGTGTCTGCCTTCGTTTTGCGCAAGGTGTCGGCCTGGGCTTTGCCCCGTCCTTCGGCGACCGCTTCCGCGAGGTTGCCGAAAAGTACCGTCAGCCACAGCCAGAACACGATCAGCCAGCCGAACCACGACGAGTCCCGGACCGTCAGCACGGTCGACCAGAGTGCACCGATTTCGACGATGAACATCACCGGGTTGCGCCACAATGTGCGCGGGTCGAACTTGCGCACCGCGTCGGGCAGCGACCTGGCAAGCATTGCCGGGTCGATGAGCCCGCCCTGGATTCGTCTGGCATGGGCGTGGCTACCGGGCTGTTGGCGCTGCGGCCGGGTGGGTTGCGCCTTGGGCGCAGTCGTCGTTGCCATCAGTGGATTCCTTCAGCCAGGGGTCCGAGCGCTAAAGCGGGCAGGAAGGTCAGCGCGCACAGCACTACCGTCACCGCCGCTACGAGACCGACGAACTGCGGCCGGTGGGTGGGTAGGGTGCCCGGTGACTCGGGCGTATGGCCTTGGCGAGCAAGGGATCCCGCTAGCGCCAGCACCAGAATCATCGGCAGGAACCTGGCGAAGACCATCTCCAGACCCAGCGCGGTGTTGTACCACGTGGTGTTGACCGACAAGCCGGCGAAGGCCGAGCCGTTGTTGTTGGAGGCAGAGGTGAACGCATAGAGGACTTCCGAGAGGCCGTGCGCCCCTGAGTTGTTCATGCCAGCCCGGGGCCCAGGCAGCCCCATCGCGATGCCGGTACCAACCAGCACTAGCAACTCGGTCACCGGGAAATAGCTTGCCGCAAGCTTCATTTCGCGAGGCCGGATCTTCTTGCCGAGGTATTCCGGGGTGCGGCCCACCATCAGCCCGGCGACGAACACCGTGATGATCGCCATGATCAGCATGCCGTAAAGGCCGGACCCGACCCCGCCGGGCGCCACCTCGCCGATCTGCATGTTGAACAGCTCGACCAGACCGGCCAGGCTGGTGTACGAATCGTGTGCCGAATCGACGGCACCGGTGGACGTGAGCGTTGTCGCGTCGGCGAAGAGCGCGGAATTGGCGACGCCGAAGCGTTGCTCGACGCCCTCCATGGCTGCGCCTACTGCTGTAGGCACGGTTCCGTGGTGGCTGAGTTGAAACAGCTCGGTGAGCGTGAGGCTGGACAGCGCCAGGGCTCCCATGACCGCGACGATCGCGTAGCCCTGTTTGGTGTTTTCAACCATCCGGCCGAAGGTGCGCGGTAGCGAGAAGCTGATGGCCAGCAGCAGGAAGATCTCGACCCAGTTCGTCAGCCTGGTCGGATTCTCGAACGGGTGCGCGGAGTTGGCGTTGTAGAAGCCGCCACCGTTGGTGCCGAGTTCTTTGATGGCTTCCTGGCTGGCGACCGGTCCGCCGGTGATGGTCTGCTGCATGCCGTTCAGCGTGGTGACAACCTGGTCGTGCAGATGAAAGTTCTGGATGGCGCCGCCGGCGATGAGCACCAGCGCGCCGATGATCGAGATCGGCAGCAGGATGCGCATGGTCCCCCGGACCAGATCGACCCAGAAGTTGCCCAGTTCAGTGGTTTTGGTGCGAGCGAAGCCGCGAACCAGGGCGACCGCCACGGCCATGCCCGCCGCGGCGGAGACGAAGTTCTGCACGCCCAGCCCGGCCATCTGCACCAGATGGCCCTGCGTCGACTCGCCCGAGTACGCCTGCCAGTTGGTGTTGGTCACGAAGCTGACCGCGGTGTTCCATGCCAGCGACGGCGTCATCTTGGTCGCCGGATCGTGCAGGTGCAGGGGCAATTTGTCCTGCAGCAGCTCGAAGAAGAACAGGAACAAGACGCTGACCGCGGAGAACGCCAGGAGGCTGCGAGCGTAGGCGGGCCAGGTCTGCTCGGCTTCGGGGTCGGCGCCGATGACGCGGTAGACGACCTTCTCGACCCGCCAGTCCCGCGGCGAGGTGTAGACGCGGTACATGTAGTCGCCCAGCGGGACATGCACCGCTACCAAGGCGAGCACCAGCACCGCGATTCCCACAAAGGAAGTGCTCACCTAGAACCTCTCCGGAAAGAACAAAGCGGCGATGAGGTACACCGCGAAAATCGCGGCCAACGCGAGGCCGATGATGTTGTCGTAACTCATGCGCGCCGCTCCTTCCCAGCGCGGCTCACAGCTTCTCGACCAGCTTCTGCGCAAGTCCAAGGACGGCGAACACACCCACCGTCAACAGGACGTAGCCGACCACGGCCATCGCTTCTCCTTCGTGACAGGCCGGTCGGGTCGATCGGCGATCGAATTCTGCTACTTGCATGAAATTTAGCCCTCGACGATGAGGTCTGGATAGAAGTTATGCGCCCGCTACACCGAACGCCTCATATCTAACGCTTTCTTTACGGCCGCCGAGCGGATGGCATTTGCGATATATGACCCGATTGCTGGCGCATTCCTCATTTGCCCAGCTTGCGCGGGGTTTCTGCGGCAGGAAAAGTTTCGAGGAGTTTTGCTCGTGCGTAGTGTGACGTGGCCTACTCGGCGAGTGGTAGCCGCACCCGAAACGTCGTGTGGCCATCAGCGGATTCAGCACCGACCGCACCGTGGTGCGCTTTGACGATCGAGTCGACAATAGCCAGGCCCAGTCCATTTCCAGATCCGTCATGGGGGGCATTCTTCGATCGCACGAACCGATCGAAAAGATGCGGAAGCAGATCAGGGTCGATATCGGGACCATCGTTGGCCACCGTCAACTCCGCGAACGCCGAATCGCCGGTTGGGCGATGGCAGGTGATTCCCGTCGTCACCGTCACCCCGGGCGGCGTGTGAAGCCAGCCGTTGGTCAGCAGATTGCTGATGAGCTGGTGCAACCGATCCGGGTCGCCGCGTACCCAGACCGGATCGTCGGGCAGATCCTTGACCCAGTGATGGCCGGGTGCGGCCACCGCCGCGTCGTTGACGGCGTTGAGGACGACATCGCCCAAGTCGACGTCCTCGGTGCGTAGATCTTCACCCTCGCCCAAACGTGAGAGCAACAGCAGTTCGTCGACCAGCGACGTCATCCGGGTGGCTTCCGACTCGATGCGGGCCAACGCGTATTCGGTGGTAGGTGGGAGGTCGGCGCTGTCCTGCCGGGTGAGCTCCGAGTAACCCCGGATCGCTGCCAGCGGGGTGCGTAGTTCGTGGCTGGCGTCGGTGATGAATTGTCGCATGCGCCGGTCGGATTCGGCACGGTGTGCGAGCGCGCTGTCGACGTTGTCCAGCAGTCGATTCAGGGTGTGGCCGACGATTCCGACTTCGGTGTCCGGGTCGGTGTCATCGGGTTGCACCCTGGTGGTGATTCGATGATCGTCGCCGGTGAGTGGCGTGCTCGCGACATCGGCGGCGGTCGCAGCGACACGGCGCAACGGGCGCAGCGCGTAGCCCACGAGCAACGCTGTGAGCCCAGCCGTGACCAGAAGTGCAGCGACCAAAAGGACCGTGGTGCTGACGATTCGGCGATTGATCGTTCTGTTGGCCAAGTCCAGTGGGACCCCGACGACGAGGTTCTCATCGGCCCCGGCGCTTTGGCTGCTGACTCGGAATGAGCCGAGCCCGCCAAGCTTCACCGTGCGTAATTCGCCATCGCGCCATGGCTGTGACTTGATCGCGGCGACGACGTCGGGCGATGCCGGTCGAGGATCGTCTTCGAAGAAGACCGCCGTCCCGACCACCTCGCCGCGGTCGACGACAGCGATGATATTGCCCGCATTCTGGCCGGTGAACCCGAGCAGCGCGTGGTCGACACCACCTGGATGGCCGGTTTCGCCATGGCGATATCTCGCGTACGAATGCACAAGGGAGTCAAGGGATTCGTCGACTTCGGCGTCGTTCATCACGTTGAAGTAGGTGCGCAGGCTCATGATGGACACGATGCCGACCGTAAGTACCACGATCGTGACGATCGTCGAGACACCGACGACGAGTTGACGGCGCAATGTGCGTCGGCGCCACCATGACGTGGTTCCGGGCCCGTTCATGTCGCGATCATCTCGCTGCTATGCCGGTGGGCGCAGCATGTATCCGATGCCTCGCACAGTGTGGATCATCGGCTCTCTGCCGGCGTCGATTTTCTTTCGTAGATAGGAGATGTACAGATCGACAATGCTTGTCCGTCCGGCGAAGTCGTAATTCCAGACCCGGTCCAGGATTTCGGTCCGGGTCAACGCCCGGCGCGGGTTGCGCATCAGGAAACGCAGCAGCTCGAACTCGGTCGAGCTCAACGAAATCGGCTCACCGGCGCGAAACACGTCGTGGCTGGCGCCGTCGAGCTTGAGGTCGCCGATCTCCAGACTCTCTTCAGCCGGCGGGGCGAGCTGGTTGGAACGGCGCAGCAACCCGCGTAACCGAGCGACCAACTCCTCCAAGCTGAACGGCTTGGTCATGTAATCGTCGGCGCCTGCCGTCAGACCGGTGACCCGGTCCATCACCGAGTCTCGCGCTGTCAGAAACAGCGTGGGAGTGTACGGCTCCGATTCGCGGATCCGTTGCAGGATCTGCAGGCCGTCGACGTCGGGCAACATGATGTCGAGAACGAGCACGTCGGGCCCGACCTCCTCGAACTTGCTGACGGCCTCCCGGCCATTGTGTGCGACCTCGACGGTCCAGCCTTCGTAGTGCAGTGCCATCTTGACCAGGTTGGTCAGTGCGGGCTCGTCGTCGACGAGCAGGACCCGGATCGGCGATCCGTCAGCGCGGCTGATCCGGGGCAACTGACCGAGCATGGCCTGCCGCGGCCGCTGCTCACGCATAGAACCCGACACAGTCGCCACGATGCCAGATTCTCCCTGGCACACACGCGATTGTCACGGCGCTCATGCCATTCTCAAATGTTTCGGCTGTCTGGCGAACGTTGGCAGTGCGCTTGCGAGTGTGTCCGCCTCGCCCGGCGACCGCTACCGAGATCGGGTACCGTACCTGGCAATTCGGATCTGTGGGAGGGCGGAATGACGGTCGCTGAGCCGATCATTGTCGTACTCGGCCCCTGGTGTGGCGGCACGTCAGCCGTCGCCAAAGTGCTTCACCATCTTGGGGTGTTGATGGGCACACGATTTGATGTGGGTGTTCGCGAACTGGACGACACCTGGGAGGACTCGGATCTCAGCTTGTTATGCCGCAGGGCCTTTAGCGAGCCCGGTGGCCAGCTGTTGATGGATGTTCCCGCCTTGAGGGTGAAACTTCTAGACTGGGCCGTCAATCATCGCCATGCCGCCCGCATCGCGCAACGTCGGCCCGGCGTGAAACACCCCGCTCTGTGCATCGCGGTGGACCACATCCGGGAAGCCTGGGGTCCGTTCGTGCCGGTCGTAGTCGACCGACCCGCAGCCAACGTTGTGGCGTCGCTGAATCGACTTGGATGGTGGGCGGACGAAAAGGAGCGGGCTGAGTCGACGGCTCACTTGGTAGCCGCCCGCGACCTCGCCCTGGCCGGCGTTGCGACCGTGCGGGTCGATTTCGAGGAACTTCGCTCTGCGCCCGCCGCTGTGATCCGCCGTCTCGCCGGCGAGTTGGGCCTGGAGATAACGAACGCTCAATTCGATGCGGCTGTGAGCAGCGTGGTGCCCGCAGCGGACGTCCCCCGAGACGATCCCCACCAGCGGCTCATCGAGCGTTTCCTAGCCGAAGCGGAAAGCAACCCCGACGATCCGCTACCCGTGCACATGCTGGCGCAGCTCTATTACAATATTGAAGACTTCGCCAACGCGCGCAGATACTCCGAGCGGTTGATCGAGATCGGGGCTGACGACGAGAACACCTTCTTGGCGATGCTCCGGATAGCGCAGTCGATGGACAGGCTCGGCACAACGTGGCTCGACGTCCAGGACGTGTACTTGCGTGCGTGGGAGTTTCGGCCGACTCGTGCCGAACCCTTCTATGGCATCGCCCGGCACTACACGGCGGCAAAACGCTACCGGCTCGGCCACCTATTCGCTGAACGCGCGGCCCAAATCCCGCTTCCCGCAGATGACTTGGTCGTGCACGACGCAGCTATCTACGCCTGGCGCGCTACCGACGAGCAGGCGGTGTGCGCATCCGCGATCGGCAAGCACCGCGAGGCGTTCACCCTGTGCCGGCAACTGCTGAGCCGCACCGACATCCCCGACGATCATCGAAACAGGATTGCGGCGAACCGCGACGTGTCTGTTCCGGCCATGCTCGAAGCGACCTCATCCTATCCAGAAACGTTGGTGCGCAACCTTATCGGCAGACCACGCAACGTCGACGTCACCGTCAGCATGATCGCCGCACCGGACTGGCCCACCACCGCAGCCACACTGGATTCATTTCTGCACTGCTGCATCGACGCGACAAAGGTCGAACGCTTCCTTGTGTTCGACCACGGCCAAACACCCGGAGACCGCGGAATCCTGCGTCAGCGCTACGAGTTCCTCGAATTTGTCGAGTGCGCCGAGGGGGTGGAGCTTCGCGACCACATCCGCGGGCGCTACTGGCTTGACCTGGACCAGGGGTGGCGATTCTTCGCCCCCGAGAACTACATCACCCGGCTCACCGCGATCCTGGACGCCGAACCTGAGGTGTTCCAAGTGGGAATCAACCTGGCCGATGCGACCACCCTCAGCGGTGTCAGCGCCCCCGAGACATCGGTGCACCGGACACCGGATGGCGGCCGCTACGTCCTGACCGGCGTGATGGCCGAAGGTCCGGCGATGTACGACACCGGACGACTGGATCAGGCCGACAGCCTTCACGTTGCCGCAACTCTCGACGAAGTCCTGTGCATCAGCCGCGCTGATTAGAGTCTCAGCAGCCAGATATCGTTGCGCAGCATAGACTTCCCGAAGATTGCCGATGGCTAAATAGCGGCAGAAATGGCTGTGGCCCGCACACCCATCGGGTGTGCGGGCCACAGTACTCGTGGGTGTCAGGCCCAGCTGCCGCCGACGGCGGAGTCGGTGCTGCTCATGTTGTTGCCCGCGGTCTGGACCTTCTGGCCGTGGGAGTTGGCCTGCTCGTAGATGGTCTGGAAGTTGCGACCCAACTGGGTGATGAACTCCTGGCAGGCCACCGAACCCGAGCCGCCCCAGAAGTCACCGGCAGCCAGCACATCGCGAACGATGGACTGGTGCTCGGCCTCCAAAGAAGCGGCCTGGGAGCGGATCATCGCGCCGTGGGCGTCGACATCGCCGAACTGGTAACTGATCGACATGGTTTCTCCTTATAAAGTGTGGTGGGTGGGCTAGCTGGACAGGAGGTGCTGGGAGCCCTGCTCTTGGCTCTCGTAGTGGTTGGCGTCGCGGATCAGTCCGTCACGCACACCGTGCAGCATGTTGACGATGTTGCGGAACGCGGTGTTCATCTGGCCCATGGTGTCGTAGGAGGTGGACTGAGCGGTACCGCTCCAGCCGGCTCCGGCGATGTTCTGGCTCGACGCCCACATCTTGCGGGCCTCGTCCTCGACGGTCTGGGCGTGGGTGTCGAACCGTCCCGCCATCGACCGCATCTCGTGCGGGTCAGTCATAAAACGAGTAGGCATATCTCTCTCCTTGGTGTGAATTTATTTGATACTGGCCGAGATTGACGACTTCGATCAGGAAGGCGGCGCCGCCTCCCTCGTCATCAGACGAACACCTGCTTGGGCATCACCTTGGGCTTGACGCCGTAGCGTGGCCCGGCCATGCCCATGCCGCCCTTGCCGCCGGCGGAAGCCATTCCCGGCATGACGCCGTTCATGCCACCACCCGCGCCCATTCCGGGGGCCGTGTCGGCGGCCGCGGTCCAACCCGAGCCCGCCAATGTGGCCTCGACTCCGGTGGCCTCCGCCGGGGCGGCCGCAGACCAGGCGGCCGGGACCGACATTCCGCCGACCGAGGACGCCGAGCCCATACCCGCCAACGTTGCGCCTCCGCCGAAGCCGGAAGATGCGCCCGCCAGCGTCGTGCCAAAGCCCAGACCGGCGCCCAGGGGCGCGGCTTCGCCGATGGTGACGCCGAAAGGTGCGCCGGCAAGGAAGTGTCCGAGGTTTGGCAGGATTGCAGTCATGTTCGCCGTGTTCCAGGCCAGCGTGACACCGACGTTGTAAACGGCGTTCTGCACGATCGGTACGTTGAACAAGCCGGCGAGAGCAGACGTGAGGGGCGACGCCGGGCTTGCTGCCGCACTCGCTGCGGTTTGCGTGCTACCGAGCGTGTTGTTGAGCGCCGCTGACGTCCCGTTGCTGCCGGCCGCATTGCTGACCGCGGTCGCTTGTTGTCCCTGCCCGGCCGGGTTGGTGGTCTGGGCCGGCGCGGTCAACGGTGTGAGCGTCGCGGATGCTGCCGAGGCGGTGGTGGCGTACCCGTACATTGCGACGGCATCCTGGGCCCAAAACTCGCCATACAGGGCCTCGTTGGCCGCGATCGCCGGGGTGTTCTGGCCCAGGATGTTGGTTGCGACGAGCGCCGCCAGTGTCGCCCGGTTGGCGGCGATGACCGGTGGCGGGATGCTGGCAGCAAAGGCCGTCTCGTACGCCGCCGCCGATGTGGTTGCCTGGGTGGCTGCTACCCGCAGCTGCGCGGAGGTGGTGCCCAGCCATTCGATGTAGGGCTGGGCCGCGGCGGACATCGCCTCTGACGACGGCCCCGTCCACTCCGAGCCGGTGAGCTGGGAGATCACCGACTCGTAGGACGCCGCGTTCGAGGTCAATTCCGAGCTCAAGTTGCTGAACGCCGAGGAGGCGGCCATCAACGGCCCCGCTCCGGCGCCGGAGTAGATGAGTCCGGAGTTGATCTCCGGGGGTCGCGATGCGAAATCAAAAACCATTTTTAATCCCGTCTCTTAAATTGATCGGATTGTGTTTGAAGTTTCAAATCGGCCACCGTTGGCCGCCTGGATTACTAAGTGAGCGCCGGCTTGGGAACCGGCGGCATGACCTTGGGCTTGACGCCGTAGCGCGGGGCTCCGAAGCTGGAGCCGCCGCGACCGCCGTTGGCGACCGCGGGCATGCCAGCCATGGTGCCCGGAGACCCGGTCGACATCGCCCCGGGTGCGCCGGTGGCCCAGCTTTGCGACGCCAGCGTGACGGGCGTGCTCGCCGCCGGGATTCCGGGGCCGCCGGCCCAGCCGGGCGGCACCGACATAGGTCCGATGGACGACCCGGTGCCCGCGGCGGCCAAGACCGGCGCAGCACCCATCCCGCCGGCTCCGCCGAGGCCGGCGGCTCCGCCGATGGCCCCTGCCGGACCGACGTCGGAGGCCAGGGCGCTGCCGAGTCCCCCGATGTCGGCGCCAGCGGTCGCGGGACCGGCGAGCGAGGTGAGCAGACCGCCACCGCCGAGGCCGAGCAAGTCGGATTCGGCGGAGGCGAAGTTGCCCACCTCGTCAATCCCGATGGTGCTGGCTCCGCCTGACGGGCCGGCAAGACCATTGCCACCAAGGAAGCCAGTCAGCGCATTGATGGCGCTGGCGAGCCCGCCCCCTGCTGCGCTCGACGCCGCGCCCGACGCACTCGACGACGCGCCGGACAGCGAGGACGCGGCGGCCCCGGCCTGGTTGGCCGCCTCCGTGTCCGAGTAGGAGCCCGACGAGCTGTTCAGCAGATTCACGAATTGCTGGTGAATGGCCTGCGCATCGGCACTGACCGTTTGGTAGAGCTGCCCGTAGGTGGAGAATGCACTAGCTTGCAGGGCCGAAACCTCGTCGGACGCGGCCGGAGCGATAACTGTGGTCGGGGTTGCGGCTGCCGCGCTCTCAGCGGCAAACGAGTTGCCGATCCCTTCGAGCTGGCTCGCGGCTGCGGCGATCGCAGCGGGCGCTGTACTCACGTATGCCATGTATCTCTCCTGGTGGAAAGCGGCCGGCCCCAACGGGTCGGCCACAGTGGTCAGTGTCAGTGTGTGCTGGAATCCGGCGTCGGGTCCACGGCTATACCTTGGCGTAACCTGAGCGCGACCGCATACCGCGTTAATAGCTTCTTAACGTTTGGACGGAATTTTTAACACACAACTCTTACCCACCAGCTAGTTCACAACGCCTGGTGGGGGTTCCAGCAG
>Ga0302325_10017653_pt1 | contig 15075 bp, 14 predicted proteins | sample Palsa_T0_2_FD_201948 | JGI IMG/M metagenome (GOLD analysis project Ga0302325, IMG submission 201948) | Peat permafrost microbial communities from Stordalen Mire near Abisko, Sweden - Palsa_T0_2 | ecosystem: Environmental > Terrestrial > Soil > Palsa > Peat permafrost | place: Sweden: Abisko... | reverse complement strand
CGACCGCCGGTTGTGCCAGAAATTCTAGGGGTAACCCGGCTGCCGTGCTCGATCTTAAGACTGGCAGGTGGTATCTGAGAGAGCTGAAAGTCAGTCTTGTCCAAATTAGCTTGTCTCGACCGGTTGAATGGACCCCACGTGAGTGTTGATAGGCAATCATCCAAAGCCAACCCGATTCTCCTTCAGACCCGTGCGGTTCCATACAATCAACGGATTACCGCGCGCCAAAACCCATTTATTCGCTAATTTGGACAGCTCTGATCTGAGAGGGAATTACTAGAACTTCAACTGCAGGGAGACCTTCGCACCCGATCCTTTTTGCGCGTCGTGCCCGCCCACTCCACCTACTCCGCCCAGGCCACCCATTCCGCCTGGGCTGCCCAAGCCTCCTTGTCCGCTACCACTCCAGGCGGAACCGGCCAACGACGATCCGCCACCGCCTGGGGAGAAGCCATTGGCGAACATGCTTTGGACCGATAAATGGAGGTCGAGCGCCGAGCTTTTCGTGGAAAAGTTCACACCCCGCGAAGACAGGTTGAAGGAATCACCATAGGCTCCGTTGGATGCGGAACCCGCATGATAAAAACTGCCGCCGCCCATCCCGCTTTGCCCATTGTTCATGAACATCCTTGGCGCTGCGAGCCGGGTGCCGGTTTCCGCGGCGCTCTTGAAGAACTGGGCCCAGTTGAACCCGCTAGTGTCCGCAAATTCAGGCTGCATGGCCGGAATCCGGCCTTGATTTCTCTCGCCTGAGTATGGATGAAAGGATCTGGCCGACGAAAAACCAGGCGACGCATCCGATGGGTCCGTAGCGAAGGGATTATCCCCTGGCGCTGAGGACGTCGGACCCTGCGCGTGTAGAAGAAAGGGTGGTGTCAGCCATAAGAGGACCACAAGCCTCCGCAGAACTCCCCCGGAAGAAAAATCAACGGTGCGCGACATGAGGAGGAACCTCCTGCTCCCTTTCTGATTGCGGCGCAACTTGCGGCACCTTACCAGATAGACGAGAGTTCAGGGTGTCGAGATGCCACCGGTATTCCAGAGACGGCCGCTCGATCCTTACCGATCTCAGGTTGTCGGCGTTAAACAGAGTGCGGAAAAACTCATGCTTTGTATCAGGGCACGACTTCAGTCGGGCCGTAAATCGATTGAGAATACGTTGGGCTTTAGCCCCTGAGGTATTGCTTTCCTGTTCGGTCCACGCTTTTTCCGCGGCCTGTAAAGCTATATTTCCTTTGCAGGCACCATTTCCAGCTGTCTCCGTCCTTTCAAATCGGAAACTCAGGGTTTCGATAGACTCAAGGAGTCAAAGACATGATTCGGAAGCCTTGATAAATAAACTGGTTCTCTCCAATCTAGCCCACCGCCCAGTCCGCACGATCTTAAGCGTCCTTGCCATCGCTGTAGAAGTCACGATGATCCTTACCCTGGTCGGCGTCAGCTACGGCACGCTGGATGGGACCGCGCGGCGTGCTCGCGGAGTAGGTGCGGATATCATGATTCGCCCCAAAGGGTCGGCCGCCATTGGCCTCAGCACGGCGCCCATCCCCGATCTCCTTCTCGGTGTTGTCGCCCAACAGCCGCACGTTGCTTTAGCGACTGGAACGGCGATCCAGCCCTTGTCTGGTTTCGACTCAATCACAGGATTGGACCTGGACACATTTTCCAGGATGAGTGGCGGCTTCCATTATCTGCAAGGCGGGCCCTTCCAGACGGACCAGGACATGCTCGTGGACGAGTACTACGCCAGGGAGAAAGGGCTCCATGTCGGGGACAAAGTGCAACTCGTCAGTCGTACATGGAACATTGCCGGAATATTCGAGTCAGGCAAGCTGGCCCGGATCTGCGTGCGCCTTCCGGTCCTTCAGGAACTCATGGTTAGCCCTCACAAACTGAGCCAGATCTTTGTCAAGGCAGACAGTCAGGAGCACGTCCAGCAAGTGCTCGAGGAGTTGCGAGCTAAGTTACCCGGCTACCCCATCTACACCGTGGAGGAATTCACCTCTCTGCTTTCGATTAATAGCGTCGGGCTCCTGCGCAGCTTTATTGGCGTGGTGATTGGCGTTGCCGTCACCGTCGGTTTCATTGTCGTTTTCATGGCCATGTACACCGCGGTCCTGGAGCGGACTCGTGAGATCGGCATCCTCAAGGCGGTTGGGGCTTCGTCCGGCTTTATCTTGAACCTGCTACTTCGGGAGACGATCCTGCTCTCCTTGTTAGGAGCGTTGGCTGGCATTTTGCTTACCTACGTGACACAGTGGCTGATGCAGTATGCGGTACCGGCAAGCCTGACGCAGGAAACGGTCTATGCCTGGTGGCCGATCGCGGGTGCGATCGCCGTAGGTGGCGCGCTGCTCGGGGTCATCGTTCCCGCAGTCCGGGCTGTCAAGCAGGATGCGACGGAGGCCCTCTCCTATGAGTGAACAGCCCATCATCAAGGTTCAGGATCTTTACAAGACCTACCGGGCCGGCGACGTCGACGTACACGCACTGCAGGGAGCGAATCTGGAGGTGGAAAAGGGCGAGTTCGTGTCCGTCGTGGGCGCCTCAGGCTCTGGTAAATCGACCCTGTTTAACGTTCTAGGTGCCCTTACCTCGCCGACCTCGGGCACCGTGAGCATCGCAGGAAACAACTTGGAGAGTCTATCTGGCCCGCAGCGAGCCGCACTTCGCAAGAGAACGGTAGGCTTTGTATTTCAGAAGTATAACTTGCTGCCAACCCTCACCGCCGAAGACAATATCCGTATCGTTCAATACATCGGGGGACGAGGAACCAACTTCAGTCCGGCTTTTGTTGAGATCCTCGACATCTTGGGGATTACCGATCGGATGAAGCACAAACCTCGCGCCCTGTCGGGTGGCCAGCAACAACGGGTAGCCATCGCGCGCGCTCTGGTCAATGAGCCTGCAATCCTCCTAGCCGACGAACCCACCGGCAACCTCGACAGCCAGAATACGAAAGCAGTCCTGGATCTCTTAAAGAAGCTGAATCGCGATCTCGGCCAGACGATTCTCATGATCACGCACGATCAGGAGGCCGCTGCTTATGGCAGCCGAACCATTCGCATGCGGGATGGCCAAATCCTCGATTGAAGACCGGCCCGCGATGTCTGTACCCCGGAAGAATATGATGGCTCGATAAGTAGGGGGAGCCGTGGCCAAGCGTTCACCCAAGGTTTACACGCAAATCGGACCAACCGCGGTCCGGATCTTTGCTGCCAACGATCGCATGAACCAGTTTCTAATGGAACGTCTTGACCCTACCGTCTGGAGAGCCACGCCTCCCGGCAAGGTCCGCACCATAGCAGCGATCTTTACCCACATGCACAATGTCCGAACCAAGTGGATCAGGCTTTCCGCTCCCCACCTGAAAGTTCCACCGCAGCTCAACCGCGTTCACTGCACCCCGCAGCAGGCTCGTGCAGGATTGGCCGAGAGCGCCGTCCGCTGCTCGGAGATGCTCGCTGAAGCGCTCGGCGATGGTGAGGGCCGCGTGGATAAGTTCCACCGGGACGGCTGGGCGAAGCCTTGGCCGGCTGGCATGGAAATGCTGTGCTACATGCTTGCTCACGAAGCCCATCATCGTGGTCAGGTCTGTATGCTCGCGCATCAGCTCGGGTTCCCATTGCCGGACGCGGTGACCTCCGGGCTCTGGAATTGGGAAAAGCTATGGAAGGAGTGCGGGTCGTCTGCCGGCCCCGGCTACGATTCTTAAGCAATCGCTCAAGGGCACCTGGGACGTGCGCGCGGTCAAGGGGTCGTAGGACGATCAAGCAGGCGTTTCTTTACATAGAACTTCTAGTGGTATATGCTTTGTTCCCATAGAACTTCTATTGGAGAGATGCGTGACGGCGAAGAAGAACGTATCGAACGCGGAGATGCTGAAGGGCACGCTCGACATGATGATCTTGCGGACCTTGCTCACGGGGGATGCACACGGGCACACCATTGCCAAGGTGATTGAGCGAACTTCGGAGGACGTGCTGGAGGTGGAGCAGGGCTCGTTATATCCGGCGCTGCACAGGCTGGAGGACCGTGGCTGGGTTTCCTCGCACTGGGGCGCAAGCGAGAACAATCGCAAAGCCAAGTTCTACAGGCTGACGGCCGCCGGCAGACGGCAGCTCATTCAGGAGACCAACCGGTGGCGGCAGATGGCGCGTGCAATCGGATTGGTAATGGGCGAGAAGAAGCTGGTTAACGAAGGTGAGCAATGAACTGGCGCAGGTTTTGCCGCCGAAGAGGGGCTGACGTTGACCTGGCGCAAGAGATCGATCTCTATCTGGCAGAGGAGATTGATGAGAACATCGCACGCGGCATGTCATCGGATGAGGCGAGGCGTCAAGCTTACTTGAAGTTTGGGAGTCCTCAGCGAGTGCGCGAGAGCGTATGGCAACAGAACACGGTCACGCTCATAGACAGCGCCTGGCGCGATTTGAAATATGCCGCGAGAACGCTGTCCAGATCCCCTGAATTTACCCTGGTTGCGGTGCTTGTAATGGCCCTCGGCATCGGCGCCAACATCGCATTGTTTACAGTTGTGCGCTGCGTGCTGCTGAACCCGCTACCCTATCGCGATCCGTCCCAGCTGGTCTCTCTTTTTGAACACTCAAGGGATCAGAAAGAGGTCAACCCCTATTTTCCCGTGGCTGCCGGCAGCTTTGCCATATGGCAGAGCTCCGCGGCGGGCGCGGCGAAGCTGGCCATGGTGTCGCCTTGGCAGCAATATAACGTCTCCGCCGAGGGAGGAAAACTTCCCGAACAGGTCGACGCAGCGTGGTGCTCCTGGAATTTTTTCCCCACGCTTGGGGTAGCGCCCGCCATGGGGCGAGTGTTTACGGCCGACGACGACCGGCCCGGCGCCGAGGCTGCCGTCATCCTCTCGGGCAGCTTCTGGAAGCGGCGATATAGCGGCGATCCGGCCGTCGTGGGAAAGAAAATCTGGCTCGATGCCAAGCCCTACACGGTCATCGGAGTGATGCCGTCCTCCTTTGTTTATTCGAGCTCGTTTGGCGGCAACACCGTGCAAGTGTGGACCGCCGCTGGCCACGAAGCGCCGCCATGGCAGATGCGTACTTTTAGGGATCACGAGTTCCTGGTGATTGCGCGCCTGCTGCCCGGCACCACCCTTGCTGGTTTGGTCAGCCAATTAGGCGCAGCGCAAAAGCAGATCAAAGCCGACCATCTCGCGCCCGGTGTTCACGACGCGGTCAGCGGGCGCACGATGCTCGACGACTCGGTCCAGGGCTACAAGACTTCGCTGTACGCCCTGCTGGCCGCTACTGGGTGTTTGCTGCTGATCGCCTGTCTCAACGTGGCCAGCCTGTTGGTGGCGCGTTCCGCCGCGCGGAGTAAGGAACTTGCCATTCGCGAGGCGTTGGGCGGCGGACGGGTGCGCTTGCTGGTCGAACGATTGACAGAGAGCTTGTTGCTATCGGCCGCCGGAGGCGCCCTGGGATTGTTGCTGGCGTGGGGAGCACTGGCATGGCTGGTACGCGCCCGGGTCACGATGAACCGTGTTGAAACCATTCACATCGATGGAGTAGTCGTGGCTGCGGCGGTGGGCGCAATCCTGTTGTGCGCGCTCTTCTCCGGTCTGATAGCTGCCGCTGGCCGGGACGGTAAACAGATTCTCGCATCCCTACAGGAATCGTCGCGGGCACACCACACCGGGCGGGCGCGTGCCGGCCTGCGCAGGGTCTTGTTGGTACTGGAAGTGAGCCTCACCGTCGTTCTGCTGGTAGGAGCCGGCCTGCTGCTGAAGAGCTATGAGCGGCTGCGGAATACCGATCTTGGCGTGCCAGAGGATAACGTGCTAACCATGCATCTCAGCCTGCCGGAGGCCCGCTACAAAGAGCCGGTCGAGCAGGTTGCCTTCCTTGAGCGCCTCATCGAGCGCGTCCGCTCGCTGCCCGGAGTGCAGGCGGCAGGGCTGGTGACTGCGGCGCCGGGGCAGGGCTGGGGCGGCGACCATATGGTGAGCGTCGTCGAGCACCCTCCGCTGCCCAAGGGCGAAGGCTTCGGCCTGATGGTGCGCGGCGCGGAGCCGGGATACTTTGCGGCAATACAGATTCCACTGGTGCACGGTCGTATCTTTACCTCCGACGAGCGGTTGACGCGCGCCCACGTGGCCCTCATCAGCCAGTCCGCCGCTCAGCTCTGTTTTCCCGGCGAGGATCCGATCGGCAGGCATTTAAACGACAGCTCTGTAGGCGAAGTCTACGAGGTGGTTGGCGTCGTTGGCGACACCCGGTGGTCCATTTCACAACCAGTGCATCCCACAATATACAAGCCAATTTACGGCAATGACTACAGCGTGGCCACGATCGTCATTCGCTCGGCGCGCAATGTGGAAACGCTCGCCATGCCGGTACAGAAGCTCATCGGCGAAATGGATCCGGATTTGCCGGTCTCCAACGTGATGACGCTGCGAGAGACGATTGGCAAATCCACGATCGACTCGCGGTTCGATTCGATTTTGGTGTTGGCTTTTGCCATGATCGCGTTGCTGCTCGCCGCCGTTGGCCTCTATGGTGTACTTGCCTATCTGGTAACGCAGCGCACAGGCGAAATCGGTATTCGTATCGCGCTCGGGGCGCAACGGGAACAGGTGCTACGGCTGATGCTGCTTGACGGCTTGCGGCCGGCGCTCCTGGGGCTTATTCTCGGGCTCGGAGCAGGCGCTGCGGTCGTCCGTCTCATCCGGTCCATGCTCTACGAAACTGAGCCCCTCGATCCGGCAGTCTTCTTCTCAGTGACCGCGACACTGCTATTGGTAGCGGGACTAGCTTGTCTGGTTCCGGCACTGCGCGCCGCAAAACTTGATCCAGTGCAGGCCTTGAAAACGAAATAGTTATGGGTATAGTCAACCGCCAAGGCGTAGTGACTTCCTATGCTTGGCCGTAATTACCTCTACCGCCGAGGGGCCTGCGATCCGGAATCTCGGAGTAACCCGAACACCCCCACTCCATCCGTGGTTCCAACATAGACCTTTCCGTGAGCGATCATGGGGGTGATGAACTTATTGCCTGTGCCGAAGTGGTCCCTATCTGCAGGTGCCTCGTTGCTGTCGTATAACTCGTGCGCCAGATTACTTGCATCATAAGCGCGGAGCACTGCGGACCCTGGTTGATCTCTTCCTCCGTTTTCAGCGGCCCACACAATCGCATTTCGTGATCCATTAGCCGAAATACTTGGTGCCGCTCCCGGATACACAAACTTGTTCGCCGTATGCGAGATGGGTTGCTCGACCAGCCGAGCATTGACAAACTGGAACTCATAGAGGAAATCGTCAGCCGATGAGCAGTAAAGACGGCCATTAAAATACGCGGGTTGGCCGCGGTACACCGTACCCTTCAAAGCCTGGTGAAGCTCCTGGTAGATATTTTGGTTTCCTTGCGGGTTGAATTTTCCCATGGCGTCTCGATCCAGCAGATAGATGTTTCGGTCTTTTGCGGCTCCCGCCACCAGGCGTCGAGTCTTTCCCGAAGCATCTTTCATGTCGGGGAGTACGACAGGCCCACCGGACCCGAGGTCCATATCCAATGAATTTTCGGATATCACGTTAAATGGGGTGAAGTAATCCGCAACCGAGAGCCTTCCGCCGCTCGCCGCGATTTTCAGAAAGGAATTGCCAAAGTCTCCCTGAGAAGGAAATCCCTGAGCGTTCAATATGGTGTCAAAGCTTCCGTTCGCACTAAGCAGGTAAATATTGCCTTCGGCGTCGGTGGCAGGCCCTGCACCGCTTTGCCAGATCGCTCCCTCCTCACCGTTCGGCGTAATGTCAAGGGTGCCAGTTTGCTGCAAGGTTGCCGCGTCGTATGCGATGATCCAGCCGTTATAGGGATTATGGTCGCAATGCGACGTCCAAGTGGTATAGATCACTCCATTCACTAAGAGGAGCGCAGCGCGCTCCGCATACTGTTTCGGATCGAAAACCGCAGTTCCCCCATGGCTCGCGGCGCCGGTCCCCGGAAATGTCGCGCGAATCTCCGCGGGGCCATCGAACTCTTCGCCACCCGATCTCAGATCAAGCGCGTGGAGTCTCTGGATGTAGTGGCCCTGCGGATCCTTGCTCATCGCCACAACGTAAATCGTTCCGTGCGGGCCGCGATGGAGATCAATGACTGGCGTGGAGGTGATGCCGATTTCCGGAACAATCTGTCCACAATCGATGTCGTCGGAGGGAGTTTCTCCCGCTTTGAGTAAGCTGACCTGCCAGAATTTCTTTCCTGTGTCCGCATCAAACGCGTAGAGGCTATCGTGCTCTGTGGCGACGAACAGCACATTCCGGAGCCCTTCATGGCTGATCTCTATCCTTGCGGTATAGAGTGGTTCGGCGTCAACCTTCCCATCGACCTTGATCGTGAACAACTTACCAAATGTCCTGGGATTTACGTTTTGTAAAGTCAGGGTTCTCTCTTCGAGGTTCTGTCCAGTCCGTGCGCTATCGTTATGCCAGGTCAGGACGTCTTGTGCAGCGACGTGCGCACCTTTCGATAAGACACAGAGCAACATAAGGGGCGTTAGGAACACTACTAACCCGCCACGATTTTTTCTCTTCGAAATCGTATCCATTTGAGTCCTAGAAAAAAGCTGCAAGGCAGCGCGAGACATGCCCGGAGTTGGAGTCTCCCATATGGAATCGCAAAATCGATGAGATTGCCGCGAAAGTTATGTAATATGCAGCAAAGGTCGTGAATTGTGCAGTGACAATGCTCTTCGCTGCAAGCGCACCCGATGCGTCGCACATTGGTTCGCCGATCCCCGGCACCGTCGGCCTGTTCTCCAAAAACTAAGCAACCTGAATCAAGACAGCGCTCAACGCAGGAACATAGCATGTCAGCTGCGCACTATTCGCGGTGAGGGTGTAAGCGGTCGACGGAGAGAACGTTCCGTCCACATTGACGCTCGCGCCCTGGATGGTAACACCTGCGGTCGCGGCGAGATCTGGCGCCGTGGCCCCGCTACTGAGCTGAGTCATGCCGAGTAGTGTGGCAGTGTTGGCAGCTTGCGGCAACGCCATGCTTAGCTGCAGGTTTTGCGTAAGGTCTTTGTTGACGACGATGATGTTTAAGCCGCCCGAGGACGTCTTGACGGCATAGCCAGTAACGTTCAGCGAGCCGGCGGACACCTGCGTCTCGAAGAGAGTGCCCTGGCCGGCAAGCGTGAATAGCAGGATCCCGTAGAACTCCGGTCGCGCACCGACGACCGCTCCATTATTGTCTGCGATCGGAGTGTATCCCGGGCCATTTCCACCGCCGTGGAAGTTCACCCCGGTTGCTCCGCCCTGCGCGCAGTTGAACAGGTAGTCGATGACCCAGAGTGAGGACGCATAGGAATCGCTGACTCCGCTGGCGCCGCCGTTGTAGAAGGAGTTGCATTCGGCCATCCGGAACGGAATCCCGATGCCTTGAGCGCCTGTCTGAAGTTCGGCAAGTTCTTCGACGATGTGTGTGTCAGGAGTGATCAGGAAAGCTCCAGTAGAAGTGGGTAAATCGCCGTTAGCGCGGTAGTAGTGCTGCGTAAGTAAGGTAATCTCGTTTTTGGTGACAGCCTGGCCAAATGGGATGGTCCAGTTAGTCACGCTGCCCGCAGCGGCAGGGCCGGTGATGGGCACGCCCGGAGTGGTCGCGAGAATTGCGCTGCGGAACTGGCCCCAGAGCGAGAGGAACTGCTTCAGGGACCAGTTGCCCGCGAAGTAGCTCCCCGTGTTTCCGTAGAGGTCGCATTCGTTGCCGATCTCAATGCCCAGGAGCGACGATCCGAACTGCCCGGCGGCATAAGCGACTTCAGCCGCGGCAAGCGCAGGAGTAGTGGCGCCGGTGGCCGCTCCTCCGAGATTGATTCCGTAAAGGCATTGCCATCCTACAGCCTTCACGAAGGCAGCCAGCGAAGCAACATCCGACGGAGCAATCTGACCCGCCGTCTGACCGGCGCCATTCGGAGTCCAAATGTTTCGGTCGACCGAGTTGCCGCCAACGCGCAGCACACTCGGGCCGATGCGGTTGAAAAGACCAATCAGGTCGCTGTTGGAGCTGGTGAAGGTCGGTGAGTAGAGTTTTTCTTTCTCGTAGGAGAGGCCGGCAAATGCCGGGCCGATGGATCCCGCTGTATTGCCTGTGACTGTGAGAGAGGCTTGTGTCACCGGTCCGGTCGGCGCAGGCTGCGGATTCGTGGGCGCTTGCGAACTGCTGTTTGCCGAGCTGCTCGACCCGCTGCATCCGGCCCAAAAAGAAGTTGCCGCCAATGCGACCGTTCCCTGCATTATCTGGCGACGGGTGAGCGCGGAGTGCTCAGGGTATGAGCTCATAATCGCTCTCTCCAGGGGTTAGTATCCCACCTTGCATATAACCGGGAGGAGCGAGAAAAGTTGTGTTTAATCCCACAAACGGGGGAGTCCCGCCGCTCAAGACACAACGCGGGATGTCAGCCTGGCAGGACTTCATGCGACGCTCTTTTTGTGAGCAGCCGTGGCAAATTGCAGGTGCAGGACCGCCGGCAATGGGAGAGAATTGAGCACGTCAGGCGGTTAGCGGAGCAATGCAATGACACCCGCATGCGCGTGCTGCAGGGAGACCTAACTTGAACTCCGAGCCAGTCATTTCTCCGAACCCGGTGGATTTGTCCAAGTGTCCGGAGAGCCCTTATCTTCGTATCTTCAAATCCACCGTCTTCGTTCGCAACCACGATCGAAGCTTGCAGTTTTACGTGGACCAGTTGGGATTCAGTGTCGTTGCCGACACGCGTTTTGAGTTCGGCGGACGTTGGGTGGCCGTTGCTCCTCCGGATGGCAGTGCGATCCTCGCCCTCGTCGCTCCCAAACGGCGCTCCGAACACTACAAGCTCATCGGGCGGAATACGCAGATTGGGTTCATCGCCGAAGATATCAACGCGACCTTCGAGCTGTGGAGTAGCCGCGGGGTCCGCTTCCATCATCCCCCGCAAAAGTCTCTTTTTGGCGGCGCCTCTGCCGCGTTCTCAGATGCGGACGGGAACACCTTTGAACTGCTCGGCTCCGATGAGATAAGCCGTGAAATCGAGGCCCAGAGGCACGCCATCGCAGCGAAGCTGGAAGCTGAGCGGCGCGCCCAGCAGGAGTTGGAAATTGCCAAGCAAGTGCAGGCCAGGCTCTTTCCGCAAACACTTCCGCCCTTCAAGAGTCTCGACTACGCCGGCAGTTGTATCCAGGCTCGCCATGTCGGCGGCGACTACTATGACTTTCTTGCCCTGGGACAAGGACGGCTCGGGCTGTTGATTGGCGACATCTCCGGGAAGGGAATCGCTGCCGCGCTCTTAATGGCCAATCTGCAGGCCAACCTGCGCAGCCAATTTGCCCTGGCCCGCGAACAGCCACAGCTTCTTTTGCAGTCAGTGAACCGGCTCTTTTACGAGAACACGGTGGAAAGCGCCTATGCCACTTTCTTTTTTGCCGACTACGACGAGCGTGCGCAGCGCTTGCGCTACGCGAACTGTGGCCATTTGCCGGCGCTTCTGCTGCGTTACGACGGTACTCTGGAGAGACTCCACTCCACTGGCACGGTTCTGGGTCTATTCAAGGATTGGGATAGCCCGGCAGCGGAATGCCCATTCAACCCCGGCGACACGCTCGCGCTCTACACCGATGGCGTAACCGAATCATGCAACATAGCAGGCGAGGAGTTCGGAGAGCAGCGCCTGGTCGAAGCGTTGCAGCAGCGCAGCGAATTACCCGCTGCCGGGTTGCTCGCGTTCGTGGTGGAAGAAATCCAGAAGTTCAGCCCGCATGAGCAACACGACGATATCACACTGATCGTAGCCAAATGCACGGCAAGCCCCTCGGCGCACTCATAGGTGGGAAAGCTTTCGCCGAACATCGGAGCCTTGCTTTTTGGATTGCTCCTCGATGGCCTCATCCTGGATCACGTCCCAATGCTCTACCAGGTTGCCGTCTTCGATGCGGAGAATGTCCGCTGCAATCCAGTTCACCGGTGCGCCGAAGCCGGAGATATTGACTCCTTGAGTTAGCTGATTCCTTCTACTAACGTCACGCGATAGTTCGCCCCTTTGAAACGATGCTCACGCACGGCGCGATAGGGCTCACCGTTATACCAAGCCTTCGCTGCCTCAGTACTCGGGAACTCGAGGATGACGGTACCCTCGGTCGGAGCTCCTTCCAGGTCTTCATACGCGCCGTAAAGCGCGAGAATCTTAAAGTCATGCCCGGCGAAGGTCGCCCGGACCTCCTTTGAGTACGTGTCCAACTCATTTTTGTCGAGTGTCTTATCGATGGCTCGCAGTATGCGCTGTCCAGGGTCCGCCGGATCGCCGCTGAAGGAGCCGCCCATGTAGCCATGGCCTGGCTGGAATTGCATATCGGTGCGGGTGTCGTCTGTGTCGTAGCAGAACCAATAGGAATGGGACGGGTGCCCCAGGTTCGCACCACCTGCCCCGGCTTGCCGTGGGGCGTACCTGGGCCGAAAACGATATGTTTCGATTGCTTTTACTAAACCAGCCGGGATTTGCTGGTCAATATTGCAAAAGCTGTCGTAGGGCTTCGCCCGTCATTTTCGGCCCACGTGCGCTGAGGCGAACGTGGGGCACCCGTCCTGCCTCTACATTCGTCTGTTTCTACACACGTCCTGTTTCTATTGGCTCTATAGCCCATTTACTCGGCATTCAGGACGGTGGAAAAGAGCAGCAAACCTACGGTGGTGAAGATCACATCGTAGCCGCCGAGAAGTTTGATCCACAGCCCTGGTTCAGAATCACCTACCAGGATGGCGGTCGTCGCTTCGACCATGCCCAACAGCGCTGGAATGAAGATGGGAAAGAGGAGTAAGGGAAGCAGCAACTCGCGATTCCGGGTGCGGACCGAGACCGCGGCAAAGAAAGTTCCATTCACCACCAGCGCCCACGTGCCCAGCGGCAGAACCAACAGTAACAGCCACGTTTCTCCCACCGGATGCAGGTTGTAAAAAATGGCAAAGAGCGGGGCAAGAATGATCTGCACCACGGTCACGAAAATGAAGTTGGCAATCACTTTGGCCAGAAAGAGCGAGGAAGCCGGTGCGGGCGCCATACGTTGCGCATCCAGCACCTGGTGACGCAGTTCGCGCGACCACGCTTGATTGAGCGCAGTCACAGAAGCGAACAAAGTGGCGACACAAAGAATGCCCCCGGCAATCTGCCGCGAGATCGCAGTCGTGGGATCGAAAGCCAGGCTGAAGAGCACCACCACCAGCAGCGCGAAAAAGAGCATGCCGTTGATGGCGTCTTTCGATCGCCACTCCAGACGCAGGTCTTTGGCTAGATGGATGAGGAGATAGCTCACAGGCGCGCCTGATCCTTGGTCAGGTCGGCGATCGTAGCCTTGGCAACGCGCAGGTAATCCTGGGGCGCGAGCAGGATCTGGATGCCGCGCTGACCGGCGGAAACCGAAATGAGATCGAAGAGCTCGATGGTCTCGTCGGCAAAAACAGGGAAGTCCTTCTTCGCGCCGAAGACGGTGACGCCGCCGCGGATATAGCCTGTGAGCGGCTGCACGTCCTTGAGTGAGACCATTTCGGTTTTACGTGCTCCGGCGGCGCGGGCAAGCTTCTTGAAATCCAGTTCCGCGTCCCCAGGGATGACAGCAAAGGCATATTGGTCAGGACCGGTGGTAGTAAGCAGCGTCTTGAAGACCTGCTCCACCGGCAGCCCTATCTTCCGCGCCACGGCGATTGCCGAGAGGTCGTCGGGATCCACCTCGTACTCCTGCAGCGTATACGGGATAGCAAGACTCTCCAGAATGCGGGCAGCGTTGGTCTTCATACGGTGTGGAGGGCCGGCCCCTCGGTGGTGCTGACCAGCTGTCCCGCCTCCATCATCAGGAAGTAGTCAGCCAAAGGTTCGGCGAGCGATCTCTGGTGGGTAGTGAGCACGACGGTGCGGTCCGCCCCGCGCAGGCGGCCGAGCAGGGCTACCATCTTGCCCGCGCTGGCGGCATCCATATTGGAGAAAGGCTCGTCCAACAGCAAAAGTTCCGGCTGCGGCAGCAACACACGGGCCAGGGAAGTACGCTGCCGCATGCCCTGCGAGTACTGGCCGACGGGACGGGTAAGCGCGGGATCGAGTCCTACCGCAAGCAACGCCTCTTCTGGCGTAAGGCAAGAGCAAGTGCGGTAGAGACCCGCGAAGTAGCGCAGGTTTTCCATGGCCGAGAGCTCGTCATAGAGCATCGGGGCATGGCTCATGTACCCGATGCGCGCCCGCTGCTCGGCAATCCTTTCCGCTTTGCCGGCGGCGAAGATGCGGGCAGTGCCCAGGGTTGGCTCCAGCAATCCGGCGAGCACCCGCAGCAGGGTGGACTTGCCGGCGCCATTTTCTCCCAGCAGAACGTAACAACGGCCGGCAGCGAGGCTGATGGAAACCTTGCGCAGCGCCGCGAAACGGCCGAAGAGACGCGATACCTGGTCGAGCTGCGCTAATGTGGCTGCCATCCCATAGGAGTATATGGGAGGGCTCGGGTTCTACTTGGCCGGTGTCGCAGGAGCCGGCGTCTTAAGGGAAGCGGTATTGGGTGCGGGTTTGGCGGCCGCATATTTGGAAGCACACTTGGCCTGTAGTTCGGTCGCATGGAAGACGCCATCCCGCCCATAGGTGCCCATGGCGAGCGCCTGGGAACCGTCTTTGAAGGTGTCTGGTGGGGGCTCAACACCCTGGTAGCTGACCTGCAGCGTGTGACCCTGCTCAGCGAGCACAAATTTCGCATTGGTCCCGCTGCGCTCGATGGAATGGGCAGCCACGTCGCCGGCTACCCGCAGATGACGGGTATAGGCCTTGTTGCCCATCGCCTGCAATTCGCCAATGGTGACGTAGTAGCTCTTGTCCGCTTGAACCCCGGTGATTGCCAGATAGATGATCGTGCCCAGGATGATCACTGCGGCCGCGCCAATGCGGAGTGTCTGCGAAGGTGTTTTCATCGCTTCTCTATAGGTTAGGAGGCTAGATCACTTCCGTCAAGCGCAGCTGTTCGGTATCTGAACGTATAATCTTCGCAGTGCGTTGATCGGTCCAAAACACCCCATCCAACATCCAACTCCCTAAGCGAGGCGATTC
>Ga0302325_10017652_pt1 | contig 15076 bp, 12 predicted proteins | sample Palsa_T0_2_FD_201948 | JGI IMG/M metagenome (GOLD analysis project Ga0302325, IMG submission 201948) | Peat permafrost microbial communities from Stordalen Mire near Abisko, Sweden - Palsa_T0_2 | ecosystem: Environmental > Terrestrial > Soil > Palsa > Peat permafrost | place: Sweden: Abisko... | reverse complement strand
TCGCTTGGGGCGCGGCCTCCTCGGCCTCCTCGGTGCGCCTGGAAGTCTGCCGCTGACCACCGGTGTCCTTTGTTCCTGCCATGTCCAACCTCCGTCATCCAGGGTCATACCCGCAGCTTCAACCGTATCCTCGCCTGTCAGCTGCTCGCCCAACCCTGGATCGCGGCATCACTTGCGGCAAGCCGGTGATCAGCCCGGTGATCAGCTCTGCCCGGTGAGCGCGGCGACCAGCTCGGCGGCCGTCCGGCAGCGGTCCAGCAGGCTGCCGACGTGGGCCCGGGTTCCGCGCAGCGGCTCGAGCGTCGGCACCCGCTGCAGGGACTCGTGGCCAGGGATGTCGAAGATCACCGAATCCCACGAGGCGGCGGCCACCGACTCGGGGTACTGCTGCAGGCACCGGCCACGGAAGTAGGCCCTGGTGTCCTCGGGCGGATTGTCGATCGCCCGGATCACGTCCTCCTCCTCGACCAGCCGGACCATCCGGCCCCGGGCCGCCAGGCGGTTGTACAGCCCCCGCTCGGCGCGCACGTCGGAGTACTGCAGATCGACGAGCTGGAGCCGCGGGTGCCCCCAGCCCAGCCCGTCACGGGTCCGGTACCCCTCGATCAGTTCCAGCTTGGCCACCCAGTCCAGCTCCCTGGAGGCCAGCATGGGATCCTCGGCCAGCCTGGTCAGCAGCGATTCCCAGCGGGTGAGGACATCCGCGGTCATGTCATCGACATCAGACCCGTACCGGTCCTCGGTGTATTTCCGCGCCAGCTCCAGGTATTCCATCTGCAGCTGGATGGCCGTCATCTTCCGGCCGTCCCGCAGGGTGGCCAGATGGCGGCAGGACGGATCGTGGGAGATGGCGCGCAGCTCGGCAATCGGCGCCTCGATCGAGAGATCCGTGCTCAGGAACTTGTCCTCGATCATCGCGAGGACCAGGGCGGTCGTGCCGAGCTTGAGGTAGGTGCTGATCTCGCTCATATTCGCGTCGCCGATGATCACATGCAGCCGCCGGTATTTTTCCGGGTCGGCGTGCGGCTCATCCCTGGTATTGATGATCGGTCTCTTCAAGGTGGTTTCCAGGCCCACCTCCACCTCGAAGAAGTCGGCCCGCTGGCTTATCTGGAAGCCCTCATCCCGGCCGTCCGCCCCAAGGCCCACCCGCCCCGCGCCGCAGATGACCTGCCGGGAAACGAAGAACGGGGTCAGGTGCCTGACGATGTCTGCGAACGGCGTGGCCCGGCGCATGAGGTAGTTCTCATGACAGCCGTACGAGGCGCCCTTGTTGTCGGTGTTGTTCTTGTAGAGCTGGATAGCCGGCGCACCCGGGATCGTCGCCGCCCGGGCGGCCGCTTCCGCCATCACGCGCTCACCCGCTTTATCCCAGGTCACCCCGGAGAGCGGATTGGTGCACTCAGGCGCGGAATACTCCGGGTGGGCGTGGTCCACATAGAGCCGGGCGCCGTTGGTCAGGATGACGTTGGCCAGCCCGAGGTCCTCGTCGGTCAGCTGGGTCGAGTCGGCCGCATCCCTGGTCAGGTCGAAGCCGCGGGCGTCCCGCAGCGGGTTCTCCTCCTCGAAGTCCCACCTCGCGCGGCGGGCCCGCGCCGAGGTCGCCGCCTGGTAGGCGTTGACCACCTGCGACGAGGTCACCATCGCGTTGGCTCCCGGCTGGCCAGGGACCGAGATGCCGTACTCCGTCTCGGTTCCCATGACCCGGCGCACACTCATGTCTGAAAGCCTAGTGCCGGGCTGACGGAACTATGACGACCCTCACCGGCTACAGGTACTGCCCGGTGTTGGCCACCGTGTCGATGGAGCGCCCGGCTTCTGTGCCCTGCTTGCCGGAAACCAGCGTCCTGATGTAAACGATCCGCTCGCCCTTCTTGCCGGAGATGCGCGCCCAGTCATCCGGGTTGGTGGTGTTCGGCAGGTCCTCGTTCTCACTGAACTCGTCCACGCAGGCGGTCAGCAGGTGCGCGATGCGAATGCCCTTCTGCCCGGTGTCCAGGAATTCCTTGATCGCCATCTTCTTGGCCCGGGACACGATGTTCTCGATCATCGCGCCGGAGTTGAAGTCCTTGAAATACAGGACTTCCTTGTCCCCGTTGGCGTAGGTCACCTCCAGGAACCGGTTCTCCTCCGTCTCGCTGTACATGCGCTCCACGACCCGCTGGATCATGGCCACGACCGTCGCGCCCCGCGAACCGCCGTGCTCGGTGAGATCGTCGGGGTGCAGCGGCAGGCCGGTCAGCACGTACTTGGAGAAGATGTCCCGGGCGGCCTCAGCATCCGGCCGCTCGATCTTGATCTTGACGTCGAGCCGGCCCGGCCGCAGGATCGCCGGGTCGATCATGTCCTCACGGTTCGAGGCCCCGATGACGATCACGTTCTCCAAGCCCTCGACGCCGTCGATCTCGCTGAGCAGCTGCGGGACGATCGTGTTCTCGACGTCGCTGGACACCCCGGACCCGCGGGTGCGGAAAATCGAATCCATCTCGTCGAAGAAGACGATGACCGGCATGCCCTCGCTGGCCTTCTCCCGCGCCCGCTGGAAGACCAGCCGGATGTGCCGCTCGGTCTCGCCGACGTACTTGTTCAGCAGTTCCGGGCCCTTGATGTTCAGGAAGAAGCTCTTGCCCTCCTTGGCCTGGGCGGCCCCGGACGAGCCCTTCGCACCAGCCTCGACCGCCTGCGCCGCCGTCCTGGCCGCGACCTGCTTGGCCAGCGAGTTGGCCACCGCCTTGGCGATGAGCGTCTTGCCGCACCCGGGCGGGCCGTAGAGCAGGACCCCCTTCGGCGGGCGCAGCTGGTGCTCCTTGAACAGATCGGCGTGCAGGTAGGGCAGCTCGATGGCGTCGCGGATCTGCTCGATCTGCGGCCCGAGGCCACCGATCTCGGAGTAGGTGATGTCCGGGACTTCCTCGAGGATCAGCTCCTCGACCTCAGCCTTCGGAATCCGCTCGTAGACGTAGCCGGACCGGGGCTCGAGCAGGAGCGAGTCGCCGCCCCGCAGCGTGGCGCTGAGCAGCGGCTCGGCCAGCCGGGCCACCCGCTCCTCATCCGCGTGCGAGATGACCAGGGCCCGGTCCCCGCCCTCGAGGATCTCCTTGAGCATGACGACCTCGCCGACCGTCTCGTAGCCCTGGGCGATCACCACGTTGAGCGCCTCGTTCAGGACCACTTCCTGGCCGGGCCGCAGGGACTCGAGATCGACCGCCGGGCTGACGCTGACCCGCATCTTGCGGCCGCCGGTGAACACGTCCACCGTGCCGTCCTCGCAGCCGCCGAGGAAGACCCCGAACCCGGACGGCGGCTGGGCCAGCCGGTCCACTTCCTCCTTGAGCGCGACGATCTGATCCCGCGCCTCGCGGAGGGTGTCGGCCAGCCTCTGGTTCTGGCCCGTCACCGTGGCCAGGCTGGCCTCGGTCTCGCGCAGCCGCTCTTCGAGTAGCCGGGAGTGCCTCGGCGACTCGTCGAGCCTGCGGCGCAGAACGGCCACCTCCTCCTCGAGAAAGGAAATCTGAGTGGTGAGGCCCTGAACCTGATCGTCGTGCCGCGCGGTGCGCGAGCCTTCGTCGTGAGTGGCCACGCCCCCACCCCCTTCCGAGAGCAAGACTTCACTTAGACCCTACCTACCGAAAGCCCGGGCGTAACCTTTCCCAGGCCGCAGGATGGCCCGGCCGCGCCGCCACGCGCCACATTCTCACTGAGCGGGCTCCTCGGCGAGCCCCGTCAGTGACCCGTCCACGGGGGCCTCGCGGACGTCGGCAGGCTCCTCGCGGGCCCCCTTCGACGGCCTGCGCCGCCGCGGCGGCGGCGTGGCACCGTCGGCCAGCCGGCGCGCGGTGACCAGGAAACCCGTATGACCGATCATGCGATGCTCCGGCCGGACCGCCAGCCCGTCCACGTGCCATCCGCGGACGAGTGACTCCCAGGCCACCGGCTCGTCGAAGCAGCCTTGCTCCCGGGTGGCCTCGACGATCCTGGAGAGCTGCGTCACGGTGGCCACGTAGCTGCACAGCACCCCGCCCGGGATAAGGGCCTCGGCCGCCACACGCGTGAACTCCCATGGCGCCAGCATGTCCAGTACCACCCGATCGAAACTCCCGGTGGGCACCGCATCCGGTGCGGCCGCGCCGGTCCCGGCGATCTCGGCGAGATCGCCGACCCTGAGCTGCCAGGCCGGGTGCGGCCCGCCGAAGAAACGCTCCACGTTGACCCGCGCGATCTCGGCGAAGTCTGGCCGGCGCTCGTAGGACACCAGTAGCCCGTCCGCGCCGACGGCGCGCAGCAGCCAGCAGGACAGGGCGCCGGAGCCCGCCCCGGCCTCCAGCACCCGGGCCCCGGGGAAAATGTCGGCCATGGCCACGATCTGGGCCGCGTCCTTGGGGTACACCACCGCCGCGCCCCGCGACATGGCCAGGGTGAAGTCGGCGAGCAGCGGGCGCAGGGCCACGTACGGGGTGCCGCCCGACGAACTCACCACGCTGCCGTCGGGACTGCCGATGAGCTCGTCGTGGGCCAGCGACCCGCGATGGGTGTGGTACGTGCGGCCCTCACCGAGGACGAGCAGGTGCTTGCGGCCCTTGGGATCGGTGAGCTGTACCTGGTCACCAGGGGCGAAGGGGCCGCGGCGCTGTCGGGTCACGCCCGCCAGGCTAGCGGTGCCGCGGAGTGCTGCGGTCGGCTCAGGTGCCCGCGAAGGCGTGGTCGAGGTCGCTGGCCGCCAGCACCCCATATACCTGGCCGGACGGCTCGACCAGCAGGTACTCGGTGGCCGGGGCCCGGCGGACGGCCTCGATCAGGGCCATCCCGGAAAGATCGGCGGGCAGCACCAGGCCCGGGTCGATGCTCCGGGCCAGCGACCCGGCGTCGATCCACGGCCGGCGCTGCGGTGGGGTCGCCATCACCGCCGTCTCGTTGACGATGGCTATCGGCTTGTCCTCGTGATCGACTATCACCAGGGCGCGGGCCTGCGCGGCGTCGGCGCGCCTGATCGCCTCGGCCAGCGGCAGGCTGGCCGGGACGGCGATCGCCCTCCGGGCCAGGGCCCGGGCCTGGAGACCCGGCAGCCGCTCCCGGACCCGGGTGGCGCGCAGCGCCTGCCCGGCGCCCATCCACATGAAGGCCGCGATGACCGCCAGCCAGGCCGCGTCGAAGATGTCAGCCTGGTCGCCGGCCCGGGCCAGCATGGCCAGCGGGACGACCAGCACGGCGATGGCGAGCACCCGCCCGGCCCAGGCCGCGAACACCGTGGCCGCTGCGGCCCGGCCGGTGACCTTCCACACGCCGGCCCGGAGCATCCGGCCGCCATCCAGCGGCAGGCCGGGCACGAGGTTGAACAGGCCGACCAGCACATTGATCCAGACCAGCCGCTCGACCAGCAGGCCGGCCAGCCCATGGGGGTGAACGGTGGCGACCACCGCGTACCCGGCCGCGGCCAGGGCCAGGGACATCGCCGGGCCAGCCGCGGACACCAGGAATTCCCGGCCCGGGGTGGGCGGCTCCTGCTCGATCTCGGAGAAGCCACCGAGCGGGTATAGCAGGATCCGGCGTACCGGCAGGCCGAAGCCCCGGGCGACGACGGAATGGCTGAGCTCATGGACCAGGACGGAGCCGTAGAGCAGTACGACGATGGCCACCGCCACCAGGTAGCGCAGGTTGCCTGTCCCGGTCACCGCCGGGTTGTTCGCGTACAGGATGACGAACAGGCCGGCGATGGCAAACCAGTACGGCGAGATGTAGACCGGTATCCCGAAGGGCCGCGCGATCCTCAGCCCGGGGCTCGCTGCCTGCGGGGGAGGCCGGTCCGGCGTCTTGCCTGCCACACGCATGATGCTACGTGCTGTCGGCGCGCCGCAGACCAGGCAAAGCCCGGCGACTGTCGGAACCGTCCCCTACCCTCCTGGCATGGGTGAGGAGATTCCGGCGGGGCACGCCACGCTGGCCGCCGTTGACGCTGAGCCGGGCACCGCTGAGCCAGAGACCACTGAGCCCGGCACCACTGAGCCCGGCACCACTGAGCCAGAGACCGCTGAGCCCGGCACCGGGCGGTCACTGTCGCCGTCCCGGGCAGGTGACTTCCTGACCTGCCCGCTGCTCTACCGGTTCCGCGTGATCGACCGGCTGCCGGAACCACCGAGCCCGGCGGCCGCCCGCGGCACGCTGGTGCACGCGGTCCTGGAGCGCCTGTTCGACCGCCCGGCCCCGGGCCGCACCCCCGAGGTGGCCCGGTCGCTGCTCGGGCCGGAGTGGGATCGCCTGACGGCGCAGGAGCCGGAACTGGACGGCCTCTTCGGGTCCGACACCGAGCGCGCCACATGGCTCGACCAGGCCGCGGCCATGCTCGACAGCTACTTCAGGCTGGAGGACCCCAGGCGCCTCGAGCCCGCGCACCGCGAGCTGTCCGTGCGCACCGTGCTGGCATCGGGCCTGCAGCTACGCGGGTACATCGACCGGCTCGACATCGCGCCGGGGGGCGACATCCGGATCGTCGACTACAAGACCGGCACTGCGCCGCCCGAGGCGTTCGAGGCGCGCGCGCTCTTCCAGATGAAGTTCTACGCTCTCGTGCTCTGGCGGGCCGAGGGACGGGTGCCCAGGCTGCTGCAGCTCATGTACCTGGGCAGCGGCGAGATCGTGCGCTATGAGCCCGACGAGTCCGACCTGCTCGCCACTGAGCGCAAGATCGAGGCCCTCTGGCAGGCCATCGAGCGGGCCCGGGCGTCCGGTGACTGGCGCCCCCGGCCGGGCCGGATCTGCGACTGGTGTGCGCACAAGACCATCTGCCCGGCCTTCGGCGGGACTCCCCCGCCCCTGCCGGAGATGCTCCCGCCCGCGACGGCGCTCCCCGCTGAGCCCGACCGCCCGGAATCAGCCCACATTCAAGACATTACTTGATTTGCGGTGCGGATCACGGCGCCGGGTCGCGGCTGCGAGGACCCGGCCCGGGTGGCGTCCGGGCTCCCGGTCAGCTGATGCCGTGGCGGCGCAGGATCTGCGCCACGTCGTCGAACTCGTCGTCATCGCCCTGGCCGACCTTAGCCTTGACGGGACTCTTCTGGGCCGGCTTCAGGGCGGTCCCCGGCCTGGCCGCGGGCAGCCCGGCCGGGCCCGGCGTGGTAGCCGAGGGTGCCTGGCGGGCGCGGCGCCGCCGCAAGCCGCCGGAGACCACGAACAAGACCGCGGAGGCCCCGGCGACGATGACGCCGGACCAGACCCGCGGGGAGAAGATGAACGACGCGGCGAAGCTGCTGATCGCCGTGCCCATCTGCCACAGCATCTTTATCGCGCCGGTCAGGTACGCGGCCACCGGGAGCAGGGACCACGCGACGCCGCGGAGCCCGGCGCCGGCCCCCCGGCGGCGCCAGGCGATCCAGCTCGCAATGAGCCCGACGATGGTCAGCCCCCCGGCCAGCGGGAGCCAGGCGATCTGGCTGTATGTCGACATAGCCGCCTCCCTCGGAAGCGTTCGCTGTTTCCATCGTCGCACATCCCCGGGAGTGCGCCGTGCGTCAGCTCGCGGGGGTGTTCTCCGGGAAGTGGCAGGCGACCTGGTGGCCGGGAATGAGCTCGACCAGGGGTGGTTCCTGGGTCCGGCAGACTTCCTGCGCCTTCCAGCACCGGGTGTGGAAGCGGCATGCCGGCGGCGGGTTGATGGGGCTGGGCACGTCGCCCACCAGCCGGATCCGCTCCCGGCGCAGCCGCGTCCCGTCCTCGCCGCGCAGCGGTTCCGGCACCGGCACCGCGGACAGCAGCGCGACGGTGTAGGGGTGCCGGGGCTGGGTGTAGATCTGGTCCCGCTCGGCCAGTTCGACGATCTTGCCCAGGTACATGACGGCTACCCGGTCACTGATGTGCCGCACCACCGACAGGTCGTGCGCGATGACCACGTAGGTCAGCCCGAACTCGCCTTGCAGGTCTTCCAGCAGGTTGACCACCTGCGCCTGGATCGACACGTCCAGCGCGGAGACCGGCTCGTCGGCGACGATCAGCTTGGGCCGCAGGGCGAGCGTGCGCGCGATCCCGATGCGCTGCCGCTGGCCGCCCGAGAACTCGTGCGGATACCGGTTGTAGTGCTCCGGGTTCAGCCCGACCAGTTCCAGGAGTTCCTGAACCGAACGCTTGACTCCCTGCTCGGTCCGGACCTTCTGGAGCCGGAACGGCGCGCCCACGATGGTCCCGACGGTATGCCGCGGATTCAGCGACGAATACGGATCCTGGAAGATCATCTGGATGTCGCGGCGCAGCGGCCGCATCTGGCCCTGGCGCAGGTGCGTGATGTCGTGGCCGTCGAAGACGATGCGCCCGCCGCTCGGCTTGAGCAGCCGGATGAGCATCCGGCCGGTGGTCGTCTTGCCGCAGCCAGACTCACCGACCAGGCCCAGCGTCTCCCGGGGGGCGACCGAGAAGTCGATGCCGTCCACCGCGCGGACCGCGCCGACCTGGTGCCGCAGGACGATGCCGCGGGTGATCGGGAAGTGCTTGGTGAGCCCGGTCACCGACAGCAGGCTGCCGTCGGATGTCGCCCTGTCCGGCTGAGCCTCGCTCAGCGACGCACTCACGTTTCCTCCCCGGTCAGCGTGTCCACCGGTGCCGTCTCGGCCGGTGGAGTTCCGGCGGGCAGCGTCTCGGCCGGCGACGTCTTGAGCGCGACCTGCCGCGCCCACAGCTCGCGCTGGCGCTGCGCGGTCAGGTGGCAGGCCACCAGGTGGCCAGGTTCGACCTCGCGCAGCGCAGGCACCTCCGTGGCGGCCTTGCCGTCGGTCAGCTCCTCGTAGCCGCACCGCGGGTGGAACGGGCAGCCGGGCGGGACATTGATCAGGCTCGGCGGCGTGCCCTTGATCGGCAGCAGCCGTTCGGACCGCTGGGCGTCAAGCCGGGGCATGGAGCCGAGCAGCCCCCAGGTGTACGGGTGCCCGGGCCGGCCGAAGATCTCTTCCGCGGTGCCGTATTCAGCGCACCGGCCCGCGTACATGACCAGGATGTCGTCGGACAGCTCGGCCACCACCCCGAGATCGTGCGTGATGATGATGACCGCGGAGCCGTATTCCTGCTGCAGGTCCGAGATGAGGTCGAGGATCTGCGCCTGCACCGTGACATCGAGGGCCGTGGTCGGCTCGTCGGCGATCAGCAGTTCGGGATCGCAGGACAGCGCCATCGCGATCATCACGCGCTGCCGCATCCCGCCGGAGAACTGGTGCGGGTAGTCGTTCACCCGGCTGGCCGCCTGCGGGATCCCGACCCGGTTGAGCATCTCGATGGCGTGCTCGAGGGCGGCCTTCTTGCTCACCTGGTTGTGGACCAGGTACGCCTCGGTGATCTGCTGCCCGATCGTGTAGTACGGGTGCAGGGCGGACAGCGGGTCCTGGAAGATCATCGCCATCTTGCTGCCCCGCAGCTCCCGGACCCGGCCGGGCCCGGCGGCGATCAGGTCCTCGCCGTCCAGCAGGATCTTGCCGCTGACCCGCGTGGACTGGCCATGGTGCAGGCCCATGATGCCGAGGCTGGTGACGCTCTTACCGGAGCCCGACTCGCCGACGATGCCCAGGGTGCGCCCCCGGTCGAGGCGGAACGAGAGCCCGTCCACGGCCTTGACCAGGCCGTCGTCGGTCGGGAAGTGGATCCGCAGGTCACGGACCTCGAGCAGGGTACCGGCCATCAGTACCTCACCCTCGGGTCGACCACGGCGTACAGGATGTCCACGACCAGGTTGGCCACGACGATGAAGAACGAGGCCAGCAGCACCACGCCCATGATCTCGGGAAGGTCCTGGTTCTGGATCGCCTCGATGGTGAAGGCACCCAGCCCGTGCATCGAGAACGTCACCTCGGTCAGGATCGCGCCGCCCAGCAGCAGGCCGAGATCCATGCCGAAAATGGTCAGGATCGGGGTCAGGGCGGAGCGCAGCCCGTGCTTGACGATGACCGTCCGCTCGGGCAGGCCCTTGGCCCGCGCGGTGCGGATGTAGTCCTCCCCCATTGTCTCCAGCATGCCCGACCGGGTGAGCCGGGCGTACAGCGCTGCATAGAGGAACGCCGTGGTCAGCCACGGCAGCACCATGTTCCTGGCCCACAGCAGCGGGTTCGCCGTGATCGCCACGTACTGGACGTTCGGGAAGATCGCCCACTTGTAGCTGAACAGCTCGAGTGAGATCAGCCCGGTGAAGAAGATGGGCAGCGACACCCCGGCCAGCGCCACGCCCATCGACGCGCGATCGAACAGGCTGCCGCTGCGCAGCGCGGAGAGAACCCCGATCGCGACGCCCCCGACCAGCCAGAGCACGCAGGCCCCGCCGGCGATGGACAGCGTCACCGGCGCGTCGCTGATCAGCTGCGGCCAGACCGGCTGCTGGGTGCGGAACGAGTAGCCAAAGCAGGGCGGCGGGCAGTAGGTGGTGTTCGGGCCGTCGTTGTAGTGCGCGCCGACCACGATCGCCTTCACGTACCGGCCGTACTGCAGGTAGAGCGGCGAGTTGAAGCCCAGCTTGATCTCGACCGCGTGGATGCTGGCCGGGGTGGGGTTACGGCCGACGTATTCGGAGGCGAGATCGTAGGTGTTCACCCCGGCCAGCCGCGGTACCAGGAAGAAGATCGCAAACGTGATCGCGCTCACCACGAGCAGCAGGAAGACCGTGGCGATCAGGCGCCGGATGATGAATGTGACCACTGCTGTCAGCGCTGGTGCCCGGCGGTGTGGCCGGGCACCAGCGCTCTCACCTGCTCTCTTCTCGCGTTGTGACTACTTCGTGCCGAGCACGGCGTAGTTGTACATGCCGTAGTACGGCTGCAGGTACACATTGGTGAGGTTGGGATTGCGGTATTCCAGCGTCTTGGCGTAGACGGCTGGCAGGATGCCCGCATCCGACATGATCTGGTGGTCGATCTGGCTCCAGATCGCATTCCGCTGCGTGGCGTTGTTGAGACCCGCGGCCTTGCTGAAATCGTTGTTGATGACCGGGTCGTTCAGCTCGGCGATGTTGGTGTTCCCGGCGGGCACGATCGTGTTGCCGTTGCTGATCTCATCCAGCATGCCGTAACCATCCGGCCAGTCCGGCGCCCAGCCGCCCATGTCGATCCCAAGATCGTGCGCGTGCACGTAGTTGGGAACGCCCGCGAAATCGCTGTAGTACGAGCCAGACGGGTAGCCCTTCAGGCTCGCCTTGATCCCGACCGCGCCCAGCGCCGACTGCAGGGCCTGCGCCGCCGCCGTGTCGGTGGGCCGGTCGCTGCGGTAGCCGATGTTGAGGCTGAAGCCGTTCGGCTGGCCGCACAGCTTGAGCTGTGCCTTGGCGGCAGCGTCGTCGCCGCCGGGCTTGGACAGCGCGTCATACAGGTCGAACTTCTTGTAGCCGATGATCGCGGGCGTCAGCACGGTGCTGGCGATGTCCCCGCCAGCGATCGGGCCGCCGTAGGCGGTCTGCAGCGTGGTCTTGTCCGCCGCATACTCGATCGCCCGCCGGCAGGCCACGTTGGTCAGCGGCGCCACCTTGGTGTTGATGTAGCCGAACCAGAGGAAGCCGCTCAGCCCGTCATCCGAATCCTTCTTCAGGGCCGGGTTAGAGAGGATCTTGGCCCGCGCCGCCGCCTGCACGCCCGTGCCCGCCATGTTGACGCTGATGTCGCCGGCCAGCAGCCGGTTGTCGATGTCGTTGGCGTTCACGTTCATGTTGACCACGATCTTGCTGGCCAGCTGCTTGGCGTTCGGGTCCTCGGCCGCGTTCCAGTACTTGTTCGGGACCAGCACCAGCTGCTTGTTCAGCGTGTAGCTCTGGAACTTGTACGGGCCGGTGGAGATGACGTTGAGCTGGTAGTTCGCGCCCGTGTCGGAGGCCTGCGGCACCGGTGCGGTCTGCGGGATCGCGACCACGTAGTTGAAGTCGGAGAACGGGTGCTGCAGGTGGAACACGATCGTCGTGGCGTCCGGTGTGGTCACCGAGGTCAGCCCGGTCGCGCTCTTGTCCTTGTACGGACCCGGGTAGGTCGGGTCGGCCAGCAGGACCTGGAAGTAGCTCGGCCCGTTGGGCAGCACCGACCGGTCGTAGGTGCGCTCCACCGCGTACTTGACGTCGGCCGAGGTGACGGTCTGGCCGTTGGAGAACTTGACGCCCGACCTGATGTGGTAGGTCCAGGTCAGCCCGTTGTCACCGACGACGCCCGGGGCCGTGGCCAGCCTGGGTACGAGCTGCAGGCCGCAGGTGCCGGGGCAGGACTTGTAGGTCATCAGCGCCTGGGCGTACAGCCGGTTGAAGTTCCACATGAACGCGTAGTACGTGTTGCCGGGGTCGGTCGAGTCCGGCGTGTTGGACAGGTCGTAGGTAAGCGTCCCGCCCTTCTGGCTGGAGGGGTTGACCACGCTCGTCAGGCCCGTGTTGTATGCCTCATTGCTTGATCCAGAGGACGAGCTGCCGCTGCTACTGCCGCTTGAGCCGCCGCAGGCGGCCACGAGCAGCGCGGTCACCGCGCCGATCGCTGTAAGTCCAAGGGTCCTGCGTCTTTTCATGGAGTCAAACCCCTCCTGTCGTGATTCGATATAAAAGTCGGCGGTCCCACGCCATCGAGGGCTTATCGGCTCTTCGGGTCGAGCGCGTCGCGCAGGCCGTCGCCGAGGAGATTGAAGGCCATCACCGTAATGAAGATGGCCAGCCCAGGAATGATCATAAACATGGGATCGATGTAGTAAAAGCCGTTGGTCACCGCATCCGAGAGCATGTCCCCCCAGCTTGGAGCCGGCGGAATGATGCCAACACCCAGATAGGATAGAGCGGCTTCGAAAAGAATATTGGTTGGCAGCAGCAGCGTGGAGTAGACCAGGATGGGACCAACCAGGTTGGGCAGCAACTCGCGAAAGAGTATGTAGGGCCCCCGGGCGCCAATGCTACGCGCGGCGTCCACGAACTCACGCTCCCGCAGCGACAGGGTCTGGCCGCGGATAATCCGGCCCATATAGGGCCAGTTGAAAAACCCGATAACGAAAATGAGCAGCGCCACCCGCAGCGAATTACCGGAGAGGCCGAACGCACTGGACGGGATGACACCCACCAGGGCGAGCGCGAAAACCAGCAGCGGGAAGGCGAGAAAGACGTCCATGGAGCGGGCAATGACCGAATCCACCCAGCCGCCGGTATAACCCGCGATAACGCCAAAAAATATACCCAGTACCACGGCCAGCACCGTGGCGAAGAACGCGATCAGCAGCGAGTACCTGGCGCCGTTCACCACCCGGCTCAGCACGTCACGCCCGGTCACCGGCTCGACCCCGAAAGGATGGGCCAGGCTGATCCCGCCGAACGGGCCGTTGGGGCGGCTGAACGTCGGGTTGATCAGCCCCGGGTGGTAGGTGTCCGGGTTCTGCACCACGAACGGGCCGGCGATCGCCACCACGATCAGCGCGACCACGATGATCCCGCCGGCCATGGCCACCTTGTCCCGGCGCAGCCGGATCCAGGCGATCTGGCCGAGGGAGCGGCCCTCGATGGCCTGGCCGCCGACTCCGGCGAGCGACCCATCCGGCGTGGCATCCGCCGACGGCGGGAACACGTCGAGTGGTGCTGCCATCAGGCGCCGCTCCCTGCTGCAAGGCCTAGTTACGGGAAAATTGCCCGGCGGTCGCGGCCCGCGCGGTGCCGAAGCAAGCTTGCGAAGGTATCTAACGGGAGAATCTACCGGCAGGCCTGGTCAGCGCCACCCCTGGGCCCGGGTCGTGCCTGGATTGTGACCGAATTACGATTCGTTTGTCACGGCCGGGTGCGCATGGCCCGCCACGGCCCGGCGCAGCCGGTCCAGGTCCACTTCACGCAGTGACCCGACGATGACACGGCCGGGCCTGGCCGGCACCGGCGCGACGCCGGGCACCGCGATCACCGCGCAGCCCGCCGCCTCGGCGGAAGCGATGCCGGTCAGCGAGTCCTCCAGCGCCGCGCAGCGGCCCGGATCGACGCCGAGCAGCCCGGCGGCCAGCAGGTAAGGCTCCGGATCGGGTTTCCCGTGCCGGATGTCCTCGGCGCACACGGTCACGTCGAACGCGGCGCCGGTCTTCTCGAGCACCGCATCCATCAGGTCCCGGTGCGCGGAGGTGACCAGGGCGCGGCGCACCCCGGCCGCGCTCAGCTCGGCCAGCAGTTCCCGGGCGCCCGGCATCATCGGCACGCCATGCCGGCGCACCAGGCCGTTGATGCCCTCGGCCATCCATCGCGCCACCGTCTCCTCCGGCGCCGGCCGGGCGGCCCGGGCCAGCATGTAGGCCAGGCTGCGGCTCGGTGGGCCGCCCACCAGCTGCTGCTGGTCAGCATGGCTCCAGGCGCCACCCATCCGCGCCATGATCTGGGTCTCCACCTCGAACCAGAGGGGCTCGGAGTCGACCAGGAGCCCGTCCATGTCGAACAAGACAGCGTCCAGGCGGCCCGTTCCTGAGCCGCTCACGCGCTGAAGTACCTCGCCTCGGGGTGGAAGACGATCAGGGCGTCGGTGGACTGCTCGGGAGCCAGCTGGAACTCCTCGGACAGGGTGACCCCGAGCCGCTCGGGGGCCAGCAGCCGGACCACCTTGGCGCGGTCCTCCAGATCCGGGCAGGCCGGGTAACCGAACGAATAGCGGCACCCCCGGTAGTCGACCTTGAGAATGCCGTCCAGGTCGGGCGGATCGAACCCGGCCAGCCCGGTCTCCGTGCGGACCCGGCGGTGCCAGTACTCGGCCAGCGCCTCGGTCAGCTGCACGGACAGCCCGTGCAGTTCGAGGTACTCGCGGTAGGCATTCTTGGCGAAGAGCTCCCCGGTGGCCTGGCTGATCTTCGACCCGACGGTGGCGAGCTGGAAACCCACCACGTCGGTCTGGCCGGACTCACGGGAGCGGAAGAAGTCAGCCAGGCACAGGTGCCGGTCGTGGCGCTGCCGCGGGAACGTGAACCGCTCCCGCTCGCCGCCCGCGGAGTCGAGGATGACGAGATCGTTGCCCTCGCTGACGGCGGGGAAATACCCGTACACGACGCCCGCCTCCAGCAGGCCCTCGGTCTGCACCCGGTCCATCCACATGCGCAGCCGCGGCCGGCCTTCCGTCTCGACGAGATCTTGATAGGAGGGGCCGTCGTG
>Ga0302325_10017651_pt1 | contig 15076 bp, 20 predicted proteins | sample Palsa_T0_2_FD_201948 | JGI IMG/M metagenome (GOLD analysis project Ga0302325, IMG submission 201948) | Peat permafrost microbial communities from Stordalen Mire near Abisko, Sweden - Palsa_T0_2 | ecosystem: Environmental > Terrestrial > Soil > Palsa > Peat permafrost | place: Sweden: Abisko... | reverse complement strand
CGGTGTCCTCGCCCTTTGCCTGGCACACGCGACCACCCGGTGGCAGCAGGGTTTTGGCGCCCTGAAGATGATCCCACCAGGCTCGATCGACGTTGGAGGCACGGTGAACGCTCTGGCACGTCACGAGCTCGCGTGGTCCTCCCTACCCCTCGAGGCTCAGGATTATCTCCTGAAGGTGATGGGAGAGCCGATTGCCACTTAGCGCGGTTGTCGACAACGACGTGCTTATAAAGGGCGCATGCTACTCATTGCTCGCGGAGTTGATGGCTGCCTATGGGGGTGCAGGCTCGCTTGGCGTGCTGGGTACGGCACGGTATGTAGTTCCACGACGGCTGTTACGAGACCCACGGCTGGTCAACCGCGACCAGGCGGTAGCGAGGTGGGGCACGTTTTTTGTGGACGCTGAGGAAGTGGAGCCCACTCCCAAGGCCATCGATCTCGCCACGGCACTGGAGGAGGCGGCAGCAGCTGCAGGAGTACCGCTCGACGTAGGCGAGAGCCTGTTGTGCGCTGTCGCCATAGACCGTCCGGTTCCGGGCGTTGTCACCGGCGACAAGCGTGCGATCGAGGCGCTTGAGCTGCTTTTGGCAGGGGTGAATGAACTCAGGTCGCTCACGGGGCGCGTCCTATGCCTTGAGCAACTGATAGAAGCGCTGATTCCCAGGCTTGGCGCGGGCGTGACCCGAGCAGCCGTCTGCGCTGAGCCATGTGCCGACCGAGCATTATCGCTCTGCTTCCAGTGTGGGCGCCGTAGCGACGGCAGAATAGACCCAGAAGGGCTACGAAGCTACATCGGGGATTTGCGACGGCGGGCCCCCACCATATTGGCTCTTCGGCCCCCATTCTAAGGGATACCCAGGTCACCAACCGCTCGCCACGGCCCCGCCCGTTAAGGGTTCCGGTCCCCAAAAGGAGTCGGTGCAGGTACAGGGACCATCGTCGATGCCGGTCCGCCAGCTGATTTGGATCATCTACCGATAAGCCCACCACGCAGTCGGATGGCGTCCGGTTGGCGGCACAGGACCAAAGCGGGGCCGCAGGGAAGACGATTGTTACCCCTTCCCTATTCCTGATCTGAGCGAAGGAGGACGCTGTACGGTTTGATCAGCTCGGCAACGAGGCCAATTTCAGCAACGGGTCCGGCGGAGGAGACGGACTCCAGATCGTAGCTGCCTACAACCTCCAAGCATGCCTTATCAACGCGGCCCTTAATATAGAGACTTCCTCGCCGACCGCGGCAGTTTCCTATGGCGACGCGGGTCGCCTCGAGGGGAAGCTTCCAATGCACTTGTTCGAGATTCCTTATACATAACGCGAACCGGGAGCCTCGTACCTCGATTCCTGCTGGTACGGGAAGCCACCGGAGACCATCCACAGAGTACTCATCCGCAGGAACGGGATCCGCGAAGTGATTGGAGTGCATAGGCTGCATTAGTAACCGGATGACCCGGCCCTCCGCAGCATGCGAGGATGCGAAAGGCTGCACGGTCGTCCTCGGATGGCACGTGTTACCGCCATAACCCCACATCGAGAAGCCGGCGTCCGAGATCTCTTGTTTCTTTCGAGCGATGATGTCATCAAGCGGCTCGGTAGCATGCGTACCGATCTTCATGTATAGGATCGCATCCCCCTCATCGACGTGTTCGATCATCTCAGGCTTCCGCCCAGAGCTCTAGCTGATATTCGATGTCGAGCGCCTTGCCGTAGTCGACGCGATGGCGCTCGCGAATGTACCGCACCGCTGGTGCGACCCCCTCCCCGTAAAAGTTCCGCAAACGATCGGGGTCCCGGACGGCGTGGCTCGTGACTTCCCTGCCATTACCAGGTCGCGATCGCAGCATGAGGTTGCACGATCTAAGTTCTGGGTTGTCGTCAAGGTGATAGGAGTGCAGGCCGGGCATCAGGCAACTCACGTAGAAGCCCTTGGAGCTTGCGAACTCTTGGACGTTAGCCAACACGTCGGCTGTCCAAGGGAGGTCGTCGTCACGATCGGCAATTACAACCAAACCCTCACCATCAAAGTGGACAAGCTCCATACCGCGCTCGACGAACACCTTCACGCTCTCACCTCCGTTGCTTGCACCCCAGGGGGGGTTGGTGTAAAATCGATCGAACTTGAGGGTCACCGGTACAGGATCGAGGCAGTTATAAAGCACGGCGTATAGGATCTCTTGTAGGCCTTCGCGGTCCGCGAAACGATTAATTGCTCCAACCATTCGCTCGTCGAAGTCGAACACGGTAATCGTTGCTGGCCCCCGGTCAACAATCCCGCGGGCCTTTAAGTACGCGACAGAAACACTGATTGAATCGCCGTCGCCAAGGAAGGCCAACTTCGACCCATCGGCCCAGCGCGAGACAAGCTCGCTCTGGAAAACCATATCTGCCGCCTTCATGTAGATCTGGTCGAACTCCCGAAGCGGCCGGGGCCGGTTCTGGATCACGTCCGAGATCGCGTTGATGGCGGCCTTCAGGTCGATCTCATCTCGCAGGGCAGCCTCCTCTCGTCGGACCCTCCACGCTACGAGGCGGAGAGCAGGGCGACGTGCATTTTCTAGAGCACGACTGTCGCACCGGCACTCTGGTCATTCACGCAACCCGAACTTGCGTGTGAGGGCTCTGAGGGAGACGCTACCGGTCTGTGGGGAGCAAGTCGAGGGCTCGGGCGCGGTCTTCGGCGGTGGGCCGGGTGTAGCCGCGGGTGGTCTCGAGGCGGGCGTGGCCGAGGAGCTCGGCGACGATGACGAGGTCTGTCCCTCCGCGGACGAGGGTTGTGGCGAAGCTGTGCCTTAGGACGTGGGCGGTTATCTCGTCGTCGTCGAGGCCGGCGTCGGTGGCGATGCCGGTGATGATGTCGTGGGCGGCTTTGACGCTGAACCGTGCGCCGCGTTGGTTGAGGAACAACGCTGGGCTGTCGCCGGCGCCGGGCCAGTCGGAGCGTTCGTGGAGCCAGGCGGTGAGCGCGCTTCGCAGCTGTGCGTGGACGGGGACCTCGCGGACGCGTTGGCCTTTGCCGTAGATCCGCATCGTTCCTTTGCGGGCCGAGAGGCGGATGTCGTCGACGTCGAGGGCGGCGGTCTCGGCGATACGGGTCCCGGCGTAGAACGGGACGAGGGCGAGGGCCTGGTCCCGGGGCGAGGGGCGGGCGGCCACGGCGCGCAGGTAGCGGACCTGGGCGCGTTCGCCGAGAGCACGGGGCGCCGCAACTGGGACCTCGACGCGCTCGGCGTTGGCGGGCCCGAGACCGCGGCGGGTGTAGAGGTCGTCGACCGCTGCGAGGGCGTTGTTGATCGTGGCCGGTTTGCGTTTCAGGACGCCTTGGAGGTGGTTGCGGTAGTCGCGTACCGCCCAGTCCCGGCCGTCGGCGCTGCCGAGCGGGTCGCCGTCGATGTCAGCGGCGGAGAGCCAGGCCAGGTATTGGCGGGTCTTGGAGATATAGGTGCGCCGGCTCTGGGCGGCCAGGGGAGCGGCGGCGAGGGCGGCGGTGTAGGTATCGAGCACCGCTGCGAACGGGTCGGGCAGGTCGACCGGCGCGCGTCCATGCCGTGGCGGCTGGATCGGGTCCCTGTTCTCTGAAGTGGTTCCGAGCCTCTGTGGGATATGCGGGTTCTCTGAAGTCACACCGGGAGGTTACTTCAGAGAAGGAGTCTTCTCTGAAGCTAGGGAACCGCTCCCCGGAGCTGTCACCGTGGTTGACTTGGGCCGTGTTCCTGGCGGGGGCCGACCGCGAGTTCCGGGCTCTCGTCGTTGAGATGAGCGGTGAGGCCCCGGCTGCGAAGCACCTCGGCCTCGACCTTGACGGGCTGACGAGGCGGCCGAGGCGCGTAGCGAGCGGCTGTTCAACAGGTCGTGACCGACCCGAACCAACAGCCAGGCCCGTTGACGCTGGCGGCGATCGGAGGGGCCTGGTTCCACGGGGCCATGTGCTCGGCGGTAGCCCGCAGCTGGGAGTCGCAGGTCCCTTCTCGCCTTGTGGGCACCGCAGACCTCATGGTCGCCGTCAGGGCTTATGAGGCCGAGTGTGACGCGACCGGCAATTCCAAGGCCGCACTGGAACGCATCGGAATGGTGAGGAGCCAGCTCCAACCCGCGTTCTCGGCTCTCGCCCCGCCGCGGGCGGTCCGTGCTGTCTGCTCGGAGACGAACATCTCGGCCGAGATGAGCCGGGACATGCTCGGTCTGTTCGCAGTCGACGGGGCAGCCGTCGCGCGCACCGCCCTGGACAGCGTCGCCGACGACCCGAGCCCTCCGCCGGCGGCTATCACGGCGGCGCTTGCGTCCTACAAGTTGCACCGCACCGCCCTGGAACTCATGCAACTCAATTCGTACGCGTCCGGCCTGGTCTTTGACGAGGAGTGATCTGTCCTTTGGACACCGGGACGCGACCCAGGCGGCCCGACCAGGAGGCCCTTCCTCGGCTGGCGTCGGCGATGACCCCGGGCGATTCGGTGGGACTGATCGAGCAGAACAACTCCGGATGATCCAAGTTCGGCAGCGCCATCCCTGGGAATGTCCAGACAGCCGTGCGGACTTGATCGACTCCCCACGGCACCTGCGTCGAGCGCCATCCGTTCCCACCACTGGAGTGCACCGTAGTCTGCCGTAGTCGCCGTAGTCGGATATAGTTCCTTTCGTCACTCGTAGTCAGGAGCCCATGTCGTGGAAGCCGATGTAGCGGCTCATCAGACACCGAGTCCGTATCGTCCGGGCTACAACCGACGCCCCCCGCTGCTCGCTGGACGCGATGAGATCCTCGCGCTGGCCGACGAGGCTGTGGCGATCGCCGCCGTGGATGGGGGCACGCCTCCAGCGCTTTTGATCGTGGGACCACGTGGCGTTGGGAAGAGCGTGCTTCTGGGGGAGATAGCAGAACGCGCCGCCACCAGCTACGGCTGGCCCCGGCTGCATGTCGAGGTGACCCCTTCGGTGCCGTTCACTCCCGAGCTCGTCGACGGAGCCCGCGACCTTCTCGCCCGGTTCGACCAGGCGGCCCCGGGCGGTCTGCGGGTTCATGAAGCAACCGTGGGGGCCGCTGTCGGCCCGCTGCACGGGGAGCTTCATCTGGCCCGAGCCGATCCGACCGCCACCCCTAATGGCGCCTTGGAGTTGCGCCGGGCACTCACCGTGGCCGCCGACGCCGCCATGAACCGGGGCGGCGGCTTTGTGCTCACCATCGACGAAATGCAGCTGACGCAGGGCGCCGAGTTGGCCAGGCTTGCCGCGGTCCTGCAGCACGGTATCGATCTCGCCTGGCCGGTCGTCATGGTTGGCGCCGGGTTGGCAGGTATGCGCGACCCGGAGCGCACGGTGAGCTACTTCGAGCGGGCCGACTGGTATGAGATCGGAGCCTTGACGCCCGCGGCCACTTTGGCTGCGCTGCGGGTCCCGGCGCAGAACTCGGGGCGGCCTATCGACGACGACGCAGCGCTACTACTGGCCGAGGCGAGCGGCGGGTACCCCTACGCGATTCAGCTCTACGGCCATCACGCCTGGCGGGCCTCGGCCGGTCGGAGCCGCATCGATAAAGGGGCCGCCCAACAGGCGGTTCAGACAGGCACGGTCCAGCTCGAGCACGGCCTGTACGCGAATAGATGGACCCACGCCACTTCTGCGGAACGTCACTACCTGGGGGCGTTAGCCCGACTGGTTGAATCGCGCCAGTCGGTGCGAGGCGCCGAGGTGGCCAACGAGTTGGGCGTGACGACCCGCCAGGTTGCCGGAGTACGCGACCGGCTGATCAAAAAGGGAACTATCACCGCTGACGGGGAACTGCTTACATTCGTCGTGCCGGGGATGGCCAACTACATACGGACACAAGAAGCCGATAGTGAGCCCAACCGCTCCGGCACAGCCCTTGAGGCGGATGGGTCTCGTGGACCGTCGGCTTCGGCTGTCCCACAAACCAACGAGCCGATCCGATGGCCCCGGCGAATGCAATCGGGACCCGATTTCGACTTGGACTTGTAAGCCGGTCTTACGTTGCCTATCTGCTTCTTCATCCGCCCGTTAGGCTTCGGCCCTGGGAGCGCCGCACCTGGGAGTCGGCCGAATCGAACGAGGACGAAAAGGCCGCTGTCCAGGCCCTCCAGCGAGAGGGCTCGTCGAACGTCGCCTTCAGCTTGCGCCTATCCGACTGACAATTCCGTGTCGCAGGAACTCACATCGCCGTGTTCCTGGTGTTCCTGGCGCTGACACTCATCTGTCGTTCCCACTGACATCACAGTGTCGTCTTACAGATGGCGCCGATTTCTCCGGCTCCCTCCGAGGTCCTATTCTGAATAAGTGACCGTATACGGACTAGTCACCGACCAGTTGTCCGGGGTCAGTGATATAACGGATCGGGGAAGCCAGCGGGGCGGATGACGCGCAGAAGCTGCGCAAGCAAAATGGCCGCGAGCTCGCACGGGCCTACGGGGACGCGCGCAGGCCAGCTCGCAAGTAGGCCAACATGGCGGCAGCCAGAATCTCTGTCGCCCCGTGATCTTGGAACCGAGGGTCTACCAAATATTCAACAGAGCCATTGGGCTTGAGTCGAACGAGGGCGCTGAACCAGTCGACGTCATCGAGCCGAGCGTCATCCGAGGCGTGGGTGAGCGGATTACGCGCCGCTCTGAGGCTCGGAACTGCCGCGTCAAAAGCCGCAAGGGCCGCGACGATCTCGGCCGGATGATCGAAGACCTTTATCATCTCGCGCGCGGCATCTTGTAGGCGGCTGAGTTCGTAGATGTAGTAGTCGAGGTCGTTCACCGGAAGACCGGTCATGTTCGCTACCTCATACTCGGTTCTTTCAAGCAGACGGGGGGCTGTCCTCCTCATGTCCTGGAGTCGATCTCGTTCCAATCGGGCTCCGGTTATGAAGCGTTCAATCGCCTGGATGAACCTGGATCTAGCGCGATGGCACGACTAGGGCCCGCAATCGGGACTGGAGGCGGACTTCTCACGGAAGTACGCCTCCAGTGTTGTCATCTTTTGTAGATATCGCGCCGCCATCTGGAGATGAGTATAGGCTGTGTCTTCGTCCATTTGATTGCCGGTAGAGTGGCCAGCCTCGTTTCGGGTTACTCGCAAAAGGTCCGCGACAGCGTCCAAAGGCAGCGTGTCCGCCAGACCATCCGGCAATGCGTTGCGCATGGGCTCGAGTTGCTTTCGTAACTCTACGAAACGGGTGAACTGCGACGTCCGTGGGTTGGCGATGGCCCGGCGTAATTGTTGAGCACCTGGCGTAGCGTCGCTCACAGCGCGAGCGAGTCCCTCCATTACGCACTCGGACGCAACACCGAGTATCACGGCCGAGGCGAGGTAACACCGAGCATTAAACGCTCGCAAGGCCTCCTCGACGTAGCTAATAGCTACGGGAGTTATTGAGGGGGAATAGGCCCGGAGCCGTTCCATGTACCTCTCGGGGTCGTGAGGTTCCCACGTTCCACTGGTTGCAGCCTTGGTTCCAACCGCACTCAACTGCCACCGCCAGTTGTCGGTTCCTGAGCCCTGACCATCCGGATTGAGGAAAATGAGACCCTCGCCAAGAAGGGCCCAAAGCGTTTCGTAGACCTCGTACGGCTTGCAGTGCGCCCGAGTGACGATCTCCGCTACTAGGTGAGTGAGCAGAAAGTCGTCTGAGGATGCTCGCGATCGCGAGCGCGGTGTGGAAGAATTTGGTGGTCGTTCTCCACTTCCCCGGAGGCTGTCATGTTGGGTCGGGTTGATCCCCAGGGGTCGCTCTTGCAGACTCGTCTGGTGCGTTCGCATCTGGTGACGAAGGGCTCGTTTTATGAGCGGCTGGCCGCGCAGGGCCACTAGTTCATCTGCGACGACGACTTCGCCGGGCTGTACGCGAAGGAGAAGGGTCGGCCGTCGATCCCTCCGTCGGTGATGATCCGGGCGTTGCTGTGCGCCACCCATGACAAGTTGTCCTCGGACCGTGAGACGTCGAGAAGGACCCGGGTGGACTCGGATTGGAAGGCGGCGATGGGTGTCGACGACTACTTCGAGGGGATCGGCGCCACGACGTTCTCGCTGATGCGGGCCCGGATGGTGTTGCACGACGCTGACGCCAAACTGTTCGAGAACACCCTGGCCAGGGCGGTCGAGGCTGGGGTGTTCAAAGGGAAGTTGACGGCGATCATCGATTCGTCCCCGGTGCACGGGGCGGGGGCGGTGGCCGACACTTACGAGCTGGTCCGCAAGATGGCGGGGCGTCTGGCCCGGGCGTTGGGTGGTCGTCTCGACGCCGACCTGGCGGCTCAAGCCCTGGAGGCCGCGGCGGTGAAGCCCGATATCGACTGGCAGGACCCGGTGGCGCGGCGGGAGGAGTTGGAGAAGATGGTGCGTTTGGCCATCGAGATGCTCGACGCGGCCGACCGCGATGACGTCAAGGACGATGCGTCGGTGGTTGAAGCGGCCGACCTGCTGGCCCAGGTGATCGACCAGGACGTCGAGGTCGACGGGGACCACCTGGCGATCAAAGACGGGGTGGCCCCTGACCGGGTGATCTCGCATTCGGATCCGGAGATGCGCCACGGCCGCAAGTCGGCGTCTCGCCGTTTCGATGGTTTCAAAATGGACGTTATTACCGACGAGGACTCTGAGCTGGTCCTCGGTGTGGATGTCCGGGCCGGTAACGCCGGTGACGGCGACGGTGCGGTCCCACTGTTGGAGCAGGTCCAGCAGGTTCCCGGAGTTGAGGTGGAGACGCTGCTGGGAGATATGGCGTATTCCGACGGCGACGTCCGCGAGGGGGTCGAGGAACACGGTGTGGGCTTGGTGGCCAAGGTTCCGCCGGTCACGAACTCGGGCCGGTTCCCCAAGACGGATTTCAAGATCGACGACGAGAACGAGCAGGTGACGTGCCCGGCGGGGAACATCACCCGTGACGCCCGCAAGATCAAGGACCACAAGGGCCGGCCGGCCACCGCGTACCGTTTCGACCCGGCGATGTGTGCCGCCTGCCCGCTGCGCGACCAGTGCACCACCTCGACCAAGGGACGTCAGATCGTGGTGGGCCGCCACCATGACCGCATCGAGAAGGCCCGAGCCGCCCAGAGCGAGCCGGCCACCAAGGCGCTGTTACGCAAGCGGCCCAAGGTGGAACGCAAGATCGACCACCTCCAGGACCTCGGGATGGGCAAGGCCCGCTACCGGGGACGGCGAAAAACCAGGCTGCAGGCCCTGCTTGCAGCGACGGTCGCCAACTTCAAACGACTCGTCATCCTCGACGCGTTCACGAACATCCCCGCCGTCGCCCGCTGAGACCGAAAGGCGGTCCCTAACCTCGGTTTCTGCGCCGTGACAACGAAATAGCCGTCAGTGGGGCCATCACCACCGCACAGCGCAGGTCGGTCCCCCACACAGCGCAGGCCGACACCAGCCGGCCAACCCCCAAACAGGGGCCTTCCTGCTCATTCACCTAGCCTCGCCTATTCGTTAGTCGGCGGGGGTGGCGGGCCGCTGAAGGGCGGTATCCACGAACAGGTGTTCCTGGTAGGGGAAGATTTGGGTGTCGAGTCCTATCGTCCCCACCAGGAGGTTCACCTTGAGGGTGAAGCATACTCAGGCCCGTCCGCCGATGGGCGTGACCGTTGATGGGAAGGGTTTGGTGTCCCATTCCGGGACCCGGTTGCTGGCCGATATGGCCGAGGAATGCGGGCTGCAGGACGATTTGTCGGTGGCGTTGTCGCCGTTGGTGCGCAGGCGACGCAAGCATGACCCGGGTCGGCTGTTGGTCGATCTGGCGGTGATGGCGGCCGACGGGGGCGGCTATTCGTCGGACTTGGCGCCGTTGCGGGACCAGCCGGCGCTGTTCGGCCCGGTCGCTTCGCAGCCCACGGCGTGGCGGCTGCTCGACGCTATCGACGACGACTTACGGGGCCGGGTCGACGCCGGCCGGGCGGCGGCGCGGGGCCGGGTGTGGGCGGCGGGTTTGGCGCCCAAGTCGTTCACGCTGGATTTCGACGCCACCCTTATCGATGCGCACACCGAGAAGGAGAACGCGACGCCGACCTACAAGTCCGGGTTCGGGATGCATCCCCTGCTGGCGTTCTTGGACGAGACGAACGAGGCGCTGGCGGGGATGCTACGACCGGGCCGCGCGGGGGCGAACACCGCCGCCGATCATGTCACGTTGCTGGGCGAGGCGTTGGTTCAGCTGCCAGTCAAATGCAAAGGCGACGACCCCGAAGGCGGCGTCGACATGCTGGTGCGGGCCGACTCGGCGGGCGCCACCCACGGCTTCGTCGACGCCATCGTCGCCAAGGGTATGGAGTTCTCGATCGGTTTCGACGTCACCGTGGCAGTACGCCTGGCCATCCTCAAGGTCCGAAAGGCGGCATGGGAGGTGGCGATGCGCCAGGACATGGAGCCCCGCGAGGGCGCCGGGGTGGCCGAGATCACCGAGTTCTTGGACCTATCCGCGTGGCCGGCGGGGACCAGGGCCATCTGCCGGCGCGAACAACCCCACCCCGGCGCCCAGTGCACCATCTTCGAACCTGAAGGCTGGCGACACCAGGTGTTCATCACGAACAGCACCGACGCCGACATCGTCTACCTTGAGGCCCGACACCGCCGCCACGCCGTGTCGAGGACCGCATCAAGACCGCCAAGGCTCTGGGCTTGGACCATTTCCCCAGCCACGACTACCACACCAACCAGGCGTGGCTGCAAACAGTGCTCATCGCCTGCGACCTGACCGCCTGGACCCAACGCCTGTGCTTCACCGCCAAGATGGCGAAAGCGGAACCAAAAAAGCTGCGCTGGGCGCTATGGCACACCGCAGGCAAGATCACCACCACCGGGCGCCGCTCGACGCTTCACCTCGACGCCGCCTGGCCGTGGGCCGCCACGTTGAAGGAAGGCTTCCAACGCCTCGCCGATCTCCGCTTCACCACCTGATCCGCCGTCGCCGCCCGACGCCGTCTCGTAGTAACAGACAACGCGGGACCCGACGCGCCACCAATCACGATGCACCGACACGCACCAGCCAATTCCGCCCTATTTCAACGCGGCAACGAGCCGTCACCGCGCTCCACGCCTCCCGGCCACCCGGCGCCGCCGTCGCCACGCCACCAAACCCACGAAATTCTGGACGGGAAGCTACAGACGAATAATCGAGGCTAGGTAAGCCTCAGCGAAGCGCCTCTCCGCATAAGGAGTGGCTAAGAGCTCGAACACATGGCCGCGTACATCCATCTCGACGACAGACTAGGGCGGCTGGGATGTCGCCATCTCAGCAGGGGCAGACGGCGACCTAGTATCCCCAACGTGCCCCATCCGATCCCATACATGCGTCCGCTCGGACAAGGGCTACCAACGGATCCCTGGGAGCTCATTTGCGTACCGTGCGGAGACGATCGCGGGACCTTTGACCGGCAGACGGAGCTGGTGAAACGGATCCGAGGTCCGTACCGGGACCAGGCTGCTGCCGATGCGGCCGCCATCGCTCACAGTCGTGAAGCAACCATCGCCGAGTCCCCTGAGTAGGGGATCGGCGACGCCTTGACCCTCATCGGCAACCTTCAGGGCGTCCCAGCCGTCGGCATCTTCTCGCCGCGACCGCCGACGTCGGAGCGGGATGGATCCCCGACAACGACACCGTGGCGCCGGCCCCCAGGACTTTCGCTGATCCGGCTCGGTCAACGGTGCCGGCGGGGCGGGTTGGCGCGAACACCACCCTGGGCCAGCTTGGTGGTACGGCATCGGTGGGCCATGCGATTGCCGTCGAGGCGCCCGACGGGACTCGTATGGTCGGCCGGCCCTCCAGCTTCAACATCGCCGTCAACCGCCGCTGGCAGAAGTGCCCCGTTTGGCCGTGTTCAGCGGATGTTCCCGCGCATGACGACCGTTTGACGTGGCACGGGCGATTTCCGGCTCACGCTTGAACCCGTTGATAATGCCCGTTATCAACGGGTTCGCTATCCTGGGCGGGTGGCTCGAACCTCCATCCGACCCTCCCGAACCGACGGGCACGGACACCGCCCCGCCGGGCCGTCATTGGTGGAGCTGGCCGAGGACTGGCTTACCCTCAAAGGGGCCATGTCGTCAGCCGACCAGGCAAAAAAGGGCCACAGCGACCGGGCCCGACGATCTGACCTGGCCCGTTGGGGCCGTCTGCTGTCCGCTAGCAAGGGTCAGGATGACGACTCGGAGGGCCACCTCGACCTCGCGGTCGACCTCGCCTCGTTGTCGGTCCGGGACCTGTCGTCGGCACGGATCACCGCGTCGGTCGCCGAGGCCAAAAGGCAGTGGTCGGAGTCCACGGTGCAACGGATGCTCTCCACCCTGCGGGGTTTCACCCGCTGGATGACCCGCCAAGGCCACCTGCGAAGCGATCCGTGCGACGACGAGATGCTTCAGGCCACGGCGCGCCCCGAGCGCCGACCCCGGGCGCTTGCACCTGCGGACGTCAAAGCCATGGCAGCCGCAGCGAAGAATGAGCCGTCGGGACGCCAGCGCACGTTCTGGCCGATACGCGACGTCGCCATCGTCGCCTTCCTGGCCGGGACGGGAGCCCGGGCCGAGGAACTGTGCGGCGCCACCATCGGCGACGTCGACCGCTCGCCCGAGCGGCCCATCTGGCGGGTGAACGTCGCCAAAGGGGGCAAACCTCGAGACGTCCCCCTCGGTCACGCCACGGTGGACGCGCTTGACGCCTGGCTGGCCGAGCGGCCCAGAGAGTCGCCAGCGGGTGTCCCGGTTGGCGAAACGGACCCACTGTTCGTGCGGGTCGACGGGGCAGCCCTCACCCCGAGCTGGCTTGACCGGCTGCTTCGGGAACTCGCGACCCGAGCCGCGGTGACCACACCGAAGGGGGCGATGGCACACGCCTTCCGGCACTCCTACGGCGTGACCCTGGCCCTACGCGGGGTGCCCCAGGCGGTAATCGCCCAACTCATGGGCCACGCCGACCCCAGGACCACGTCGATCTACACCACCGTCGCCAGCGACACCCTCATCGCCGTTCTCGACGACGCGGGCATGCTGTAGCACGCCAGATGAGCGCAGTGGATGCTCGCGATCTCTCCGATTATCCTGATCCAGGGCACCTCAGATCCGTGCGACCACGGACCGCTGTGGCCGAACCCCCGCTGGCCAACCTTGGAGACCGCGTCGACTGCGGCCACCGTTCGACTTGGCCGTTCTGTTCCTATACCGACACGGATGCCGTGTGAGAATATTCACCGGGTACAATTCCACCTTGATACAGCGCGCACCGTGAGAGGTCGACACAGCCGTATCCATTCCGAATGGGCAGTTGAACGCGCCAGGAAGGAGCTCAGCGAGGCACTCTCGGAGGAAACCTCCCCCGCTACTTGGTTACGTCGATTCGCGATTGCGCCGGGCTGGGGCCGCTTGTGTCTGATCGGTCTCGCGTACGCCGGAGTATTGTTCATATGTATCCCTTTGCGCAACGCGCCCTTCCACATTTGGTCTTCGTTCGCGCCGCAGGATCCGGCACAGGGTTGAGTCCCAGGGAGTGGTGTACGGGGTGAGCTGAGGGGAGGGTCCCCCAACGACGACAGTCATCGCGTCAACCTCAAGAAGCAGTTCTGACACAACTACTTGAGGAGGATCACGATGACTGTCCCTTCTACTATCGACGCGGGCGCCTGGCTTGGCAAGTACCTCGAGGGCGACGACGCCGACATGGATCTGCCGAGGGCGATGTTGCAAGCGTTCGCCGAGGCGTTGATGTCGGCCGAGGCGTCGATGCAGTGCGGCGCCGGGTATAAGGAGCGTTCTGAGGAGCGGGAGAACTCCCGTAACGGGTATCGGCGTCGGCCGTGGGACACCCGGGTCGGCACGATCGACCTGGCGGTCCCGAAGCTGCGCTCGGGGGTGTACTCGCCGGAGTTCCTGCTGACACCGCGCCGGCGGGCCGAGCAGGCGTTGGTGGCGGTGATCTGCCAGGCGTACGTGGAGGGCGTCTCGACACGGCGCGTCGATGACCTGGTCAAGGCGATGGGGATCGAGGGAATGTCCCGCTCCGAGGTGTCGCGCCTGGCGGGCGAGCTCGACGCCACGGTGGGCGAGTTCCGGGACCGTCCGCTGGACTCCGGCCCGTACCGCTACTTGTGGATCGACGGGTTGACGCAGCGGGTCCGTGAGGGCGGCCGGGTCGTGAACGTGGCGGCGGTGGTCGCGACCGCGGCCAATGCCGAGGGGCGGCGCGAGATCGTCGGGTTCGACATTGTGACCGTGGAGGACACGGCCAGCTGGACGGAGTTCCTGCGCGGCCTGGTGGCCCGGGGCCTCACGGGAGTCGAGCTGGTGATCTCCGACGCCCACGGTGGCATCAAGGCGGCCATCGCGGCGGTGCTATCCGAGGCGACATGGCAAAGGTGCCGGACCCATTTCATGGCGAACCTGGCAAGCCGGGTCCCGAAGGCGAGCTGGCCGATGATCGCCACGCTGGTGCGGTCGGTGTTCGAGCAACCCGACCGTGACGCCACCTGGGCCCAGCTGGGAGACGTCATCGACAAGTTGACGGCGACGGGGTTCGTGGACGCCGCGTTGTATGTCCTCGACGCGGCCGACGACATTCTGGCGTTCGCCGCGTTCCCGACCGAGCATTGGCCGAAGATCCGTTCGAACAATCCTCAGGAGCGGCTGAACAAAGAGATCCGCCGGCGCACCGATGTGGTCGGGATCTTCCCGAACCGTCGGGCGGTGATCCGCCTGGTGGGCGCGATCTTGGCCGAGCAGACCGACGAATGGGTGATCGCGAAACGATATATGAGCGTCGAGTCGTTGAAGACCCCGGCGCTCACCGAGCCGTCGGTGGGCGATCCCCGTCCCGCCATGGACGCAGCTCTGGCTGCCGCCCCTGGGTGACCGCCTGAGGCACACATCATCAAAACGTGAACCGGTCGTTCGCAACGAACCGCCGTTCACCATACGCGCACGCCCATCCGCCAATACGTCACAAACAACATCCTTTACATCACTGCATTACCACGATATAATCGTGTGCAACGAGTTGATATTCACATCTGTGCAGCACCGGTTGATGCGAGAACCGTCGGACACCGACAGCTCGTACACCACTCGTTGGGACTCAACTATGATCCAAATCAGCTGGCGGACC
>Ga0302325_10017648_pt1 | contig 15077 bp, 13 predicted proteins | sample Palsa_T0_2_FD_201948 | JGI IMG/M metagenome (GOLD analysis project Ga0302325, IMG submission 201948) | Peat permafrost microbial communities from Stordalen Mire near Abisko, Sweden - Palsa_T0_2 | ecosystem: Environmental > Terrestrial > Soil > Palsa > Peat permafrost | place: Sweden: Abisko... | reverse complement strand
GAACGAGCGCAGCGCCAATGCGCCGCGCTCGTTATCGTCACTCAAGCAAGAGCACGGCGCCGGGTGCGCCTGTTGCTCAAGCCGATCAAGCCGTTTCACCAGGAGAGGAAAAGGAGGATCGAAGAGTTTCCCGACCAGCCGGCCCTGGATGATCTCTCATTAGCCGCAGTGCATCGGTCATCTCTGCTGCACCACGAGCCAAGGCCAAGAACCGGGCTTTTGCCGCACGGCATCAAGCCGCAGCGCCGGCTTGCTTCGCGATTTCGGCAAAAGACTTCTGTTTGGCGTCGGCGTCAGTAGAGGATAGCCCAACGTAATGGGCGAGGTAGTCGTGCAGGGCATCAACTGCCGGCGACGTAACTCCCGGCGCCTTATAAAGCAACAGATCGACCTTGGGCAGCGGCAAGAAACCATCGGCCGGTGTCAGCTCGCGCAGACCGGTCACGAGAGCGCAACGTCCAAGCACCGTGACCGCCATACCTGCGAAGACCGCGGCCTGCAGGCCGCTCACACTCTCGCTTACGCACGTGATCTGCCATTTGCGTCCGGCGCGTTCAATGTGCTCGATCGCGTATTCTCGATAGATGTTACCGGGCGGGAGCAACGCCAGTGGCACCGGATTCTCGAACTGAGCTTGCGACTGATCGCTGACCATCCACACCAGTTGCTCCTGGTGCACCACGAGACCGCGGGTAAAATCGTTCATGCGTGTCACCAACGCGATGTCCACTTCGCCGCGCCGGAGGCGATCCACGGTCGGTGTCGAAAGCGCGCAACGCAATTCGACCTGGATGCGCGGGAATGCTTCCCTAAAAACCGAGAGCACCGACGGCAGCATGTATGCGGCGTAGAGGTCAGGCACACCGAGAACGACGTGGCCTTGGACCTCCGGCGAAGAAAGACGTGAAAGCAACTCGTCATGCAACCGCAGGATAGACTTCGCGTAGGCCAGCACCATGTCGCCATCGGGCGTCAGGTGCATGCGCCGTCCCTCGTGATGAAAAAGCATCTTGCCTGTAATATCCTCAAGACGCTGAATTTGTAGGCTGATAGCCGGCTGCGTGCGCCCAAGGCGACGAGCCGTCTCGGTTATGCTGCCGGTATCGACGACCGATATCAGCGAACGAAGCATCCGGATATCTAGACTGACGAAGTTCATGCGATCCCGTTCGGCCTTAGTTCAAGCCTGACCCAAGTCCTATGCAAGCCTCATGCAAGCGATGACAGGGGTGATGACCAGCTTCGGTTTCTGTGCCTTTGCGATCCGTTCCGCGGCCGGGAATTCGGCCAAAGCGGCTGTGATCTTGCGATTTCGACACTCGTTGTATCCTGTTGGATATATCGAATATGTCCGAGAATGCCGGCGATAGGAAGGGCGAACGACAAGCGAGGAGTTGCAGCCGGAGATTGACGAGGCCCGTATTGCGACCATTGGGACAAACGCAGGACGTGTACGGGAACAGTCCCGCACAAATTGTGTGCAGTGACAAGGCTTTCCGTGCGGGAGGGTAACCGGCGAGATCGCCGTCCCGCCTGCCACCCTTCGATGGCGTCGATTTGCGGCGCTCGAGAATGCCCGCGGTTAATTGCCAGGGGGTCGACCTGAACGTTTGAATGCGGCGGCCGCTCCTGCCCAGTCTCGATAGACGCAGGGAGGCAAAATCCCCTTTGTCATTTTTTTCTCTGTCGGTGGAAATTAAAGGGTGCCACCATCTCCGACAGTGGCACGGCCCGCGAACAGAAACAAAATGCTCGGGGAGGGCCAGCATTCGCGCCGAGGCAATGTGCCGTCGGATCGCGCCTCGCGCCTGTCCGCCCCTCGGACTCCGCCGGCGCCAACGTTGAACGGGCCGGGGTTGCCGGGGCACTATCCCGACCCCGGCTTAAAAAAGTTCGCACTGAGGAAGCGCCGTGAACAAGCATCCATTGCGTCCGGTCTCCACGGATGATGTTGCCTGCTTCCGGGAGGATGGCGCTATTTGCATACGCAATGTGCTCGACCGCGAATGGTGCGAGCGAATGAATACAGCGGTGGAGCGGCTGTTGCTGCATCCCGGCAAGCGCGCGCGAGAGGCGACGAAAGCCGGGGATACAGGCCGGTTCCATATGAACGCGTTCATGTGGCGGTGGGATCCGGACTTTCGTGAGTTTGCGCTGCACTCGCCCTTGCCCGAACTCGGCGCACGGCTGCTCGGGGCGGATCGCGTTTCGCTGTTCTACGATCAGGCCTTCATTAAGGAGCCCCACACACAATCCGCGACGGATTGGCACCAGGACCTGCCCTTCTGGCCGGCCTTGGGCAACGACATCATATCGCTCTGGGTCGCGCTGACGCCGGTGACGGTGGAGGGCAGCGGCGTCGAGTACGTCACCGGTTCCCACAAATGGGGCAAGTTCTATCGTGCTGTCACGCCCGACAAGGACGCGCAGTTCCGCAACGTCAAGCTGGAAGAGTGTCCCGATTTTTCTCAGCTCAAGGGCGACCCGAAATACCGTTTTCTATCCTGGGAGTGCAACGCCGGCGACGTCATCTGTCATCATCCGCTGACCGTGCACGGCGCCAGCGCTCGAACCGCCGCGTTGCAATTTCCATCCGTTACGCGGGCCGGGACGCCCGGTGGGATCCTCGTCCAAACGTGATGAAAATCGAAGGTGAACCGGAGAACAAGCTGCGCGCCGGCGACCAACTCGTTCTCGACGGTGTATTTCCGATCACATGGGAGCAACGGCACGCGGAGACATAAGCCGTATTTGGGGACTGAAAAGACAAGCGATAAACAGGGAGGATAGAATGGACCGGCGCAGGTTTCTTGCCACTGCCGCGGCGACGCCCGCGGTTGCGATGCTCGGCGGCAGACTAGCCCGGGCCGAAGATCATCTTAAATGGGCGGTGTTTACGCCCGACAGCGAAGTGACGTTCCGTACTGTGATGAAGCCGTTTGCCGAGACGGTTCAACACGAATCCGACAACGCCGTGGTTTTCGATCTGTTTCCGAACGGTGCTCTCGGCCGCAATCCCGGGCAGCAGCCGCAGATGGTCATCGACGGGGTCGCCGACCTGGCGTGGGTGGTTCAGTCCTATTCGCCGGGCCGCTTTCCCGACACCGAAGTCCTCGAGCTTCCCGGATTATTCAAGGACATCCGCGAGTCTTCTCTCGTGGCCACGCGGCTCAACAAGCGCAAAGTGCTGAACGATTACGGCGACTTCTACGTGATCGGATTGTGGGGCACGGCGCCTTATTCCATCCACACCAACTTTCCGGTCAATTCAATCGCCGATCTCAAGGGCAAGACGATCCGCGCATCGAGCAAAAATGAAAGCGCCGCGCTGCGCGCCTTCGGCGCGGTACCCATTGGAATGCCGGTGACCGAGATCCCGGAAGCGATCAGCCGCGGCACTATCAGCGGCACGACCTCGCATCTGTCGCCGTTCTTCGATTTCGGGCTCGATCGGGTCACCAACAATCATTTTTTCATCGGCCTTGGAGTCGTTCCGCTTGCAGTTCTCATGAACAAGAAGAAATTCGATGCGCTGCCGGAATCCGCGCGTGCGGCCATCGAGCGCAACGCGGGCGACGCGCTCACTAAAAAATGGATCGATTCCATTACCAGCTACAACGCCGCCAATCTCGAGAAACTGAAGAACAATCCGAAGAACAAGATAGTGTTTCCTTCCCAGGCCGAACTCGATGAAGCGCAAAGGCTGCTCGCACCGGTTCGCGATGAGTGGGTTGCGGTGAGCGAGCGGCATAAGGAATTGAAGGCCGCACTCGACAGCGAGCTCGCCGCGGTGCGCGGGGAAGGGAAGGGCTGAAGCAGCGGATTGCCCGCGTCCTGCGGCTAGGCCGGAAATTACGCACGGCCCTTTCGAGTCAATTTTGCGCAACCCAATGCCCGCCGGCATGGCCTTGCGGCGTGGCGGTCATTTGCGCATGAAGGTGTTGCCGAACGGCGGGACGATAGCGGCGATGGCGCGGATCGATTGGGTCAGTAAAGTTTTGGCGCGCGCGCTGGCGGTATTGGGCCTTGGCGCTCTGCTTTGCTTTGCCGCGATGACGATTGCGGACGGGCTGCTGCGTTTTTTCTTCGCCCGCCCGATCGATGCCGTCCGCGATGCCGGCGCGCTCGTAGCCGCTTTTGCGGTCGCGTGCTGCATCCCGGTGGCGATCGTCGAACGAAGCAACATCACGATTCGATTTCTGTCCACCATCGCTGGCCCGCGCACCGGGCGGATCGCCGACGTTGCTGCGGCCATCCTGGTTGAAATCATCTTGATCCTGATGACCTGGCAATTCGTCGTATTCGCCAACCAAGCGCGGCTGACAGGTACCGCGACGTGGATGCTGCGTATTCCCGCCGCCCCGGTGTGGGCAGCGGTCGCACTGATACTGGGTATCAGCGCCGTGCTGCAGATCGTCGTGGGCATCAAGACATTCCACGGCGACTATCTGGACGGGCATCCGAAAAGCGCCGACTGAAGGTTGAGGAGGATGATTTGCAACCGGCGGTGATTGGCGCGTTGGGAATTTCCGCGCTGTTCGCACTGATACTGCTGCAGGTGCCGATCGGCTTCGCGATGATGACGGTCGGAGTCGTCGGGTTCGCGCTTGAGGGCGGCGGTTGGATGCCGGCGTTCTCATTCCTCGCCCAGGAGCCGTCCTACGTGCTTTCCAGCACGGACCTCGCCGCCGTGCCGCTTTTTCTTTTGATGGGCGTGTTCGCGAGCATGGCCGGCTTTTCCGAGGACGTCTATCGCGCCGCGGCGGCATTCATCGGACATCGTCGCGGCGGGCTCGCTTACGCCACGATCAGCGGCTCCGCCGCATTCGGCGCAATCTGCGGGTCGAGTACGGCGACGGCGGCGACGTTCGGCAAAGTCGCGTTGCCGCAGATGCTCGACCGCGGTTATTCACCGGCCTTTTCGACCGGCGTGATCGCCGCGGGTGGAACTCTCAAATCGCTCATCCCGCCTTCACTGGTGATGATCATTTATTGCGTGGTCGCCAAGACCTTCATTCTTGACATGTTCGTTGCCGCCATCGTGCCGGCGTTGATCACGATCGCGTTCAACCTGATCGCCATCGCCGTCGTCGTGCGCCTGTGGCCGCAGATCGCGCCGGTCAGCGCACGACTTCCGTGGAATGAGCGTCTTGACGCGGCGTGGCGCGCGGCGCCCTCGCTCGCGCTGCTCGTCGGCGTCTTCCTCGGCATCTATAGCGGCGTCTTCACCGTCAACGAAGCGGCTTCGGCCGCAGCCATCCTCGCGCTTTTGTTTGCATTGGCACGCCGCAGGCTCAGCTGGGCGGGGCTTGTTCGCGGCATGTACGACGCGGGCTCGGTCACCGCCATGCTGTATTTGATCCTGATGGCCGCTCCAATCTTCACCTATTTCATCAATCTGGCGCACGTACCGGATGCTTTGGTTCAGTGGATCGACGGCCACCAATTTCCGCCGCTTGGCGTGATCTTCACCCTGACCGTCGTTTACATCCTGCTCGGGACGTTTTTCGAAGAGATGTCTTCGATTCTCATCACCCTGCCGCTGATCCTGCCGATCGTCGTCAATCTTGGATACGACCCGCTCTGGTGGGGAGTGATCTGCCTGATCCAGGTCGAGATGGCGCTGATCCATCCGCCGATGGGGATCATCGTGTTTTTGCTGCACGCGATAGCGCCGAATATCTCGATGGGTACGATTTATCGCGGCGTGGTTCCGTTTCTGCTCGCCGACTTCGCCGTATTGATCATTCTTATTCTGTTACCCGGCATCGTTCTCTGGCTGCCGCATGCGCTGGTGCATTAAACGTTCAGGCACCGGAAGGTAGCGGCCCCATCAGGGCCCGATCGCGCACCCCGTCCGCAATGCGGCTGGCCGTCGATGTCAGCAACGGCAAAAACTCATTCTCCGCCTGTTCGATCGTCAGCGCGGACGATATCCAGATAAGAGACATGCTTCCGAGCATCCGCGCCCCGAGGCGAATGGGCACGGCGATGCCCGTCGTCTTCGGATTGATCTCGCGGTCCTGGATTGCATAGCCCCTGGTGCGGATCGCATCCAACACCTTCGTCAGGCGCTGCTTCTCGCGCGCCCCGCGATCCTCCGGTGCCTTCGAGCGCGAAAGCATTTCGAGGATGGCGCGCCTCTCCTTGCCGGGACATAGCGCGAGATAACAGCGGCCGGCCGCGGTGCGGAGCAACGGCAGCGACCGTCCCACCATGCCGTGATCGATCGACAGGGTGCTGGCTTCGTGGGTCGTCTCGCGCACCAGCATGCGGCCTTCCTCGAAGGTCATCAGCGCGACCGGCCAAACAAGCTGACTCGTCAATTGAGTCATCAGCGGTGCCGCGATGTCGGCGATCCAGTCGTCCTCAGCGAAACCGTCGCTTAAAGCGCGCACCCGGCTCGTAAGGCAGTAGCGGTCCAGCGGCCGGCTGCGGGCGACGAATCCGGCCCGGCTCAGCGTTTCCAGAAGGCGATATACGGTCGGCCGCGGCAGCCGTGTGTCGCGAGCGAGTTCGACGACAGACGGGAGCTTGCGGCGATTCATGGCGAGCAGCAATGCAAGGCCGCGCTCGAGCGAACGTACGCTCGCGCCCCGCGCTTTGCTCCCACCCTGCGCCATCATCTCCGCCCCGGTCGCCATATTGTCCACTGTGCGGACAGGCAGTCAAGACTGCTGGTCGCAGCCGCTCGCCGGCCTTAGCTTTTGCGATAAAATTGCAGGGAGGGACTGATCATGTCCGCGGCAACATCTCACAGTGAGGCGGCGCGACGGGTGCCGTTGAGCATGAGCCATATCGGGCTCTACGTTCACGACCTGCCGACGATGGAGGACTTCTACACCCGCGTCCTCGGGTTCACGGTCACCGACCGCGGCAAGGTACGCGGCGCCGACATCGTGTTTACAAGCTGGGACCCGAAGGATCACCACCAGGTCGCCCTGGTCAGCGGACGACCGAAGGACCTCGGCTTCAATCACATCAATCAGATTTCCTTCCGCGTCGCGGTGGTTGAGGATCTACAGGCGATTTGGCGGCGTGTGAAGAACGAGCCCGGCGTCACCGACATGCGGCCGATGGACCACGGTAACGCGTGGTCGTTGTATTTTCGCGACCCGGAAGGCAACCGCCTCGAAGTGTTCTGCGATACGCAATGGTACATCGAGCAACCGTGTATCGAGGATCTCGATCTTTCCCAGCCGGCGGAGCAAATTCGGGCGAAGTCCGACGCCTTCTGCCGCGCTGCGCCCGGCTTCAGGCCGATTGCGGAATACCAGGCGGAAATAGCCGCGAAAATCGGATTGAACAAATCCTAATAGCGACGTGAGCCGGTCATGGCATCGCCCGAGTTCGACGTTTGCATCATCGGCTACGGGCCGGTCGGCGCGAGCCTTGCGAATCTGCTCGGGCAGAGCGGCCTGAAGACCGTCGTGCTCGAACGCGAGCCGTCCGCGTATCACCTGCCGCGGGCGGTCGCGCTCGATGGGGAGGGCATGCGTCTCTTTCAAACAATGGGGCTGGCGTACGAATTGCTGCCACGCCTCGATGTCAGCCGCGACATTCGGCACGTCAGCGCGGACGGAAAATTATTGCTGTTGATCACCCGCAGTAGAACCGGGCCCGAAGGCTGGAACAACGCTTATCGCTTCTATCAGCCGGAACTCGAGTCCGTTCTCCGTGGCGGCGTGTCGCGTTTTCCTTCGGTCGACGTGCGGGCGCGAAGCGATGCATTCGCGCTTGACGAACGCGACGATTACATCCGCATCCGATATGAAAATCTGGCGTCTGGCGCCCTCGCGGAGGTCACCGCCCGTTACGCGGTCGGCTGCGACGGCGCGCGCTCGACTGTGCGACGCTTCATGGGCGCGGCGCTGCAAGACCTGCGATCGCACGAGCGCTGGATCGTGCTCGACATGGTCCTCGAGCAGCCGCCCGCCGGCGTTCCTGAAGCCGCCGACGAGACCGGTCGTGTCATCGATGCGATCCAGTATTGCGATCCGGCGCGGCCGACAACATTCATCCCGATGCCCGGCAAACGCCATCGCTGGGAATTCATGCTGATGCCGCGGGACGATCCCGCGACGATCATTCAGCCGGAGCGCATCTATGAGCTGCTGAAACCGTGGAACATCGATCCGGCCAAATCGACCATTGAACGCGCGGTGGTTTACACCTTCCATTCCGCGCTCTCGACGCGATGGCGGCGCGGCCGCCTGCTGCTAGCGGGTGATTCCGCGCACCAGATGCCGCCGTTCCTCGGCCAAGGCATGTGCTCGGGCTTGCGGGACGCCGGCAACCTGGCGTGGAAGCTGCGCGACGTGATCGCCGGCGACGCGCCGGACAGCCTGCTCGATAGTTATGGGTCGGAGCGTATGGAGCACGTGCGCGCCTATATCGAGCTCGCCGTCGAACTTGGAAGCGTGATTCAGACCACGGATCCGGAGAAAGCGTTGCAGCGCGACCGTGATCTCATTGCCAATCCAACGATGCTGCGACCGCTCGCGCCTCGGCTGGGCTCTGGATTGCATGGGGGCGCGCCGCCGCCCGCGGCCACGCGCGCCGCGCAGCCGAGGCTTCCCGACGGAATGTTGCTGGATGACCGCGTCGGTTATCACTTCGCGGTGTTGGCGACGCGTCATCTCGTCGATGCGCTGCCGGTTGCGACGCTGGCGAAAATGGACGGCGCCAACACCGTTCTGGTTGTTGCCGAAACGGAGGGCGCTGCCTACCTCGCCACTTTGCAGGCGGAGGCAGTCGTCATTCGTCCCGACCGATACATCTTGGGCGTTGCTTCGACGTGTGCCGAGCTCGATGCGGTTCTCGCGCAGCGTCCGTCGCGTGCGGAAGCTGCAAACATTTCGAGGCGAACGCCGCGAGCCGCGGCAACTGTCTGAAACTCCGGGGGTTTTACGTGGCTTCATCTCGTGTGCCATCCAATTCCGTCGATCACGTCGGCAGCCTGAAACGGCCGCCGGAACTTGTCAGGGCGTGGCGGGAGTGGGAGAGCGGCAAGCTTTCCGCCGAGGCGCTTCATGCGGTTCAAGACCGCGCCATTGGCGAGGCCATTGCGATGCAGGAGACGCTCGGCCTGCCTATCGTCACCGATGGCGAATTTCGCCGCGGCGGCTGGTCGCGCGGATTCCTCAATGCCGTGGAGGGATTCGATTTCCGCGCTTCGAAGCTGACTTTTCGCAACGACGACGGATTCTCGACCGTCTCGCCGGCGCCGGTCGCCAGCAAGCCCGTGCGGCGCTCCAGGCCGATTGTGAGTGAGGATTTCAAGTTCATCAAATCGGCCGCGACAAAGCCTGCCAAAGTCACGATGCCGACGCCGTCGCACATGCACTTCGGCCAATTCAAGGATGCCGTCGATCCAAGCGTGTATCCGGACGTCGAGATGTACTGGAACGACCTGATTGCGGTATTTCATCAGGAGATCGCGGCTCTCTACGCCGCGGGCTGTCGCTATCTTCAGCTTGACGAAGTCCCGTTGGCGCTCCTGTGCGACCCCACCATCCGTGCGCTGGCGAAGAGCGAAGGCGACGATCCCGACAAGCTGGTCTCGCTCTATATCGACGTTCTCAACCGCGCGATCTCAAGGCGGCCCGCGGACATGACGATCGGCATGCATCTTTGCCGCGGCAACATGGAAGGCCTGTGGATGGGGGACGGCGGCTACGCGCCCATTGCCGAGGCGTTGTTTACCCAGTGCAACGTTGACGCTTACCTGCTGGAATATGATTCACAGCGGGCCGGAGATTTTGTCCCGCTGCGCCATCTGCCGGCCGGCAAGCGCGCCTATCTCGGAATTATCAGCACCAAGAACCCCGCTATTGAATCGTCTGACGATCTGATGCGGCGGCTTGACGACGCGGCCCGGTATTTACCGATGGAGCGGCTGGGCATTTGCCCGCAATGCGGCTTCTCGAGCGCGGCAATGTCGAAATACGCAGTCTTGCCGAGCAAAGTCACCACCGACATTCAGACGCTCAAGATCGAACTTCTGGTCGACGTCGGCCGCCGCGCCTGGGGTCACGTATGAGTCAACCCCTGGCCGACCCGGACAGCTACGGACTGTTCACTGCCGAGGCAGTTCAGAACCCCTATCCGCACTACAAAGCGATGCGCGAGCGAGAGCCCGTGCATTGGTCGGAAAGGGCGCGGGCGTGGTATTTCACCCGTTACCGCGATGTCTTCGAATTGCAGGATCGGCCGGATTTGAGCGTCGACCGGATTGAAACGCTCTATTCCTACCTGCCACGCGCGGATCCGGCGCGCTTCAGCGACATTGTCGAGCACTACCATCGGTGGCTTCTTTACCGTGACGATGCTTATCACGACCGTCTGAAGGCGCTATTCCTGAAGGCGATGACGCCGCGGGCAGTCGAGCGCCTGCGGCCGATGATGCAGCGCCGGGTCGACGTGATCCTCGACACACTGGAAGAACGGGACACGTTCGACGCCTATCTCGATTTTGCCGCCCGCCTTCCGACCCAGGTCATGCTGGACCTTCTCGGCCTGCCGGATAGCGATGAACTGATGATGCGGCACTGGAGCGATCGCTGCTCCAATTTCTTGTTCCAGCCCGTCGCTCCCGACCAGGATGCGATGGCGCAGGAACAGCGCGAGATCCTCGATGCGCAACAGGGCTACTTTATGCCACTGATCGAAGAACGTCGCCGCGATCCCGGCGAGGACATGATTTCCGCGATGGCGGGGGCCGAAGTCGGCGGAGAGCGGCTGAGTGACCTCGAAATACTTGCGACATGCAACATGATGGCGACCGCCGGCGGCGGCACGTCGCGCAGCGCAATTGCAATGTCATTGTGGTGGTTGCACCGATTCCCCGATCAACTCGCCAAGCTGAAGGCAAATCCCGAGCTGATCAGTCTCGCCGCGGAGGAATTCCTTCGTTACGACGCGCCCACCCAACGCGGCATCCGCACGGCCCGTGAAGATTTTGAGATCGGGGGCCGGCAAATCCGTAGAGGCCAGATCATCCATATCATGATCGGCGCCGCCAATCGCGACCCGGAGCAATTCAAGGACCCGGACCGCATCGACATCGCGCGCAGCCCCAATCGCCACGTGACACTCGGGCACGGCGTGCACTATTGCCTCGGCGCGGCTTTGGCGCGCCTCGAGCTGCGTATCGCCGTCGCAAGCTTTTTGGCGCGCTTTCCGGACTATCGTCTGGCCAGCAACAAGATCGTGTACATGGACCGCACTGCGAGCCGGCGACCGACGAGCGTGCCGGTATTTGCACGCTGACATTGCCGAACGGCGCGGTCTGCAAGAAGCGTCAAGCGGCAAAATCGCTCTTTATTTCATTTCCCCGTCCGGACGAAATTCTGGTTAGAGACTTGTCGCCATTCATCCGCGGCGTCAGTCGCCCCATATTGTCTTGATGCGGTGTTGTCTTGAGACGGCGTTTCCCGGCTAACGGTTGGCGATTCCGAAGAGGCCGGAACGCCAAAGGGCTTGCGCAGGGCGTGCGGAGTTGCGTAAGCGCTGAACGTCTGCAACTGTGGACGACGATAAAACGGTCGGCGCGGAAGGGTCGGCTTTTTTACCGGCGTAGAGGGTTCGTTGAAAAATACGGAAATCATGAAATGACGTGGCGTGTTGGTATTCTGTTTTCGCAGACCGGGGTCACGGCGGCTATCGAGCGTTCCCAGCTCAATGGCACACTGCTTGCGATCGTGGAGATCAATAAAGCCGGCGGTGTTCTGGGCCAACCAATCGAGCCGGAGATCTACGATCCGGCCTCAAATCCCAAGCAATTCAAAGCGCTGGCCGAAAGGCTTCTAACCGTCAACCGGGTGCGGCTTATCTTCGGCTGCTACATGTCGAGCACGCGCAAAGCGGTGCTTCCGGTAGTCGAAGCGTTCCGAGGATTATTGTTCTATCCCACCCTGTATGAGGGCTTTGAATATTCTCTCCATTGCATCTACACCGGGGCCGCGCCGAACCAGAACTCGCTGCAACTCGCCAAGTTTTTGCTCCAGCATTATGGCAACCGATTTGTTCTGGTCGGATCGAACTATATTTATCCTTATGAATCCAATCGGGTGATGACTGACTTCATCAGCCAGTCGAAGGGCAAGGTTTTGGACGAGCTCTATGTGCCGCTCGACGCAAAATCCAAAGATTTCGACAAGGCTATCGCCAAGATTGCACATCTAAAGCCGGATGTCGTGTTCTCCACGGTCGTCGGCCAGTCGACTGCGATCTTCTATGAAGCGTATTGGCGCGCCGGCTTCGATCCCAATAAAATGCCGATCGCCAGCTTGACCACGAGCGAGGCGGAAGTTGCCGAGATGAATCCCGAGGCCGCCGAAGGCCACATCACGGCGGCGCCCTTCTTTGAGGCCCTGGCAACGCCGGCTGCTCGACGGTTTATCAATGCGTACAAGCAGCGTTATGGCGCGAATGCTCCCGTCACGGCCGGCGCCGAGGCGGCCTATTTTCAGGTCCATCTTGCCGCGGCCGCGCTCGCGCGGGCCGGTACCGATGATCCCGAACAGCTTCTGCCCGCGGTGCGAGACGCTGAGTTCGACGCCCCCCAGGGGCGCGTGCGGATCGATGCGAGCAACAACCACACCTACCTGTGGCCGCGGGTCGCGAAACTCGATGCCAAAGGAACCTTCCAGATCGTATGGAACCCCGGTGTACGCGTTAAGCCGGATCCGTACTGTGTCGTCATGAGCCTCGATGACTGGTCGGCGGATCGGCCGCAGCAGATCCACGCTTGATCGGAGGACGCCGTGGCTATCCGCATCTTGCGGGATCTTCGCGGTCTGCGGGTGCAAGTGATACATCAACCCGACGATGAAGGCGTCGAACTTGTGGAACACCTGCGCCGGATCGGGTGCACTGTCGAAGCACAGTGGCCGATTCCGGATACGTTCTCGCCGACGGCGGACGTCGTCCTCCTGACGATCGACTACGAAAGCAAGGATGACCTCCTTCGGCTCCTGCGCGGCCAGCAGGATCAAAAACCGACTTTAATCGCGGTGGTTGGCTACGAGAGCCCTTCAACCCTGCAGCTCGTCCTCGAATCCGGCGCGCTAGCGGTCATCGAGCGGCCCATCCGGCCATTCGGGTTGCTTACCAATCTGATGATGGCGCGCAATCTGTGGGCTGAACGCCGGGAGACTGCGAAGCGTTTGCGCAAGGTCGAACGAAAACTGTCTGGCATCCAGAATATTCAGAAAGCAAAATCAATTCTGATGGAAAAACAGGAACTCAGCGAAGAGAGCGCCTACCAAACGTTGCGGCAACAGGCGATGGCAAAGCGTATCACCGTGGAAGACATGGCGGTCGCAATCATCAACGCAAACGAGCTATTGCAATCGCGCCCGAAAGGTGTTTAGCTTTTGTAGTTGCAGCTCGCCTGCGGCGCGTCGTCGGCCACCAATGATGTTGGTTCGACAAGGCTAGGTAGCCCGAGGGGGTCGCGGACCCCGTCGGGCTCTTTTTGTTTCTGGCGACGGACACCGACAAAACCGTCCGCCATCTCATAAAATTCAACCGAAGTCCGACTTCGGTGCGGGAGGACGACTCTAACTGGCGCGAGGCCGGCGCGCCAGCCCGGTGGTTTGCGTGCTCACAACGTCAACAGGGGAGACAAGTGTGATGGCGATAGATCGGCGAAAATTTCTCAAGACAACAGGTGCCGTCGGCGCAGCCGGCGCTCTCGCGACACCCGGCTTTTTCTTGCGCTCCGCGCAAGCGGCCAACACCGTGCAGGTCGGCGTTTTGTTCTCGCTTACCGGCGGACTGTCAATCATCGAGAAATCGCTCGCGGACGCGACGATGATGGCGATTTCCGAAATCAACGCCAGTGGCGGCGTCAAGGGGATGAAAATCGAGGCGATTCTCGAGGACGGCGCGTCCGATCCCAAGACCTACAACGAAAAGGCTTCCAAGCTTGTCATCCAGGACCGCGTGCCTACGGTGTTCGGCTCCTATACCTCGGCAAGCCGCAAAGCCGTTCTGCCGGTCTTTGAGAAGCGCAACAATCTTTACTTCTATCCGACCTACTACGAGGGCTTCGAGTGCTCAAAGAACGTCGTCTACACCGGCGCCGTTCCCAATCAGCAGCTTTCAAATTTTATTCCCTGGATCATCAAGACGCTCGGAAAGAAGAAGTTCTTCATCGTCGGGTCGAACTACATCTACCCGCGCGAAATGGCCAAGGTCTCCAAGATATTGATCGAGAAGAGCGGCGGCGAATGGATCGCTGACGAATACCTCGAACTCGGCGACTCCGAATGGGGCTCGATGGTCAACAAGATCAAGAGTTCGGGCTGCGATGTGGTTCTTTCGAACGTGGTCGGCGATTCAGTCGTGGCGTTCTATCGCGAATTCAAGAACCAGGGTCTCACTCACGACAAGCTGCCGATCTGCGCCACTGTGACCTCGGAGATCGAGATCGCGGCCATGGGCGCCGAATACGCCGTTGGTAGTTTCACGTCGTTCCCGTACTTCCAGGCTATCGACACGGACATCAACAAAGCCTTCGTCGAGCGCTATCGCAAGTTCGTGAAGGATCCGAAGGCGGTCACGCACCATGCGCTGGAATCGTCCTACTTCGAGGTGTTCCTCTGGAAGCAGGCCATGGAAAAGGCGAGTGCGATTACGCCGACGGCCATTCGCGACGCCGTGAAGGGCCAGGAGTTCGATGCGCCGAACGGGCACGTCAAAATCGAGCCTGAGAATCTGCACACCTGGTTGACGCCACGTATTGCGCAATGGCTACCGAGTGGACAGGGCAAGATCATTGACGAATACAAAGCCCCGATCAAACCGCTGCCCTACGTTGCTTACGGCGAGACGGACGACAATCTGTTCTGCACCTCCAAGGGGCTGGACACCACGAAGCTCAAGAAGACCTGATTTGGTTTCAGGCGCGGCCGCCGAGCTTTCGGCGGCCGCACCTTCAGCCTCTGCTTTGGTGGTTCAATGATTGATACGCTGTTCATCGGCTTGAGCGTCGGTTCCATTCTGCTGCTGGTGGCGTTGGGCCTCGCTATCACCTACGGCGTCATGGGCGTCATCAATATGGCGCATGG
>Ga0302325_10017647_pt1 | contig 15077 bp, 13 predicted proteins | sample Palsa_T0_2_FD_201948 | JGI IMG/M metagenome (GOLD analysis project Ga0302325, IMG submission 201948) | Peat permafrost microbial communities from Stordalen Mire near Abisko, Sweden - Palsa_T0_2 | ecosystem: Environmental > Terrestrial > Soil > Palsa > Peat permafrost | place: Sweden: Abisko... | reverse complement strand
GCCCTGGGCATCGCTGAAGAGGCGCGGGTAGACCAGCCCGAAATTGAATCGCTGCCGGTTCTTTACCGCGGAGTGCCGGTAAGGGTACAGCAAATAGCCCTCGTAAAGAACGGCGTTCGCGATCTGCTCGACGGCGCTGGGAGACGATTTCAGGGTCATGACGCGGTCGCCGCCTTCGCCCCGGCTACCAGATCTTCGATGGCTTGTTCCCAGGTTGGAATCCCATTTTCGATCTTGTACTCGGAGAGTCGCTCGAAGGCGTCCCGCCGCAGGCAAAGCCAAGCCGAGTTCGGATAATACTCGTCCATCATTGCCCGCCAAGTGCTCACTGGCAAGCGGAAGCGCACTTCCTTATCCCAGGGAATCGGCGCTACGGATAGAGACTCGCCGTTTTCGTAGAACACAGATCCGCTGAACATCAGGCAAAGCGGTACGTCGCCGTCTGTGAGGCCGCAAAAGTACTTCGTGGCAGCCACGTTGAAATCGAACGTGCAGGGCACCTGCAGCTCTGCCACCGTACTGCCGGTAAACGCCGGCACCATCGCCTGCGCGTGCGTCCATAGGAAACCCCGCAGCGTCCGGCTCCATCGCTCCGGTTCGCCGAACAAATCTCCCAGACGCCGCTGCTCTTCCCGGTTGTACTGCCGCCGCGGCGCTTCAATCTGGATCTGGCAACGCAGCACAAGCATTTGAATCGCCTCGCCAGCAGAGTTCGCAATGTGCATCTGAAAGGCCAGCGTGGGCGCCATGGCTTGAGGCACCACTGTCGCGCCCTCGACGCTGAAGTGAAGATCAGGCATGTGCGACTCCCGCCTCCTGCGCGTTTGTCTGTTCCCGCAATCCCGCGAAGAACTGTTGCAGCCGCTCCCAAACTTCGTTTCCGCCCGATAGTCCGCGCCAGTGCGTCCGCATCAAACCCACCAGCCGGTAGCATTGGTCGATGGGCAGCAGATAGCACTGGCTCGCTTCGAAGCCGCGCATCGCGCCCAGCCGGTTCACCAGCAGCGCCTCCACGTCCGGCTCCATCCCGGCAAGCACCTGGTTACGTTGCACGATCTCATCCCAGAATTCCAGAGGCAGCAGCGATTCCGTTGCGCCGCCAGGCCCCGGGTAGATGCAGACTACCCGGTTCGCCTCGCTGTTGCGGAAGAAAAAGGCGAGGCCAATCGGAATCAGCAGGCTTTCCCATTGGGCATCCGTCATCTCGAAGTCCTCGAGAAGAAAAGCATGCCGCGGAATCGCCTTGTACTTCCGATCGCCCCGCGCGCTGAAGAGCACGGCACAGGCCTCGCACGAACAAATCAGCTTGCGCGCCGGCAGTTCCAACAGGTGGGGATGAACATCGCTGAGCCTCTGCGCGCACAGTGCGCAATGCTCCGCCCGGCTTTCGCGCCGGCCATAGCGTCTGACCGTTTCGAACGCCTGTCGTAATCCTGCAGCGTGCTCGATGCTCATTGTCTTCGCAGCGGCGAAACCTACGCTGCGCCCTTCCCGCCCGCACCGGCGAACACGTGCCCGTTCGAAGCCATTGGCGCCGCTAGGATCTGCTCAAGCGGTACAAACCCGGGTGTTTCGAAGTGTTCCAATCCCAGGATGACGACCGACGCTGCGTCGGGTGCGGCCTCGTAGATTTCCTCTTCGAGCACAGCTCGCACTGCTTTGGCGGTATGCGCGGCGTCCACGCCTCGCACCTCCAGGCGTACATTCCGTCCAGGCGCTCCGGCGAACGTCACTCGCGCCCCGTATCCGCGCAGTACGCCCTGCGCTTTCTCGATGGCGCCTCGAACGCGAGCATCGAGATCCCGCGGATGCAATCCATGCAGCAAGAGGACGCTGGCAACGAGCGAGTCCCGCAGCAGCGCCTCGCTCGATCCCAACTCCGGACCGCTCACTTCCGAGACGATCGCAAGCATGCGTTCCAGCGCCGCTCCGTGAAGCTCCAATACTGCCTGCAGCAGTTCGCGCATCTCATTGCGCTGCGCAACGTCCGGAATCGCCTCGAGCCGGTGAATCAGTCCTTCAATGCGTTCAATCCGGCCCTGAAACTCGCCTTCTCCCGGCATAGAGTAGTCCTTTCCTCTCGAGCCGCACCCGGTCGCGACGCGTCGAGCCTTCCGCCGCATTACCGGGTTATGGCGCTACAAGCTGTGGTTCTCGAAACCAAACATCGGCGAGTGATGAGTTTCCAGCATCTTGCCGTCGCCCAGATACATATGTACTCCGCACGGCAGGCAGGGATCGAAACTCCGGACAGTCCGCATGATATCGATCCCCTTGAATTTGTCCGGCCCGTTTTCCTCAAAGATAGGCGTGTTTTGCACCGCATCTTCATACGGACCCGGCGTGCCGTAAGTGTCACGAGGATTCGCATTCCACGGTGTCGGCGGATAGGGATGATAGTTCGCTATTTTGCCGCCCCGGATCACCACGTGATGCGAAAGCACCCCGCGCACTGCTTCGTGGAATCCGCATCCAATTGCCTCATCGGGCACTTTGAAATCCGTCCACGTGCGGGTCCGGCCGGCATGCAACTCAGCCAATGCCTTCTCCGCGAAGTAGAGCGCGCAAGACGCCGCGTACGCCTGGAAGTAAGTGCGGGCGCGGTCACGTTCAATCGCATTGCTCCATTTCGGGATCTTCCACTCGAATTCAACTTCCGGAAGCGACATGGTTTTCGGCAGGTACATTTTCACGCTCTTGCCCGTGGATTTCACGTAGCCGATATCCACCAGCCCTGCCAGCGCTGTCGCCCACAGCCGCGCAATCGGACCGCCGCCGGTATCGAGCGCCAGGTGTTTGTCCGTCCGCTTGTCATACCACCGGGGAGACATGACCCACGTATACTTCCCGGTGAAATCACGCTTTTGCGGCCGCGGAATCGTCGTCTGGTTCCAGGGATGGTGCTTGTCCACGGGGTTACCCAGCGGGTCCTTCGATACGAAAGTTTCGCTGTTTTGCCAGTCATCGTAATACGAACTGCCGAGCAGAATTCGGATGTTCAGGTTGATATCCACCAGATCGGTCGTCACCAGCTCGCCATCCACCACCACTCCCGGCGTGACATACATCCCACGTCCCCAATCCGTCATTTTCTTGTACGTGTAATCGCAGACGTCCGGGTTATTGAACGATCCCCAGCAACCCAGCAACACCCGCCGCTGCCCCACCTTTTCGTAGCCCGGCAGCGCGTCGTAGAAGAAGTCGAACAGGTCGTCATGCAGCGGCACTACCTTCTTCATGAACTCGACGTATTTCATCAGCCGCACGATATAGTCGGTAAACAGTTGTACCGTCGGCACCGTCCCCACACCTCCGGGATACAGCGTCGACGGGTGTACGTGCCGCCCTTCCATGAGACAGAACATCTCGCGGGTCATGCGGCTCATCTGCAGCGCTTCGCGATAAAAGCTGCCCGTGAATGGATTCAGCGCCTGCATGATGTCGGCGATGGTGCGATAGCCATGCAGATTCGAATGCGGCGACGCCGTCTTTTCGGCCTTCGCGTAAACGCTGGGATTGGTCTCCTTCACCATCTGCTCGCAGAAGTCCACGCCCACCAGGTTGTCCTGGAAGATGTTGTGGTCAAACATGTACTCCGCGGCTTCTCCCAGGTTCACGATCCACTCCGCCATCGGCGGCGGCTTGATTCCAAAGGCCATGTTTTGCGCATAGGTCGCGCAGGTAGCATGGTTGTCGCCGCATATTCCGCAGATCCGGCTCGTAATGAAGTGCGCATCCCGAGGATCTTTCCCCTTCATGAAGATGCTGTACCCGCGGAAGATGGATGACGTGCTGTGACATTCAGCCACTTCACGGTTCTCGAAATCAATCTTGGTGAAAATGCCGAGACTCCCGACAATCCGTGTAATCGGATCCCAGTTCATCTCCACGAGTTTTCGTGACTTAGTCGGAGTCGAAGTTGTTGGCGCAGTGATTGTACTCATGACGATTCTCCTTGAATAACCTCTAGTAACCCCTAGTAACTCCGCGGGTGATAACCAGTTGTCAGCTCGGCCCTCGGATGCCGCCACTTCGGTTCCTTGTTCAACGTACCCTGGGTGATCGACCGCAGCGCAGTGATCGCCCGGCCGTAAATCCCCGACGCGCCCGTCGATACCTTTCCGCCCGGAGGCTCGTCCATGAACGGCATGAATTTGTCCGGGAAACCCGGCATGGTGCATCCAATGCAAATGCCGCCCACGTTCGGGCACCCGCCGATACCGGCCATCCATCCACGTTTCGGGACGTTGCAATTGACGACCGGCCCCCAGCAACCCAGCTTCACGATGCATTTCGGAGAGCCGTATTCGGTAGCGAAGTCCCCTTGTTCGTAATACCCGGCTCGATCGCATCCCTCGTGCACCGTCCGCCCGAACAGCCACGTCGGCCTGCCCGCATCATCCAGCGGAATCATCGGCGCCAAGCCCGCTACTTGATACAGGAGGTAGAGCAACGTCTCCATGAAGTTATCGGGTTGCACCGGGCAGCCGGGTACGTTCACCACCGGTATGCCTGCTTTCGAACGCCAATCCCAACCAAGGTAGTCATTCAGACCCATGGCGCCCGTCGGATTCCCCGACATGGCATGGATGCCTCCGTAGGTTGCGCAGGTACCGCATCCGACGACGGCCACAGCCTTGGGCGACAGACGGTCAATCCACTCATTCGTGGTAATGGGCTGACCGGTTGCCGAGTCAGTGCCCAAGGCCGCCCAGTAGCCTTCCCGTTTGATCTTTTCGTTGGGGATCGACCCTTCCACCACCAGAACAAAGGGATTCAGTTGTCCCTTGTCGGCCTTGTGCCAGAAGCTCAGGAAATCGTCGCCATTCTCATAGGCGAGCACCGGGTTATGCAGGTGCACTTTGGGGAGCCCGGGAATCGCTCCCAACAGGACGTCCTCGATACTTGGCTGCGTGGCTGCTGTGATGGAAACAGAGTCTCCATCGCATCCCAGACCCGCCGTCATCCAAACAATGTGTACTTCAGGGACCGGCGAAGGTTTCTGCGTCTTCCGGCCATAGGGCACCGCTTCTGCTGCCATGAGAGCTCTCCTTTCACTTGGGGATATCCGGACCGCGCACATTGCGGCCACAGTAAACTCAAGAGAATCTTAGCCCGGGCGTCAGTCGCTCTCAATGAGAGGCAGCCCGTTTTATTTGTCGTGAAATCCCCGTGCCGGCATCGGTAGAACTACGTGTGATTACTCGGGCGGTCATTGAAACCGTTCGATAGACAGATCTCCTGCCGGCAGTCCCGAACCAGCGTGGCGGCGGCTCCGCTTACTCAAGCCGGTTTGCCCATACCCAGTGAATTGCCCGCTGGACCAGTTCACGGGAATTGCGCAGGCCCAGTTTCTCCTTTAAGTGCGCCTGATACGATTCCACGGTCTTCACGCTGACGTGGAGTAACTCGGCGATTTCCCGCGTTCCCTGACCTTCGCCGATGAGCCGAAACACCTCGAGTTCGCGGTCGGAAAGTTCCGCCAGGGGCGACTGCGCAGTCTGGCCGCTGTGGTTCGCAAACTGGTGTAACATCCGCGCGGCCATGCCATCGCTGACGTAGATACCGCCTTTGAGAATTTTGCGGATAGCGGCTAGCAAGCTCTCCGTCGCCACTTGCTTCATGATGTAGCCCTTCGCTCCAGCACGCAGGGCCCGCTCGGCGTAGAGAGATTCATCGTGCATCGAAAGAACCAGCACGGGCGGGGCGTTGTCGCGCAGCCGGAGCCGCTTCAGGAAATCCAGGCCGTCTGGTCCGTCGAGCGAGATATCGAGAATCAACAGGTCCGGCGAAAGTTCGCCTATGGCTTGGAGCGCCGAGGCCGCATCCGGCGCTGCGCCGCACACCGAGAGGTCTGCCTCTTCGTTGATCAGCTGCCACAAACCCTGACGCACGATAGGGTGGTCATCCAACACAAAGATTCTCTTTTTCGCAATCTGGGTGGAAGCAGTCATGCGTCAATCCGTTCGGTTACCGCGGCAGCGGGAAAACAGCAAGAGACCGTAGTTCCGCCCGCGCGCCGCGGCCTTACCTCCAAAGTTCCGCCAATCATTTTCGCCCGGTAGCCCATGATATGCAGCCCCATTCCCGCGCCCGGCTGTCCCGAAAATCCAACGCCATCGTCTTCCACTCGCATCTCCGCAGCGTCATCCGCGCTTCTGAGCACGATGTTGATCCGGCTCGCCCTTCCATGCTTGATCGCGTTGTGTACGGCTTCCTGGGCGATGTGGTACACATGCGTCGCAACCGCATCGTCCCGCATCAGCAGCGGCGTAGCGCACTCAAACTGGCATTCCCGCTGAAACACGTCTTCGACCTCGTAAGCCAATTCCTGCAGTGCCGTCATCAATCCATCCGAGCCCGAAAGGACCGGCGCCAGCCCTCGCGCGAGTTCCCGGGTTTTGTTGATTGCCTCATTCACCAGGCGTACGATCTTAGCGGCCTCCGCGGATTCCGGCAACCCGCGGCCGCCGAGTTTCTGCTCGAGCACTTTGCTCATGAACGCAATGCCGGTCAGGTGCTGCCCCAGCCCGTCATGCAAGTCCTGCCCGATGCGGCGCTGCTCCCTTCCACTGATTTCGAGAATCGCCCGCTCCAGCCGCTTGGCCTCAGTCACGTCAATGCCAGTGATGATCACGTGCGCCGAGGCGCCATTGCGGTCCCCCAGCACAGTACTTTTCCAGGCGATTCGACGGCTCAATCCCTGCCGCGTTGTCCACGTGGTCTCAAACGAACCCGGCAGTTGGTCCACTTGCAGCTCACTCACAATTGCCCGGAATCGATTACCCTCCTCCTGGTTCATGAAGAGGTCCCAGACAGTCGCTCCCTTCACCTCGCTGAACGAGTATCCCGTCGTCCGCTCGCATTCGCGATTGAAGCGCACCACGCGCCCGTCACGATCCAACACCACCACCAACGCTCCCACTGTGTCAAGCAGCGCCGAGGCGAAATTTCGCTCCTCCGCGAGCGACTCCTCGGCTTGCTTGAGCTCCGTCACGTCGAACGCCACGCCATGAATGAACCACGGCCGGCCGTCGCTGGTACGCACCATCTTGGCTTCGCAATGGAAGGAAACCACTCTGCCGTTGCGCGCCATCACCCGGTATACGGAGCGCAGCGGCTCGCCCGTGAGAAACATGTCCGCCGCTTCCACGCTCCAGCGCAGCTTGTCGTCGGGATGAATACGCTCATACCACCGCACCGGGTCTTCCAGCCATTCCGCTTGCGAGTATCCCAACAACTGTTCGATATGCGGACTGACGTAGGCTTCGCCGCTGCTGCCGTCCAGATAAACCAGGAAGACGACCGCCGGCAGTTGCTCGACCAAGGTTTGGTATCGGGCGTCCAGATTGGCAAGGCCGGCTTCGTTGCCGTTGCCCGGCCCGCTCGTTCGAATCGAAATCCGCAGGTTCGAATGCACTGACGGTTCCGGCCGAAAGAACACTCCGGCCAGCCCTTGCAGCACCGCCTCGGCCTCCGGTGGATCGAACTCGTCCCGATTTGGCAGAGAATAGGAGCGTAAATCGTTCACGGCCTGCGCCACTCCGGTTCCTTGTTTAGCGAGGCTTGCGTGAACCTCCGCAGAGCGTGCACCGCCCTGCCGTAAGTGGAGACGGCATGCGAAGAGAGCAACGAGCCCGGCGGCTGATTCATGAACGGCATGAACTTGTCCGGGAAACCGGGCATGGTGCAGCCGATGCAGATACCGCCCACATTCGGGCAGCCGCCAACCCCTCCCATCCAACCGCGCTTACCCACATTGCACTGCACCACCGGCCCCCAACAGCCCAGCTTCACAATGCAGGTGCGCTCACCATATTCCTCGGCGAATTCGGCCTGCTCGTAGTAGCCGCCCCGATCGCAACCCTCGTGCACGGTCTGTCCGAAGAGCCAAACCGGCCGCAGCGCATCATCCAGCGGTATCATCGGAGCCCGGCCAACCGACTGCAGCAGCAGATAGTGAAGAGTTTCCATGATGTTATCGGGCTGCGTCGGGCAACCCGGTACACAAACGATCGGAATCCCGGCTTGCGACTTCCACTCCCAGCCGAGATAATCGGGAAGCCCCATGCACCCCGTCGGATTTCCTTGCATCGCATGAATCCCGCCGTAGGCCGCGCAGGTTCCCACTGCCATGACCGCCCAGGCGTTCGGCGCCAGCCGGTCGATCCAGGTGCAGGTGAGTATGGGTTGGCCCGTCGCCTGGTCCGTGCCGAACGTCGCCCAGTAGCCCTCAGCTTTGTTCTTCTCATTCGGAATCGACCCTTCCACGATGAGCAAGTATTTCGGAATCAGGCCTTTCGCGGCATCGTGGTACGGCTTGAGGAAATCCTCGCCGTTAGCGTAAGTGAATACCGGGTTGTGGAATTGCACTTTCGGTATCCCCGGCAGGCATTGAAAGAGGATGTCCTCGAGGCTGGGTTGCGTCGCCGCCGTCATCGCGATCGTCTCGCCATCGCAACCCAGCCCCGCCGTGATCCACAGGATGTGGATCTCGGTATCGCTGCGGTCACTTTGCAAGTGTGAGCTCGGCATGAGTCGCTTTTCAGACGGTCAATCCGCCTTGGCCTGAATTGTATCCGAAGTTTCTGAGACTTGGGTGCCGGGACGGACTGGTACTTTCAACCAGCGTAGGATTGGCTTTGAACCTGATTCAAAGCCAATCTGGGCGCGGCGGGCGATGGCCGGATTACGAAACGAAATAAACATGGCCGCGGGGAACGGCCACCCCCAGAGATGAAAATGGCCGTGGCGGCCCTTGTGCGAGGCCGATTTTAAGCTCGTTTTACGGTCATGTTGTTTCAACGAGTTGTGGCTATTTTCAGAAGAATTCTCCTCACAACGGAACGAATTGTTCCGCCTTTTATTCCCCCCGGGTTCGGGCAAAGAGTCGCCGGCGAGTAAGTGCCGGCTTTGGGGCATTTTTCCGGACGAGATCGCCTTTGGTCTTGTAGAACGACTGATGAGCGGCGCATCCTGGCCCGTAAAAGGCGAAGAAAGGGCGTTTTTTGCGAAACGAGTTGGCCCCGCAAGGAGCCGAGGGGCAGAATTACGAAACAGACCCCCCACCCAGATCCCCTTTCCGTATGGTTCTGTCCTCGCGGGTTCTTTGCGGGTTCGTCCCTTGCGGGTTTCCCTCAGATTAAATATGCGCCTGTCCCTTGCGAGTTGTCCCTTTGATCTTTTTGAGCATCGAGAGAGATCTTTCGTCGCTAGGGTCCTGCAGCAACGCTCGCGTTATATATTCTCTTGCGAGATCGGTTTGGCCGCGCTTCTCAAAAACGCGGGCGAGGCCCCTAAGCGCGGACCAATCATCTGGCTCCAGCTGAAGTGCGCGCTCAAAAAACGATTGGGCCAAGTCGAGGTCCCTCGATTCAGATTCGTAAATATTGCCCAGGGACCACAACGGGACCGCCCAATCCGGGGCAAGGTCTTTTGCAATCGAAAACTCCTTCACTGCGGCGTCAATCTCCGTGCACCGCCAAAGGTGGATTCCGAGGTATATATGCGCCCAAGCGTCATTGGGATCGAGTTCGATGGCCTTGCGAATGTGAGTTTCGGCTTGGGCGTCAGGCGAGCGCTTGCTCAGCAAAAACCCAAGTTCCCGGTGTGCACACGCGTAGGTCGGATCAAGTTCCAACGCCCTCATTAGGAGAGGCTGCGCTTCGGAAGGCCTGTCGTCGCGAAGGAGCACGCCAAGATTATAGTAGGCCTCCTCATACTCCGGATTGATGCGAATCGCGCTCCGGTATGCCGCCTCAGCATCCAAAAGCACACCAGTGTTCCTCAATGCAACCCCGAGGAGACTAAATCCTGCTGGCTGTTCTTGAATTTCACAAGCTCGCCTCAAATATTCCACAGCGGTCTTATAGTTTCGCTGATCGATGGCGAGACTTCCCAGCGCCACAAGCGCATCCGCTGAACGTCCGTCTATCTCCAGCGCTCGCTTGAAAGCCCGTCCGGCTTCATCCAAAAGCCCAAGATTCTCAGTAATACTTCCCAGCCTCAAGAATACGTTTCGAGTTGGACTAGTCTCGGCTAGCCGCCGCCACACGGCGAGTGCATGCTCGTATTGGCCTTCCTCTTCCAGACGCACGGCCTTGTCAAATAGATCCTGCGACACAAATACTATTCTGAACGAAAGCCGCGGCTCAAAGCATTGTTGCAGTGAGCCGTGTAGACGTTACTCCACCCTGATCGGCCTGACGTTCAGGTTCATGGCTCGGATCGTCCGGCCCACCTTGGAAAGTTGAGATTATCCGCAGCTTTCGTCCGAAGCGCTAACCGCGCTCCGGCGTCACTGCGTGCTGAAGCGGGGACGAGGCTTCTGCCCCTTTCCCGGCACCCCTCTCTCCTTTAGCGGCGCTCTTCCTTCGGTGCGCTCGGAAAGGTTTTCCTTGACGAAGCCGAACACTTCTTGCAAAATCGAAGTGCCAGCTTCGCTACGCTCCCCTGGTGTTCGGGTTCATCCCGGAATGCCGTCCGGCTCCCTTTCGGAACCAGCGTTCGGCTTCGCCGGAATCCTCACCGGGGCTGATTGGTTTAGAATCGACACGGGCCGGCCGGAGGATAGAGCAACGCAGGGATGCGACCTGAGCGCCGCACCGGAGGCCGGGGCTGGTGGGGTCATGGAAACATGTCCCTTCCGCCTTTCTTCGTTACAGTAAAAAATGGAGTCGCTTATGGAAATGCTGCCGGTGAAACCCGAACGCAAGGTGCAATTGGATGCTTATGCCGAACGGCATGGACAGGACGCTGTGACGGCTTTGGATGATGTGTTGGCGGATTACTTCGCTTGGGAAGAGCAGGATTATCAGGCCTCAGTGGAAGCCATTCGTAGGGGAAATGAAGACGTGATGGCCGGTCGCACGAGGCCCGCCGAAGAAGTCCATCAAGCCCTACGCCAGAAATATGGCTTTCCGAGTTGAATACAGCAGCCAGGGCGAAGCGGATTTAGACAGCATTCTGGAATGGCTGATTTCGCGGCATGCGGGAGAAGCGGGACTGCGCTGGTTTGAGGGATTGGAAAAGGCGGTTGCCTCGCTTTCCGAAATGTCTCAGCGCTGCCCCCTAGCGCCGGAGAACAGAAGCTTTCCCTTCGAGGTGCGGCATTTGCTCTATGGCCGCAGGCCGCATGTGTACCGCGTGATTTTCAGAGTGATAGACGATGTGGTTTATATTCTCCACGTCTGGCATGGTCGCCGTGAACATCTGACAGCGCACTGACGCTGGCGCCACATGTCTAAGTAAATAAGCCACAACCAGCCCGGGGGAGTTCGTTTCGTAATGGCGGATCCTCAGGATCGTAGAACACCCAGTCCAATCGCAGCTTGGCCCAGGGCGAGCCCGGCGTCATTGGCCGGCACCACGCGATGCCACAGAACTTGCATTCCTGCGTTTCGCAGTAAAGCAATTACCTCACCGAGCAGCAACAGGTTCTGAAATACGCCGCCACTCAAGGCGACCGTCGAGAGGCCGGTTTCATTGTGAGCAAGCTTACAGATGCCGGCGATCATCCGAGCGACCGCGCCGTGAAACCGGGCTGCAATGACTTCCCTCGCCACGGCATTGTCGAGATCGGCGATGATTGCTCTCAAGACCAGGGACGAGTCTATCACGACAGGCCGGCCTTCCTGAATCCCAAACGCATATATCGGTTCACCCGCCGAGCCACCCTCGGCGAGGGCTTCGAGTTCGATCGCGGCCTGGCCCTCATACGTGACCCGCTGCCTCACATTCAGTAGGGAGGCAACCGCATCAAACAGCCGCCCCATCGAACTCGAGTCGACGCAGTTCAGCCGTTGCGAAAGCTGGCGCGCCAGAACCCCACGCTCACGATCGGTAAATTCGCGAATCGGAGCGAGCTTTTCGTCCCACTCGATGCCGGAGGCGAACAAATGAGCGAGGGCGGTACGCGCCGGATGGCGAATGGACGCGTCGCCGCCCGGAAAAGGGACATAGCGAAGGTGAGCAAAGCGGTCGAAGGAGGTTTGGTTGGCGATCAGCACTTCCCCGCCCCAAATGGCCCCGTCAGTCCCATAACCTGTCCCATCGAAGGCAAGACCGATGACGCGCTGTTCCGGGGGGAGCGCGGCCTCGAGCGACAGCGCGGCAATGTGCGCGTGATGATGTTGGACGGCCAGTAGCGGCACACCGCGCGCCTTGGCAAAGCCGGCGGCCCACTGCGACGAAAGATACCCGGGATGCAGATCGCACACCACTAGACGAGGCTCAATACGAAACAGGCGCAGCATGTGATCGAGCGCGCGCTCAAAAGCTTCCTGCGTCTCGAGCGTCCCCATGTCGCCAATGTGCTGGCTCAGGTAGGCGAAGTGCCCCTTGGTCACACAGAAAGTGGCTTTCAACTCGCCGCCCACGGCCGCGATGCCCTCGGCCTCGCGCGGAAGATTCACCGGCATGGGCGCATAGCCGCGCGATCGCCGGATGGGAACCGGCTTGTCTTCGAATGTGCGCACTACCGAGTCGTCGCACACCACCTCAATATCGCGATTGTGAATCAGCAAGGCATCCGCGATTCCGGCAAGCCGCAGGCGCGCTTCGGCGTTGTCGCGAACAATGGGCGTGCCGCTGGGGTTGGCCGACGTCATCACGAGCGGCGTGGCACGTAGAGGCTGGTCGTCGAGGATCACGAAATGCAGCGGCGCGTAGGGAAGCATGACTCCCAGATATTCGTTGCCGGGCGCAACCAGCGGCGAGATGGCGCTTGGCCGGCGGGCCCGAAGCAGAACAATAGGCCGCGCCCGTGAGCACAGCAGCCTTTCTTCCTCCATGGACACATGCGCGAAGATTCGGATTAACTCCAGATTGCGCATCATCAGCGCGAAGGGCTGTTCGAACCGGGCTTTTCGGCGGCGCAGTTCGGCGACAGCGGCCGTGTTGGTGGCGTCGCAGGCCAGGTGAAATCCGCCGATGCCTTTGATCGCGACGGTCGCGCCGGCGCTCAGCATTGCTCGAGCCTCGCCAATGGCTTGCGCCCCGATTGACGACGCACATTCTTCGAAGCCGCCGCCAGGGGAGGCGCGGAGGAAGCTGACTTGCGGACCGCAGACGGGGCAAGCGTTGGGCTGCGCGTGGAAACGGCGGTTAGCCGGATCGTGGTATTCGGCTTCGCATGGCGGGCACATGCGGAAAGACGCCATGCTGGTTGCCGGCCGGTCATAAGGCAAGTCGCGAATAATGGTAAAACGCGGACCGCAGTTGGTGCAGTTGATGAACGGATAGAGATAGCGCCGGTCGGCCGGATCGAGCAGCTCGCGCAGGCAGTCGTCGCAAATCGCCACGTCCGGCGAGACGGGTGTGCTCTCCGCGCGCGCGGCCTCGCTCGCCAGAATCACGAACCCTTCCTCGCGGGTCGGCAGGATGGATTCGGTTCTGACGGAATCAATCACGGCCAGCGGCGGGCGGCGGCTCACGAGGTCGATCTCGAACTGGCCCACTCGTCCGGCGAGTCCCTCGATCTCAATCTGCACTCCATTCGAGTGGTTTCTGACGAAACCGTTGAGGCCCAGCTCGCGTGCGAGCGAATAGACAAACGGGCGAAAACCCACCCCTTGCACGATTCCGCGAACCGCCAGGCGGCGGCGTACCAATTCAGCGGGCATGACGAGTTGACACCGAAGCTGTGACACCGAAGCTGTGAAAATTACCGGGAGAGAAAGCCGCGACGAGTTTCTTTCACAGATTGCGGTTCTGCAATAACAGCATATAATCGACTTGCGGAAAGTCGTGCCCGGCTCGCGTTCGGGCGGGAAAGAGGACTTACAGCGATGTGTCTGGCAGTGCCCGGCCGAGTAGATAGCTTGTACGACGGAGACGGCGTGCTGATGGGTAAGGTGAATTTCGGCGGGATTGTGAAGGACGTCTGCCTTGCGTACTTACCGGACATAAGGGTGGGTGAGTACGCCATTGTCCATGTCGGGTTCGCAATCTCGAAGGTGGATGAAGAGGCGGCCCACAATACCCTGGAACTGATCCGCGACTTGGGGATGTTGGAAGAGGAATTGGCGATCAAACAGATAAAGGAGGAGGAGGCGGCCGATGAAACACCTCACCGAGTACCGTGATGGAGAGTTGGCGCAAAAGCTGTTCAAAGAAATCCGCGCCATCACCACCCGCCCCTGGGCGATGATGGAGGTCTGTGGCGGGCAGACGCATACCATCATTCGCAATGGTATCGATCAGCTCCTGCCCGAATGGGTCGAGCTGATCCATGGACCGGGATGCCCGGTGTGCGTGACGCCGCTCGAGCTGATTGACCGGGCACTGGCGATCGCAGCCCGCCCGGAAGTGACGTTCTGCTCGTTCGGCGACATGCTTCGCGTGCCGGGCAGCGACAAAGATTTGTTCCGCGTGAAGAGCGAAGGGGGCGACGTAAGGGTGGTTTACTCGCCGCTGGACGCTGTGCAACTGGCGCGGCAGTTGCCGCATCGCGAGGTGGTGTTCTTCGGCATTGGATTTGAAACCACCTCGCCTGCCAACGCGATGGCCGTGCGGCTGGCGAAACAACTGGGGTTGAAGAATTTCTCAATGCTGGTTTCGCACGTGCTGGTGCCGCCGGCTATCGAAGCCATCATGACTTCGCCGGGCAATCGCGTGCAGGCTTTTCTCGCCGCCGGGCATGTGTGCAGCGTCATGGGCTACTGGCAATATCCGCCGCTGGCGGAGCGTTACCGGATACCCATCGTGGTCACCGGATTCGAGCCTCTCGACATACTCGAGGGAATTCGCCGCACCGTGATCATGCTCGAAGAAGGAAAGTACGGCGTCGATAATGCGTATGAGCGCGCGGTAACCGAAGAAGGCAACCGCCCGGCGCAGGCGATGCTCGAGGAAGTTTTTGAAGTGACGGATCGCGCCTGGCGCGGCATCGGTGTGATTCCGCGGAGCGGCTGGCGCTTGAGCGACGCGTATCGGGAGTTTGACGCTGAGCATCGCTTCAACGTCACCGGCATCCACACAGCGGAATCGCCGGAGTGCCACAGCGGCGAAGTGCTGCAAGGCCGGCTCAAGCCGAATGAGTGTCCGGCGTTCGGCGCCAAGTGCACGCCGCGCAGGCC
>Ga0302325_10017646_pt1 | contig 15078 bp, 13 predicted proteins | sample Palsa_T0_2_FD_201948 | JGI IMG/M metagenome (GOLD analysis project Ga0302325, IMG submission 201948) | Peat permafrost microbial communities from Stordalen Mire near Abisko, Sweden - Palsa_T0_2 | ecosystem: Environmental > Terrestrial > Soil > Palsa > Peat permafrost | place: Sweden: Abisko... | reverse complement strand
ATCTTGGATTCCGGACTTAGAAACTCGGCGCTGACGGCAGATACCAGTGGGCGACCCTGCTCGCCCAGACCACCAACCGACACAACCAGCTAGCCGTCGCCTGACAGGCGACTTTCGGGTCGCCTAGCCGGCATCCGTTCGTGCGTCCCGCACGGGCCAGTCGGTCGCTCCAAAACCTAGGCAGTGAAGGGTCCGGCTCCCGGACTCAGGAGAGGAACGACCATGGAAATCATCGGAGCCGCAGCGCTGATCGCGGTGGGACTGGTATTCGCCGCGCTCGTCTACGCGCGCGTGACCGGTCGCGCTGGCAGCCCTGCACCCGAGGTCGGGAGCGGCGAGACGCCGGATCCGCCACCACCCAGCACGGAGCTGCTCGACCGCAGCGCGGCGCTCACCCGCCGCGAGGAGGCGCTGGCGCAGCGAGAGTCGCAGCTGGCTCAGGAGCGCGAACAGCTCGTCGAAGGACGCGGTGCGCTCGAGCGGTCGCTCGAGCGCGTGTCGGGTATGTCCTCGGCGCAGGCCAAGCAGTTGCTGCTCAAGGAGATCGAGGACCAGGCCAGGCACGACGCCGCCCGAAAGATTCGCCAGATCGAAGAAGAGACCAAGCGGGACGCCGACCGGCGCGTGCGCAACATCCTGTCGGTGTGCATGCAGCGAGTCGCCGCCGGGCACGCGGCGGAAACCACCGTGTCCGTCGTGCAGCTGTCGGCCGACGACATGAAGGGCCGCATCATCGGCCGCGAGGGTCGCAACATCCGAGCGCTCGAGAACCTCACCGGAGTCGACTTCATCATCGACGACACGCCGGGTGCCGTGGTCCTGTCGGGCTTCGACGGGGTCCGCCGCGAGATCGCGCGGTTGACGCTCGAGAAGCTGCTGCTGGACGGGCGCATCCATCCCGCCCGCATCGAGGAGATGTACTACCAGGCCAAGTCCGAACTAGAGGGCCACATCATCGAGATCGGTGAGCAGGCGGTGTTCGACGCAAACGTTCAAGGTCTCAATCCCGAGCTGATCAAGCTTCTAGGACGGCTCCAGTTCCGCACCAGCTACGGCCAGAACGTGCTCGCGCACTCGATCGAGGTCTCGCGGCTGGGGTCGATGATGGCCGAGGAGCTCGGCGCGGGCCCGAAGACGGCGCGGCGTGCAGCCCTTCTGCACGACATCGGCAAGGCGGTCACGCATGAGATCGAGGGTCCGCACGCGCTCGTCGGCGGCGACCTCGCCCGCAAGTACGGGGAGTCCGAGGCGGTCGCCCACGCGATGGAGGCCCACCACAACGAGGTCGAGCCACAGACGATCGAGGCGGTGATCGTTCAGGCCGCCGACGCGCTTTCAGGCGCTCGGCCCGGCGCGCGCGGCGAATCACTCGATCAGTACGTCAAGCGCCTGCGCGACCTTGAGCAGATCGCGACCCGGCACAAGGGCGTCGACAAGGTCTACGCGATGCAGGCCGGCCGGGAGATCCGGGTTATGGTCGCGCCGAGCTCGATCGACGACGACGCCGCGACGCTGCTCTCCTACGAGATCGCGCGCGAGATCGAGAAGGAGCTCGAGTACCCCGGCCAGATCAAGGTCACCGTGATCCGGGAGTCGCGCGCGACCGAATACGCCCGCTAGCGTGGTCAGTGGTGATGATGTGGGGAGCCGCCGGCGGCGGTCCAGGCGCTGAACTGCGGAAGTAGCACGAGCGCCAACACGACACCGGCGACGAGCGCGCCGGCGAGCGTGATCCAGCGGCCGGCATCTCCGGGTGTGCCATTCGCGCGGGCGCCGTACGCGCGCCGCACCGCGCGCAGCGAGGTCGGCATCTCGGGCAGGTGGCCGAGGAAGTGGACCGCGAACACGGCAGCCCAGAGGAAGAAGCTGAGCTTGTGGATCAGCCCGAGCTGGCCGCGATTCGCCGGTCCGACGAACAGCAGGACCACTCCGCTGACGAACACCGCAAGCGTGCTGAGGACGAGCACCGGGGCGGACAGCCGTAGATACCACTCCGGCGGACCCTTGCGGCGGTACGCCGCGTCGTTCGTGTAGTACCGGAAGAACCTGTAGCCGGTGCTCGCGAGCTTTGCGCCGACCGGACCGATCAGCACGAGGCCGACGAACAGATGGACCGACATAAGCTGGCCGATGCGCACGATCGTCACGCCGATCACGAGCAGCAGCACGGTCAGCACGACGCCGATCAGCGCGGTCAGCTGCTGGTTTCCGTCGGTGCCGCCACCAGTCAGCCGAAGCCTTGAGAGCAGGCGCGTGGCGCTCGCTCTCCGCTGCGGGGCGTACGTCGTCTCGCCGGCCGATTTCATGCTCATGATCGTGCGAACTGAGCCTGAACCGGAATTCAGTGCTCGATGAGAAAGTTCTTCGACGGCCCGCTGGCATTCTCAGAGGCTCATATGATCGACGAATGGAACGGATTCTCGTGATCGAGGACGAGGTCGGGATCGTCGATTTCCTCGAGCGCGGTCTGAGCGCCGAGGGATTCGAGGTCCGCTCGGCGCTGGACGGCGTGAAGGGCACCGAGCTGGCGCTCAGCGAGGACATCGACCTCGTCGTCCTCGACCTGATGCTGCCCGAGCGCAGCGGTTCCGAGGTGCTCGCCATGATCCACGAGGCGAGGCGGGGGCTGCCGGTGATCGTGCTGACTGCGCGCGGGGAGGTCGAGGATCGCGTCTCGGGGCTCGACGCCGGCGCGGTCGACTATCTCGTCAAGCCGTTCTCGCTCAGCGAGCTCGCGGCGAGGATCCGGGCGCAGCTCAGGGTTGCGGGGCAGACGCAGGCGACGAGGTTGTCCGCGGCTGGGATCGACGTCAACCTGTTGACCCGGGAGGTTCACCGAGGCGACCAGCTGGTGAGGCTGTCGACGACCGAATTCGAGCTGCTCGTGTACCTGATGCGCAACCGCGGCAGGGCCGTCTCACGCGAGCAGATCCTGCGCGCCGTGTGGGGCTACGGCTACGACCCCGGCACGAATGTGGTCGATGTCTATGTCGGGTACCTGAGGCGCAAGCTCGGGAGCGGACGGACGCCGATCACGACCGTCCGCTCGGTCGGATACATCTTCGACGGTGCCACCGATTAGGTACGGTCGCGTCGGCCGGCTGCGGCTCGGAGGGCTACGTTGGCGACTGGCGGCATGGGTCGCGGGCGTCCTGATCGCGTCGGCGGCGATCATCTTCCTGGTCGTCTACAACAGCACCGACTCGCAGCTGAACGGGCAGGTCAACCGCGACGTGACGGGGGATACGAACCAGCTCGCACAGGCGCTCGGCGAGCACCGCAACGGCACCCCGGAGCAGATCGCCGACGCAGCGAGCCGCTATCTCCGTGCCCAGCCGTTCGGCGCGACGTCCACGCTGATGTTCGTGATCGTCGGCGGCGCCGCAACGGCAAGCAACCATCCAGAGGTGTTCGGAGCCTCTCGCCCCGACCACGGCGAGTCGGCGGCCGAGCAGGCGACTGAGAACGTCGAAGGACGCCGGCTGCTGATCCCACGCATCGGGCTCTCGACTCAGAACGTGCCGGATGTCGGGGCCGTCCGCATCAACGAGCGATCGGTAATGCTCGGGCCGACCCGCGCGATCGTCGGCGCCGGCGAGCCGCTGGCCGTGATCGACCGCGCCGAGCACACGATCACACGAGCGTTCGTCCTCGCCGGCGCGGCCGCGCTCGTGATCGCGCTGCTCGCGTCGTACCTGGCCGGCGCGCGCGTGTCGGCGCCGCTGCGCAGGATGGCCGCGACCGCGAGCCGCGTCGACGCCGGCGATCTCGAACCGCGGATGACCATCCCGGCCGGGCGCAGCGATGAAGTGCGTGTGCTCGCCGATGCGTTCAATCACATGCTCGACCGGCTCTCCACTGCGTTCGAGCGCCAGCGCGAGTTCGTCGCGGACGCCTCGCATGAGCTGCGGACGCCGATCACGGTGATCCGCGGCCAGCTCGAGGTGCTGGCCGCGCAGCGCGATCCTCCGGCAGCCGAGGTGCGGCGGGTGCAGCAGCTCGTGGAGGCTGAGATCGCTCGCACGACAAGGCTGATCGACGACCTGCTCGTGCTCGCGCAAGCCGATCGCACGGGCTTTCTCCGCATCGAGCCCGTCGACGTGCGGCCGTTCCTCGAGGAGCTCTGGGATGGGCTCAGCCTCACGGCGGAGCGACGGTTCGAGCTCGGCCTGCTGCCGAACGGCACCCTGCGCGCCGACCCTGACCGCCTCGCGCAGGCGCTGCGGAACCTCGCTCGCAACGCGATCGAGCACACACGACCTTCGACCGGGCTCGTCAGGCTCGAGGTCGATCGCGCCGGCGCCGCCCGGCTCAGCTTCGCGGTGATCGACGACGGACCAGGGATTCCACCCGAAGAGCGTGAGCCGATCTTCGAGCGCTTCCACCGCACCGACCCGGCACGCTCGCGGGACCGAGGCGGAGCCGGGCTCGGGCTCGCGATCGTGCTCGCGATCGCATCCGCGCACGGCGGCTCGGTCCGAGCCGGCGAGGGCCGGAGCGGCCGGGGTGCGCGCGTAGAGCTGACGCTGCCCGGTTTCACACCGGCATAGCGATCGCCGACCGTTCGCGGTGGCGGTCCGCGCCGGTACCCTTGGCGCTCGATGAAGAGCTACCACGTGACGACGTTCGGATGTCAGATGAACGAGCACGACTCCGAGCGGATGAAGGGCATGCTCGAATCGCTCGGGTATCGCGAGGCGCCGACCCGTGACGCCGCGGACCTGATCCTGTTCAACACCTGCTCGATCCGCGAGGCGGCCGACAGTCGCTTCACCGCCCACCTCGGCGACGCCAAGCGCCTGAAGCGGCTCGATCCGGAGCGGATCGTCGGCGTCGGCGGCTGCTGGGCCCAGTCGGTCAAAGACGAGCTGTTCGTGCGGTTCCCGTTCGTCGACGTCGCATTCGGTCCCGGGCAGGTGCACCGGTTGGCCGAGTTCCTGACCAGTGATTCGCTGACGGCCCAAGGCTATTTCGAGTTTGAGGGCTTCACGGGCAGGCTGCCGGCGAAGCGCGCCCGGGAGTTTCAGGGCTGGGTGCAGATCAGCGTCGGCTGCAACTGCGTCTGCTCCTACTGCATCGTTCCCTCGACGCGTGGACGCGAGGTCAGCCGGCCGGCCGCCGAGCTGGTCGCGGAGGTGGCCCGGCTCGCCACCGACGGCGTCACCGAGATCACGTTGCTCGGGCAGAACGTCAACTCTTACGGGCGTGACCTGCGCGACGCCGAGCGAGTCACGTTCGCGGGCCTGCTGGCGCAGCTCGACGCGATCGACGGTATCGAGCGGATCCGCTATACGAGCCCGCACCCGAAGGACATGCGCGAGGACGTGATCCGCGCGCATGCGCAGTTGGCATCCCTCTGTGAGCACATCCATCTGCCGCTGCAGTCTGGCTCGAGCGCGGTGCTGAAGCGGATGCGCCGCACGTACACGCGGGAGCGTTACCTCGACCGAGTGGCGCTGATCCGCGAGCACGTCCCCGACTGCGCGCTGACGACGGACATCATTGTCGGCTTTCCGGGCGAGACCGAGGCCGATTTCGAGCAGACGCTCGAGCTCGCGGAGCTGGTCGGATATGACGGCGCGTTCACGTTCATCTTCTCGCCGCGCCGCGGCACCGAGGCGGCGACGCTCCCCGATCAGCTCGAGCACGAGATCAAGGTGCAGCGGCTCGAGCGGCTTGTCGAGGTGATCCAGCGCCGCGCGCGCGAGCGGGCGCAGCGGTTCGTCGGGCGTGCGGTCGAAGTGCTCGTGGAGGGACCGTCAAGGACCGACCCGACAAGGCTACGCGGGCGCTCGCGGCACAACAAGGTCGTGAACTTCACGGGCCTCGCGTCGCCCGGCGAGCTGGTCGAGGTCGAGATCACCGGCGCGACCAGCCAGACGCTGATGGGCGAGGAGCTGCTCGTCAGCCGAGCGGCCGGCTGAGTATCTCCGACGTTCGTCCGGCTGGCCGCGAGACACGCGTCGTCCGGCGTCGATGAGAACATATGTTCGAATGCGGTGGAGCAACCTAAGCATCGACGCCGAACAGCGCGCCCGCCTGCCGGGCTACCGGGACGACGCCGTCGTGCGCCATTTCGAGGCACCCGGTTCGATCCAGACCCGCTTCTACGAAGTACACGCGAAGTCGATCCTCAATCGCGTGCCCGAGGCGTCGCGGATGCCGTTCAGGTGGACGATCAATCCGTACCGTGGCTGTAGCCATGCTTGCACCTACTGCACCTCGGGTGACACCCGCGTGTTGACCACGGACGGTGGCTCACGTGAAATCAGATCGCTGGAAACGGGCGACCTGATCGTCGGCACATCGCGGGAAGGACACTACCGGCGGTTCGTGACGACTGCGGTACTCGATAAGTGGTCGAGTATCAAGCCCGCTTTTCTAGTCGAGCTAGAGGACGGCACGGAGTTGGTGACGAGTGAGGACCACCGATTTCTGACGGCTCGGGGATGGAAGCATGTGATCGGCGCTGGCGCGGGGCGCCACCAGCGCCCGCATCTGACTATCGGCCAAAAGATTCTCGGGCCGGGCGGGCATGCGCCGGCACCGTCCCACGACGAGGAGTACCGGCGCGGATACCTGTGCGGAATTATCCGGGGCGACGGCAATCTCGCCGACTACCACTACCAGCGCGCGGGGCGATCGCACGGAAATGTGCACCCGTTCCGGCTGGCGCTGGCGGACCACGAGGCGCTCGACCGCAGCAGGCGCTTTCTTGACCTGTGCTCCGTATCCACCACGCAGTTCTCATTCCTGGCGGCGGCTGGTGCGCACCGAGCGATGAACGCGATCCGAAACCAGTCGAGGGGCGGCGTGGATCGGATCCGCGAGCTGATCCGGTGGCCGCTACTTCCGAGCTTGTCGTGGATCAAGGGGTTTCTCGCCGGGATCTTCGACGCCGAGGGGTCGTGCAGCGGCGGCGTGTGGCGCGTCGCGAACACCGATGCGGAGATCTTGCGGTGGGTCGTCACCTGCTTGCGGCGGCTCGGATTTGACTGCGTTGTCGAACGGCGGCCGGGTGCTGCGACCACGGTCAGGCTCAGAGGCGGGCTCGCAGAGCGGCTGCGCTTTTTCAACACGACGGACCCGGCGATCATGCGCAAACGTTCGATCGAGGGCGCAGCGCTGAAGACCGGGACGGGTTGCCGCGTGGTGTCTATTCGATCCCTGGGCATGGTGATGCGGATGTACGACATCACGACGGGCACCGGGGATTTCATCGCCAACGGCGTTGTCAGTCACAACTGCTTCGCCCGCCCGACCCATACTTACCTGGACTTCGACGCCGGCCGCGACTTCGAACGCGAGATCGTGGTCAAGGTGAACGCCCCGGAGCGCCTCAGGGCCGAGCTGGCGCGTCCGTCGTGGCGGGGCGAGCACGTGGCGCTCGGCACCAACACCGATCCGTACCAGTGGGCCGAGGGTCGGTACAAGCTGATGCCCGGTATCTGGGAGGCGATGCGCGACGCCGGGAACCCTTGCTCGGTGCTGACGAAGTCGCCGCTGCTGCTGCGTGACATCGAGCTGATGAAGCAGATCGCGGCCGTGACGGAGTTCGGCGCCGCTCTATCGGTGCCGACGCTCGACGAGCGCGCGTGGCGCGCGACAGAGCCGCACACGCCACACCCGCGGGCACGGCTCGAGGCCGTCGCCGAGCTGACTCGTGCCGGGATCCGGACGGGGATCCTGGTCGCGCCCCTGATGCCAGGGATCAACGACGCGCCCGAGCAGCTCGAGCCGCTGCTCGAGCTCGCGGCCGAGGCGGGCGCGGCCTACGTGACCGGGATCCCGCTGCATCTCCGCGGCGAGGTCAAGGATGTGTTCTACGGGTGGCTGCGGGACCAGCGCCCGGACCTGGTCGAGCGCTACGAGGCGCTGTACGAGCGCCGGGCGTACCTTCGTCCGGGCGAGCGCGAGCGGCTGTCGGACCTGGTCCGGGGCGCCGAGCTCGCACCCTCCGAGCGGCCGCGCGGGCGTGTGATTAATCCCACGGTGCGTGCCCCGTCGCGATCCCGGCAGCCGGAGCAGCAGCGTCTATTCTGAACCACGATGAGAAACCCGATCCGACAGAAACGGGACATGAGAGAGCTGCGCCTGGAGCGCATGTTCGAGACGCGCAGCCAGGAGTGGGAGGCCGCCGGCCTGGCGGTGCAGACCAGCGAGAAGGAGGTACGCCGGGCGCGGCGCGAGGCGATCGTGCTGCTGCCGCTGCTGGTCGGCGTCCTCGTGGTCTGGGGCCAGCACGTCGCATGGCTCGGGAAGGATTCCGGCACCTGGGCCCGGGTCGTGGCGGTGCCCGCTTTTGCGATCCTCGGCTGGGCGTTCGCGCGCGCATTCGGTCGCATGGCCGGGCCGACCTTCTTCCGGCGGATGGACCCGGCGACCGCCGGAACGGTCGGGTTCCTCGTGCGGCTCGTGACGATCGCGATCACTCTGTTCGAGGCGCTGCATCTGTCCGGTCTCACCTCCGAGACGCTCGCGCTCGCGGGTACCTCGACGGCAGTGATCGTGGGGTTGTCGGCGCAGCAGACGCTCGGGAACGTGATCGCCGGAACCGTGCTGCTGACCGCGCGCCCGTTCCGCGTCGGCCAGCGGATCCGATTTCAGGCCGGCGCAATCGGCGGGCAGATCGAAGGGGTCGTCAGCTCGCTCGGACTCCTGTACACGTCCGTCGCGCGCGGCGACGACCGCCTGATGATCCCGAACAACATGGTGCTCGCGGCCGTGGTGATCCCGCTGCGCGAGCCGGATTCGATCGACGTCAAGGTCCGGCTCAGTGCCGGGATCCCGCCGAGCAAAGCCCAGGAGATCCTCGACAACAGCATCTCGACATCGACCCGGCAGCCGGCGCAGGTGCTGCTCGAGGAGATCGATGGCGATGAGGTCGTCGTCAGGGTTCAGGCCACTCCGTCGCGGGCCTCGGAAGGCGCCCAGCTGGCCGATGAGATCATCGCCGCGCTCAGGGCCGTGACCGACGAGCACGCTCTGAGCAAGGACTGATTCGCTGGCGCGGCGACGGCTAGACTGCCGCGCCGTGACCCTCACAGACGGAAACGTGCTCGTCACCGGTGCGACCGGCGGCATCGGCCACGCGATCGCGAGGGCGTTCGCCGCCCGGGGAGCGAGTCTGGTCCTGACCGGACGGCGCTTGGAGGTGCTCGAGCCGCTTGCCCAGGAGGTGGGGGGACGGGCGGTTGCGTGCGACCTCTCCGATCGCGAGCAGGTCGCTCGCCTCGCTGGCGAGATGCAGGCGGCCGGGCTCGATGTGCTCGTCGCGAACGCCGCGCTGCCAGCCAGCGGGCTGCTGACCGAACTCACGCAGGAGGAGGTGGACCGGATGCTCGAGGTCAACCTCCGCGCCCCGATCGCGCTCGCACACGCGCTCGCTCCGGGCATGATCGAGCGTCGGCGTGGCCACATGGTGTTCATCTCATCGCTCGCGGGCAAGGTCGCATCACCGTCATCGTCGCTGTACTCGGCGACGAAGTTCGGCCTGCGCGGGTTCGCGCTCGGGCTCCGCGAGGATCTGCGCGCGCACGGGGTCGGCGTGTCGACCGTGTTCCCGGGCTTCATCCGCGACGCGGGCATGTTCGCCGACGCTGGAGCGATCGAGCTGCCGCCCGGCGTCACGACCAAGTCGCCGGAAGACGTCGCCGCCGCGGTGCTCCGCGCGATCGAGCGCAACCGCGCCGAGGTCGACGTCGCGCCACTCCCACTGCGGCTGGGCGCGACCTTCGCCGGGATCGCGCCACAGGTCGCCGCGAGCGTCAGCCGCCGGGCCGGCAGCGCCCAGGTTGCCGCGGATCTCGCCGCCGGCCAGGTCGACAAGCGCTGACCGGCCTGCTCTGATTCGGGCAATGCAGCCCGCTGTGATCGCGCTGTTCGGACCGACCGGCGTCGGTAAGACCGAGGTCGCGATCGCGCTCGCCGAGCTGCTGCGCGAACGGGGCGAGCGCCCGGTCGCGGTATCCGCCGATGCGCTCCAGGTGTACGCGGGACTCGAGACGCTGACCGGCGCAGCGACGTCGGCCGAGCGGGGCCGGCTCGAGCACCGGCTGATCTCGTTCCTGCCGGTCGACGCGACCTTCAGCGCCGGTCAATACGCCGAGCTCGCGCACGCCGAGATCGACGAGCTGCTGTCCTCGGGCCACCGTCCGATCGTGGTCGGCGGCACGGGCCTCTACCTGCGCGCGGCATTGACCGAGCTGAGCCTGCGCCCGCCACCGCCCGAGGGTGCGCGCGAGCGCTGGACCGCAGAGCTCGAGCGCCACGGCCCCGCGGCGCTGCACGCGATCCTCGCCGCACGTGCTCCATGGGCAGCGGCCGAGATCGAGCCGGCCGACCGCCAGCGCCTCGTGCGCTCGCTCGAGCTGCTGGACGCCGGCGAGCTCGAGCCCCCCGAGGGCGAATCGGAGCTATGGACCGACGCGGTTCGCCATCCGACATTGCTGGTCGGACTGGTGATGGAGCGCGAACGGCTGTACGCGCGGATCGACGCACGAGTCGGGGAGATGATCGCCAGCGGCGCCGAACACGAGGTTCGCGCCGCCCAGGCGGCCGGCGCTTCGGCGACAGCTCGCAAGGCGCTCGGTTTCGACGAGCTGCTGTCCGGGGACGTCGAGGCGATGAAGCGCCGCACCCGCAACTACGCGCGCCGGCAGTTGACCTGGATGAGGAAGCTCGCCTCCGTTCAGGCGCTCGACACCACCGGGCGCACGCCCGAGCAGGTCGCGGCCGAGATCATGCTGTTCATAGACTGAGCTTCAACCAGCAACTTGTCCGATCCACCTCTCAAGGAGCCCGATGTCCACCTCGATGGAAGACTTCAACCAGCAGATCATCGACGAGTTCCACGCCAACGAGGGACGCGTGGGCGGGATGTTCGAACGGATGCCGCTGCTGCTGCTGCACCACACCGGCGCCAAGACCGGGGCGAGCAGGGTCAATCCGCTCGCGTACATGGACGACGACGGCCGTTACGTGATCTTCGCGTCGAAGGGCGGCGCACCGACGAACCCGGACTGGTACCACAACCTGATGACGAATCCGCTGGCCACAGTGGAGGTGGGAACGGATACGGTCTCGGTGCGCGCCGCCGAGTCGGTCGGGGAGGAGCGTGACCGGCTGTTCCGAGCGCAGGCCGAGCGCGCGCCGCAGTTCGCCGAGTACGCGACCAAGACCGAGCGCGTGATCCCGGTGATCGTCCTCACGCCCGAGGACTGACGGAGCGCGACTGCCCGGTAGCCGCTCGCGCGACCCACCCGTGTCCGAAGATCCCGAGATACGTGGCCGCGACGTCGCCGCGCAGTTCGGTCGTGCCGTGCTCGCGGCCACGAGGTGGCTGGCACGCCTGATCCGTGGCGAGGTCGTCAAGCGCGTCGGCGGGCCGGCGCGCGCGCGTGTGATCACGCTGTTCGGCGCCGTGCTCGCGTTGAACGGCGCCGCGACCGCGACCGTCGGGGCGGTCGCCCCGCAGCTCGAGCATTCGCTGCACATCGGCAACACGAAGATCGGGCTGCTGAGCTCCGTGTCACTGCTCGTTGGGGCCGTCTTCACGATCCCGGTCGGGCTGCTCGTCGACCGCATCAAGCGTCTGCCGATGCTCTCGATCAGCATCGTCCTCTGGAGCCTGACATCGCTCGCGAGCGCGTTCACTCACAGCTATTCGGGCCTGCTGACGACGCGCCTGCTGCTCGGCGCGGTGGTCGCGACGGGTGGGCCCGCGATCGCATCGCTCACCGGCGACTACTTCCCGGCCAGAGAGCGTGGCCACGTATACGCATACATTCTCGGGGGCGAGATCGCCGGCACGGCGTTCGGATTCATCTTCTGCGGGAGCATCGCGAGCCTGATCTCGTGGCAGGCTGCGTTCGTGCTGCTCTCGATTCCGGGGTTCTTCCTCGCCCGCGAGCTGTACCGAACCGTCCCTGAGCCCCTCCGCGGCGGACAGAGCCGGCTCGAGCCCGGTGAGGTCGACCTTCATGCGGCGGCGGCGGCTGCCGCCTCGCGGGCGCAGCAGGATGCTCAGGACCGGGAGAGGCCGGCCCGGCCCGTCGACGACATCGCCGTGCAGGCGGCGTTGAAGCTCGGAGCGACACCGGATCCCAAGCTGATTCTCGATCGCGACCCGAGCTCGCTCGGGATCGTCGACGCCGTTCGCTACATCCTCTCGATCCCGACGAACATGCTGATGATCATCAGCTCGTCGCTCGGGTACTTCTTCTTCTCCGGTCTGTCGACGTTCGCGCTGCTGTTCGTGCGCGGCCACTACCACGCGAGTCAGGCGACCGCCGAGCTCGTGCTGGCGCTGCTCGTGATGGGCGCGATCGTCGGCACGCTGGTCAGCGGTCGGATCACCGACACGATGCTCCATCGCGGCAACCTGCAGGTCCGGGTATGGGTTCCGGCGCTCTGCTACCTCGGCGCCGCATTGCTGCTGATCCCCGGTTTCCTCAGCGCCCATCTCACGCCGGCCGTGTGGTTCGACATCGCCGGCGCCGGGCTGCTGTCGGCCGCCAACCCGCCGCTTGACGCGGCGAGGCTCGACATCATGCCGGCCGGACTGTGGGGACGCGCGGAGAGCACGCGGACCGTGGTCCGCTCGCTCGCGCAGGCGCTGGCGCCGCTGCTGTTCGGGGGGCTCGCCGACCTGATCGCGGGGATCGCTCCCGAGCAGGCTCCGATCGGCACCCATCCGGGGGTGATCACGCCTGGCGCCGCCCGCGGCCTCGAGATCAGCTTCCTGCTGCTGCTCGTCACGCTCGCCGCGGCCGGCGTGTTTCTGCTGCGCGCGCGGTACACCTACCCGCGCGACGTGGCCACCGCCGCCGCCGCGTACCAAGGTGGGGCGCCGCTCTCAACGGAAGTGGCTCCCGCTGGCCAGCCCCCCGCTGCCGAGCCCTGATCAGGGACCGGCGGGCGCAAGGATGCGCTCGAGCGCGGCCAGGTCGTCCGCGTCGGGGGCCCAGCGCGCGGCGGCCGCGTTGGCTCGGACCTGCTCGGGCCTGGTCGCGCCGGCGATCACCGAGGACACGGCGGGCCGGGCGAGCAGCGCACCGATCGCGACTTCGGTCATCGATAGATGCCGCTCGTTCGCGTAACGGTCGAGCGCGCCGAGCAGCTCGAACTGCTCGTCGGTCGCGATCTCCTCGCGCCCTGACAGCCGGGCGCCCGCGGGCGCCTGGAGCCCACGGCGGTACTTGCCGGTCAGCAACCCGGACGCGAGCGGGAAGTACGGAACGAATCCGATCCCGAGCCGTTCGCACATCGGCAGCACCTCGCGCTCGGCGTCACGGACCAGCAGGCTGTACTCGTTCTGGATCGCGCAGAAGCGCGTCAGGTCGCGCTCGCGCGCGATCGAGTCGGCCTCCTCGATCTGCTCGGCGCTGAAGTTCGACGCGCCGATCGCCCGCACCTTGCCCGCTTGAACGAGCTCGTCGAGTGCCGACAGCGTCTCGGCGATCGGCGTCACGCCATCGGGTCGGTGATACCAGTACAGGTCGATCACGTCCGTGCGCAGTCGGCGCAGTGAGGCCTCCAGCGCCTGGTGGACATAACCGGCAGAACCGCGCGGCCCCTTGCCGTCGCCCATGTCCATGCCGAACTTGGTCGCCAGCACGACCGCCTCGCGGCGACCCTCGAGCACCTGGCCGATCAGTTCCTCGCTCGCGCCGCGGCCATAGATATCGGCCGTGTCGAGAAACGTGACTCCGGCATCGAGCGCGGCGTCGATCACCGCGCGCGTGCCGTCGAGGTCGACCCGCCGGCCGAAGTTGTTGCACCCGAGCCCGACGACCGAGACGTCGAGCCCGGAGTCTCCCAGCGGACGGTTTGCGAGCGCGGTCACGAATGCGTTCTATAGCAGGCCGCGGGTGCGCGCCCTGCGACGCGCGACAATCTACAGTCGCGATATGACCGATATGGAGGAGATCACCGACAGTGCCCGCGCGACCGGCTCCTGGTTCCCGGTGCCGGACGAGGCCGAGCTCCCAGCCGATCTGCAGGGCCTGTTCGAGAAGGCGCGTGAACGACTCGGGTTTGTCCCAAACGTATTCCGCGTGTACTCCTTCAGACCCGGACGCTTGAGCGCATGGTTCGCCCACTTCCGCCAGCTGCACGAGCCAAGCGACCAGCTCAGCGTCGCGGACCGCGAGATGATCGCGGTGGTCGTCAGCTCGGCGAACGGATGCCTGTACTGCCTCGTCGCCCATGGCGCGGCGCTGCGCGAAGAGCTCGGCGACCCGGTGCAGGGCGAGCGAATCTCGTACGACTGGCGACGCGCCGGCCTCGATCGCCGCCGCGCGGCGATCTGTGAGTACGCCGAAAAGCTGACGCTGCGTCCGCGTGAGATCACCCACGCCGATCTGGACACGCTGCTCGACGTCGGCTTGACGCTCGAGGAGGCATGGGACGTTGCCGAGCTGAGCGCGATGTACAACCTGACGAACCGGATGGCGATGGCGACCAACATGCTGCCCAACGAGCAATACAGCGGCCAGGCGCGGCCCGGATAACGATGACTAGGAGCGTCCGATGCGAGCAGTGAGATTCGATCGATACGGTGGAGTCGACGTCCTCAACGTCGTCGAGGTCGACGCGCCGGCGTACGGCCCCGGTCAGGTGCTGGTGCGCGTGAAGGCGGCCGGGATCAACCCGGGCGAGGCGAAGATCCGCGAGGGTCTGCTGGACGAGCGCTGGCCGGCGACGTTTCCGTCCGGCGAGGGCAGCGACCTCGCCGGGATCGTCGAGCAGTTCGGCGACGGGGTCGAGGAGTTTAAGACCGGAGACGAGGTGCTCGGGTTCACTCACAACCGCGCGAGCCACGCGGAGCTCGTGACCGTCGAGGCGGGCGACCTGACGCGCCGACCGCCGAACGTTCCCTGGGAGGCAGCCGGCGGGCTGTTCGTCGCCGGGGCGACGGCGTGGGGGGCGGTGCGGGCCGTCGCGCCGAAATCCGGGGAGACGATCGTCGTCGCCGGCGCGGCGGGCGGCGTCGGCTCGCTCGCGGTCCAGCTCGCAAAGCGTCAGGGCGCGACGGTGATCGGCCTCGCGAGCAGGCGCAACCACGATTGGCTCCGT
>Ga0302325_10017645_pt1 | contig 15078 bp, 13 predicted proteins | sample Palsa_T0_2_FD_201948 | JGI IMG/M metagenome (GOLD analysis project Ga0302325, IMG submission 201948) | Peat permafrost microbial communities from Stordalen Mire near Abisko, Sweden - Palsa_T0_2 | ecosystem: Environmental > Terrestrial > Soil > Palsa > Peat permafrost | place: Sweden: Abisko... | reverse complement strand
AAAAGCCCATACTGATACGTCTTGGTTGTCTGCGCTCGAATACTAGGTCGTCCGCGGTTTGTGGCTGTTTGTTCGACCGGATAAGTGTTCCAATAATCTACACCCATATACGCTCTACCATTGGCATCAACATACGCAAGTTGATCGAACAAAGCGTCGCCTGGGCCTAGGTAATCCACATAACCACCATTTGGATCATTAGTCTACCAGGGTCAGTCCCTAACCTGAATTACATAGCCTATATGACATACCGTATTGAAGAAGAAGCCGTCAAAGAAGGTTGACCCCGAGTAATCATCCTCAGATGCCAGGGTGTAAATCGCAGAAGCCGTAGAGGCACAGGCAAGGGCCAGAGCGCCCGCCTTGAAAATGAGTGAGGGCATTATTAGGTATTATGAAGTAACTGAAATAAAAACGAGTGTCTAGACGTGTACACGTCAATGAGGGAACAACGCTCTCAGAATGAGTGATGAGAGTGTGTCTTTGCCTTACGGATCTCAGACTGGGCACCAGAGCCTTTTTGATGGGGTGGCCAAATTACTCACCCTTACCCCATCGCCATCCCCACTGACTTCAGGCCAGAGGCTAGATTGGAAGGCCATGATACGGGGCGACTAAGAAGCGTTTATGATGTGGCTTGGAAGTGGGTGTGGAAGCAGCGAAGCGAGAGCTAAAAACGCCTGACAAAGTAAAGTTTTCCCCATGAATGCCGCTTCCCAGAGATGCGAGGCATTTCGAAGGAGCTCGCGTACTAGCCGAATCCAGACCCCTAACGCGATGGGAAATGATGAGCGTGATGTGAATGGTGGTGACTCTTGAGGGGAGATTGGATGGCGAAAGAAGAAAGGAAAAAGGGGAGCATCGCGAGGGTCTAGCGAATTAGGTCCAAGCTTTGTCGCCCGATTTGGGACGGGTGCCTGAACCCCCCCCCTTGATCCTGGCACAATGCAACCACCTGAAGCTAAGCCCTCCTGCAGGTACGCGCGTGGTCGTTTTTGCTGTGCGTGCGAATGCCTTCAAAAAACGGTTTCCCCCTATTCTTTGTTTTGCGTACATGCGAACTCTATTCTGGCTTCCTTGAGACTAAAAAACCCAACCAACAATTGATAGGCTGAACATAATCTAACATTGAATTCTACCTCGTGTGAGGCCAGTAAGTTAGTAACCCGCTCCCCACTTGGCATCCAGGTCAAAAATCGGCATGTCTTCCGTGTTTTCATATTTGCTTTTCATCCCATGTCCTGCAGTGGGTCATTTCCACGTTTGTGCACAGTTAGCCACTATTGATTTCTTTTGTCCGTGCCGGGTGGTAACCGAACCACTGGGGACGCTTAGCGTAATAGTATTCAATGACACGCTCAGCGTCCGTCAGGGAGGAAGGGGGGGGGGTCTTCTTCGCAATACAACCTCTTGGACCGCGACAGCAACCTTTTATTCATCGTGTTTATTAAACTTCCCCGGATCCTTTGGAAACTGGCTCGCCACCCCTGCCGGAGCTTGCCGATGGAGACCGAAAAGGATTCCTTACCGATGTGAAAAGAAATTTCTACTGTAAAAAGAGCCCGATCAAATTCGCTGCAATCAGGAAAGGAACCGAATCTCCAGTGGCACGCCTCCTGCGGCAAAGGCTTTAGACTTGAAACATCAATTACGTGACCTTATCTGGGCCGCTGGGCGCCTTGGAGTCGATGCTCTGACCTCAAGTTTTCATAAGGAGAGTCAAGCTATCTCATTCCAAGGCTGACCCATTGCGAAGACTACTGTAGATCGCGAGGCGGTTGTTCCTGGATTCTGCTTCCCGATGATTTGTTTTGGCATCCACGACATCCACTGAGCTCAGTGACCTGTGGATTCCGATGGCTCTTTCCAAAACATAACATCTCGCTCCTTCTAAATCTAAATCATGTTGATTAAGGCCTCCTTCCCGCAGTTTCTCTCTTTATTGTTTAACTACAACTCCACGTTTCAATTATTCCATGCTCCTTCACTTGTTGAATCATTGTCTCACATTCTTCTATGTTCGTTGAGTCGCAGCTCCTGCAAGACTACGGACACCACCTCAACCATCTAAAGCTCTCAAAAATGAAAAGCCCAAAGTTATAGGAAGTTCTCGATGATGCGCTATCTGTGTCCGATGGACTTTCTGGTCTTCTGATAACGTCGATGGTTTTCAATAATATTGTTTTTTTTTCGCAGCGGTTAGCCATTCCCAATCCGGCCTGGTGAAGCTCAGCGATGCCAATACTACCGATCGATACCAAGCATAAAGAACGCGATTGGAAGCCTGAAAACGTTTGCGGCGAATGTCAACGGAAGGCCCTGAGTATTGCGCAGAAAACCATCTTGCCTCTGAACCTCAATATCGAGCAACTGATAGAATTGATCTTCGAAGCGGGGGACAGCCTCCCAAGGGAATTACATGAGGAGTTCGACTCGGTCCTTGCCACTGCAAAGATGGAACTCGATGAATCATGGGCAGCAATTTTTGACATCTGGGATCACCCAACTGGCGGATGCTCTCACTCATCTGAATATGCGAGTCTTGAGTTGTACACACCTCCTCGATCTCCATCGGACCCACCGAAGCAGGGAACAAGCAACAAAGTAGAATCGGAGGAAGGAGTACAGCAACCTTGCACACCGATAGGTAAAATCTTCGAATCACTCCATTACGAAACCTACAAAGGGGTCCAGCAAACAGTCAGAACACCGGCCCCAGATCCATTCACGCCGGAAGACAGCCCACTACCACTATTCGCCAGAAGAACGCCACCAGATTTGAATGCACTCCAAGGCTCGAAAGCTTCTCAATACCAACTCGAAAACACGACTATTAAAGAATATCAAACCATGGAACAAAGTAGGGAAGACTCGCTGCTTGGAGGTTATCTCTCTGATCCCGCACTCATAGGAGAAGAAGACTTGTCCTCAAATCGTGACGGCAAACCAGTTCCACCTCCTCGTACAGTCATCGAGTGCATTAACCGGGACCTGATTCGATGCTGCGCTGACCTGGCGATGCACAGGCCGGCTTGTCTCGGCTTGGCGGACAATGCGCTCGCAATGTCAGAAGAAGCAGGAATTTATCATTTGGTGAGCAGGAGCCAACTCTACAGAGGGCTATGCTTGATGGAATTGAAGCGATGGAAAGAAGCAAGTTGTGCTTTCACAAGAGCCGCAAGTGTGCGGGATTGGCAAGGCAAAGTCTGGGAATTGAAGAACATGGCTGAGAGCAACTTGCTTCAGGAATCAAGGAGAAAGGGAAAGGCAAGAATAGAAAGGATGGAGGACGAGAGCTGGGACAAAAGTTATCGATGACCTTACTGGTGATGTTCGAGAATGCGAACCACTTGAACTTTCGAAAATTTGATGCGAACAAGACATGAACAAAACTAGAGCCACAAAATCGAACAGTGTATGAAACATGCCTTTGTCCCTCTTTATAATTCCCCTTTGTTCCTCTTCATCTCTTGAAGTCATTATCCTGGACTGGATCTGGTCTTGAACTTCAAACCTCCGGATCCGGCGACAGCAATCAAAGGAAATAGTTCATAAGCTCTCGTAAACAATCCTTAACCAATTCTTCAATCAACCAGCGTATTTTCCATCATATCGCAACTCAGATCTCTTCCCTTTTCATTACACCCAGCAATTACCATTCTATAATTGAGATTTGGAGTCCACCATCGCGTAAGCGACCGTCTCGTTAAAATGGCTTCTGAAAAGGGGGGACCGGATAACCATCCACCACCCAACGACACCAACAAGGGCAACGAAAACCCTGACCAGGCCCCCACACCTCCAACGATTCATACTACTCCTGCCTCCCCAACAGAGGCTCCAAGTGAAGGCTCGGATGGAGCGGAAGAGGTTCCAGGCTCGAGATTGGCTGTCCCGGGACAGGAAGAGGAGGACACGAAAGATAACTCGAAAACTGATATTAGAGAAGAGGAAGGGCCGAAAGACTATGACGCTGCATTTCCACCACCAACGCACTACAACATTCTGTCACCAGCACCACTGAACTTGACAGGACCTGGAGCCAGAGCTACCAACGACGGCGAAAACTACAACCCCTTCAGAGGCACCCCAGAGGGACCGCCCTTGCCAACCCCAGGGACAGCTGGGCAGGGCCCAGCACCAACTTCCTCACTCGATGCTGAGAAACCCGCCCCTGCACCCGTGGTAGCAGAACCGAACGAATGGTTCACCAGCGTCGACGACCTAACAGAAGAAGGTCTCTACCTTGAATCTACAAACCCAGCAGACGCTCGCGCGACCATGACATCTGGCGCCATGACATCCACAGGGAAGCCCGCAACCACTCTCCGTACATACCGCGAGTATAGTCTCGCAGAACAGCTGGCCCACCTCGAAGCAGAAGAAGAAAAAGCTAGCCAAAATGCTCCTCCACCCGTACCCATCAAAGCGCCTGAGGTCTCTGCCTTCGAGGCCTACGCTGAGACAAGTGCCGATAGTGAATGCGTGAAGCTCGGGCTCGCGGCGCTGAAAGCTGCGGAGAAGAACGAGTTCAAGGCTATGATAGATATATTGAGTCTTTCGCATGCGAATCAACAATTGAAGGAGAAGTTTGAGGTGCGTAATAACGATCTTATCAAGTTCATAGAGGATGCTGCAAAAGAGCGAAAAGTGGGGCAGTATAGTCAGGAAGATTTGGAGGAGGCTTATCATGATCATAGAAAGGCAAAGGAGGCTGCAGAGAAAAAGTGTGACAAGATGCAGAAGACACTTGACAGCTTGAAGCTCACGAGCAATGCAAAGGCTAACAGGTCGAATACACTGCTTGAAAAGGCGAGGTTTGAACGCACGGAAGAGCAAAAGAAGAATCAGAAGCTTGAAGAGGAGCTTGGTACCTTGAAAGATCAGGGAAAAGCAGATGCCGCATCTATCGACTCTCTTAACAAACAGGCTGTTGGGAAGGATGTTGAGGTTGCAACGCTTACGGGTCAAGTGGATGTATACTCCAAATCGATTGACAATCTTAAGCAACGAGCCACCGATCAAGATATCACGATTGGGAAGTTTGAGGAGAAAGCAAAATCATTCCTCGCCCAAATTAACCATCTCAATCAACAAGCCAACGACAAGAATGCTGAAATTGAGGCGCTCAAGGCTGAGAAAAAGGGTTTGATCTCGAAGGCCGACTGCGATGTTCTCAATGCGAAGTATAGGACCGAGAAGGAAGATGCGGTGAATGATTTCGAGGAACTCACTATCAAGTATAATGATCTGATGTACAAGGTGGAGCAAACGGAAGCAGATGTTAAGAGACAGTTTGCGAAGGAGAGAAAAGAACGCGCCGCGGGGAATACAGAGAGGACAGAGCTTGAGAATGAGATTAATGAGTTGAAGGAACAAGTGCAAAAAGACGTCGCTTCCATCGACGATCTCAAGAAGCAAGCCAGTGACAAGAACGCTGAAGTTAAGAAGCTCAAAGCCGAGAAATTAGATTTGATCTCGAAGGCTGATTGCAATGCTAAGATTGCAGAACTCAACACTCAACTCGCTACGGCAAATGCAAACAACACAGATCTCCTCACGGAAGAGCAATGCAACGACCGCCATGCCGCCGAGAAGCAAAGCCTCCAAGACACCGTCAAGGTGCTCACACAAGAACGCGACGAAGCACTTGCAGAATTGCAACGACTCCGACAAACCAGAGCCGCTGATCCCACCATCTCAGTACTGGAAGACACTAGACCACTCTGTGAGCAGATTTCCGAACTTGGCGAGGAGCTGCAGAGATGTACGGCTGTGGTCCTGAAGCACAAGATGCAACTTGAGGCTAATGGTATCTTTGCTGAGGATGGGGAGAGCGGTAATGATATCAAGGCTGAGAATGATAGACTTAAGAAGCAAGCTACCGAAAACAGCGCTCTCGTGGCGAATCTGACTGCGGAGAAGAGCCTACTGGACGCCGAGATCAAGAATCTTAAAGCTCAAATTGCGAAATTTCAGGCAGCTCTAGGAGCAATGGTCACAGGGACTAGAAAGGAGGTGAACTGTGATGATGTTAAGGCTGAGAATAAACGGCTTAAAAAGGAGGTTTTCGACAAGGATGCATCATTGCTGAATGTAGGTGCAACAAACGTCCAACTCAATGATGATATCGACAATCTTAAAAACGAACTTGCGATACTGAAGGCAGCTGGGAGAGCAACGAGCACAGGAACTGATGGGAAGAGAATTAAATCGCTCGAAGATTCTAACACCACTCTCACGCAAGTCAACCAAGAGTTAAGACATCAAGTTGAAGCACTGAAGAAACAACTAGCAGATGCTAAAAATGAGGTATATCAGTTTAAGGATGAACTCAGGGCGATCAAACCGGAATTTGGTGGCGGCCTTGGTGGGGCTAAGAAGCTTGAGGATCCGAAAGTAACGGCACTCAAGGAGAAAGTCGAAGATCATGAGAGAAAAGAAGAAGAGTACAGGAAAGAGAATAAAAACCTCCAGGACCGATATAACAGACACATGGTGGAACGAGATGCGGAGATCACCAGCCTTACACAGGAACTGGAAGCTGCGAAGACAGAAAACGATAGCCTCACCCGACAACTGGCAGATGCAAAGGCAGAAATTGATCGCTTTGCTCAAGAACTTCAGATAGCTCGCGCAGGAAGCCAAACATCTGAAGATGATGGTCAAAAGATTGCTGAATTACAAGCCGCGGTTAGAGAAAAGGAGGCAACGATCGTGAGGAATAAAGAGCACTGTGACGCGATGAAGAAGAACCTTAACGACCAGATCAAGAGTCTTCAGGATGCGAAGGGAGACCGCGAACGGCAGATCAAAAGCCTAAAGAAGCAGATTGCAAATCTGGAGAATGGATATACAGGTAAGAAAATGGTCGTTTCATCACCCAATAGTGTTATCCTAACATTAGCGCTTGCAGGTACGGGAGGTCAGGGTCTAGACCCAGTCTTCACAACCGCTGGCGAAGGTAAACCGTCAGATATGGCGATGGAAGTCGTGATCCTTCGAGTCAAATTATCACTAGGTCAACTGCAGGCTGAACGCAAACACAGCGGATACATAGAAGGCGACGCTGAAGCGGCAATCTCCATCGCTGCTGAAGCGCAAGCAATGGCAGAGATTCTCAACACTGCAACATGGCTTGGACGAGCTGCACTCTGGAGAGGGATCACTGAGTGGATGGGCGGCCATAGCACGGCATCCCAAAGCTACTTCGAAACCTCGAACAGCTATGGCTGGACTGAGCCTGAGCATGAACAGGATATGCTGCTAGAGTGGTGGAATGCTTCGAAGGTTGATCATGTGGACAAGACTCCTAGGCCACGGGCCGATCCTGGTTCACCGCATTCACCGTCGTCGCCAACCCGATCAAAGCAAAATAAGAAGTATGTCACTAAGTCGACACAGACGCGCAAGGATAAAACCACAGTTGGCAAAGCCAAAGGTAGGAAGGAGACAAAGACCAAGAAACCGGAGATGCAGACGCAGACGCAAGCGCAACCTCCGCCGCCTGCTCCAGCTCCACCTGTAGTGGGACCAGCACCAGAGGCGCCTCCGCAGAGGGATGGCTGGTTGGGAACGACTTGTTCTACGCAGTAGTCATATGACTGAGGAGTAGGATAGGAGTAGTTAGAATGGCAGTACTAAAATGTTCCAAAGAACCCAAAGATTAGAATACCCCTGATATCAGAGAGACCAGTCATATTCTCCCGCATAATCATACATTTTTTGTTTAGCCGTGACTCCCTGAAAATCTGATGTATTGTGAGTTTTATACTGGTAAAATGCTGCTAAAAGGGATCTCCCAAAACCAGCCTGCAGCAGCCATAGCGCCTAAGCTCATGGTCAGAGCCATCAAGAAATTGACCTCATTGTTGTCGAGCAAGCTCAAGCCACTCTCGACAACCCGACTTGGTTTCTCGTCCCCGAAACTTGGCTTTCGGAACTTCTTCCTAGCATCGTACTTGTCCATGCCGTCCATTTTCTCGTCGAGTTTTTCTTCGATTTCGGTGGGCTGCATGGGCACCGCATCCTTGCCCTCGCCATTCATGAGGTTTGCCTTGATCTGTGCACGCTTTTTGTGGTGCATGCTGTTTGGTCCTGCTTTGGAAACAAGAACCCTCTTTCCACCTTCCCCTTCGACAATGCGGCCGGTCCTGGTATCTACCACGCTCTGTTGTAGCCAACCCCCTAACAGGCTATCCAGAACACTTCCCAGTGCTCCCCATAACGTCATCGCAAATGTGAAGCGCTGCCTATCACTCAGATTCCAGCCCTGAACGTCTCGCGGACCGGTTATGGGGGGTTTCGGAGGACAGAAGGGAATCAGTGCCATTGATGTTATGACAATTATGAGTGATCCGAGAAGTCCTGCCGCAAGCCCATAGGCTGTGACACCACCATTTGTTCCTGGCGGGACTTTTCGAAAGTTTATGGATGTTATGAGTCGAGGTTGGGATTTCGAGAGGATTCCAAGTTCAGAACTGAATGTATCTGCTGCGACCGCAGCATAATTCGCGACTATGCCAACTATAAGAAGATCTCCAGGCCAGGAATAGCACGCTGTCGAAGAAGTTGACGGGACCGATTGTTCGCGCTGCTGTAGCTGGTATGCATGTAGGAGACAGAGAATCGAGGCAACGCCTGAGTTTGCGAACACTGTGTCCGTCAGCATTGCCTGTATCGGCCGCTCAATGCTGCCTGCTTACCTTGAACATGTGTCCTCGCGCCTTCACCTCCAGAGTTTCCGGACGATTGCATCGTGAGCTTAGCTTTAACTTCATGCTTTACCTGTTGCACATTAGCAGACGCTCAGTAGCTTGCAAGTGGATTTCCATACCTTCGTGACTCTTGTGCCGGCCAGGAAGAATACAATAAGCAAGGCGAAAGGCAGGCTCCAGGGATGCACGGCGTGCGCAACAGCTGTCAGTGTTGCAGTAACGATTCCTGGATATGTTAAAGATTTGTGCGACCAGGCTCGATATACCATAGCCAGAGTAACTGGCACAGCTATGATGGCCTTCATGTTGGACGTAGATAGCAATTGTCGATATTGATGTGTCCAGAAGACGAGAAGGTTGCACTCGAGATACAACATTTCGATCCGGTGATGGAGGCACGCGCGGATGCATCCTGCAAGGGTTCGTGCAACGTCATCGCGGCTGAAACATCGCCCGAAGAAACTTCAGCCAGGTGTGACTTCGGAACAAATATATTTCCACACGGTTTGTATGTACCTCCTTCTCGCCTTTTTTCTTCCTGGTATGCGGTATCATCTTCACAACGATTTTATTGCAATCGGCGGTCATCCATGGTTACCCAGAGCGCTGCAGCGCTTTGATACGAACCCCCACCCTTGGGAGCTTCCAAGGCTAAAACTGTTGGTAGCTGCAGTTGCAAGCTCCTGCCATCTGACAGGATGTAACTGAGAATAAAATGAGTATTGATCCTGCTCCTCTCCTTGTCTTCAGTGTTTCCTATCCTTTCCTTCGAACCCCTTACCTGTCGTGGGCCACTTCAGAAGGAGTCATGCTGTCTCGCTCTTTCTTGGCAGCAATCAGCATTGCCTTCAACATCCTCTGTACCTCTATTGCACACCAGCCTCCCACTTATGATGCTGACCGGCTTGTTGAGAGTCAAACTCTGCAGTCGCCGTACCCTTATGACTTCCCGTTGCTTCAAAACGGATCAAATGGGGACAATGGGCAGTTCCCAATGCCATTGTGCAATAACTTCAAGCTGGAAGAAGCTACAATCGATCAGCTTCAGGAAGAACTGTTAAGTGGCAGATTGACATCCGTTCAGATTGTTCTCTGCTACCTACAGAGGATTTATCAGACAGATGAATATATCAGGTAAGTTTCAGTCAGAATGTGGATGAACATATACTAATTGAAAGATCAGAGCCATCATGGAAATCAATCCCGACTTCCTCGAAATCGCAGCCGCTCTCGACTACGAACGCTCCCAAGGACATACTCGCGGGCCTCTACATGGCATTCCCTTTCTCGTTAAAGATAACATTGGCACAAAGGACAAGATGGAGACAACTGCGGGTTCTTGGATGCTTCTAGGCTCTGTCATTCCACGAGATGCTCATGTAGTCCATCGACTTAGAGAATCTGGAGCGCTTCTAATGGGGCATTCTACACTGAGCGAATGGGCAGATATGAGGTCGAACCTCTACTCTGAAGGCTATTCTGCGAGAGGAGGGCAATGCCGATCGCCGTATAATTTGACCACAAATCCTGGTGGAAGCAGCTCTGGGAGCGGTGCTGCTGTGTCTGCAAATCTCGTCACTTTCGCACTCGGGACAGAGACGGATGGGAGTGTTATAAATCCAGCAGAAAGGAATGCTTTGGTCGGGATAAAGCCTACCGTTGGGTTAACGTCTCGTGATGGGTGAGTCTTGAAGGTTAGCATATCATAATATACTAATGCTCTGCAGTGTCATTCCTGAGTCTCACCATCAGGATACTGTAGGGTGTTTAGCAAGAACAGTCAAAGATGCTACATATTGCCTTGATGGAATTTACGGTCCAGACCCTCGTGACAACTATACCCTCGTTCAGCAAGCTCCAGCTGGAGGCTTCGCTCAATTCCTTTGCGACGAAGGAGCATTGAAGGGAGCTGTGTTTGGTTTACCGTGGCTAAGCTTCTGGCAACTGGCTCCTCCGAATCAACAAGAGCAGCTTCTTGAGCTCATGGACCTCATCCAATCCGCTGGTGCGACGATCATCAATGGCACCGAACTTCCATACTGGCAAAGGATTGTAAGCCCAGATGGCTGGAACTGGGACTATGGCACCACTCGCGGCTATCCAAATGAATCGGAATATACATATGTCAAGACAGATTTCTACAACGATATTGCCAAATATCTTGCAGAACTCAACAATACTGATATCAGATCTCTGGCAGATATCGTGCAATACAACATTGACAATGTTGGCTCTGAGGGAGGAATTCCGAATATCCACCCAGCATTTCAATCCGGTCAAGATGGCTTCAACGCGTCACTCGCCACTGGTGGCGTCATGGATGAGACATACTGGCAAGCGCTTGAATTCTGTCATCGCACAACACGTGAAGAGGGGATCGATGCAGCTTTGCACAACAACGGAACTCAACTCACTGCACTCCTCGTTCCTCCGGAGTAAGGCTTATTTTCATAGCAATTTTCTGTTTTTCCTTATGGGAGGCGAGAGCTTGGGAGATGTCTCGGGAGCGGCATGATTCGTTTGTCCTTATTTGTGTTTTAGGAGCCAAGATAGCTCCGAAGCTCTCGGCTCCTTCACGCTTTCCTGGAATTTACAGTGCTAATTTGTCGGGCAGTGTTGGACAGACTTACCAAATCGCGGCGCAGGCAGGATATCCGATGGTGACTCTTCCCGCAGGTGTCAGTCCTGACACCGGAATGCCTTTTGGGCTGGCACTGATGGGAACGGCGTGGAGTGAAAGCACATTAATCAAGTATGCGAGTGCGATTGAGGATCTCCAATTGAGTAGCGAGACGAAGTATAAGCGGACGAGCCCACTTTGGCTGGATTACAGGAGCAAGAACGTGCCTGTCAACAATGTTTAATAGAGAAACTCCTACTCGTACGATGATGACATGTACGTTGCACAAGACCCACTAAAGGCGAGCGAGCCTCAAACCTGCGATTTGCATCAATAACTTCACCATCGTGAAAGCGTCTCCACCTTACCAGCGCGCTGGGAATGTCGTCCCGCGATTACCGTATTCGACGCTTTACGATTTGATCCCCGCGTTCGGGGAAACCTTTCCCATTCGCTAGGTCCTAGATCGCGGCCGAAAACAGAAACAATACTCGTGCTGCCCAATGCCATAAGTTTGTTACCCTTGCTAGCGCCGATATAGTACATAACTTATCCGCCCCCCCTCCCCCCTTTACAGTAACAAACGTTAAACCTCAGAATTATGGGCCTACGGAGTAGAGCGTCAAATTCACACTGTGAGTGGTAGCAGAGCCCTGACAGCTACCTCGCACAGGCCAATATCTGATCTGTTGTAAAGGCTAGGGGTGGCTGTGCTAATTTTCACTGGCTAGACACCCTGGGAGTCTCCCCACACAGGGTCCACTTTTCATGAGATTTAACGTCTGTTAAAGGAGGAGGGGGTGGTACAAATCAAAAAAACGCCATTAACAAAGCGACCCACTTTCACAGCCAAATTTAAGGTAACAGACTTATGGGCGGCACAAGTAGACGCGACTATTCTTAGCATCATCCCCTTTTCGTGGCTGGTGTCGTCTTTCAATAGATTTTGAGCCTAGTGGCTGCAGCCACAAGTCCTGAAAAGGCTTGATCATTTGGCGATCGTTGTCAGAGGCGGGAGGGCTCGCTACTGCGGATCTCCTGAGTGGTTCCCGGGGGCCAGGGACGTGGGGTCGAGTGCCCAAGCTGAAGAACTCGGGTCACGATGGAGACCCAGATGCGATGAAGATGGGGTCGTGGGAGATTGGCGATGCCCATGTCTTAGATTCCATGTCATGGAGGTGGGAGGTGAAGGGCCAGAACCGCGCGGTAGGTTACACAAGACTCCAAGAGGTAGGTTACACAAGAGGACGGGTTTGCGTATTTATTCCTCTGGGTTTCCCTTGGCGTCGTGAAGGTCTATCAAGTCAATCATCAGTCCCAGAAATTCATAAGCAGCTGAATTAGAATTTCCTATCCTTGATCACCATGGCCCCACTCCCCTTTCTTCACCTCCTCAAGGTCCGAGGGCAGACTTATTCCCACGCACCATCCCACTCCCACTCCTCGCGTGGCGGCGCACCAATCGGCGGTGGTATCGCCGCCGCCATCATCGCCCTTATGCTCATAATCTTCACTTGTGTATTTATTTATGAGTACAATAAAGGTGCCTTCCCTCTTCCTCCATCCCTCTCACCCCCATATCCCACTTACACATTGACCCCTCCATCTTCCATTCCCCAACGCTAACCAAGACTAGCCTCAAACCTCCGCCGCAACGTCCCAAACCCAATCCCAATCCCCACCGGGAAAATCTTCAAGAAGGCAGCGCTCATAGCCCTAACCTTCGGCATCATCGGTCTCTGTTGTGCGGAGTGTGTTGCTAATGTCGATACTCCGCCTTCTGCGCCGACGAATAATCGTGGTGTGGTGGATCAACAGATGGGGACAACGCCCATGATGCAACCACCGCTTATGCCGACTGTGAATGAGGGGATGAATTGGACGCCGGTTAACTCGGTGGCGCAGGATGGGGTCCAGGGTTAATTTTGGGTGGTTTGGGGGGAAAGGTGAAAGGGGTGGAATGGAATGTAATGATTATGACGATGGATGGATGATGCGGGTATATAAAGTTCATGATTGGGTTTTAGGCGTTTCTGTGGTATATGGAAGGATCATTTGACAGAGTTTCAAAGGAATAGAATCATGTTTACGATGTTCACTTTTCAGCATCTGTATTTGAAGTCACTTTTGAATATTGGAACTTGAAAAGGGTTTCACTTTGCCCATGCTACCTTACCACCATTAAGTAATCTTACATATATGCTCAGACCTCTTTCGTTCTCATTCAAGTTCTTTGTCTATTTGCTGTCTCTATATAAACCACCGTTTGATGATCTTCAATATGCTACTGCAGAGAAGAGCTAGTGAGTAAATTCAATAAGGAAGACAACCTGTCTAGCTTGATTTTTAACTGCTAGGCTGCGCCACTTCATTAAACCTATGTAAGTAATTATAATTTAAGTACGGCGTCCTCACGTAGAACTAGAAGGATGATGGCTTTCCTTTTGGGCCCAGAGTGACAGCAGAGTCAAACTTGACAACAGGAGAAGCCGAACTATGAGATGAATTTTAAGCTTCTCTCTCACCACTATTACTCTTACCACCCTTTGAGCCGAATGTGGCCGAGACGTCCTTTGAGACCCAAAGCGCTAAGTCCGATACCGACAAGGCACAGTGGGCCACCATCGTTATTTTTGTATTTGGATAGAGCGGAGAGGTGTTTGAACCGTCTATATATAGTGTCATTTGGCTCTGGCTTTTCCTTAGTTTCTTCCATTAAATCATCCGAACGCTACTTTAGGCAAGTTTTGACGGTGGAGCCACGGTCGTTCGAGTCATCAGTAAATCCTTCAAAGCTCTAATAATTCTTTTCTTGGAATGTGAGAGAGAAAATCCAAGCAATCATAGCTATCAATCTTTGTGCTTAAGGGGCTATTTTGATAGCGATATGTATTTGGTCACTGAATTATAGTTGAAAGCACTACCGCTTTGACGAAATGATTCTTGAAACGGAGTAGCAAGTTGCAGAATTTGTGCAATATATGGTGACTAGGGGAATTCAGGCGTGAAGATGAAATCTTGGCTGATGATTACTTGGAAAGCTGGAAAGTCAAGACTAACAGTCGAAGTGAAGGAAAGGACATTAACGAAATTTCAGCCTCCTTCATCTTCAGGTTCCAGAGTGAGGATATAAGTTCCCAAACTGAACATATATTTCCCGATCTGATGAGCACAGGAGCACAATGGTTTCCAAGGAAAGCAAAACTGATAAAAAGAACCCGCAAAATGAAGTCAATCTTATGTAAAGTAAGGCGAATGCTTTTGAAGAAATGGCTTCTCTTGCTTCGCAAATTCGCAATGAGTAGCTGAAGTCTGGAGATGCAATCTATCCTAAATGCGGATAATGATATGAAATAATGAGAGAGAAAAATTCTACTAATGATAACAAAAGCGAATTCATGAAGCCACTTGTAACTACTCCTGGCTGAGTGAGTGGAACAGGAACGGGCTCAAGCTGAAGGTGTCCTGAACCACTTTCACATCTTGATCAATGTGTTAAATAATTTAATTTAATTTAATTATCGGCCGTTAATTAAATTAAATTAAGTAAAAAATAGACTAATTAAATTATAATCAAAATTATTAATTACTTAATTTAATTAATTATAATTAATTAGTAAGTCACGTGAAACGTAACACGTGAGTAAAGAATATGTGAGAAGAAAGGGGCATAAAGCTAGTTTTAGAAAAGGGAAGAGTATATAAGTATAGGTAAAGTAAAAAGATAAAAGAGAAGCTTTT